>RRZT012599853.1_pt1 | contig 31548 bp, 26 predicted proteins | sample 2165551 | NCBI WGS metagenome assembly RRZT01 (sample SAMN10456910, study PRJNA506462) | wastewater metagenome | biome: wastewater; feature: sludge; material: wastewater sludge; isolation source: wastewater sludge with Escherichia coli K12::gfp cells carrying plasmid... | place: USA: Moscow, Idaho...
CCCCTTGTGAATCAGCCTGTACACTGGGGATCAACGCTGATCCGGTTGGCATCAAGTCAATCGAGCGTTACACCATTGATACGGCGTGGGACAACAACTGGGTAAAACCACAACCTTCTGCGGTTAAAACCGGCAAGAAAGTGGCGGTCGTTGGTTCAGGCCCTGCGGGTCTGGCTGCAGCCCAGCAGCTGGCGCGCGTTGGTCATGACGTTACCGTGTTCGAAAAGAACACTCGCGTTGGTGGTCTGCTGCGTTACGGCATCCCTGACTTCAAACTGGATAAAGGCCTGATCGACCGCCGTGTTACCCAGATGGAAGCGGAAGGTGTGGTATTCAAAACCAGCACGCTGGTCGCTCTGGACAACAATCTGCCTGCTGGTGTCACTAACGACGCGCAGACCGTTGTTACTCCGGCTCAGCTGGATGCCGAGTTTGATGCCGTGATTCTGGCTGGCGGTTCTGAAACCCCTCGTGATCTGCCTGTTAAGGGCCGTGAACTGAGCGGTATTCATTTTGCACTGGAATTCCTGATCCCGCAGAATAAAGAAGTTGCTGGTGACGGCGTTAACCCAATCAACGTGAAAGGTAAGCACGTTGTGGTTATCGGTGGTGGTGATACCGGTTCTGACTGTGTCGGTACCTCTAACCGTCACGGCGCAGCATCAGTCACTCAGCTGGAAGTGATGCCACAGCCTCCAGTACAGGAAAACAAAGAGCTGACCTGGCCATACTGGCCGCTGAAACTGCGCACCTCTTCTTCGCATGAAGAAGGTTGTGTGCGTGAGTTTGCTGTTTCTACCAAAGAATTCATTGGTGAAAACGGCAAACTGACTGGTCTGAAGCTGGTTAACGTTGAATTCAAAGACGGAAAACTGGTTGAAGTTCCTGGCTCTGAGTTCGAACTGAAAGCGGATGCTGTCTTCCTGGCAATGGGCTTCACGAATCCACTGGCAAAAGTGCTGGACGCTTTTGGCGTGGAAAAAGATGCCCGCGGTAATGCGAAAGCAACAACCGAAGATGAAGGCTGCTACGCCACGTCTGTACCGAAAGTATATGCTGCCGGCGACATCCGTCGTGGTCAGTCACTGGTAGTATGGGCGATCCGTGAAGGCCGTCAGTGTGCCCGTGAAGTGGATCAGTTCCTGATGGGCTCCAGCCTGTTACCTCGCTAAGCTTCTCTGCTGAATAGCAAAAAAGCCCCGTCATGATGATGGGGCTTTTTATTTGGTGGTAAACTGTTTTTATTTATATTCGGATCATCACATGCGTTTAACTGTACACCATTCTCACGATGTTCTGCCGCTGTGGCGGGAGAGCCTGAGCAAGCTGCTGCAAAGCAATCAGCTCACGATTGATACCGCCCGCACTTTAGGTGACTGGCATCTGGCTACGTTCAATGACAGAGTCGTTGGCCTTGCCATCAGTCAGGGCGCTGATTTGCGTTATTTTGCGGTACGCGATTTGACCCGCCGCCGCGGTATTGGCCGTTATTTACTGGCAGATACCCTTCGCTGGCTGATCGAACAAGGAAAACAGCAGATCACGATGGATCTCAGCAAAATTGATGAGCAGGAACTGGCTGGTTTACAGGCTTTTTTGCGGCAGGCCGGTTTTCATGCAGAAGGGAATCAGTGGACACTGAGTCTCTGATTTTCTAACTGAGCACCATCATGACAAGGTGCTCAGTTAGCTTTATGCAGTAAAATTTTCGCTTCTGAAAAAGCTCAGTTAGAAAATAATTTTCTGGATCTGCGGATCTTTACGCTGCAGATAGTGCGTTGAATGGATGCGGCGGATGGTCCGGGATTTACCGCGGATCAACAGCGTTTCAGTGGTCGCCAGCATGCCATCACTGGTAATACCTTCCAGCAGATCGCCTTTAGTGATGCCGGTAACAGAGACGATCACGTTATCGGTTTTCGCCATATCAGTCAGGGTCAGCACGGTATTCACGTCAATCCCCATTGCCTGACAACGCGCAATTTCCTGTTCGCCCAGCACACGGTTTTCCGGCGTATCGCCTTTAACGGTATGACGCGGTAACAGACGACCCTGCATATCACCGTCTAATGCACGCACTGTTGCGGCAGAGATAACGCCTTCCGGCGCACCACCGATGCAATACAGCATATCGATTTCGTTATCCGGCAGGCAGGTCAGCATAGAGGCCGCCACATCACCATCCGGAATTGCAAATACACGCACGCCCATTTCCTGCATTTCTTTAATCGCAGCGTCATGACGTGGTTTGGCCAGTGTGATTACGCTTAAACGATGCAGTGATTTATCCAGCGCACGGGCAACCGCAATAATATTTTCCGACAGCGGACGATTAAGATCGATGGCGCCTTTGGCTTTCGGACCAACAATCAGCTTTTCCATGTACATATCCGGCGCTTTCAGGAACGAGCCTTTATCACCGGCAGCCAGCACGGCCACAGCGTTGTTCTGACCCATAGCGGTCATGCGGGTACCATCGATCGGATCGACCGCAATATCAACACCATCGCCGCCACAACCGACTTTCTCACCGATATAGAGCATTGGCGCTTCGTCGATCTCGCCTTCACCGATCACGATCTCGCCATCGATTTCAATCTGGTTCAGCACAAAGCGCATCGCTTCTACAGCGGCACCGTCGGCCAGATTTTTATCACCACGCCCCAGCCACTTATAGCCAGCCAGCGCAGCCGCTTCAGTTACACGGGAAAATTCAATTGCCAGTTCACGTCTCATTGGGGGTTCCTGCAGATCAGATACGTTCAGAATTGTGGCCTCATCGCCAATGCGCGCGAGTTTATCACACTTGGTTATGGCTGCCGAGCATACAACCATGACTGGATAAATTGTGAACGCGATCAACAAAAGCTTAATTTTGCTGTAACAGAAACGTCATCCAAGCCCCCTAACCTTGCTTTCGGAATAAATCGGGAGCAACCCGACCCTCAAAAATAAATTAAGGATCGATGATGAAAAAATTAACTGCCGTGGCCATTGCTCTGCTGGTTGCCACCCAAGCCAACGCCGCTGAAGTCTATAAAAACGAAAAAGTATCTCTGGATCTGAATGGCCGTGCCTATGCTGGTCATTTCTTCGGTACCAAAGAGAAAGCCGGTGAGCCAGGTGAAAAGAGTGAAAAAATCGGTGCTAACCAGTTCATCCGTTTCGGTGCGAAAGGCGATGCGGTTGTTAGCGGCACCACCAAGGCTATCGGCGTGTACGAAGCTCAGTTCAATATCGGTAACAGTGAAAAAACACTGAACGGCGACAAAACCGATACTGTATACAATACTGATGGCGATGAAATCACTGTTACAACTTCTGATTCTAACGACGGTAACCTGCGTACCCGTCTGGCGTACGGTGGTCTGAAAGATGAGACTTGGGGTCAGGCTACTTTCGGTCGTCAGAAAGGCGCTGTTTCTCTGATCAGTGACTGGACCGATAAATCACTGACTGACGGTTACGGTAACGAAGCACTGGGTGTAGCAACTGACACTTATGCGACCGGCCGTGCCGCTGACGTAGTGAAATACTCCGGCGTATTCGGTTCTGACAAAGAATTCATGCTGGATGCCAGCTACAAATTTGACGGTGACACCAAAGAAGAAACTGGTAGCAACAATAACGACAGCAAGAGTGCTGATGCTTACGGTATCGCGGCTGTTTATAACCTGCCAATGAACTTCAGCATTGGTACTGGTTACAACGTTGGTAAATTCGAAAAAGCAGGCGAAAGCACTGATGCCAAACTGTGGGTAATTGGCGCCAAGTATGATGACAAAGCTGCCTATGCTGCGGTGAACTACGCGCAAGGTACTGACTTTGTTGGCGTTGGCAAAGATCACACCGGTATTGAAGCGGTTGCTGGTTATGACTTCATCAATGGTTTTGGCCTGATGGCAATGTATAACAATCAGACTGTTGAACAATCAGGTAAAGACGACGTTGATACCGTTAAGTACTACACCCTGGGTGCTCAGTACAAATTCAACAAAAACCTGCGTGTAGCGGCTGAATACCGTATCAACGACAAAGATACTGATGCTTCTTACGATTACAAAAACGACATGCAGCTGGCCGTTCGTTACGATTTCTAATTTTTCCAGACTGCCGGGATAAACATACCAAAGCCGCCTGTTCTCAGGCGGCTTTTTTTTACAGCATGTAATTATCCGGCAAAGGAATACGGGCGACACCAGAGTCTTCCGCCGCAATGGCAACCGCTCGGGCAACACGCGGCAGCAGACGCGGATCCATTGGTTTCGGCAATACATAATTCACACCGAAGGTCAGTTCCGTTTCACCAGCAGCCAGCAATACTTCAGCCGGTACCGGCTCCTTGGCAATACTGCGGATCGCTTCCACTGCAGCCCGCTTCATGGCGCTGTTAATGCGGCTGGCGCGTACATCCAGTGCACCACGGAAAATAAACGGAAAACAGATCACGTTATTGACCTGGTTCGGATAATCCGAACGGCCAGTGCCAATAATCAGGTCATCACGGACAGCCTTGGCCAGTTGAGGACGGATTTCCGGATCAGGATTCGAGCAGGCAAAGATAACCGGCTTCGGCGCCATGCTCTTCACATGTTCAGCCGTAATGACATTCGGACCGGATACACCAACAAACACATCGGCACCATCCATCACCTGTTCCAGTGTCTTCAGGCCGGAGTCATTAACGAAGCGGCGTTTATGCTCATTGATGTCAGTACGGGCGGAGTGGATCACGCCTTTGCGATCCAGCATATAAATGTTTTCCGGTTTCGCACCGCAAACAATTAACAGATCCATACAGGCAACAGCAGCAGCGCCCGCCCCCATGCATACAATCCGCACATCAGACAGATTCTTGCCCTGAATTTCCAGCGCGTTCAGCATCCCGGCCGCAGTCACAATCGCGGTGCCGTGCTGATCATCATGGAACACCGGGATATCACACAGCTCAATCAACGCTTTCTCAATTTCGAAACATTCCGGGGCTTTGATATCCTCCAGATTAATGCCACCGAACGTATCGGCAATATTAGCCACCGTACGGATAAAATCGGCGCTATCGGTATGTGTCACTTCAATATCGATCGCATCAATACCGGCAAAGCGTTTGAACAGCAGCGCTTTCCCTTCCATGACCGGTTTGGAAGCCAGAGGGCCCAGATTACCTAAACCCAGAATAGCGGTTCCATTGGTAATCACTGCAACCAGATTGGCCTTGGAAGTATAAAGGTAAGCATCTGCAGGATTAGCGGCGATTTCACGGACCGGTTCGGCAACACCCGGGCTGTAAGCCAGCGACAGGTCATCGGCAGTTTCAGCCGGCTTGGTCAGAGCAATAGCAATTTTACCAGGGACAGGCTGAGCGTGATAATCAAGAGCGGCCTGACGAAGATCGGCGGACATAGAAACTCCCAGTGAAGAGATAATGAGACAACAGGAAACTGAACAGATAACCGGTTGAAGGTTAAATTTCTGTGATCATAGCCAGACATACGCCAATCACAAGGGCTGAACGGAACTGTTTCGGGAAATTTTTATGGCGCCAGAAAGCACAATGCCAGCCCGAAGGCTGGCATTGCTTGAAACGTAAGCGGTATAGAGGGGAAGATTAGTTCTTGCCGCCCAGTACTGCGAAACGTTTTTTGAAGCGATCGATACGACCACCAGTGTCCAGAACTTTCTGTTTACCGGTATAGAAAGGATGACACTCTGAACATACGTCCAGGTTCAGATCTTTACCAGTAGAACGGGTAACGAACACGTGACCACAAGAACACTTTGCAGTGATTTCGTGGTAGTCAGGATGAATACCTTCTTTCATGGAGAACCTCTGATTCAGGCCGTGTCGCCATCTGACCCGAAGCCAGACACCACACGAAACGTTAAACGGATATTTTCAAGGGTCAGAATGATATAGGATAGACCCCACCCCCGCAAGCATATGCGCAGAAAAAACAGACATCCGTGCCCGAATCATTAACACTTATTCAGGTCGCATTGCCGGTACCGCTTTATCGCCGCTTCGACTACCTTGCTTCTCAGCCATTACCGCCGGTTGGCTGTCGTGTACTTGTGCCTTTCGGCAGACAACAGCTGGTTGGCATTGTCGTCGCACATCCGGCAGAAAGTGAGCTGGCGTTATCGAAATTAAAACCGGTTTCGCGGCAGTTAGATGCTTCAGCGCTGTTTCCGCCGGCATTATGGAAACTCCTATTGTGGGCGGCGGATTATTATCATCATCCTCTGGGCGAAGTCTTGCATCATGCCCTGCCGGTACTATTGCGGCAGGGTGAAGCGGCAGAGCGTAAACCTATCGCCTGCTGGCAACTGAGTGATCATGCCACCCATGATGTTATTGCCACCCTGAAACGGGCACCTCGTCAGCAACAAGCCATCCAGCTGTTACAGGATGGTCCGTTACCTGCCGCAGAGTTACGGGAACAGGGTGTTGATACGCCGGTATTAAAACAATTGGCGGCGAAAGAGCTGATAAAACCGTTTGACCTGCATCTGCAGGCGCGGGAATGGCTGGATCATCTGTTACTGCATGAAAATGATGCGCCTTATCTCAACACCGAACAGGCTGCGGTACTGGCCGCTATCAATCATGCCGACGATAAGCGTCCGTTTCTGCTGGAAGGGGTGACCGGCTCCGGAAAAACAGAGATTTATCTGCAGCTGATAAAAACCATGCTGGCGCAGGGAAAACAGGTTTTAGTCTTGGTGCCGGAAATCGGACTGACGCCGCAATTACTGCGCCGTTTCCGTCGTCGTTTTCATGCGCCCATACTGACACTGCATTCCGGCATGAATGATCGTGAACGCTTGGATACCTGGCTGGCCTGCAAAGCAGGAGAAGCAGCCATTCTGATCGGCACCCGCTCTGCCATTTTCACGCCGTTTAAAACGCTCGGACTGATTGTTGTGGATGAAGAACATGACAGTTCATTCAAACAGCAGGAAGGCTTCCGCTATCACGGCCGCGATCTGGCCATCATGCGGGCTCAGCGCGAACAGATCCCGATTGTGCTTGGCTCTGCGACACCGTCACTGGAAAGTCTGCATAATGCCCTGCAAGGACGTTACCATCATCTGCAAATGACGCAGCGGGCCGGTGGTGCACAGGCCGCCCAACAGCATCTGCTGGATGTCAAACATCTGCCGCTGCAGGCAGGTATGGCCCCGCAATTATTACAACTGATGGATGAACAGCTGGCAGCCGGCAATCAGGTCATGCTGTTTTTAAACCGCCGGGGATATGCGCCAGCCCTGCTGTGTCATGATTGTGGCTGGGTGGCAGCGTGTCCGCATTGTGACGCCTTTTATACCTGGCATCAGCAGGATCGGCGATTACACTGCCATCACTGCGATGATATGCGGCCGGTGCCGCATCAATGTCCGGAATGTAATAGCCGGAATCTGGTCAGCTCCGGGGTCGGTACCGAACAGCTGGCGCAGTTTCTGGAACAGCGCTTCCCGGAGTATAAAACCATCCGTATCGATCGGGATAACACCCGGCGCAAAGGTGAACTGGAGGCGCATTTAAATGCCATCCGGCACCAGGAATATCAGATCCTGTTAGGCACACAGATGCTGGCCAAAGGGCATCATTTCCCCCATGTCACGCTGGTAGGTATTCTGGATGTGGATGGTGCGCTGTTTGCCTCTGATTTCCGCGCCACGGAACGTCTGGCACAACTCTATGTTCAGGTAGCCGGACGTGCCGGACGTGCCAGCAAATCAGGCATGGTGGTGCTACAAAGTCATCATCCGGAACATGCGCTGCTGCAGGATCTGCTGAATAATGGATATCACCATTTTGCCCGGACCTGTCTGCAGGAACGGCAGGTACTGGCGCTGCCGCCCTTCACTTATCAGGCGGTATTACGCGCGGATGCTCCGGCTCGTGAGCCACTGGAACTCTTCATGCAGCAAGCCGCGCAAATCTGCCATCACTACGGGGCGCCGGATCTGCAGTTGCTGGGGCCGCTCAGCCCGGTCATGGAACGCCGGGCCGGGCGCTATCGCATGCTATTGATGTTGCAGTGTCCGCATCGCATGCATCTGCAGCATTACCTGCAACAGTTACTGCCAGCGATTGATAATTTGCCAATTCATCACTCGTTACGCTGGCATCTGGACGTGGATCCTCTCGAGGTTTCAGGTTGAGTCGCACATGAAAAAGAAACAGAACACGCGATTACGGGAATTCGCATCTGCAAACATCGTTTTGTATTACGCCTTGTTTGCCGCACTCTGGATTGCAGTATCCGATAAACTGCTGGCCTGGCTGATCAGTGATCGCGAATGGCTGACCTTTCTTTCTATCGTCAAAGGTTTTCTGTTTGTAACCCTGACCAGTTTTCTGCTTTATCTACTGTTGAATCTGCAGCACCGCAAAACGACCAATCAGAAACAGCAGACCTCTTCACGCCGGTTATACTGGCTGTTTGCCTTCCAGATATTACTGATGCCACTAATTCCGGCACTGCTGTATGGTATTCATGGTCAACAAATCAGGGATGACAGCCACAATACCTTGAATACGCTGGCTAAAGTAAAAGCGGAACAGGTGGAAACCTGGCTGCAGGAGCGTCTGGCTGATGGCCTGATGCTTCAAAGTGATCAGGCCTTCTCCCAAGCTGTGGCATTAGCCAATGCCGGAGGCCATGCCGCCGATGAAGCCATCCGGAATCCACTGGAATTATTAGCCCGTAACAAACATTACCAATCGCTGTTATTGCTTGATCAGCAGAATGCACCACGATTTATTGTTGGTCATGTCCCGGTGCATAAAACCGTGATTAACGCACATTCTCACCTGTCTTTAAGTTCACACGACCATCAGGCCGGACATGGATCATTAAAGACCAGCTGGTACTGGGACGAAAATAACCGGGTTTATCTGGATATTCAGGTGCCACTCATCGATACCCGGAATGATAAACGTATTGGCACGCTGATCATGAGTCAGGATCTGCAGGCTAATCTGCTACCTCTGATACAAAACTGGCCCGGTGCAACGTCTACCGGACTTATCTATCTGCTGCAACCGCATGCAGAGTGGTTATCTTATATCGCGCTGCCAGCTAACAAAGCAGACCAGACCCAGGCAACAACCAGATGGTTTACCACCGGTTCACTATCGTTGCTGAAACAGGCTCTCAGTGATCAAGCAGATATTTTTGAAGGGAAAAATGCGGAGGCAACCGATGTGGTTGCCAGCTATATTCCGGTCAGATATTCCGGCTGGCATATTCTGGTTCAGCAGGATCGGGCAGAGATCTATGCACCACTGCATAATCTCGTGTACTGGATAACGCTGGTCGTGTTCTTTGCCGGTCTGCTGGTGATCTTTGTAGTGTCATTATTGTGGCGACAGCAGCAATACACCAACCAGCTGGAACTGCAGCGGCAGACCAGTGAAAAAGATCGTCTGCTCAAACACTTCTTTGAACTGCCATTATTTGGCATGGCCATTACACATGGACAAACAGGCCACTGGATCCGATTCAACCATCAGCTAAGCGATTTGCTGGGTTACAGTCACAGTGAAATGGCAGAACATACCCTGCTTTCACTGACTGCGAATGAATATCAGGAAGCTGATATCGCGGCAATGTATCAGATGACTCAGGATCTGTGTGATGGTTACCTCTGCGAAAAACAACTGCGGCGCAAAGACGGACAACTTATTTATGTGAATGTCGATACCCGTTGTGTGAGAACAGCCGACCGGAATATCGCTTTTATCATTTCCGTTATTGAAGATATTTCCTCACAAAAAGAAAATGAAGCGATCTTAAGACAATCTGCCACGGTTTTTGATAACACCCGTGAAGGCATCATGATCACGGATAAAAATGCTCAGATCATCAGAGTCAACCCGGCCTTTGCTGAATTGTTTGGTTTTTCCCAGCATGAATTACAGGGAAAAACACCGGTCATTTTCAAATCAGGCAAGCATACACACGAGTTTTATCAGCATATCCGGGATTCGCTTAATACCTCGGCTTTCTGGCGGGGAGAGATCTGGAACCGTCGCAAAGACAATCACATCATTCCTCTTATCTGCAGCATCAGCGCCGTCAGAAATGACAAGCAACAGCTGACGCATTACGTCAGTGTCTACAGCGATATCAGTAAACTGAAAGCCAGCGAAGCCAAACTTGCACATCTGGCACATCATGACCCATTGACGCAGTTACCCAATCGTACACTGCTGACGATTAATCTCAGCCATGCCATCGATCTGGCAGTCAGAAATCATCACCGGATTGCCCTGCTGATGCTGGATCTGGATCGATTTAAAGACGTCAATGACAGTTTTGGTCATCAGATTGGTGACGCGTTATTGCAGGAGGTCGCTCGGCGATTACGCCGGCGTGTCCGCATCTCGGATACGATTTGTCGCCTGGGTGGCGATGAATTCACTGTATTAATTGAGGGAAACCCTGCACTCCACGATGTGGAACATTTCGCTGAGGACATACTGCAATTGCTGAAAGATCCCTTCTCTTTACCCAACGGCAGAGAAGTCATCATCGGCGCAAGTATTGGTATCAGCCTCTATCCGGAACACGGCCAGACTCCCAAGGAACTGCTGCAACAGGCCGATGCGGCCATGTACCGGGCGAAAGCTCATGGCCGCAGCTGTTTCCGTTACTTCTCGGATGAGCTGACGCGGGCTGCAGAACAACGTCTGGATCTGGAAGTACGTTTACAGCGGGCGCTCAGGCTGAATGAATTATGTCTCTATTTCCAGCCACAGATAGATATCAGCAGTAACCGGATTATCGGTGCCGAAGCGCTGGTTCGCTGGCAGGATCCAGCGCATGGCCTGATCTCACCGGCACAGTTTATCCCGGTGGCAGAAGAGACCGGGCTGATCAAACAACTCGGTGAATGGGTATTGCTGGAAGCATGTCGTCAGGGCAAGGAGTGGCAACAAAAAGGGCTGCCAGCCATTAATCTGGCCGTGAACATTTCTCCGGTACAGTTCCGCAACAGTAATATTCTGGAATCTGTTTTCAACGCGCTGAAGCAGACAGGCTACCCGGCATCGCTACTGGAACTGGAGCTGACAGAAAGCGCCCTGATGACCCACGAAAACGAAGCGGTGGAAATATTAAGCGCATTACGGAAATATGGCATCCGGCTGGCAATTGATGATTTCGGCACGGGTTACTCATCATTGGCTTATCTCAAACGCTTCCCGCTGGATGTGCTGAAAATCGATAAGAGCTTTGTCGATGATATTCCGCACAAGAAAGATGATATGGAAATTGCTGCCGCGATTGTCGCCATGGCGCACACCTTGCGTCTGAAGGTGTTAGCGGAAGGTGTCGAAACCGAAGAACAACTGACCTTCCTGAAAGAGCAGGGCTGCGACTGCTATCAGGGCTATCTGATGAGTCCACCGGTTCCGGCAGATCAATTTGAACAGTTGTTGCGGGCTCAGGCCGAAGATTCTGAAAAGTAACCTGACGTCACAAGAAAAGTGAAGGCACGAATATTCGTGCCTTCATTGTTTTAACCTTTCGGAATTTGCTGGGTGATGCAGTGAATGTTGCCGCCACCGAGCAGAATTTCACGGGCCGGGACACCGACTACGGTATGTTGCGGGAAGATCTGCTGCAGGATCGCTTTAGCTTCATCATCCGTTTTCGGATCGAGTAACGGATATACGATACGATCATTGGTGATGAGGAAATTCACGTAAGAACCCGCCAGACGGCCACCAGCATCACGCGGCACACCTGAGCCATCCACTACGCCAGCCGACTCTTCTTCGGTGCAGTACAGCGGGCCCGGTTGTGGCAGCTTCCAGATCTTCAGCTTACGCCCTTTGGCATCCACCGTTTCAGACAACACCTTATACGCCGCCTGCGAACGGGCATACTGCGGATCAGTCTCATCATCCGTCCAGTGCAGGATCACTTCGCCCGGACGCGCAAAACAGCACATGTTATCAATGTGACCATCAGTCTCATCCATATACACGCCCTCTTCCAGCCAGATGAAGGTGCTGACGTTCAGATAATCGCGCAGATAATCTTCGATCTGGGCTTTGGACAGATGCGGGTTGCGGTTTTTATTCAGCAGACATTCTGCCGTGGTCATGCAGGTGCCTTCACCATCAACATGGATCGAACCACCTTCCAGAATCAGCGGCGCTGCATAGCGATCAAAGCCATGTACCGCCAGCATTTGCCGCGCCACCAGCTCGTCTTTATCCCACGGGAAATAAAGCCCGCCATGATGTCCGCCCCAGGCATTAAACCCCCAGTCGATGCCACGGCATTCACCGTTACCGTTGATCACTACGGTCGGGCCAGTATCGCGCGCCCAGCAGTCATCACTCTCCATCGCTACCAGCGTCACATCAGCCGGCATGATGGCTTTCGCCTGCGCCATAAATTGTTCTGGTACCGCCATGTACACCGGTGTCGCACCAGCAATCGCTTCCGCCACTTTGGCAAACGTAGCCTGCGCGAATTTACCCGCTTCACGCCAGTTATCCGGGCGGAACGGCCAGATCATCCACACCGCCTGTTGCGGTGCCCACTCGGCTGGCATAAAAAAACCGTCCTGCTTCGGCAGGCCGGTAATTGTCTTACTTGTCATATCCTGATGTCCTTGATTGCGGCAGTTATTACCAGGAAGTTTCACCGTCAGAAGTCATGATGGTGCCGTACATGGCCGGACGACGATCACGGAACAGACCCCAGCTGATGCGCTGTTTACGGATCGCTTCCAGATCAAAGGTATGCACCAGTACGCATTCACTGGTTTTGTCCGCCTGCGCCACCAGCTCACCAGTCTGATCAGCGATGAAAGAAGAGCCGTAGAAGGTCATTTCCAGACCTTCCACAAACTTGCTCTTTTCCGTACCGATACGGTTAGAGGCAATTACCGGAATGATATTGGCAGCAGCATGACCTTGCTGCACGCGAGTCCAGTGCGGTTGTGAGTCAATTTCAGGATAAGCCGGTTCAGAACCAATCGCCGTCGGGAAGAAAATCACATCCGCCCCCAGCAGCGCCAGACTACGGGCGGTTTCCGGGAACCACTGATCCCAGCAGATACCCACGCCCACGTTGGCGTACTTGGTTTCCCAGACGATAAAGCCGGTGTCACCCGGTGTGAAGAATTGTTTTTCCTGATACGCCGGGCCGTTCGGAATGTGGGTTTTACGGTACACATCCAGCACTTCACCGTCGGCATCGATCATCACCAGTGAGTTGTAATGCGCATTACCGGCACGCTCAAAGAAAGACAACGGCAGCACCACATCCAGCTCTTTCGCCAGTGCAGAGAAATGTTGGATCAGCGGGCTCTCTTCCAGTGTTTGTGCCAGATCAAAATGCTCCGGGCTCTGATCGATACAGAAATAAGGAGTCTGGAACAGCTCCTGGATCAGAATGATCTGCGCACCTTTCGCTGCTGCTTCACGCACCAGTTTCTCGGCACGGGCTACGTTGCCGTCGATATCCCAGGTACACGCCATCTGCGTGGCTGCCACAGTAACTAATGCCATAACGAGCTCCTTCTGTGTGAAATAGTGGCCGGTGGATGGATCCACCAGTCTGGTATTAGGTATAGCTGAAATTTACTGAGTCGCAGTTTAGAAAGATGCACCATCATCCATCAAATGAATTATATTCATCTAATGATAAACAGAGCGAATAAGCATGAAACTACATCAGCTCGATCTCAATCTATTACTGGCATTTGACGCTTTGATGACCTGTCGGCACGTCACCCGGGCTGCCGGGCAATTGTTCATCAGCCAGCCGGCAATGAGCCATGCGCTGAACCGGTTGCGTGAACAGTTTGCCGATCCACTGTTAGTTAAAACACCGCAAGGCATGCAACCCACTGCCCGGGCGTTAAAACTGCATGCCGGCATTCAGCAGGCGCTGTATCTGCTGGAACAACAACTGGAAGAAATAGAAGAGTTCGATCCGCTGAGTTCTGATCGGCGTTTTGTCATCAGCACAACGGATTATGTGGAATGTGTGCTGATCCCGCCGCTGATCCGCCGGTTAAAGGAGATCGCGCCGCAGATCCAGATTGAAATTGCCATCCTGCGCGATCAGTTACCGGAAGCCGAACTGGCAAACGGGGAGATCGATCTGGTACTGGGTTTTGATGAGTATATGGATGTGCCGCGCTATCTGTGCCGTGAAACCTGGCTGCAGGAGCCACTGGCCGGTCTGGTACAGCAGGACAATCCGCTGGCAGGAGAAAAACTGGATCTGGCTCAGTTGATCGCCCTGCCCCATGTTTTTCATTCACCATTGGGAACTCGCGAATCAATGGTCGATCGCTATCTGATGAGTCACGGCCTGCAGCGGCGAATTTCCGCCAACAGCCAGAGTTATCTTTCTGCGGCGGCAATCGTCAGTCAGACCGATCATATTCTGGTGTTACCCAAAAAAGTGGCCAGTATGCTGGCGGGCAACTGGCCTCTTCGTATGGTCGCTTTACCGGATGATATGCCCTGCTACCACTTAAACTGTGTCTGGCATCCGGCACAAGGCGAACATCCTTCCGTTATCTGGTTACGTCAGCTGATGTTGCAATTGCTTAATACAGCAACTCACCAAAATTATTCAGTAACCGCGGCAAACCCTGCGTGAACTGCACCGGTGCATCCAGCAGCGCGAAGCAGAGGCAACCCTCTTTCGACTGTGGCTGATGCGTAACCTGACTATCGCGCAGAATGAAATCACCCGGAATATACTCGCCAAGCTCATCCCGGAACGCGCCACTGATCGGCAGCGTCAGCTCCATGCCCTTATGCACGTGCCGGGGCACAGCAGCACCGGCGGAAAGATACATCAGGCTGGCACGACCGGTCGATTGTTCATCCAGCAGTAAACGGCTACGGCCAATATTGCCCATCTGCTGCCAGTTCTGACGGGCAAGATGACGCAAAGCACGCGGTAACCAGAAGACCTGTCCCTGAATTTCAATCGTCGGTTCCGTCATCGGTTGCAATGCCGCTGATTCCGGCTGCTGCAGAATATACGACAGCATATCGTCGAACTGCAGTTCGTCGGCGGGAGATACCGGCGCGGCGAGCAATATATTTTCCGCCAGTTTACGTTCCAGCTCTGCCACCCGTTGTGCACAGGCAGGACAAAACTCCACATGAATGGCGACGGCCAGTGTCATCGTTAATGGCAGAGTATCCGCGGCATACGCGGCCAGCAGAGCATTATCCGGATGAAAGTTAATCATGCTCGTGCTCCTGCTCAATCTGTTCACGTAATTTGGCTAATCCTAACCGTAATCTTGATTTAATCGTACCGAGCGGAATCTGCAGCCGATCCGCAATCTCCTGCAGCGTTTGATCCTGCAGATAAACACTCCGAACCACTTCCTGCTGCGCAGCTGGTAATAAGTGCAGATAATGCGCCAGCTGACGGGTCAGAATTTCATTTTCGCCGGGATCATTTTTATCGTCTTCAACAGCCTGATATTCCAGTACTGGCCAGATATCTTCCGCCACGAGATCTTCTTTGGAAACCTGCTGACGACGCAGCATATCGAAACACTGATTACGCATGACCGTATAAATCCAGGTCGTCGGCGCACCTTTTTCCGGATGATAAAGTGCTGCTTTTTGCCATACGGCCAGCAACGTCTCCTGCACCAGTTCCATCGCCCGGGCTTCAGAACGCAAATGACGCAGACCATAATGCCGGATACGGGGAGCGAAATAGTGGAACAGCTGGCTATACGCAGCTTTACTGCGCTGCGTTGCCACCTGTAACAGTAATGCGGTGAGATCGAGGTTTGCGGTTTCCATCAACATCCTCTGCGGGGGCAGTCGATACGACTGAATAGCCGCAGTATATCCCATGTTTCCCCATCCCATACTGAAACGCCCTGACTAAATCGCATAACTGCTTATTACGCAACCAGTCAAAAGGCGGATCATTCGCAGGGATAATTCAATTCAGTGCTGGCGTACTGCCGCCTCTTCTTCCTGTACTGCCTGCAACAGGAAATGCAGGGCATCGTGATAATCATTGCTGACCATCAGATTGAATTTCTCTTCGGCTTCCAGTGGTAACACCTCCAGCCAGCGTTGCACAACCCAACAGGCATCGGCCCAATGTGGCGTTGGATAGTAGGCCGCATAGTTCGGATGTTCATGAAATAGCTGCCCCAGCTTTTCCGCCAGAATATGCTGTTCCGGTTGCAGCGGCGCATGTTGCCATTCAGGTAAAACCTGCACCTCTGCACACAGCAAACCGTCTGGTTCCACCTCCATCGAATGGATACGGAACCGCTCCACGCCCTTCATGGTGACAGTGAGCAGGCCATTTGTGAGCTGGTCAAAATCAATGATTTCGATCCGGGTACCAACGGTCAGCAACGGCGAAAAACCACCATCCAGCGCTTTACCCAGTAGACATAATCCCATTCCACGCCGGGATGATTCCGCAATCATGCGCACATAGCGTGGTTCAAAAATGCACAGCGGCAACACGCCATCAGGTAATATATTGATACGTAAAGGAAATATAGCCAGTTGCATAGCAGCCTCCTTTCTCAACCTTAACAGGAGCTCGCATCGAGACTGATTTTTGATTCCTGACTTGTCTCTGTCATCAGCAACCACAACTAACCGTTTTACCGCTGTGCTTTAATTATTCTGTTCTTCTTTTAATTGTAGCTGTATAGCGCCAACTTTCCTGAAAGCCGATTGAAAAGGTAGTCAGTGCGCGGCATTCCGAGTAAAATTTCCGGCTCAGCCGATCGGCTATCCGTATTCGAGTCAGGAACCGTCAGAAATAATGAAAGCACAGATCCAACAACTCCTTGAACAAACCGTATCCAGCCTGAAAGCTGCCGCATTAATTCCGGTTGAATTAGAACCGCGCATTCAGGTCGATAACACCAAAGACAAGGCGCATGGCGATCTGGCCACCAATCTGGCGATGCTGCTGGCGAAACCCGCCGGAAAAAATCCGCGCGAACTGGCACAACTGATCATTGAACATCTGCCGGCCTCTACCCTGGTCGCAAGAGCTGAAATCGCAGGTCCGGGCTTTATCAACTTCTTCCTGGACAGCGCCTGGCTGGCAAAACAGATCGAAGCGATCGCCGCCAGCCCGAAAGCCGAAGTGAAAGCGGCTGCTCCGGCACAAACCATTGTATTGGATTACTCAGCACCGAACGTGGCCAAAGAAATGGCCGTGCACCACATCCGTTCGACGGTGATTGGTGATGCCGTTACCCGGACAATGGAGTTTTTAGGCCATCATGTGATCCGGGCGAACCACATCGGCGACTGGGGTACCCAGTTCGGTATGCTGATTGCCTATCTGGAAAAAGTACAGAATGAGCAGGCCAGTGAACTGGAACTGTCTGATCTGGAAGCGTTCTATCGTGAAGCCAAGAAACACTATGACGAAGATGAAGTGTTTGCTGAACGTGCCCGTGGTTATGTGGTGAAGCTACAGGGCGGTGATGAATATTGCCGTGCGATGTGGAAGAAACTGGTCGACATTACCATGGCACAAAACCAGATCATCTATGATCGCCTGAATGTCAGTCTGAGCGAAAAAGATGTGATGGGTGAAAGCCTGTATAACCCGATGCTGAGAACGGTCGTTGAAGATCTTCAGGCAAAAGGGCTCGCGGTAGAAAGTGAAGGCGCACTGGTTGTTTATCTTGATGAAATCAAAGGTAAAGACGGCGAAGCAATGGCGGTTATCATACAGAAACGCGATGGCGGTTTCCTCTATGCAACAACCGATATAGCCTGTGCCAAATACCGTGTTGAAACGCTGAAAGCCGACCGCGTCCTCTATTTCATCGACTCCCGCCAGCACCAGCATCTGCAGCAAGCCTGGATGATTGCGCGTAAAGCCGGTTATGTACCGGAACAGGTTTCTCTGGAACACCACGCCTTCGGCATGATGCTGGGTAAAGATGGCAAACCATTCAAAACCCGTACTGGCGGCACCGTTAAATTGTCAGAACTGCTGGACGAAGCAGAACTGCGCGCCGGTGCCCTGATCGCGGAAAAATCAGCTGACCTGCCGGAAGCTGAAAAAGCGAAAGTGATTCATGCGGTCGCGATGGGTGCGGTGAAATATGCCGATTTATCGAAAAACCGGACCACAGATTACATCTTCGACTGGGACAACATGCTGACCTTCGAAGGCAATACTGCGCCATATCTGCAATACGCTTACACCCGTATTCAGTCGATCTTCCGCCGTATTGGTGATGAAGCGCAGCCTGGCCCGGTTCACATCACCGCACCGGCAGAAGAAACACTGGCGCAGAAACTGCTGCAGTTCAATGATGTCGTACATAACGTGGCCCAGAAAGGGATGCCACATCTGCTGTGTACTTACCTGTATGAACTGTCTGGTTGTTTCATGAGTTTCTACGAAGCCTGCCCAATCAACAAAGAAGGCGTAACCGCCGCAGAAAAAGGCAGCCGTCTGACTTTGTGCCAGGCTACAGCGAAAACATTAACGCTGGGTCTGTCTTTGCTGGGTATTGAGACACTGGAGCGCATGTAAACAATGACCCGGGATTATGTACGCAGCTCACGACCTGCCAAACGCAAACCGGCAAGCAGGGGCACCGGTACAGGCCGGGGAAGCAGTCATAACACCAGCGCACCATTCCCTCTGGTGCGCGCGCTGCTGGCACTGACGCTGGTCATTGGCTTTGGGGTTTTTCTGTACCATATCAGCGGTTCATCCGGTGAAACGGATACAGCAGCAAACTCACTGGCCGATGCGCAGGCACCTGTTCCGATTGAACAACAACGGCCGGCCAAAGAAGAATTTGACTACATGCAAATCCTGCAAAACAAGGAAGTGCCGGTCGAATTGCCTGATGGCCAGGTGATCAGTGATCCAAGTAAAGATCCGCAACTGTTGCAGTATCAGCAAAAAATGCAGGAAATGCTGCGGGTGCAGCAGGAACGAGCAAAACTACTGGCACAGCAACAAAATGGCCAGTTACCTGCCGGGCAGCTACCGGCAGACAGTACGGCGCTGACACAAATGACAATGAGTCAGACACAGGCACCGCCGGCAGTCAGAAGCCAGCCCCCTGCGAAGACAACTGCAAACGGCACCACAGCAACAACTGCCCAACGCGCCACAGATGCGCCGGCTCAGGCAGCGAATCCGCGGAAGCCACGCTCTTTTGCCGATGTGATCGCAAAGGAATCAGCCGGAAACAGCAAACCAGCCGCAGCGCCGGTCACTAAAACCGCTTCTCAGGAACGTGATGAAGCACTGGCCATGTTCGGTAAACCGCGCCCTTACGCTGCTGACAGCACCGTGACAGCAAGCCGTAACGTTGCCACCACGACCACGAACAAACGCTTTATGATGCAGTGTGGTGCTTTCCGTACTGCAGATCAGGCCAGCACGCTGCAATCGCGTATTGCCGTACAGGGTCAGAACGCACAGGTCCGTAAAGGCAGTAGTGCCGCCGGGACCTGGCATCGCGTTATCCTGGGTCCATACAGCAGCCGTGCAACCGCTGAACAGTCACTTTCCCGCCTGAAAGGTGCCGGGACTGTGCAAAGCTGCACGATCTACGCGCAATAGCTATCTACGCGCAATAACCATTTTCTGCGCGTAATAACTCTTTTCCGCATAATTCCCGCATATCTAACCTTGAAATAGGGGCTCTCCGCCCCTATCTCCTTTCTCATGAATCTTCGTCGGCACAGCCGGCTACCCGTAATCGAGGTTTATGTGACTACAATCGTTTCTGTTCGGCGCAATGGCCAGGTGGTAATTGGTGGCGATGGTCAGGTTTCTCTTGGCAACACCGTCATGAAAGGCAATGCCCGCAAAGTTCACCGCTTATACAACGGCAAAGTACTGGCTGGTTTTGCCGGTGGTACGGCCGATGCCTTTACGCTCCTGGAGCGTTTCGAAGCCAAACTGCAAGCGCATCAGGGGAATCTGGAACGTGCTGCGGTCGCATTAGCCAAAGAGTGGCGTACCGACCGCGCATTACGCCGGCTGGAAGCACTGCTGGCTGTCGCTGATGCACAGCGCTCTTTCATCATTACCGGTAACGGCGATGTCGTGCAGCCGGAAAATGATCTGATCGCCATCGGCTCCGGCGGCGCGTTCGCGCAATCTGCCGCCCGTGCGCTGCTGGAAAACACCGAGCTTTCTGCTGAAGAGATTGTAAAAAAAGCACTGACTATCGCGGGTGATATCTGTGTCTTTACGAATAGTTTCCATACTATCGAAGTACTGGAATACCCTACCGTTACACCTGTTTAACTGATTGCAGACCAAGGATACCCAGATGTCTGAAATGACTCCGAGAGAAATAGTCCACGAGCTTGATCGTCATATCATTGGTCAGGCCGAAGCCAAACGCGCCGTTGCGATTGCACTGCGTAACCGCTGGCGCCGCATGCAGCTCAGTGATGAGTTGCGTCAGGAAGTTGCACCGAAAAACATTCTGATGATTGGCCCGACCGGGGTTGGTAAAACCGAGATTGCCCGTCGTCTGGCCAAACTGGCCAATGCACCGTTTATCAAAGTCGAAGCGACCAAATTCACTGAAGTCGGTTATGTTGGTAAAGAAGTCGATAGCATCATCCGTGATCTGACCGATATGGCACTGAAGATGATGCGTGAGCAGGAAATGGAGAAGGTTCGTTTCCGTGCCCATGAAGCCGCTGAAGAGCGTGTGCTGGATGTATTACTGCCACCCGCCCGTTCTAACTGGGGTGAAGCCGAGAAATCCGAAACCGGTACGCATACCCGCCAGATCTTCCGCAAAAAATTGCGTGAAGGCGAACTGGACGATAAAGAGATCGAGATTGATGTCGCGGCACCGCAGATGGGCGTAGAAATCATGGCGCCGCCGGGTATGGAAGAGATGACCAACCAGTTGCAGGGTCTGTTCCAGAATATGTCGGCTGGCAATACCCATAAGCGCAAACTGAAAGTGAAAGATGCGCTGAAGCAGTTGGTGGAAGAAGAAGCCGGACGTTTGCTGAACCCGGAAGAGCTGAAAGAAAAGACCATTCATGCCGTGGAAAACAACGGTATCGTCTTTATCGATGAGTTCGACAAGATCTGCAAACGCGGCGAAAGCAGCGGCCCGGATGTTTCCCGTGAAGGCGTACAACGCGATTTGCTGCCGCTGATCGAAGGTTGTACCGTTAACACTAAACACGGCATGGTGCGTACTGACCATATCCTGTTTATCGCCTCCGGTGCATTCCAGATCGCGAAACCATCCGATCTGATCCCGGAACTGCAAGGTCGTCTGCCAATTCGCGTTGAGCTGAAAAACCTGACCGTCGATGATTTCGAACGCATTCTGACTGAGCCGAACGCCTCGCTGACTGAGCAATATCAGGCACTGATGGCGACCGAGCAGGTGAAAATTGAATTCACCGCGGAAGGTATTCGCAGCATTGCGGAAGCGGCCTGGCAGGTTAACGAACGCACAGAGAATATCGGTGCCCGTCGTCTGCATACCGTGCTGGAAAAGCTGATGGAAGATATTTCTTATGATGCGGCCGATAATGCCGGGCAACTGTTCAGCATTGATGCTGAATATGTTAACCGCTACCTCGGTGCATTGATCGAAGATGAAGATTTGAGTCGTTTTATTCTGTAAAGCGACGGCAACACTGAACTATCAGAGCGCTCCGCAACAGGGGCGCTCTTTTTTTATCGGAAGTTTATTCTTTAATAACTTTGATATCGTTGAAACCAAATTCCAGGAATTTGTTATCACGAAAATCTTTCACTGCACCGACTTTTTTGGTCAAAGAGGCCAGCTGCCGCTCCATCGCCAGATAAGCGCGCAGATCAACGCCCTCCTCCGCGGCAATAGCTTCATAAATATCGTGGTATTTGTCATTCGCGTATTGAATCAAACGTGGCTGACCTTTGTAGCTGTAACTAATTTTTAACGCCATGATGCCTCATTCACTGTAATTAGGATGCAGCTGATACATCCTGTTGCGCTATTGTACCCTGAAGCTAACTCAGGGTCGAAAAATGAAACACCAGCCAGCTTAATAAAATACTGATAATCACTGAAGCATTCAGCATTGCGCCGGTCATCCGGCGGTCATAACCAAAAACCACCGCGTAGGTCAGCACCATCGTCGGCAATGGCAAGACACCCGCCAGCAACAAGGAGTGCCGGAATAAGGCATCATAAGGCAACAACCAGAACAACAGGCCGCCTAAGGTACCACCAATAATATATTTGCTGCATAACGCCTGCAGCAACAGTTTGCGCTGGTCTGCCGGAAAGGAAAAATTGAGATACATGCCCAGCAAAAGCAAACTCAACGGCATGTTCGCCTTAGAGATGACACCTGTCGTTTCCAGGACCAGATCCGGCAGCGGGATCCCTAAGAGATTAATCGACAGCGCCAGCAGACTGGCCATCACCGGTATGGAACGCACAACCGAATGCAGCAACTGACGCCAGCTTAAGGGCTTTTCTCCCGAGAAATAAGCACCGACGGTATAGCAGACCAAAAACACCATATACGAATTACCCAGATCGTACATGGCCATATAGGTCAGCCCCTGTTTACCCCAGATAGCCTCAACCAGAGGATAAGCAAACAAGCCGATATTCGCCCCCGCCAGTGACATCCCCATCATGCCGCGAATATTCCGCGGGTGATTGCGGAATATAAACAGAATACAGATACAGAGCACGGCATTAGCCGCAAAGCCTAATACCGGTAGTAAGGCTAACTGCGGCTGCAGTGGCAAGGTAGAAAAGACATTAATCACCAGCGCCGGCAGCGTGATATTGAATATCAGCTTGGCTATCGATTCGCCTTCTTTCTCGGTCAGATAACGGGTTCGCTTGGCGAGATAACCGAGCAAAATAATACAGACAGAAAGCAGGAACTGTTGGTTAACATCAGCAGGTTGCATCTTTGCCTCACTGTGCAGGCAAGGCAACGGTCGTATGCCGTACCCGCCAAATCAGATAAAATGCGGGCAGAACAATCACTGCCATCACCAGAAAAACATCTTGCTGCATATGGCGGTACATGATCCCGCTCAATACCGTGAACAGCGCCAGAGACAATGACTGGCCAATCGCCGAATAGAGCGTCTGGCCGGAAATGATCGCTTCCCGCGGCAATCGTTGGGCCAGATACCGCATTGCACCCAAATGAGCCAGTGTGTAGGTGAATGCATGCAGAGCCTGCGCCGGAAACAGCAACCACAGGTCAAGCGTGGTACCAATCGTTACCCAGCGGATCACCGCCCCGATGGCCGCCCAGCAAAGCAACCGTTCCGGTGACCAGTTGGCCAGTAAACGACGGCTGGCAGCAAACATGATAATTTCAAACACCACCCCGGTGGTCCAGAGCACACTGATGGTCGAAGCAGCAAATCCCTGCGAGTGCCAGTAGATCGCACTGAAGCTGTTATAAGCCGCATGGCTGCCAAAAATCAGTGCTTCGATACCGAGAAAATTCAGGAACGCTTTATTGCGCAGTAACATGCCATAGCCATGACTTTCATTCTCCTCACCGATCGTGCGCGGTGCCGGGCGCATCGGTGCATGAATACAAAAACCGGCCAGCAGTAAGCACAGAACAATACAGTGAAGGATCCACGCCGGCCCGAGATGTTCAATCACAAACCCGATCAGGGTTGCGCCGACTATAAATGCTGCGGAACCCCACAAACGGACATTACCGTAATCCAGATTTACCTGAATGACCATTCTGGCCGCCACTGCATCACTTAACGGTAATAATGTCGGATAAACAAAATTGATCAACAGCGTGAACAGCAGCACAACCCAGAACTGAGATGAGAGATAAAAACCAGCAAAACTGAGCAACCCGCCCCAAACCAGCAAGCGGGCAATCGGGATAAGCCGCTCCGCACGTTTAGCCTGTCGCATGATCACCAGACTACCGAACAACCGCATCGCAAATCCGATCCCCAGCAGCAGACCAATCTGTTCTGACTGCAAACCGACTGATTCCAGCCAGACGCCCCAGAACGGCGAAAAGATACCAAGAACTAAATAGATGGCTGACAAATTCAGCGCTAACCAAGGATAAGGAGACATGAAACTACTGAAGGAAAGATTAATGGCAAAGAGATTAACAAATTGCCCGTCATCTTGTCAGGGTGAGTTTACAGAATATTTGCAGGGCAGCTCACAGAGTTACCGGGAATGAACACCGAAAGAAACCGGTTTCAATCTCATTTTTAACTGAATTACCGCAAACAAAAAACATATATCAGAGAAATAAAAAACGCCCGGAGGAAACCTGCCGGGCGTTTCAGAAGCAGTGCTGAATAGCTTAAGCTTTAGACTGCGGCGCAAATTTAGCGCGAATTGCGTGGATAACCATCGGCAGCAGAGACACAACTATGATGCCCATCATCAGCATGGTGAAGTTTTTACGCACAAATTCCTGCTGACCGAATTCAAATCCGGCGTAAGCAAATGACATCACCCATAACGCACCACCGATCAGATTGAACGCCATGAAGCGTTTGTAGGTCATTGCGCCCATTCCCGCGACAAACGGAGAGAAGGTGCGGATGATCGGGATGAAACGGGTGATGATAATAGTTTTACCGCCGTGTTTTTCAAAAAACGCGTGGGTTTTATCCAATTGATCTTTTCTGAAGATTTTGGAGTTTGGGTTCTGGAATAACTTCTCTCCAAAGAAATGCCCCACCGCATAGTTAAGAATATTACCGGTTACAGCAGCAGTGATGAGTAAGAACACCAAGACATGGATGTCCATCGACTCCGGTGTGCCCTGTGTTGCAGCAACCAGCGCCCCGGCCGCAAACAGCAGAGAATCACCAGGCAGGAACGGCGTTACAACAAAGCCGGTCTCACTGAAAATAATCAGAAAAAGAATGCCGTAGACCCAGATACCATAGGTAGTGAAAAGTTCTTGCAGATGCACATCGATATGCAGCACAAAATCGACGATCAGATGTAACCATTCCATAAATGAGATCCCGCTCAAAAAGTTGTGCAGAGTCTAAGCGATCCGATTCGGGGCGGCAATCGCCCCGATGAGAGATTTTTACTCGGTTTTACTGAAGGGTTATTGCGGTTTTTTCACGCGGGCATCCAGATCAGCCAGTTTGGCTTCCATCAGCGCCCGGATAGTATCACTGCACTCTTTCACTGTTGCCCGGTTCCATTGCTGAGAATCCACCGGTGGCAGCATTTCAATCAGAATTTCACCGTTATCCCAGCGATTCAGATCAATTTGCCCGACATAACTGGAACAGATGATCGGTACCAGCGGCACACCCGCCTGAATAGCGGTATGGAACGCGCCGGTTTTAAACGGGATCATGCCACGACCTTGGGAACGGGTACCCTCAGGGTACATCCAGACGGAGATCCGACGTTGCTTGATTTTAGCGACGACCTGACGGATCGTATCTACCGCGCGGCTACGACGGGCGCGATCAATCAGAATATTACCACTCAGGTAAAACAGCTGACCAAACAGCGGTACCCACGCCAGACTCTTCTTGCCAACCGCAACCACACCCGGCATCACACAACCGGTCATGACCATGATGTCATAATTGGTCTGATGGTTACCCACATACACCGCAGACTCAATGCGACGACATTCATCCGGAATCACCCGTCTGACTTTAACCCCGAACACCCAGCAGCCCCAGTTCAACATACGGGCCAGCAGGTAGACATTATTGCGATGACGCGGACGAACCAGACAAATCACTAATCCAATCACAAACCAGATCAGTACCAGCACCGCTAATACCAGAATACGTAATACTTTCAGCATTGAAATAACCTTTTAAACTGCATTATCTGAAGCAGATGCACTCTGCTCCGGTTCAACCCGATCCACGCGTTGTAAACCACGCGGTAATTTGGCGCCACGGCGACCACGCTCACCGTGATATAACACCATATCAGCCGGTTTTAACGTCAGTTTACGTTTGCCGGCATACAAGGTCACCGCCTGATCGGCCTTTACAACCGCAACGTGCGTGACAAATTCTTCCCGGCTGGCAACTTTGTCTGCCGGAATACCAATCAGTTTATTCCCTTTTCCCTTGCCTAACTGTGGCAAAGTATTCAGCGGGAACAGCAGCATGCGGCCTTCATTACTGATCACCAGACATAATGCATCATCATCCTGCTTGGCGGTCAGTTGTGGTGGCAGAACCTGCGCGCCTTCCGGCAGCGTCAGCAAAGCCTTACCGTTTTTGTTTTTACTGATCAGATCATTATATTCACACAAGAATCCGTAGCCGGCATCCGAGCAAATCAGATAACGCTCATCCTCATTCCCCAGCAGCACATAGCGGGTCTGTTCACCGGCAGTAAAACTCAGTTTACCGGTAAGCGGCTCCCCCTGACCTCGGGCTGAAGGCAATGTATGCGCTTCCAGCGAGTAGGTCCGCCCCAAGTTGGTCATAAATACTGTCTGCTGATTACTGCGCCCCTGAGCACTCACCAGATAACCATCACCGGCCTTGTAATTCAGTCCCTGCACATCAACATCATGACCTTTCGCCGCACGAACCCAGCCCATCTCTGAAACGACAACGGTAACCAGTTCACTCGGTGTCAGCTCTTTCTCGGTCAGTTGTTTCGCTTCCTGACGCTCCACCAGCGGCGAACGGCGATCATCACCGTATTTCTCTGCATCGGCCTGAATTTCTTTTTTCAGCAGATTCCCGAGTTTGCGCTCTGAACCCAGTAACGCTTCTAGCTGATCACGCTCTTTCGCCAGTTCATCCTGCTCACCACGGATCTTGAACTCTTCCAGTTTGGCCAGATGCCGCAGTTTCAGATCGAGTATTGCGTCAGCCTGGATTTCTGACAGACCAAACCGGCGCATCAGTTCCTTTTTCGGCTCATCTTCATTCCGGATGATGGCAATCACTTCATCAATATTGAGATAAGCGATCAACAAACCATCCAGAATGTGTAAACGGTTCAACACTTTATCCAGCCGGAACTGCAAACGGCGACGCACCGTTTCACGACGGAAAGCGAGCCATTCAGTCAGAATGGTCAGCAGATTTTTCACCTGTGGCCGGTGATCCATCCCCAGCATATTCAGGTTAACGCGGTAACTCTTCTCCAAATCGGTGCTGGCAAACAGATGCTGCATCAGTTGCTCAACATCAATGCGGTTGGAACGCGGTATAATCACCAGCCGGGTTGGATTTTCATGGTCCGATTCATCACGCAGATCACTCACCATCGGCAATTTCTTGGCCTGCATCTGGTTGGCAATCTGTTCGATGATCTTGGCACCGGATGCCTGATGCGGCAGCGCAGTAATGACAATATCACCATCTTCCATGTGATAAACCGCACGCGCCTTGATCGAGCCTTTACCGGATTCATAGATTTTACGGATTTCTGAACGTGGCGTGATGATCTCGGCTTTGGTCGGGTAATCCGGCCCCTGCACATGCTCCAGCAAATCAGATATCGTCGCATCAGGACGCTCAAGCAGAGTGATACAAGCCTGAGCCACTTCGCGTACGTTATGCGGCGGAATATCCGTCGCCATACCCACCGCGATCCCGGTGATCCCGTTTAACAGGATATGCGGTAAACGCGCCGGCAGGATCTGCGGCTCTTGCATGGTGCCATCGAAGTTCGGCTGCCATTCAACCGTGCCCTGCTCCAGCTCACTCAGCAACAACTCAGAAAAGCGTGACAAACGAGCTTCGGTATAACGCATGGCCGCGAAGGACTTCGGATCATCCGGTGCCCCCCAGTTCCCCTGCCCATCTACCAGCGGGTAACGGTAAGAGAACGGCTGTGCCATTAACACCATCGCCTCATAACAGGCTGAATCGCCGTGCGGGTGAGATTTACCGAGTACATCACCGACAGTACGTGCGGATTTTTTATGCTTCGACAGCGCCGATAAGCCCAGTTCGCTCATGGCATACACGATACGTCGCTGGACAGGTTTCAGACCGTCGGCAATATGCGGTAAAGCGCGATCCATGATCACGTACATGGAGTAGTTGAGATAAGCCTGCTCAGTGAAGGTACGCAGCGGCTGGCGCTCGACACCTTCCAGACTCAGTTCAGCATCACTCATGTTAATTATTCTCTTGGTATCTCTCTGATTACTGGTCACTAGCCTATCATAATCACTGCTTTGCAGCGCGATATTTGCAGTCACGGACCACGACCGGCTCTCGCTACCCGCCTGCGATCGTGCTGTAATAGTGGCAATAAAAACGAGGATCCGAAATGACAGATAAGCATACGAATACCGATGAATTAATCGATCAGGCCTATGAGCTTTTTCTGGAGCTGGCTGCTGATAATCTGGATGAAGCCACCATTGCCCGCTTCAATCAGGAATTCCCGGAACACGGCGGTTTAGGTGATTGTGAGCCGGAAGCAGACTGGGAAGAAGAAATCCAGGCAGAAGTCCGTCCGGAAGAGTGGCTGGAAGTGCGTGTCGGCCTGCTCAATTCAGACGATGAATTGGATTATCTGTTTGCCCGCATGCTGATCAGTCGGGATCCGGAAAGTCAGGAATGTCATATTCTGTGGCAACCGGAATAAGCCTCTTTTGATACAGAACCCGGCGTAAAGGGGCCACCGTTTGATACAGAACCCGGCGTAAAGGGGCCACCGTTGTGCCGGGATCATATGCCTGACTGCGGGCAAATCAGCCGGGAAGACGGGGTTTACGGCCCCGTAATGTCCGGTTTAACTGCCATTCACCCAGTGTGGCCGTAAATTCGGCTCCCAGTAACACCACCAGCCAGCTCATATACAGCCAGATCATCAGGATCGGAATGCCCGCCAGCGCACCGTAAATGGATTTATAGGTACAGAAATGGGCAATGTAATAGCCAAAACCCTCTTTAGCGACTTCAAACAGCAGTGCCGCCAATGTTGCTCCCAGCAATGCATGTTGCCAGCGCACATAAATATTGGGCACCACTTTGTATAACAGCAGAATCCCGCCCAGCGATAACAGATAAGGCAGTAATTCCAGCAGGCCCCCCCCCAGTGAGGATACCAGCTCGTAATGCCACAATGCCCATCCCTGTATCTGCGAAGAAAGCAGCAGGCTGCCGCCTACCAGTAATGGAGCAACACCCAGCACAACACTGTACATGGTGATAGTTTTCAGCCATTTACGCTGACCACGACAACGCCAGATGTGATTCATGTTTTCATCAATCGCGGCAATCAGTAACAAAGCCAGCAGCACCAGCATTAACAGACCGATGGAAGTGGTCTTCGAGGCATTTTTAACAAATAACGAGAAATGATAGCGAAACGCTATCTCTGTTTCCGGCACAAAGTTGCTGAACATAAACAGTTCAAACTGACGGCGGAAATAGGAAAAACGCGGCAACCATGACAGCACCGAAAACACCACGGCCAGCAACGGTACAATCGACAGCAGCGAAACATACGCCAGATGACCGGCCAGCACCGGCAAACGGTCGTGCCAGACCCGCCGCCAGAAAAAAGCAGAAAAACGGCGAGAGCGCAAACAAAACAAGCGACTCTTCGCCCAGCGCTGGTTACGCAACGCCAGTAATCTGAGTGGATCCTGTGTCATCTTCACCTTCTTTTCATTTCATGACATCGTTAGCATACAGCTAAAAAAAAGCCCCGCAAATGCGAGGCTCTTCCTGATAACAATGGAGATGGTAAGAATTACTCTTCTTTACCACTACCACGGTTAGCACGTTTACGATCCATCTCGGTCAGCAGTTTCTTACGGACACGGATGTTCAGTGGCGTTACTTCCACCAGTTCGTCATCGTCGATGAATTCCATCGCCTGTTCCAGCGTCATCTTGATCGGCGTTGTCAGAACGATTGCTTCGTCAGTACCGGATGCACGCATGTTGGTCAGCTGCTTACCTTTCAGACAGTTTACTGTCAGATCGTTAGAACGGCTGTGGATACCAATGATCTGACCTTCATAAACTTCGGTCGCATGTTCAATGAACAGACGGCCACGTTCCTGCAGGTTGAACAGAGCAAAGCCCAGTGCTTTACCAGTCGCGTTAGAAATCAGAACACCGTTCTGACGCTGACCGATAGCACCACCTTTGAACTCACCGTACTCTTCGAAAGTATGGTACAGCAGACCAGTACCGGAAGTCAGCGTCATGAACTCGGTCTGGAAACCGATCAGGCCACGTGCCGGGATCATATAATCCAGACGTACACGACCTTTACCATCCGGAACCATGTTACGCAGTTCAGCTTTACGCTCACCCAGCTTCTCCATGACGGAACCCTGATTCTGTTCTTCAATATCAACAGTCAGTGTTTCCATCGGTTCCATTTTAACGCCGTCGATCACACGCATGATAACTTCAGGACGGGATACCGCCAGCTCAAAGCCTTCACGACGCATATTTTCGATCAGAATACCTAAGTGCAGTTCACCACGGCCTGATACACGGAATTTATCCGGATCTTCGGTTTCTTCAACACGCAGTGCCACGTTGTGACGCAACTCATTCTGCAGACGTTCCAGAATATTACGGGAAGTCACATACTTACCTTCTTTACCAGCAAACGGGGAAGTGTTTACCTGGAAAGTCATGGTCACAGTCGGCTCATCCACAGACAGTGGTGGCAGTGCTTCTACACAAGAGTTAGAGCAGATGGTATCGGAGATTTTCAGCTCACCCAGACCAGTAATCGCAATGATGTCACCAGCTTGCGCTTCAGCAACTTCAGTACGGTGCAGACCCAGATAACCCTGTACCTGACCGATCTTACCGGTGCGGGTTTTACCGTCAGCACCAACCACAGTCACCTGCTGGTTTGGCTTCACGCTGCCACGCACGATACGACCGATGCCGATCACGCCAACATAGGAAGAGTAGTCCAGCTGAGAAATCTGCATCTGGAACTCACCAGCCGGATCAGCTTTTGGTGGTTCAACGAAATCAACGATTGCCTGGAACAGCGGATCCATGTTGTCAGATGGCTGAGACAGATCCATGGTTGCATAGCCCTGCAGTGCAGAAGCGTACACAATCGGGAAATCCAGCTGTTCATCAGTCGCGCCCAGGTTATCGAACAGATCGAACACCTGATCGACAACCCAATCCGGACGCGCGCCAGGACGGTCAACTTTGTTGACGACAACGATTGGACGCAGACCGCGGGCAAACGCTTTCTGAGTAACAAAACGAGTCTGTGGCATCGGACCATCTACCGCATCAACCAGCAGCAGTACACAGTCAACCATAGACATAACACGCTCTACTTCACCGCCAAAGTCAGCATGGCCGGGGGTATCAACGATGTTAATACGGTAATCTTTCCAGCGAATCGCTGTGTTTTTGGCAAGAATAGTGATCCCGCGTTCTTTTTCCAGATCGTTGGAGTCCATAATGCGCTCCTGACCATCCGAAGAGCGGTCCAGGGTTCCAGACTGTTGTAACAGTTTGTCAACCAGTGTTGTTTTGCCATGGTCAACGTGCGCAATAATGGCAATATTGCGGAGATTCTCTAACATCCTCGCCTCGAG
>RRZT010737390.1_pt1 | contig 31510 bp, 22 predicted proteins | sample 2165551 | NCBI WGS metagenome assembly RRZT01 (sample SAMN10456910, study PRJNA506462) | wastewater metagenome | biome: wastewater; feature: sludge; material: wastewater sludge; isolation source: wastewater sludge with Escherichia coli K12::gfp cells carrying plasmid... | place: USA: Moscow, Idaho...
GAATGCACGGGCTGACGCAACGTCGTCAACGGCGGATCCGTAAACGCCATCAACGACGAATCATCAAACCCAACAACCGAGACATCATCAGGCACACAACGCCCCGTCGACACACAATAACGAACAACCCCCAAAGCCATAATGTCTGATCCGCATATAATTGCAGTACAGCCTTCTTCAATGAGTTGTGCTGCGGCGGACTGGCCGCCTTCTATAGTAAACAATGTATGTGCGATCCGGACGGGTTCTTTCGGCAAAATTTCCGCCATGCCGTGGGCGAATCCCTGTGCCTTCATGTGTGAAGGAATGAAGCGTGCTGGGCCGAGAGCCAAACCGATCTTTTTATGCCCCAAAGAGGCAAGGTGGCGGACCGCCTGCATCACTGCGGCGGAATCATCCGTAGAAAAATCTGGCGCGGAAATATCGCGATGGTTCCCATTAATGGTGACAAAGGGGATGCGCAGATCCTCAAGATGTTGGTATCGCTCGACACTAGAGGTCATATCTGCGTGAAGACCAGAGACGAAGATGATCCCTGATGCCCGCATATCTGAGAGCGTTTGTACGTAGGCGTCTTCTGTGAAGCCTCCAGCGGTCTGGGTACAGAGAAGTGGTGTGTAGCTATAAGAAGCTAGTGCCGCTTCAATATGCTGGGCAAACAGCGAGAACGTTGGGTTCGTGAGTTCCGGGATGATGACACCAATGAGGCCGGTGGGACGTTCTCGTAAACGCTCCGGACGTTCGTATCCCAAAAGATCGAGTGCCGTGAGTACGGCTTTTCGCGTCGTGGGAGCAACGGTATCTTTACCATTAAGGACCCGGGATACCGTAGCTGTGGAGACACCAGCCTGTTCCGCAATGTCGGACAGTCTAATGCGATCTGACATGCGGTTCTCCAGGTTCATGATGGTTCACAGTACAAAATAGAAAATGCAGGCCGGAGATGGCTCCTCGAGCATTCTGTTATGTCCAGTTTACTTGGACGACCGTTGGGTGTCGTGGAATGCCCAGCGGGAAACAGAGGGTCATTTAAAGGACATCGAGGAAACCATTCTGCAAAATCTTGCAAAGATGAATGCTACAAAAAGAAAAGTCCTTCTTTCGTTGCTTTGAACTAGCTAGTACGCACCTCCTCTTCATTGTTAACCGGGGTCTCCTGGCCAGTTTTGAATCCAACAAACACCGTTATTTCGCCACAAATTGATGGATAGAGAGAGGTGAACTGGTCGTTGTACGGAATATCTCCCGTCGTCGTCACATCTGTATCCAACGACGACGGTGTCTCGACTTACGAAATTTGTTGCAAAATTTTTCCTAAAACGTAGACCCCGCGTTACCTACTTCGATAGAGTCAGCCCATGTCCTGAGACTCGCACTGTGGCGAACTTAGGCGTGAATCCAAAGGAGTATGCATGATTCAACGGAGAATTGGCCGGAAAGGCCGAGGGGGCTGGAGACAGCGGCTCGCTGTAATTGCAGCACTTGCGGTGACCGGTGGGGGTATCGTTGCCCCCACTCTGGTGTCGCCCGCAGATGCCGCACTTAATGATGATAAAGACACGATTGCTGTCCTCTTTTCCTATCCATGGAACGACATCGCGGAACAATGCGAGACCACCCTAGGGACGGATGGATACGGGTACGTTCAAACATCCCCTCCTCAGGAACACATCCAAGGGTCCCAGTGGTGGACCTATTACCAGCCAGTTTCTTACGATTTAAACTCACGTCTTGGTACTGAAGCCGAATTTAAATCCATGATTGATCGTTGTAACGCGGCTGGTGTGAAGGTGATTGCGGACGCCGTCGTCAATCACATGTCTGGGTCCCCGGACGGTGGTACAGGCTTCGCTGGAACAGAGTTCACGTACTTCAACTATCCGGGTCTTTACGACGAATCTGATTTCAACAACTACACGGGGCCGGGCGGTCCGGCCGAGCCATGCGACCGTAACATTGAGGACTACACCAATAGGTGGGAAGTTCAGACGTGCCGGCTCGTTGGACTATCGGATCTCAACACGGGTAAACCCGAGGTCCAACAAAAGCTTTCCGGCTATTTGAATAAGCTGGTGGACCTGGGCGTTTCCGGATTCCGGATCGACGCGGTCAAGCACATGCCGGCAGCTGACGTGGAAGCCATCTGGAACGGCGTGGATGATCGCGATGATCTGTACGTTGTGCAGGAAGTGATTCGCGGAGAAGGCGAGCCCATCGCTCCGGAGGAGTATGAGCACATCGGTGACGTGCACGAGTTCACCTACGCCCGTGAGCTGCGCTCTTCTTTCCAGGGCAACACCATTGGTCACCTGTTGGACGACGGCGGCATCGGGCTCACGGACGCCTGGGGCATGCTTCCAACCGAAGATGCGGCTGTGTTTGTAGATAACCACGATACGGAACGCAACGGCGAGACCCTCTCCTATAAGGACGGGCGGGCATACCAGATGGCGCAGGCGTTCACGCTGGCGTGGACGTATGGCTCGCCGTCGATCCAATCTGGGTACGCGTTCACAAACCGGGATGCCGGCCCGGTTCAGGACGAGAATGGCATGGTTGTCAGTCCGTCGAAGGATAACGGCTGGACGTTCATGCACGGCCAGAATTCCGTTGCAAACATGGTCGGATTCCGCAACCATGTGCGTGGCACCGACATCAATCATCAGTGGACCGCCGACGGTAGTAACGCCATCGCTTTCGGTCGCGGCGATAAGGGTTTCCTCGCTCTCAACAATGATGCGTCCTCACGTGAGGTATCACTGGAGACTGACCTTCCAGACGGTATCTACTACAACATCTACCAGGCGACAAAGGCAGCGGACGGTGCGTGGAGCGGACCAACGGTGACGGTGTCGGGTGGCAGGATTGAGACCACTATTGATGGACGTAGCGCCATCGCCATCCGTTCGGACGTCAAGGCCGCGAAGGAATGCGTCGAAACCGGTGCTCCAGAGGCACCCACCAACCTCGAGGCCACGGCCACCATGAATTCGATTCAGGTGACCTGGGATGAGTCGACGGCGTTGTGTGGCGGTGTTGAGTACGTAGTCGAGCGCACGCAGACGAATACCGGAAAGACCGTGACGACGACGTCGCCGGAGCCGATGATCAATGACACGAGTCTTCCCGCGGGAACCGAGTTCACATACGTGGTCAAGGCAAAGACAAGAGACGGGCAAGTCTCCGCAGCGTCAGAGCCACTTACTATCTCCACAGAGATTCCCACCGGGGAAGGCCAGCGTATCGTTGCCGGCGATTTCCAGGCTTCTCAAGGCTGCGGCGGTGACTGGGACCCCGGTTGTGCCGCTACCTCGTTGGCTTTCGACCCTGCTTTGGGCCTCTGGTCAGCGGAACTGGACATCCCCGCGGGTGATTATCAGTTCAAGGTAACCAATGGTTCGTGGGACGAGAACTGGGGCGCGTGGGGCGCACCTGGCGGTGACAACATCACGTTTACCGCCGTGGAAGGAAAGAGCACATACTTCTTCTTTGATCCCCTCACGGGCTATGCCTTTGCTAGTCCTGCGGAATCGCTCTATACGCTTCCCGGCGGCTGGGGTGAAGCAGGGCTCTTTGGATGTTCAGAGTGGGCACCCGCCTGCCTGGGAACCGTGATGTTCCCGCAGCAGGATGGGACCTACCAGCGCACTGTCAGTACACTTCCTGCGGGTAGTTACCAGTTTAAGGTTGCTCGCGGGTTGAGCTGGGATAACGCGTGGGGAGTTGACGGTGCGAACGCCACCTTCTCCACCGCAGGATCTGAGAACATCACCTTCACCTTCGATCCCGCCACCGAGAAGGTCTCGGTGGGTCAGTCGAATCCGCCGCTGCCAGGTGCAGGCTTGTCAGAGGCATATTGGATCTCGGAGGACACCATCGCGTGGCCAACAGCCTTGGCACAGGGGGAGGATGTGACATTCGCTCTCGAGGGCTACGGTCCGGATGCCGTCACTATCACTGCGAACGGTGATCTGACCGCGGAGCAAAGGAAAGCGTTCCCACGTGTCACGAACGGATATGTGGCTCTGAAGATCGCGGGTGATGCACGCGAGATCCTCAAGGGCACGGTGCAAATCGTTGCCTTGCGCGATGGCCAGCCCATCGCACAAACCGGCGCGCAGATTGCCGGAGTTCTCGATGACCTCTACGCCAACGCCGCAGATCGCGATCTTGGTGTCATATGGGACGAGGGAGCACCGACCCTTGCCCTGTGGGCGCCGACGGCAAAGAACGTCTCACTCAAGCTGTGGCAGGGCGACGCCGTCGACCCGCAGGTGGTTCCGGCTACTCGGGACGACGACGGCGTGTGGACGGTCGTGGGTGAACCCGGCTGGAAGAACGCGCAGTTCTTGTGGAGTGTTGATGTGTTTGTGCAGTCGGAGGGTGACGTTGTCACGAATGACGTGACCGATCCGTACTCGCTCGGGTTGACCATTGACTCAAAGCGTTCGGTTCTTGTGGATCTGGAGGATCCCGCGTCGTTCCCGGCTGCGTGGAACAATAATCCTGCGCCGCTAGACAACGATGCACAACAGACGATCTATGAGCTCCATATCCGGGACTTCTCCATCAGCGACGAGACGGTTCGCCCGGAATATCGCGGCACGTACATGGCATTCACCGAGAATGATTCCGATGGTGTCAAGCACCTCGAGTCGCTGGCAGATGCTGGGATGACCACCGTGCATTTGCTTCCGAGCTTCGACATCGCCTCGTCGTCGATCCCGGAAGATCGCTCCAAGCAAGCGACACCTGACATCCCCGCGGATGCCGGACCTTCCTCAGAAGTGCAGCAGGCCGCCGTCGCTCAGGTACAGTCCACCGATGGATTCAACTGGGGTTACGACCCACTACACTGGACCACACCGGAAGGCTCATACGCCACCGAGGGCAACCAGGTAGGTATCGCGCGCACCACCGAATATCGGAACATGGTGTCCTCACTCCACAACATGGGGTTGAGGGTGGTCCTAGACCAGGTGTTCAACCACACGGCGGCGTCAGGACAATCCGATCAGTCGGTGCTTGACCGCATCGTTCCGGGCTACTACCAGCGCCTCGACGCCAAGGGCAACGTCGAATCCTCGACGTGTTGCCAAAACGTCGCAACTGAGAACACTATGGCTGGAAAGATGATGGTGGATTCTGTCGTCACTTGGGCTAAAGAGTATGGCGTGGACGGATTCCGGTTTGATCTCATGGGGCATCACTCGATGGAGAACATGCTGGCCATTCGCGAAGCTCTTGATAGTTTGACGCTTGAGAAGGACGGCGTGGATGGTTCTAAGATCTATCTCTACGGCGAGGGATGGAACTTTGGTGAAGTAGCGGATAATGCTCTCTTTACTCAGGCGACACAAGCCAATGTGGCAGGATCGGGCATCGGTGCTTTTAATGACCGGCTCCGCGATGCCGTGCGAGGTGGCGGGCCATTCGATGAGGATCAACGAACCTACCAGGGCTTTGGCTCGGGTGGATACACAGATCCGAATGCGACGGCCGAGGAACAGTTGTCCCAGGAGGAGCAACTTGCCAACCTTCGGCATAGCACGGACCTAGTTCGTGTGGGCTTGGCGGGTAACGTTATGGGAATGGAGATTCGGCCGGGAGTGCTCTCGGAGGAGATTGACTATAACGGGCAGCCCGCGGCATACACGCGTGATCCACAGGAGTCGGTTAACTATGTGGATGCACACGACAACGAGACACTCTTCGATAATCTCTATTGGAAGCTTCCGACGGACGCTTCTATGGAGACTCGCGTGCGGCTGAACGTGCTGTCCGAGGCGACGGTCGCGTTGGGGCAGTCGCCGTCGTTCTGGCATGCGGGTGTAGATATCCTGCGTTCGAAGTCTCTCGATCGCGATTCGTACAACTCTGGTGATCACTTCAATCTGCTTGACTGGTCGATGCAGTCTAACGGGTTCGGGCTCGGACTTCCCTTGAAGGAGAAGAACGGAGAGAAGTGGAATCTTATGGCGCCATTGTTGGAGAATCCGGCTTTGAACCCGACGAGCGAGGATATCAATACCTCGTATGAGATGTCGCTTGACTTGCTGAAGCTCCGCAGCTCCAGTCCACTGTTCACGCTGGGTACTGGCGAGTTGGTCAAGGAGCGGGTCTCCTTCCCGAACGCCACCGATACGGCGGCTCCAGGTCTCTTGGTGATGCAGGTTGATGATCCAGCGAAGGCGTCGCAGGATATTGACCCGGATCTTGACGGCCTCTTGGTGGTCTTCAATGCCTCTGCCGAGGCGATCACCGAGCCGATTGACGGTATGGCTGGACGCAACCTCGTCCTGTCTGATGTTCAGACGTCTGGATACGACGACGTCGTCAAGACAACCACGTGGGATGCGACCTCCGGTTCGGTGACGATTCCGGCACAGACCGCCGCGGTTCTTGTGGACAAGGCGGGATCACAGCCCACCGTCGAACCTACAGATGAACCGACCGATAAGCCGACGACGACCCCGACGGATAGTCCGACGGATGAACCCACAGGGAGCCCGACCGGTCAGCCGACCAAGGGTCCTGGCAAGCCGACGGCGAGTGCTACCAAGCCAGGTGGAACCGGTGGGAAGCTGCCGAATACGGGTGCGAGTGTAGCTGGCCTGCTGGCCCTGGCAGCCGTGGCTACCGTGACTGGTGGGGTACTTGTCTCCCGCCGACGTGCAGCCGAGAAGTAACTAAACCCATGCACAAGGGGAGGGATCGTCGATCGACGATCCCTCCCCTTGATGCCGTGTATTGGGGTATGCCAGGTGAGGCGGCCTCACGGTTGTGGTGTGTTCGATGCCGTCAACAACGTCGTGAGATCGAAGTGAACGACCATGTGGGATCCGTCGCCAAGGTCGTCGTTGCTGCGTTAACACAGGTAGACTTAGTTGCGGTGTCTGCTCTTCACGGGGCGGCAGAGTTTACTCATAACTGAACCACGAGGATAGGTATGTCAGAGGATCAGAATACGTCAGGGAATTCGGAACGCCGGGAGCGTCCTTCCTCGGGGTGGCAGTCTGCAGCAGGTCGCGGCCAAAGCCGTCGAGACGGTGGCTACGAGCGCCGTGACTCCCGCGGCCACGGTGATCGTCGTGAGGGCGGTCGTCGTTGGGAGGATCGTGGGGAGCGTCGCGATGATTTCCGTGATGACCGTCGCGGTGGATACGGTGATCGCCGTGAAGGTGGACGCCGAGACTTCAATGATCGTCCCCGCTTCAACAATGATCGTCGCGAGGGGGACTTCCGTGGTGGTCGTGATGAGCGTCGTGAGGGTGGTCGTCGTTGGGAGGATCGTGGCGAGCGCCGTGATAACTTCCGTGATGATCGCCGTGGTGGACGAGACGATCGTCCCCGGTTCAACAATGATCGCCGCGAGGGTGGTTTCCGTGGCCCGCGTGAGGATCGTCCTCGTTTTGAGAATGATCGCCGTGAGAGTGGTCGTCGTTGGGAGGATCGTGGCGAACGTCGCGATAACTTCCGTGGTAGTCGTGATGATCGCCGTGAAGGCGGACGCCGTGAGTTTAACGATCGCCCCCGGTTCGATAATGACCGTCGTGAGGGTGGTTTCCGTGGCCCGCGTGATGATCGTCGTGAGGGTGGACGCCGAGACTTCAATGACCGTCCCCGGTTCAACAATGATCGTCGCGAGGGAGACTTCCGTGGTGGTCGTGATGAGCGTCGTGAGGGTGGTCGTCGTTGGGAGGATCGTGGGGAGCGCCGTGATAACTTCCGTGATGATCGCCGTGGTGGACGAGACGATCGTCCCCGGTTCAACAATGATCGTCGCGAGGGTGGTTTCCGTGGCCCGCGTGAGGATCGTCCTCGTTTTGAGAATGATCGCCGTGAGGGTGGGCATCGCGATAATTTCCGTGATGACCGACGCGGTGGATACGGTGACCGTCGTGAAGGTGGACGCCGAGACTTCAATGACCGCCCCCGGTTCAACAATGATCGCCGCGAGGGAGACTTCCACGGTGGACGTGATGATCGCCGCGACAGCGGTTTTGGCCGCGATCCTTTCGTTCCTGAGGAGATCACGCCGGACTTGCTGGACAAGGAATCTCGCAGCCGCCTGATGAGCTTGAGCAAGGTGAACGCCGAGCGCGTGGCTCGTCACCTTGTATACGCGGGCACGATGATGGACGAAGACGCGGAACTTGCTTATGAGCATGCCCAGGCTGCCTATCGTCACGCTGCTCGTGTAGATATCGTTCGCGAGGCCTTGGGCCTAGCCGCCTACCTCACTGGCCGTTACAGTGAGGCGCTGCGCGAGCTGCGTACCTATCGTCGTATGACTGACGATTACACCCATGTTGCGATTGAAGCTGACTCTGAGCGTGGCCTTGGCCGCCCGGAGAAGGCATTGGCTTTTATCGCCGAGATTCCTATGAAGAAGCTTGGCCGTGAATCACAGGTTGAACTTGCACTTGTCACCTCAGGTGCTCGTGCAGATGCCGGCGATTCTGAGGGTGGCCTCTCGGTTCTTGAGAAGATCAATCCCGAAAGCCTTGAAGAAGAACTTCGTGCTCGTTTCGAGCTGATCCGGGCCGACAGGCTGGACGAGCTTAGCCGAACCGACGAGGCAGCCGAGATCCGTGCGACCTGGGAGCCGATTTTCACCGCCGAAGGCGAAGTTGACCTCTACGAGGATGAAGATGACGAGCTGACGGATGAAGCCGAGGAAGATTCATACGACGACGAATCCGACGAGACTGAGTCCGATGACGATTCGGACGATGCGGACTTCGAAGATTCTGAATCTTCCTACGACGAAGATGACTCCGACGAGTACGATTCTGACGATATTGAATCGGACGATCTGCTTGACGATGTCGAGTCGAATGAGGACGACGAGATCGACGACGCGGATATGAGCGACGATGACGATTTCTACGACGTGGCCGCCGATGAGGATGATAACGATATTGAGCCCGATGCACTCGATGCTGACGAGCGCACATCGGACAACGCCTGATATCTGGAACCTGCGAGCATAAGGAACTCAATCATGGCAGAGACACTTGTCAGCCGCTTTGATGTTGGACTCTTCGATTTGGACGGCGTGTGCTACCTCGGACAAGAGGCGGTCGAGTACGCCCCCGAGTCGATGAGGAAAGCTATGGACGGCGGCATGCGCGCGGCCTACGTGACGAATAATGCCTCCCGTGCACCGGAAGACGTGGCCCAGCAGCTGGTAGGCCTCGGTATTCCGGCTACCGGCGATAGCATCATTAATTCGGCCCAGGTGGGAGCACGTCTTCTTCGTGAGAATGTCTCGGAGGGTGCTAAGGTCCTCGTTCTGGGTACTCAGGCACTGCGGGACGAGGTAACGAAAGTTGGCCTCGTCGTCGTTGAGTCGGCTGACGATAAGCCAGATGCTGTTATTCAAGGTTTCTATCCTGATGCTAATTGGGCCAGTCTCAGCGAAGGAGCGCTGGCGATTCGTGCCGGTGCGCTGTACGTTGCAACGAATCTCGACAAGACGATCCCGCGTGAGCGTGGTTTGATGGTTGGCAACGGTTCGTTGGTACTTGCGGTGTCGAACTCGACTGGAGTGACCCCTCTGTCCTCAGGTAAGCCGCAGCCGGAGATCTTTAAGGCAGCGGCGCAGATGGCCGGAGCTGAGCGTCCGTTTGCTATTGGTGACAATCTCGATACCGATATTCAAGGTGCGGTGGCCGCCGGAATTCCAGCGCTCCATGTGCTCACGGGTCTCGCTTCCGCACGAGATATTTGCGTTGCACCTCCGACACAACGTCCCACGTTCCTTGCTGATGACTTGCGTTCGCTCCATGAGCCGTATCCGGACACCGAGAAGGATGGCGAGTGGGTGGTCGTGCGTGAGGCGCGCTGCCGGTGGACTGGCAACGGGTTCGAATTTGCTGCAGGTTCGGTAGAGGACGTCCTGGATCTAGACTCCTACCGTGCTCTTGTCCAAGCGGCGTGGGATACGGTCGATTCTGGTACCGAGATGGCGCTCATTGAAGCAGCGCTGCCCGAGCTCACTGTTCGGCGTTAACGCAAGCCTCATTGATACAGTAGACGCATGAGTGATACACCGGCGCCTCGGCCTCCTCTTAGCCCTCAGGCGGTGCTTGCACAGCTGGAGGATCAGGAGACGGATGACCAAATCCGTTCTCTTGGTGAACTGTTAGAAGAGCTGACGCGCCGGTTGTCGCGTGCACAGGGATAGTGGAAGTTGGAATGTGGCTCGCCTGATTAGAGTCGATGCGGAGTTAGTTCGCCGGAAGCTTGCTCGTTCACGGCAGCATGCTGGCGAACTCATTGCGGACGGCCTCGTACTGCTGGATGGTGAGGTTGTGCGCAAGCCTGCCCGCCAGATGAATCCGGCACAGGCACTCCTTGTCACGGAAACACAGAAAGAAGACTACGTTTCGCGCGGTGCGCACAAGCTCATTGGCGCTCTCGACGAGCTCGGAAATGCCGCTCCTCGTGTCGAAGGCCAACGGTGCCTGGACGCCGGTGCCTCAACCGGTGGATTTACGGATGTGTTGTTGCGCAGGGGAGCGGAGCACGTTGTCGCTGTCGATGTGGGTTATGGGCAAATCGCATGGAGGCTACGGGAAGATCCCCGAGTGACTGTCATCGAACGCACCAATGTGCGTACCTTGGACCCTGCTCTTGTTGCACCCGCCCCCGGTTTGGTGGTGGGCGATCTTTCGTTCATCTCCTTGACGATGGTTATTCCGTCGCTTGTTGCGGCCGCTGCAGATGACGCTGACTTCCTGCTCATGGTCAAACCCCAGTTCGAGGTGGGACGTGAGCAGCTGGGAAGTGGAGGAGTCGTTCGCGATCCCGCCCTACATGCTTCGGCTGTTGCCAGGGTGGCAGGTTCGGCCCGCAAGGCGGGTTTGGCAATCTGCGCTGTGGCTGCTTCCCCGTTGCCTGGTCCGGCTGGAAACGTGGAGTACTTCTTGCACATGAAGGCCGGGACTGACGATGTACTCGGAGACAGTCTCGACGAGGCTATTTGGCGTGCAATTGAGGACGGGCCCGTGGGCGCCCGAGGACGGGTTGATAGCCTTGAGGATTCAATGGGAAAAGAGGCAGGGGAGCGATGACTCGCAAAATTGTGTTGGTGTCCCACCCGGAGCGTCCGGACGCCATTGAGACGGCGCGGGTCGTGACGGAGCATCTTGCGGTTATGGGCATCGATACCGTGATTTCCCACTCTCCGCAGGCCACCGCTGGAGCAGAGCTTATCCTCGTCATTGGTGGTGACGGAACTATCCTGCGTGCAGCTGAGTTTGGGCGGCCTGCGGGAATCCCGATTCTTGGTATTAACTATGGGCACGTAGGTTTTCTCTCCGAGGCGGATCCGGATGAGGTTCCCATGGTTATGAAGAAGATCGAGTCGGGAGCTTGGCAAATCGTCCCACGCATGACGATTGATATCACCGTGACTCGCCCCGACGGCACCGTCGAACGTAGCTGGGCGCTCAATGAGGCAGCCGTTGAAAAGGACGAGCATGCCCGAATGATTGAAGCCTCGATCGGTGTGGATAATCGTGAGTTGTCTTCCTTTAAGGTCGATACCGTGCTGTTTTCTACGGCCACTGGATCGACCGCCTATAACTTTTCGGCGGGTGGCCCGGTTGTGTGGCCGAACGTCGAGTGTATGGTTCTTACGCCGATCGCGGCGCACGCTCTTTTCACCCGCCCCCTTGTAGTTGGCCCGGACTCAACCCTTGAATTGCACGTCCTTAGTGACGACGCTCGAGTCTGGTGCGACGGCAGGCGAGTGATTTCTGCACCTCGGGGGTCAGTGGTGACAGCAGTGAAGGGTGAGCAACCCGTTCTTCTGGCCCGTTTGAACGACTCGCCGTTCTCAGGGCGACTCGTCACGAAATTCCAGCTTCCTGTGAAAGGCTGGCGGACGTAAGAGATTGCGTGGCTAGGCAAGATTCCGTGACATCCGCAGTAGGCCAAGACCTATCCGCGGGATCTCTAAGACCGAGTACATCTAACCGGAGTAATTGAGGCTGACCGAGGGGGTTAACGTGATCGAACAGGTTCGAATCTCGAATCTGGGTGTTATTGAGGAAGCCGAACTCGACTTGGGCCTGGGACTCACCGCATTGACGGGAGAGACGGGCGCAGGAAAGACAATGGCTGTCACCTCACTCCAGCTGCTCCTAGGTGCCAAAGCCGATTCGGCGAAGGTACGCCGTGGAGCAAAGTCCGCGATTGTTGAAGGACTCTTCGCGGTTTCTGCGGATTCACCGCTTCTTGAACGGGTCACCGAAGCTGGTGGATCCTACGAGATCGACGACGACGTTGCCGCTGTCCTTATCGCTCGCCACGTCCCCGCGTCAGGACGCTCGCGTGCATTCATTGGTGGACGATCGGTCCCCACCTCGGTGCTCGCAGACATCGCGGCGGATCTTGTCACAGTACATGGGCAGTCTGATCAGTTGCGTCTGGCCTCCGCTGCACAACAACGAAGCGCTCTTGACAGATTTGGCGGGGAAGCCATTGCCAAGCCACTGGAGCGTTGGCGTACCGCCTGGGATATCTTCAATCGCGCGCAACAGAATCTTGCGGACTTTGAGGCTCAGGCTCGTGATGCTGCTCGCACCCGTCTCGCGTACGAAGCGCTGCTCGCCAAGGTTGATGAGGTGAATCCCGAACCCGGTGAGGAAAACCAGCTGAAAGCCGAAGCGCGCCGTTTAGAGAACACGGAGGCACGCTATCTCGGATTCTCCGGGGCCGCCGCCCATCTCACCGGCTCTGACACTGTCGATGACACAGCCCTCTCCTCTCTTGCAATGGCCAAACGCGCCCTTGATGACCTCGCCGATGATGAGGACGTAGCTGAGCTGGTTGCCCGGCTCGAAACCACCGAGGCGGAACTTTCGGATATTGCCGCCTCCCTCGCTGATCTTGCCTCGTCAACGGAAGCAGATCCCGAACGACTCTCCAATATCTACTCGCGTCGTCAGCGCTTGCAGGGCCTACGCAAAGAGTTGGGGATGGACCTGGACGACGCCGTCGTCGCCGCCGCAGAAGCACGCGAAGCGTTGGCAAAGCTTGGGGATCCCGATGCAACTCGGGACAAACTGGAGAAAGAGCTCGCTGCGGCCCAGAAGGATCTCAATAAAGCTGGTACGCAGCTTCATAAGGCTCGCGCGAAGGCTGCTGAACAGCTAGCCGCGCTCGTCATGACGGAGCTCCCGGAGCTGGCTCTTCCGGATGCTACGTTCGTTATCGAAGTGATCCCGGGTGCTACACCAACGGTTCATGGGTCGGACTCTATTTCCTTCCTTCTAGCCTCACATCGCGGCGCACCACTGGGGCCGGTAGGGAAGAATGCATCGGGTGGTGAACTCTCTCGAGTGATGCTTGCGGTCGAGGTGGCCCTCGCTTCGGGTCAGCATGAAAAGGACCACACTTTCCTTTTTGACGAGGTCGACGCAGGAGTGGGTGGACGTGCCGCACTGGCGGTGGGCCGACGCCTTGCTGAGCTGGCTAAGAATTGTCAAGTCCTCGTGGTGACCCACTTGGCGCAGGTGGCCGCATACGCTGGTACACAGGCCGTCGTCGTTAAGGAACTGGGAGAGAAGTCGGCGGTGACGGATGTGGTGCCGGTTGCCGGTGAGGACCGGCTTGCTGAACTCGCCCGGATGCTCTCCGGACAGGATTCCAAGACGGCACGCGCTCACGCGGCTGAACTCCTTTCTAGCGCTGATATGGCACGATAAAGCCGTGGCATTTCTCTTTGTCCGCAAGAAGGACTCTTCAGAACCCGGGCAGCTGGTGGGTATGGCCCGGGTCGACGCGCGCACTAAAAACCTCACAAAGAGGCTCGAACCGGGCAACGTTGCCGTGATCAATCATGGCGACATTGATCGTGTTTCTGCCGAGGCTCTGGTGGAATGCAAACCGGTTGCTGTGCTGAACGCGGCTAAGTCGACCTCGGGTAGGTATCCCAATTTGGGTCCTGGAATTCTCGAGCAGGCCGGAATTCCCCTCATTGATGATCTCGGCACTGACATCATGGATGTGCCCGAAGGCGCTACCTTGCGCATTGATGAGGACGGCACGGTTTATCGAGATGACACCCTCGTGGCTCAGGGTATGGTTCAGACCGCCGAGACCATCGCCGCAGATCAGGCTGAGGCTCGCGCCGGAATGAGTGTGCAGCTTAAGGCATTCGCGACGAACACGATGGAATACGTCGAAAAAGAGCAGGATCTCATTTTTGACGGCGTCGGTGTTCCCGATGTTGCGACGAAGTTTGAGGGGCGTCACGTTCTCGTTGTTGTGCGCGGGTACCGTTACAAGGAAGATCTTGCGGCGCTTCGCCCATATATTCGCGAGTATAAGCCGGTCATTATTGGAGTCGACGGCGGCGCGGACGCCATCCTCGAAGAGGGTTTGCCTCTTCATATGATCGTGGGAGATATGGACTCGGTGTCTGACAAGGCACTCAAATCCGGCGCCGAGATTATTATCCACGCTTACCGCGACGGTCGCGCGCCAGGAAAGAAACGCGTTGAAGACCTTGGCGTTCCCCACGTCGTTTTCCCGTGCACGGGTACATCCGAAGACGTGGCTATGCTTTTGGCTGACGACAAGGGTGCCGAACTCATCGTTGCCCTGGGCACCCATAACACCCTCATTGAGTTCCTCGATAAGGGGCGGTCAGGAATGGCCTCAACCTTCTTGACGCGACTGGCCCTGGGCGGAAAGCTCATCGATGCCAAGGGAGTGTCACAGCTCTACCGCTCGCGTATTTCTAACTGGCAACTCTTCTTCCTCGTTCTAGCTGGAGCCGTAGCGATTGCAGCGGCGCTGGCATCCACCGCGACTGGACAGGCACTCTTTGGCCTCACCTCCGCGTGGTTCAGTGATGTCATCCACTGGTTCGCGACTCTCTTCTGACACAAAGGCACATCATGGTTGATTTTAGGTATCACCTCGTTTCGCTAGTTTCGGTATTCCTGGCACTTGCGCTCGGTATCATCCTCGGTGCTGGACCGCTTCAGAACTCCATTGGAGATACACTTTCTGGCCAAGTTGAGACGCTACGTACGTCTCGAGACGAGGCACGTGCGGAACTGGCGCTGACGCAGACTCAGCTCGAAGGCTCCGAAGCGGCCCTCAATCTTGCTGGCGAGCAGCTTCTGCCCGGAACATTGACCGATCGCAACGTGGCTCTGGTGGTGCTTCCTGGCACTAACGCGGATGTGGTGGACGGACTAGAAGCGGAGCTTGAGCTTTCGGGAGCTAAGATCTCTGCTCAGGTCAAGCTGACGGCCTCCTTTGCTGATTCCGCCAAGGGAACGTATCGTGGTGCACTGGCCACCCAGCTGAAGGAGTACATCACCGGACTCCCCGATAATCCGTCTAACGACCAGGTTGTCGCAGCAGCGGTGGATATGGTGTTGCGTGCCGGTCCGGAGAATGCCGATGCGAAAGTTCTCCTGGGCTCCCTCACCGCAGATAAGGATGCTTTGTTCACGGTGGAGCGGGAGGTTACCGCGGGTGCGGACGCCGTCGTTATTGTTACCCCAAACTCCCTCTACCCCGAAGGTGACGAAACACTTGAAGCGACCGAGCAGGCCGAGGTGGATGCGCAGGATGCCATTTATGTTAAGGCGTTCGGTACTATCGCTGGCCGTGGTGCCACGGTGGCGTTGGGCAGGGCCGTCCAGGACAATGATCTTCTTACCCAGATGCGTGCGTTGGACGTAGGTTCCACGGTTGATTCTGCCGGGTCGACGGCGGCGCGTATCAACGTGCCACTTGCTATCGCAACGGAACTCACCGAGAAACATATTGCGCTGGGAAGCCAGCATGAGGCCGAGGCGGCACTTGGTACCCGTATCGAATCACCACGGCCTGCCGAAACACCAACTCCTACCCCGGAGGCGACGACAGAGGATGATGGGGCCCCGGCTCCAGAAGGCGAGACCGCCGAAAGCGAGGGCTAACAATGGCATTCTTTCGTTCCACTGTTGTTGCTGCTGTGGGAGGAGTCGCGGCTCGCAGTGTTGTGACCTCACAGGATTTCTCCTCGTGGAATAGATCTTCTTTCAGCGGGAAGGCGGTCTCACTGACGGAAGGACTGGTGGCGAGTGCCGCAATGATCGCCGGTGCCGCTGTTGCTCCGGCAGGTTCACGTCGTGGCGCGTTGACAGCAATCGGTAGTGCGGCGGCGGCTGGATATATCGACGACCAACTGGAAGATCGTTTTCCTGCCAAAGGGAAGGGACTGCGCGGGCATCTTGGCGCCCTGCGTGAAGGCAAGCTCACCTCGGGCGCGCTAAAAATAGCCATGATCGGTGGGGGTGCCGCGCTGGGTACCTTGCCGTTGCGTCGATCGGGGAATGCGCCGCACCGTTGTGCTACATGGGTGTGCCAGAGTGCTCTTGTCGCAGGCACCGCGAATCTAGTCAATCTCCTGGATTTGCGTCCGGGCCGGGCGCTGAAGGCATCTGGTCTTGCAGCAGTGCCTTTGGCAGTCAGTGGCAACGGCGTTGCCGCGGCTATGGCGGGAAGTGTTCTCGCCTCTGGTGCGGTGTGCGCTTCGGATGATCTCTCGGGAAAGACCATGCTTGGCGATTTTGGAGCTAACGCGCTTGGGGCAGGGCTTGGGTATGCGGTGGCGTCGTCGTCGCGGGCGTCGGTGCGTATCGGTGTACTAGGCGCCGTTGTCGCTCTCACCCTCGCGAGCGAGAAGGTCTCCTTCTCTCAGGTGATTGAGGGCAATCCCGTGCTCTCGTGGGTCGATCAGCTCGGGCGCTCATGAAAAGGACCGCTGCATCGGTAGCCGGTGCCGCGGGCTCAATCGCGCTCATCACCCTACTTTCGCGTCTCCTTGGGTTTCTGCGTACTCTGGTCCAAAATGGCGCGTTAGGTGACACACTTGCGGGCGAGGCCTACTCGACATCCAACACGGTTCCGAATGTTCTCTTCGAGGTGGCGGCCGGTGGCGCACTTGCCGGAGCCGTTATCCCACTTATCTCGGGCTTCCTTGCAAAGAAAATGAGACTGGAGGCGGCCCAGACCGCCTCGGCCTTGTTGACATGGATTCTTGCTATTGGGGTGCCGCTGGCAGGGGTTGTGGTGGTGGTTGCGCGGCCTATTAGCGAGATGCTTCTGGGCGCGGGCACCGATCCGGCCGAGCTGACCTTGGCCGCTTCATTGCTCCGTATGTTCGCTTTGCAAGTCCCGCTATATGGGCTCTCGCTTGTGTGCACGGGTGTGCTCCAGGCCCATAAGAAATTTATTCTGCCCGCAGTGGCGCCGATGCTTTCCGCGATTACTGTCATTGGCGTGTTTTTCCTTTTCTGGAAGCTTGCCGACGGTCACCAAGACGCACCAGCGGAACTCTCCACCGCCGCTGTGATGTGGCTGGGATGGGGAACCACACTCGGTGTAGTGGCGTTCTCGCTGCCGCAATTGGTCCCCGTGGCCCAGTTGCTTCCACTGCGGATTACGTTCGCGTTTCCACCGGGGGTAGCTCGGCGTGCGGTGAAGTTGATGGGTGCTGGACTGGCCGGAATCCTCGCGCAGCAGATCCAAATCGTCACCATCATGATCGTCGCGAATACGTATGGCGGTTTGGGTGACGACGGCGCTGGGGCCTACCCAATTTACACCTTTGCCAACGCCATCTATATGGTGCCTTACGCTGTGTTCGCAGTTCCAATTGCGACGGCCGTCTTTCCACGGCTGTCAGAAGCTGCCGCCTTACCCGGACGTCCGGGACTGGCCGATCTTACAGCTCGGTCCACGCGGTTGGTGCTGGAGATCGGCATCGTCTGCGCGGCACTCCTCGCAGTTCTCGCGGTGCCGGCGAAGCTAGTCTTCGACTCGCTGCGTGAAGCAGCCGGACTGGATTTGGCCCTTGTTGCGATGGCTCCGGGGCTCGTGGGATATGCACTTATTTATCATTGTTCTCGCGTGCTATACGCCATTGAAGCCTCGCGCGCGGTGGTGGTTGTTAATGTCACCGCGTGGTTGAGCGTGTGTGTGGCGCTTCTCGTCCAGGTATCTATGGGCATCGCCGGACGCACAGAGACATTGGTAGCGATTGGTATCGCTGTATCAGTGGGTATGACCCTCGGAGCGCTAGGCCAATTGTGGGCGATCAGGCTCAGTCTCGGAAAGGTGGCCACGGCGGGCATGCTGCGCGGGGCTGTCGTGGTTGCAGTGGCTTCTGCCGTGGTGGGCGCCGGAGCATATTGGCTGGTTAACGCAGTATTAGCATGGCTGGGTACCGGTGTTGGCGGTGCTTTTGCTGCCGCCATTGTGGGTGGCGTAGTGATCGTTGCCGGTGGTGGGGCTGCTATTTTTGTGGCGGATCGCCGGGCGATAGCAATGACAGGACGAGGGATCTAGTCCTGTCATTTTAACCACCTTGTTCATAACATGGAATGATATGTAATGGGCAAAGGTTTCGTTCTATGGTGGGTTATGTCCAAAGTTGTTAGCCCCCAAAGGAGCGGATATGTCCGTGAGAAGAAGGGCGAGTTTGCCGCCCGGCCGCAAGAGAATGATGACAAGTGTCGCTGGACTATTGGCGTTCGGCTTGTTGTTTCCTGTCGGCATGGCGGTAGCAGAACCTGAAGAGCAGGCGTCGGTTGATGAGGTTGTAGTCGATGCCTCTGACCGAACGAGCGACACTCCTGATTCGAGTGCCGCGATCCTTGAAACAAACGAATCTCCCACCGATTCAGACGTGGTTTCCGAGGAACTTAGGCTGGATGATGCGGCAGACTCAGGAGCCATTGATCAGTCCGTAGACAATGCTGAAACTTCCATAGCCGAGGCCACGATTGATGCGGCCAGTACCGCTGTGTCGTTTAAAGACACGGCCTTAAAAGAGTGCGTCGCGAAAGAACTTGGTGTGAGAGCCGATGCTCAAATTACGAAGGCCAATCTGCTCAATCTCGCCGGTTTAAGTTGTGGAAGCAGCGGCTCAGCCAAGATCGTCAACATTGAACCACTTGCCTACGCAACTAATCTCACTGACTTGCGTCTTAATGGACACCAGGTGAGTGACATATCGCCTCTGTCCGGGCTTGTCGGGCTTGCTGGATTGGACTTGGGTGGGAATCGAGTAAGCAATGTATCGGCGTTGACTGGACTTACGCGGCTCGACTGGCTAGATCTGAGCGACAATCAGATAAGCGACATATCGCCGTTAAGCGCACTCACGGGGCTCCGGTCGCTACATTTGCGAGACAATAAGATTCAAAATGTGTCCCCGCTATCTGCACTTGGTAGCCTGGAACACCTCTATTTGGACAACAATCTCGTTCGTGATGTTTCACCGATTGCCGAACTTGGCTGGCTCCAATCCCTATATCTGCGAAACAACAAGATCAGCGATGTTTCCTCGTTGGCAGGTCTCACCGCACTTGCCTCAATCGACCTCAGTGGGAATCAGATTAGCGATATCTCGCGCTTGGCAGGACTCAACAATCTCGATGTGTTGAAGGTTGATAAGCAGCAAATCAGCCTTCCGGATACAGCCTCAGGCAAGGCGTATAAGCTACCTATCGTTCGACAGGCATCTGGAGCTAACCTCTCTTTAACGATTGCGTCCGGCACAGGGAAAGTCTCCGGTGGTTCCGTGACATGGAATATGTCGACTGGCGGTCAGGCAAGCCTTGGCTGGTCTCAGAAAACGACGATCGGCAGGGCAAATTCTGTCTTTTCCGGAACAATGAGCCAGAAAGTTCTGCCCGCTGCACCTACACCAACACCCTCAGATGGGGGCGATCACCTTGTGTTGCGTTCGGGAAATCTGTATTCGGCACGCTATGCGCTGTCATCAGGATCGTACGATCTCCAGGTTCGTTACGGACGAGCTGATGACGTGACCTTCTTCGGAGACTGGGATGGCGACGGCGTCGACGGAATTGCCGTGCGTCGGGGAAATCAATATTTCTTTAAGGAGGTCATCGGTGCGGGGCAAGCTGATCGCGAGATTACCTATGGCCGTCCGGGTGACGAGGTACTCGTTGGAGACTGGGACGGTGATGGCAAGGACACTCTCGCCGTACGCCGCGGAAATAGTTACTTCTTCAAGAACAAGATCGCGGGAGGTGCTGCAGATAAGCAGATCACCTATGGGCGGGCCAACGATGTTGTCCTCGTCGGCGACTGGAACGGTGACGGCAAGGATACGTTGGCTATTCGTCGTGGAAACGCGTATTACATCAAGAATGCAATCACCGGTGGCAGTGCTGATGAGGAAGTGATCTATGGCCGTGCAGCCGACGAAGTCCTCATCGGTGACTGGAACGGCGACCGGATCGACACGTTGATGGTGCGTCGGGGTAACAAGTTCTATGCAACTAACAATCTCAAGAGCGGCGACGCAACAATCACCTTCTCACTTGGCAATGGAAAGGAGAGGGCCTACACCGCGCGATTGAATTCTCCCGCTACGACGTGAGGTAAGGGGCTGTATCAGAAGACGTTACGAAGCACATTGTGTGGGCTCAAAGTTGTGGCTACCTCGCGAGATGCCCTATCACACCGTGTACTTTGTTGATTGAAAGAGTCGAACTATTTCTCTCATAGGTTTCTGATACAGCCCCGCATCTTGGTAAGAAGCCGCGCAAAACCCTTTCCATTCAAAGAATTAATACAGTCGTGACAGACTTGTCACCTGCCCGAAACAATGGCGCTGATAGTCTGGAATTCCGTGGAACATATTGAGAACCGGCTCCCGGGAAACCAGAACACCCTCACTCGTCAGATTTTCGTAACCGGAGGGGTGGCAAGCTCCCTCGGTAAAGGTCTCACCGCCTCCAGTCTTGGGCGGCTACTTCGTGCCCGTGGGCTGAGCGTTGCGATGCAAAAACTTGATCCTTACATCAACGTGGATCCTGGCACCATGAATCCGTTCCAGCACGGCGAGGTGTTTGTCACCGAGGATGGCGCTGAGACTGATCTGGACATCGGCCACTATGAGCGCTTCTTGGACGTCAACCTCACGGGAGCCGCTAATTCGACCACTGGACAGGTGTATTCACGCGTGCTGGCACGTGAACGCGCGGGGGAATACCTTGGTGAATGCGTGCAGGTCATTCCTCACATCACCAACGAGATCATTGATCGCATGCGTGCGCAGGCCGAACCCGATGAAGACGGCAATGTCCCCGATGTCATCATCACTGAAGTGGGTGGCACGGTCGGCGACATTGAGTCTCAGCCCTTCTTGGAAGCCGCGCGCCAGGTGCGTCAGCAGCTCGGCCGTGACAATGTTTTCTTCATTCACGTCTCCCTTGTGCCCTATCTTGCTGCGGGAGGTGAGTTGAAGACTAAACCCACCCAGCACTCGGTTGCTAGCCTGCGCAGCATTGGTATTCAGCCGGATGCCGTCGTACTACGTTGTGATCGCGACCTGCCCGAGGGTGTCAAGCAGAAGATCTCCCTCATGTGCGACGTGGATCGCGAGGCAGTGATCCAGTGTAAAGATGCCGCCTCTATCTACGATGTCCCCGTTACTCTCTACGAGCAGGGCCTTGACTCGTACGCCGTGCGGCGCCTGGGCCTCAGCTTCCGCGACGTCAACTGGACCGAATGGAATGATCTGCTGGAACGTGTACGTCATCCCAAGACCACGGTGACCGTAGGCCTTGTTGGCAAGTACGTGGACCTGCACGACGCTTACCTGTCCGTTGCTGAAGCCCTGCACGCCGGCGGTTTCGCGCACCGCGCCCGTGTAAATATTCGCTGGATTGCCTCCGACACTTGCGAGACCGACGACGGCGCTGCCGAACAGTTCAAAGATCTTGACGCTGTGCTCGTTCCCGGTGGTTTCGGAGTCAGAGGCCTGGAAGGCAAGATTGGTGCGCTGCGCTACGCCCGCGAACACGGTATCCCGACACTCGGCATTTGCCTTGGTCTCCAATGCATGGTCATTGAAGCCGCACGCCATCTCGCAGGAATTGAAGGAGCATCTTCCACCGAGTTTGAGCCGGACACCAACGAGCCGGTGATCGCCACAATGGACGAGCAGCGCAGTGTTGTGGAAGGCGGGGGCGACATGGGTGGCACTATGCGTCTTGGAGCGTACCCAGCACGGCTCACTGAAGGTTCGGTCGTAGCCGAGGCCTATGGGCGGCAGGACGTCAGTGAGCGCCATCGTCACCGCTACGAGGTCAACCTGCGTTACCGCGATCGACTCGAAGAGGCGGGCTTGACCATCTCTGGCACATCGCCAGACGGCAATCTTGTCGAATTTGTCGAGTTGAGGCGCGACCTACATCCTTACTATGTCTCGACCCAGGCTCACCCCGAGTTCAAGAGCCGCCCGACCAAGGCTCACCCTCTTTTTGCTGGATTGATTGGCGCCGCGCTTACCCGACGTGGTGAATGATTGAACCATTGGGTACCGGCATACCGGCATACCGGCTACCGGCATACCGGTGGTGGTGGGCGGCGGGACTGCTGACGTCGTCGTCGTGAAAGAATGGTGACTCGTATTGCACCGAGCGGACGAAGGAGAACCGGTGGAGAAAACAGCCATGACCAAGCTGGGTAAGCTGCGGGATGAAGGAGTGACGGCTCACGCCAAAACCCTCGCCTCGGCAACGGAATACCGCGGTTTCATCTTTGATGTCGTCGTGGACGATATTGAGCTTGCCTCCACCTCCGCACGTATGCGACGCGAATACATTAAGCACGACGACGCCGTCGCCGTGCTTGCCGTTCGTGACGGTGAACGTGGGGAAGAGGTGCTTCTCATTCGTCAGTACCGACACCCGGTAGGGCATCTCATGTGGGAAATCCCTGCGGGACTTCTCGATGTGGCCGGAGAGAATCCCCTTGAGGCTGCGGGACGCGAGTTGGCGGAGGAAGCGGATCTAGGAGCCGCAGAATTCAGCTTTCTTGCTAGCTTTTATACCTCGCCTGGCTGCTCTGACGAGCAGTTGGATGTCTATCTCGCACGCGGTGTTCATCCGGTCGAAACGGACTTCACACGCGAAGACGAGGAAGAAGAAATCGAGACGGCATGGGTGCCACTAAAGGACGTTGTCACCGGCGTTCTGGCGGGAAACCTGCGATGCCCCTCGTTGGTGGTGGGAGTGCTGGCTTACGCGGCCTCACGCGTGTAAGCCATAGATGAACAATAAGGGACCGGGCATTTACCCGGTCCCTTATTGTTGCCGTACGAAGTTGTAGCCGTTTAGTCCTAGGAGATCCCTAATTTTCGGAGTAATCTGAAATAAATTTCGGTATACCGAAAAACGGTGAGATTGGGGTGAGTTACCACGGAAATAACAGAGGCGGCGAAGGCTACCCACGATGATGGGGCGCAAGAACAGAGTCATGGAAAGTCTCGGTTTCGGCGCAGAATCCTTATGCTCGGACCTGGCTTTATTGCTGCCGTTGCCTACCTTGACCCGGGAAATTTCGCTACCAATATCACTGCCGGTGCTCAGTATGGATACCTTCTCGTATGGGTGGTCGTGGCATCGAATCTCATGGCCATGCTGGTGCAGTACCTGGCGGCACGGATTGGTGTGCTGACGGGACGCACGTTACCGGAACTTATTGCCGACAGTTCGTCGCGTCCGATGCGTCTTGGTTTTTGGTTGCAGGCGCAGGTCGTTGCCATCGCCACGGACTTGGCAGAAGTTGTTGGAGGAGCGGTAGCGCTTCAAGTGTTGGCTGGAGTTCCACTCGTCTGGGGTGCGGTGGTGACCGTGGTTGTCTCGACGGTGATTTTGATGTTTCAGGGAGGGCGACGTCACCGTCGGTTTGAGCGGCTCATCGTCACCATGGTCATTCTCATCGCGGTGGGGATGGGGTGGTGTCTTGTTGCGGCTCGGCCTGATCCTCTTGCTTCCATCGAGGGACTAGCGCCTCGATTTGAGGGCGGCAACTCCTTGATGCTGGCCGCTGGAATGCTTGGGGCAACCGTTATGCCCCATGCGATCTACCTTCACTCTGCTTTGGTGCGCGACCGCTTCGGGCGCGTGACGGAGCAGGATACGGAGCATGTGCTCCGCTCAACACGATGGGACATCGTTCTCTCGATGATGCTGGCCGGATCGGTTAATCTTGCGATGGTGCTGCTTGCGGCTGCCGCATTGGGAGGCCATCACAACACCGAGACTCTCGAGGGGGCACACGACGCGCTGCTTCATACACTTGGGGCGGGGCCGGCCTGGGCTTTCGCGGTAGCACTTCTCTTGGCAGGTTTGGCTTCCACAACCGTGGGTTCGTACTCAGGGTCGGTCATCATGAATGGTCTGTTGCGGGTGGACATCACCCCTCTGATCTCTCGCCTTGTGACCGCAGTCCCGGCGGTTCTCATTTTGGCTGCGGGTGTTGATGCGACGCGAGCGCTGGTTATATCTCAGGTGGTGTTGTCGTTCGGCATTCCACTTGTCCTCATCCCTTTGATTCGCCTCTCGGCGGATCCTCGGGTAACGGGGAGGAAGCTTTCATTCCCGGTGTCTATTGCTGCGTGGTTGAGCGCGGGACTTATCGTCGCCTTAAATCTTGCTCTACTTTGGCAAACGATTGGGTTGGGAATAGGGTGACTGTTTGTTCGTGAGGTGGCTGCACCCTTTGGAGGGTCTGGGAGAGTGTTCGCTTTTGGCGTGCAAGGAGGCGAAAGTAGCCCATGTCTCAGTGTCGAAAGAACATTCGGACGGTAAATACTGGAATAATTCCATTTAAGTTCATTGGAGTAATCGGGTCTGCTGCACCACAAAAGCGGTGGTTACGGTAGGCTCGGTAGATTTTAGCAACAGTAATGTTGTTTAATAGATGGGCGTATGGGAGGGGGATCGCATGACTGGAATACTTGATCCAGACGCCGGAACACGAGAGAAGATCCTCCGTCTCATTATCGAGAGGGGCCCCATCACTTCTGCCGAACTTGCGACAGAACTTGTCCTAACGGCAGCCGCAGTTAGGCGCCACTTGGCCCAGCTCGAAGTGGACGGACAAATCGCTGAATATGAGGGCGTCGTCGTCAAACCGGCGAGGCGCGGCAGACCTTCCCGGCGTTACGTAGCCACGGGCGAAGGCCAGGCAATATTTGGGGATTCTTACGGAGATGTCGCAACCCAGGCACTCGACTTCGTCAAGGCGGCGTTGGGTGACGAAGGTATTCGACGCTTTGCCGAAGAACGCATCGCCGGCCTCGAAGAACGATATCGTCCCGCACTCGATGAGATCGGCGACGACGTTGAAGCCAGAGCTCACGCGCTGGCACGAGTATTGACCCAAGATGGGTATGCCGCCAGCATTCGCCGCGGTCCACGCGGCATTACGTTGCAGCTATGTCAGGGCCACTGCCCGATTCAGGATGTGGCCACGGCATACCCCGCAATGTGTGAAGCAGAAACACAGGCTTTTCACCGACTCCTCGGGGTGCACGTACAACGCCTCGCCACCTTGGCCGGTGGTGAACATGTGTGTACCCTGACGATTCCACTTGTCTCGCGTGCCCGCGGGACTTCAAACAACATGGAAGGACAGCCATGACACAGACCCGGCATGAAGCCGCGGTTGCTGAGGCCATCAACGAACAGCAAGAGACCATTGAGGCCCTCGGCGGAAAGTACAGCTTCGGCTGGCACGATTCCGACGAGGCCGGTCAAGCTGCTCAGCGTGGACTCAGCGCGGACGTCGTCCGCCATATTTCCGCTGTGAAGAACGAGCCGGAGTGGATGCTCAAGCTCCGACTTAAGGCGCATCGCCTCTTTGAACGCCGTCCGATGCCCACGTGGGGCGCGGATCTTTCCTTCATCGACTTTGACGACTACAAGTACTTCGTCAAGGCAACCGAGCGTCCCGCGAACTCCTGGGACGATCTGCCGGAGGATATCCGTAACACCTACGATCGTCTCGGCATTCCCGAGGCTGAGAAGGCTCGTCTGGTAGCGGGCGTTGCGGCACAGTACGAATCCGAGGTCGTGTACCACCAGATCCGTGAGGACCTGGAGCAGCAAGGCGTCATCTTCCTGGACACAGACACTGCGCTCAGGGAGCATGAGGAGCTCTTCCGCGAGCACTTCTGCTCGGTCATTCCGGCTGGCGACAACAAGTTTGCTTCGCTCAACACCGCCGTGTGGTCCGGTGGCTCCTTCATCTACGTTCCCAAGAACGTGCGCGTGGAAATCCCGCTGCAGGCTTACTTCCGTATTAACACAGAGTCCATGGGTCAGTTCGAGCGTACGCTCATCATCGCTGACGAAGGCTCCTACGTGCATTACGTCGAGGGCTGCACCGCTCCGATTTACCAGCGCGATTCCCTCCACGCCGCGAACGTGGAGATTGTCGTCAAGAAGAACGCTCATGTGCGTTACACGACGATCCAGAACTGGTCGAACAACGTTCTCAACCTCGTGACCCAGCGCGCCTCTGTCGCTGAGGGTGGCGTCATGGAATGGGTGGACGGCAACATCGGTTCGCGCGTCAACATGAAGTATCCCGCCTGTGTTCTGCTCGGTGAGCATGCCCGCGGCGAGGCTCTCTCGGCAGCCTTCTCAGGCCCCGGCCAGCACCAGGATACCGGCGCTAAGATGATTCACTCGGCTCCTCATACGACGTCGTCGATCGTCTCGAAGTCCATCTCCCGCGGTGGCGGACGTTCCTCCTACCGTGGCCTTGTCCAGGTGGACGAGAACGCCTACGGTTCCAAGTCCTCGGTGATCTGTGACGCCCTGCTCGTGGACGATATCTCCCGTACGGATACCTACCCCTACGTGGATATCCGGACCGACGACGTCCAGATGGGCCACGAGGCAACCGTGTCCAAGGTGTCCGAGGATCAGCTGTTCTACCTTATGCAGCGTGGCCTGGACGAGACGGAAGCCATGGCGATGATCGTCCGTGGTTTCGTTGAGCCTATTGCCCGCGAGCTGCCAATGGAATACGCACTTGAGCTGAACCGCCTCATCGAGCTTCAGATGGAAGGAAGCGTTGGCTGATATGCCGAATTTGTCTACAGATCATTCGAACGCTGTGCTGGTAAAGAACGAGGACTTCAAGACCGGCGCTACCCGTAAGGACCGTTTCGCCTCCTTCGCGGCGGCTGACTTTGAGGTCCCTAACGGTCAGGAAGAAGACTGGCGTTTCACCCCGATGGACCGAGTGGGTGAGTTCTTCGACGCCGAGCTGGAGTCTGCTCTCGCTCTCGTGACCGCGGGCTCTGAGGCCGTTGAGGTCGTGGACCGTGACGATGTGCGTATTGGCACCGTGGGTGTTCCCGACGATCGTTCCTCCGCCATCGCGTGGGAGAAGTTCGAGAAGGCCTACGTCGTCACGGTTCCTGCCGGTGTGCCGGACTATGAGGTCGTCGTCGGCCTCAACGCGCCCGAGGGCATGAATTCCGCGCACGTGGCAGTCTTTGCCGAGCCGCACTCCACCGGCACTGTTGTTATCGAACACACCGGTGTTGGCGAGCTTAACGAGGGTATCGAAATCACCGTGGGTGATGAGGCTGAGCTGACGGTCGTCTCCGTGCAGGAAGCCGAACGTACCGCTCGCCACCTCTCCTCGCAGCGCCTACTCGTGGGCCGCAACGCTAAGGTGCGCCACATCGTGGTGACCCTCGGCGGCGACGTCGTCCGTGTCTCCACCAGCCTTGCCTACGAGGGTGAGGGCGGCGAAGCTGAGTTACTCGGCGCCTACGTAACCGAAGCTGGCGAGCATCAGGAACACCGCGTGTTCGTCAACCACGGCCCGGCTAACTGCACCTCCAACGTTGCCTACAAGGGCGCGCTGCAAGGTCAGGGTGCCCACTCCGTGTGGATCGGTGACGTGCTCATCCAGGCGCAGGCCGCTAACACGGACACCTACGAGCTCAACCGCAACTTGGTTCTTACCGAGGGTGCTAAGGCAGATTCCGTCCCGAATCTCGAGATCGAAACTGGCGACATTGCTTCGGCAGGCCACGCCTCCGCCACCGGCCGGTTTGACGAGGAACAGCTGTTCTATCTGCAGGCCCGTGGTATCCCGGAGGATATCGCTCGTCGCCTCGTGGTGCGCGGCTTCTTCGCTGAACTCGTCGAGCAGATTGGCGTTGAGTCCGTCCAGCAGAAGCTGATGGCCGCGATCGAGCGCGAGCTGGATCTTGCCGAGCTGGTTGCAGCAGGCAGCGAGGAGGAAGCTGAATGAGTCTGCAGTTCGCCTGCTCCACCGAGGATCTTGATCCCGCGGAGGCACAGCAGGTGACGCTGACCAGTGAGTCAGGTGCCAAGGTGCTGGTCGCCGTCGTCCGGGATTCGGATGGTTCGTGGCACGCCATAGGCGATACTTGCTCACACGCGAACTTCTCGCTCGCTGATGGTGACGTGGAAGACGGCACGATCGAATGCTGGAAGCACGGTGCTCCCTTCGATCTGCACTCCGGCCATCCACTCGCCCTGCCGGCAACCAAGCCGGTCCCCGTTTACGTTATTGAGATTCAAGGCGACGACGTCCTGGTAGACGTCGATGCCACCCTGTCATAGGAGTAGACCTTGTCCACACTTGAGATCCAGAACCTCCACGCCTCGGTCGAGACGGCCGACGGCCTCAAGCCGATTCTGCACGGCGTCAACCTCACCATTGGCGACGGCGAAGTGCATGCCATCATGGGCCCCAACGGCTCCGGCAAGTCCACCACCGCGTACGCGCTTGCGGGTCACCCCAAGTACGTCATCACCGAGGGCAAGATCCTGCTCGACGGCGAGGACATCACCGACGCCACGCCAGATGAGCGTGCCCGCGCTGGCCTTTTCCTGGCTATGCAGTACCCCGTTGAGGTCCCCGGCGTGTCGGTGACCAACTTCCTGCGCACCGCTAAGACCGCCATTGATGGTGAGGCTCCCAAGCTGCGTGAGTGGACCAAGCGCCTCAAGCAGGCCACCGCTAACCTCAAGGTGTCGCCGGACTTCGTGTCGCGTGACCTCAACGTTGGTTTCTCCGGTGGCGAGAAGAAGCGCACCGAGGTTCTCCAGATGGAGTTGCTGCAGCCCAAGGTAGCCGTTCTCGACGAGACCGATTCCGGCCTCGACGTTGACGCCCTGCGTGTTGTCTCCGAGGGTGTTGTTCGCATCCACGAGGAGACCAATAACTCCATCCTTCTCATCACCCACTACTCGCGTATCCTGCAGTACATCAAGCCCGATTACGTGCACGTGTTCGCACACGGTCAGATTGTGAAGACCGGTGGCGCTGAGCTGGCCGATCAGCTTGAAGAGTCGGGTTACGACGCCTTCGTGGAGGCCTAATCGTGTCTGACCAGACTCCGGCACCCCGCGGCGATTTCCCCATCCTGTCTCGTGCAGTGCGTGGGGCACAGCCGCTGGTCTACCTAGATTCCGGTGCCACCTCGCAGCACCCGCAGTGCATCCTTGACGCCGTGCGGGAGCTCGATGTGGTGCACAACGGTTCCGTTAAGCGTGGCTCCCACCTGCTTGCTGAGGAGGCGACTTACGCCTTCGAAGAAGCGCGTGAAAAGGTCGCCGCCTTGGTGGGGGTAGAGCCGGACGAGGTCGTATGGACCTCCGGCAGCACGCAGGCTATCAACCTGGTGGCCTACGTGATGTCGAATGTGTCAGCGGGCCGCGCTGGCTCCGTGGGGCGCGCTGCCGGTTTGAGCGGTGCTTCTTCGGCCTGGGGCGATTCTGCTGGTCGCGATGACTGGGGGAATGCATCCGGCTCGGCAGCGGGTGGGAATGCTTCTTCGGACTCAGATAGCTCGGTTGGTTTTGGTTCGATGGACGACGGCGGCCTTGCTGGCAGGTTCCAGGTGGGGCCGGGCGACGTCGTCGTCACCACTCGCGCCGAGCACCATGCCAATCTCATCCCGTGGCAGGAACTGTGTGCGCGCACCGGTGCCGAGCTGCGCTGGCTTGATTTGACGGCGGACGGGCGCATTGACCTGTCCACATTGGACGTCATTGACGAGCGCACCAAGGTGGTGGCCTTCACGCACGTCTCCAATGTGTCTGGGGCTATCTCTCCTGTTGCTGAGATCGTGGCGGCGGCGAAGAAGGTGGGGGCACTCACCGTTCTTGATGCCTGCCAGTCGGTGCCGCACATGCCGGTGAATTTCAAGGAACTGGATGTTGATTTCGCGGCCTTCTCCGGGCACAAGATGCTGGCTCCCACCGGCGTCGGTGCCTTATATGGGCGGCGCGAGCTGCTCGAGGTGATGCCACCCTTCATGTTCGGAGGGTCGATGGTCGAGGTGGTCACCATGGAGAAGACCACATACGCTCCACCGCCCGCCCGGTTTGAAGCAGGCACTCAGCCCGTCGCGCAAGCGGTAGGTATGGGCGCGGCCGCTGATTATCTCCTGGCTATTGGCATGGATAAGATCGCCGCGCACGAGGAGAAGTTGACGAAGAGGATGCTCGACGGCATTGCCGAGATTTCCGGTGTGCGTGTGCTCGGGCCGTTGACGGCGGAGGGCCGCACCGGTTCGGTGGCATTCGATGTGGAAGGGGTGCATCCGCATGATGTGGGCCAGTACCTCGATTCCCTCGGCGTGGCAGTACGTGTGGGGCACCATTGTGCGCAGCCGATTCACCGCCACTTTGGCGTGTTCGCTTCGTCTCGAGCATCCCTTGGTCCCTACAACACCGCCGATGAGGTTGATATCTTCATATCTGCCCTTGCGGGCGTCCGGAAATATTTCCGTTTGGAGGACTGATGAGCGATCTGGATGCGATGTACCAGCAGATCATTCTCGACGCGGCGCGCGAGCGTCACGGCGCGGGTGCTCTTGATGATTTTGATGGTGAGTCATTCCAGGTGAATCCCACCTGTGGTGACCAGGTGAATATGCAGGTCAAACTTTCTGCCGATGGTTCTCATATTGAGGCGATCGGTTGGGAAGGCCATGGCTGCTCGATTTCCCAGGCCTCGATTTCTATCATGACTGAGATGGTTGAGGGCAAGGACTTGAGCGAAGCAATGGCTCTCTCCGAGACCTTCCGAAAGCTGATGGATGCCCGCGGGCATGACCTTAGCGAGGACGAGACCGACACCTTGGAGGACGCGGCGGCGTTCGTGGGTGTTGCCAAGTTCCCCATGCGAATTAAGTGTGCGTTGCTGGGGTGGATGGCCATGCGCGACGCGACCGACCAGGCCGTGCTGGCCAATGAAGGAGCAGACAATGTCTGAGGAACAGTTGGAATCCGCCCCGGCATACCCGGGTGCGGCGGGGGAGGCTGCTGGTGTTCCGGCGGGCGCCCCTACGGTTGAGGATATCGAGGAGGCGTTGCGCGACGTCATCGATCCTGAACTTGGCATTAACGTGGTGGACCTCGGCCTGCTTTACGGTGTGAACCTTAACGGTACGAAGGTTGTCGTGGACATGACACTCACGTCCGCTGCCTGCCCGCTCACCGACGTGATTGAGGATCAGGCCGCCCAGGCCCTGGAGGGCATGGTGACGTCCATGCGTATCAACTGGGTGTGGCTGCCGCCGTGGGGCCCGGAGCGCATCACCACCGAGGGGCGCGAGATGCTGCAGGCGCTCGGCTTCAACGTGTGAGTTGACGGGGTC
>RRZT011243471.1_pt1 | contig 31503 bp, 27 predicted proteins | sample 2165551 | NCBI WGS metagenome assembly RRZT01 (sample SAMN10456910, study PRJNA506462) | wastewater metagenome | biome: wastewater; feature: sludge; material: wastewater sludge; isolation source: wastewater sludge with Escherichia coli K12::gfp cells carrying plasmid... | place: USA: Moscow, Idaho...
CGCGCTGCGACGTCGAGGGCGCAGAGCACCTCGCCCAGAGCGTCGTGCTGAACCTGTCCGACGGCGCCGTTGCCCGTGCGGACCGGGCTGGACGCCTCCCACCCGGGCAGGTGGTCTCGGGTCCGCTCGAGCAGCTTGTCGTCGCGGAGCCAGCAGAACCGGTAGTCCCAGTTGCGCTCGCCCCCGGGGAGCTCGGGGAGGGACGTGGTCGCGGCCGCCGCGATCCCGCCCGTGAGCGAGCGGGTCAGCAGACGAAGGACGAGGAGGGACCGCATGACCGGTGCGCGATGGCGGTCTGCGACGACGAGCCGCGACGACCATCGCTCCCAGTCGACGCACGTCGCTTCGGCGCCGCGTCCGGGCAGAGCGGCCGGGACGGGCTCCCACGACGGGGTCCAGGTGCAGGTGGCGCTGAACGTCTCCCCGGCGCGCAGCGTGAAGACGTCGGCGTGGCGGTGGCCGAGGGCGTGCGGCTGGTGCGGGAGGCGGTCGGCGCGGAGGGTGAGGGAGTCTGGGCCGGCGACGATGCGCAGCACCGACCCGTCGGACGTGACCCAGGGTTCGACCGCACCGTAGTCGAACCGGACGACGAGCTCGTGCACGACGGTCACCTCGCCCTCGAGCACCTCGATCTTGCGGGACAGGTCGGCGTGCCCGTCTCGCGTGGGCATCCGGTCCAGGGCGCGCGCACGCCCGGTGGGTGTCCGGTACTCCGTCTCGAGAACGAACGAGTCACCGACGTAGCGCCGTGAGACCTGGGTCGCCCCGCGGACGCCGAGAGCCCACCGCCCGTTCTCGGGGGGCCCGAGGAGGGCGGCGAAGCACGCTGGTGAGTCGAGGTCCGGCAAGCAGAGCCAGTCGACGGAACCTTCGCGGCTCACGAGTGCGACGGTCCGGCCGTCGCCGAGGGCTGCGTAGTCCGCGATAGGTGTCGACACGGGCTCATGGTCTCGCTTCTCCCGGCGCCGCGTATCTGAGGCGTCGAACACATGTGCGAAGTGTGCCGTCTTGCCCCTAGGATGGACCGGTGAACGAACGACTTGTGGTGCAAGGTGCCCGGGAGCACAACCTGCGCAGCGTCGACCTCGATCTGCCGAGGGACAAGCTCATCGTCTTCACCGGCCTCTCGGGGTCGGGAAAGTCCTCGCTCGCTTTCGACACGATCTTCGCCGAGGGGCAGCGGCGCTACGTCGAGTCGCTGTCGGCCTACGCGCGGCAGTTCCTGGGGCAGATGGACAAGCCTGACGTCGACTTCATCGAGGGCCTGTCGCCGGCGGTCTCGATCGACCAGAAGTCGACCAACCGCAACCCGCGGTCGACCGTCGGCACGATCACCGAGGTCTACGACTATCTTCGTCTCCTGTTTGCGCGCGCTGGCACGCAGCACTGTCCCGTGTGCGGCGAGAGGGTCGCGTCGCAGACGCCGCAGCAGATCGTCGACCGCCTCCTCGCGCTGCCTGAAGGGACGCGCTACCAGGTCCTCGCCCCCGTCGTCCGCGGACGCAAGGGCGAGTACGCCGAGCTCTTCGCTGAGCTTCAGGGCAAGGGGTTCGCCCGTGCGCGCGTCGACGGTGAGATCGTGCAGCTGTCGTCGCCGCCCACGCTCGAGAAGAAGCTCAAGCACACGATCGAGGTGGTCGTCGACCGCCTGGTCGCTCGTGAGGGAGTGCGGCAGCGACTGACGGACTCCGTCGAGACTGCGCTCGGCCTCGCGGGCGGGCTGCTCGTCGTCGACATGGTGGACCTCGACGCGGACGACCCGGATCGTGAGCGGCGCTTCTCTGAGCATCGCGCGTGCCCGAACGACCACGTCCTCACGCTCGAGGAGGTCGAGCCACGGACGTTCTCCTTCAACGCGCCGTACGGCGCGTGCCCCGAGTGCACGGGTATCGGCGTCCGGCTCGAGGTGGACCCGGACCTCATCGTGCCCGACGACGAGAAGTCCCTCCGCGAGGGCGCGGTCGCGCCGTGGTCGCAGACGTCGTCCGAGTACTACGAGCGCGTGCTCACGGCGCTCGCCTCCGACATGGGCTTCTCGATGGACGCCCCGTGGAGGGCACTGCCGGAGCGAGCGCGCGATGCGGTGCTTCACGGGCAGAACCACGAGGTGCACGTGAAGTACCGCAACCGGTGGGGGCGCGAGCGTCAGTACTCGACCGGCTTCGAGGGTGTGATCGCCTTCATCGAGCGGCGCCACTCCGAGACCGAGTCGGACTGGTCCAAGGAGAAGTACGAGTCCTACATGCGTGAGGTGCCGTGCCCCGAGTGCCACGGCACGCGCCTCACGCCGGAGGTGCTCGCGGTCAAGGTCGGGGGTCGGTCGATCGCCGAGGTCTGCGAGATGCCGCTGCGTGAGGCGCGCGGGTTCCTGGAGGCCCTCGAGCTGGGGGTCCGCGAGCGTCAGATCGCCGTCCAGGTGCTCAAGGAGATCGACGCGCGGCTCGGGTTCCTGCTCGACGTCGGCCTCGACTACCTCACCCTGTCGCGTGCCGCCGGGACGCTCTCAGGTGGGGAGGCGCAGCGCATCCGCCTCGCGACGCAGATCGGGTCGGGGCTCGTAGGTGTGCTGTACGTCCTCGACGAGCCGAGCATCGGCCTGCACCAGCGGGACAACCGCCGCCTCATCGAGACGCTCACGCGCCTGCGCGACCTCGGGAACACGCTCATCGTCGTCGAGCACGACGAGGACACGATCCGTGCAGCCGACTGGATCGTCGACATCGGCCCAGGAGCGGGGGAGCACGGTGGGCGGGTCGTCCACACGGGGGACTATGCGGGCCTGCTCGAGGCGCCCGAGTCGGTCACGGGCGCGTATCTCGCCGGTCGTCGAGTGATCCCGATGCCCCACCACCGCCGCCGTGTCGACAAGTCCCGGCAGATCAAGGTCGTCGGCGCGCGGGAGAACAATCTCCAAGACGTGGACGTGTCTTTCCCGCTCGGAGTGTTCACGGCGGTCACGGGCGTGTCGGGCTCCGGGAAGTCGACGCTCGTCAACTCGATCCTCTACACGGTCCTCGCGAACGAGCTCAACAACGCCCGGCAGGTGCCGGGGCACCACAGGCGTGTCGAGGGTCTCGAGGAGCTCGACAAGGTCGTGCACGTCGACCAGGGGCCGATCGGGCGCACACCGCGGTCCAACCCTGCGACGTACACGGGCGTGTGGGACCACGTCCGCAAGCTCTTCGCCCAGACGACCGAGGCGAAGGTTCGCGGCTACACGCCCGGCCGCTTCTCGTTCAACGTCAAGGGTGGCCGCTGCGAGGCGTGCTCCGGCGACGGCACGATCAAGATCGAGATGAACTTCCTGCCGGACGTCTACGTGCCGTGCGAGGTGTGCCAGGGTGCGCGGTACAACCGCGAGACCCTCGAGGTGCACTACAAGGGCAAGACGGTGGCCGACGTCCTCAACATGCCGATCGAGGAGGCCGCGGACTTCTTCGCGGCCGTCCCTGCCATCGCTCGGCACCTGCGGACTCTCGTCGACGTCGGTCTCGGGTACGTGAGGCTCGGCCAGCCTGCCCCGACGCTCTCCGGTGGCGAGGCGCAGCGTGTCAAGCTCGCGAGCGAGCTGCAGAAGCGGTCGTCGGGGCGCACTGTCTACGTGCTCGACGAGCCGACGACGGGCCTCCACTTCGAGGACATCCGCCGGCTCCTCGCGGTCCTTCAGTCGCTGGTCGACAAGGGCAACACGGTCCTCGTGATCGAGCACAACCTCGACGTCATCAAGAACGCGGACTGGGTCATCGACATGGGCCCAGAGGGCGGGTCAGGCGGCGGGACGGTCGTCGCGCAGGGAGCGCCCGAGACGGTCGCGAAGGTCGAGGCGAGCCACACGGGCCGCTTCCTCGCCGAGGTGCTCGGCGAGGGTGTCCCGCTCGCCCCTGCACCGAAGAAGGCGGCGGCTGCCGCGGCCACGACCTCAGGCGGGGCGGCGACGAAGTCCTCGACGGCCGCGCGGAAGCGTGCCGGTGGTCGTTGACGTGGCGGCCCGCTCAGCGAGCGGCGCCTCCGGCACGGCGGCACCGGGGTGCGCCGGGCTGACCGGCGCCTCCATCTGCGGGGTCCGGGGGCGCGGCTACCCTCGTCATCATGGCTGACCCGAGGACGTACCGACCCAAGCCGGGCGAGGTGCCGACGGACCCCGGGGTCTATCGGTTCCGCGACGAGCATGGTCGCGTCATCTACGTCGGCAAGGCGCGCAACCTGCGGTCGCGGCTCGCGAACTACTTCCAGGACCTCAGCGCGTTGCACCCGCGCACGGCGACGATGGTCACGACGGCGGCGAGCGTGCAGTGGACGGTCGTGCGCACCGAGGTCGAGGCGCTCGCGCTCGAGTACTCCTGGATCAAGGAGTTCGACCCGCGGTTCAACGTCAAGTACCGCGACGACAAGTCCTACCCGTACCTCGCGGTCACAATGGGGGAGGACGTCCCCAGGGCGCTCGTCATGCGCGGTGCCAAGCGTCCGGGTACCCGATACTTCGGACCGTTCGGGCACGCGTGGGCCATCCGTGAGACGCTCGACCTCCTCCTGAGGGTCTTTCCCGTGCGGACCTGCTCGGCCGGGGTCTACCGGCGTGCGGCCCAGTCGGGCCGACCGTGCCTGCTCGGGTACATCGACAAGTGCTCCGCGCCGTGCGTCGGACGGATCGACGTCGACCAGCATCGTGCTCTCGCAGAAGATCTCTGCACGTTCATGAGCGGGGACGCGTCGCGGTTCATCCGTGCGCTCACCGCGCAGATGAACGAGGCAGCACAGGACATGCAGTACGAGCAGGCCGCGCGCTACCGCGACGCGATCCAGGCCCTCGAGCGGGCGCTCGAGAAGAACGCGGTCGTTCTCGCGGACGGCACGGACGCTGACATCTTCGGGCTCGTCGGTGACGAGCTCGAGGCGGCCGTCCAGGTGTTCCACGTCCGCGGCGGACGTATCCGCGGTCAGCGCGGCTGGGTCGTCGAGCGGGTCGAGGACGTGACCGACGCCGGGCTCGTCACGCACCTCCTCCAGCAGGTCTACGGCGACGTCGACACCGCGGATGCGGACGCCCGTCGCAGCGTGCCCCGGGAGGTGCTCGTCCCTGAGCTTCCCGAGGACCTCGACGAGGTGCGCGCCTGGCTCTCGGGGATCCGAGGTGCCGCGGTGGACATCCGCGTGCCGCAGCGCGGCGAGAAGCGCGAGCTTGCCGACACCGTGCGGAAGAACGCTGAGCAGGCCCTCGCGCTGCACCGTTCGCGCCGGTCGGGTGACCTGACGACGCGCAGCCGCGCGCTCCAGGAGATCCAGGAGGCTCTCGACCTGCAGTCGGCCCCGCTGCGTATCGAGTGCTACGACATCTCGAACACCCAGGGCACGTTCCAGACGGCTTCGATGGTCGTCTTCGAGGACGGCCTCGCCCGCAAGCCGGAGTATCGCCGGTTCACGATCCGCGGGCCCGAGGGCAAGGGGGCGGCAGACGACACCGCCGCGATGTACGAGGTGATCACGCGGCGTTTCAAGCGGTACCTCACCGACCGTTCGGAGTCTTCCGACCTCGAGCTCGACCTCACCGACGACGACCGCAGGGAGCTCGCCGACCACGGGTCCGGGCAGGTGGACGCGCTCATCAACGAGCAGACCGGGCGCCCCAAGCGGTTCGCCTACCCGCCCAACCTCGTCGTCGTCGACGGCGGTCAGCCGCAGGTCGCCGCGGCGGCGCGAGCGCTCGCTGACCTCGGGATCGACGACGTCGCGCTGTGCGGTCTCGCAAAGCGCCTCGAGGAGGTGTGGCTCCCGGGCGAGGACTTCCCGGTCATCCTCGAGCGCAGCTCGGAAGGTCTCTACCTGCTGCAGCGCGTGCGGGACGAGGCCCACCGTTTCGCGCTCGCGCACCACCGCAAGCGTCGCGGGGCTGCGATGACGGCCTCCGAGCTGGACGGCGTGCCCGGCCTCGGTCCGGCGCGCAAGGCCAAGCTGCTCAAGCACTTCGGCTCGCTCAAGCGGCTGCGTGCCGCATCGGTCGAGGAGATCGCCTCTGTCCCCGGCATGGGGGAGAAGCTCGCGCGTGGTGTGCTCGAGGCTCTCTCACCGCCTTCCGCGCCTGCACCCGCGCCCGTGGACGGCGCCTGACCGGAGCGGCCGTCGCGTACTGGCATGCTGGGACCATGAGCGAGGACAAGAACCCACTCACCGTCCCCGAGGGGATCCCCGCGCTCGAGGCCGCTGCCTCGGCGCCCGAGCCCGAGCGGTCCCAGGTGGTGATCATCACCGGGATGTCAGGTGCGGGGCGCTCGCGCGCCGCCGCAGAGCTCGAGGACCTTGGTTGGTTCGTCATCGACAACCTGCCGCCTCAGATGCTCACCCCCCTCATCGAGATGTCGGTGCACTCGGGGCAGACCCTCTCGCGGTTCGCGGCGGTCGTCGACGTCCGCGGCAGGCAGTTCTTCGACCAGCTCCAGGACGTCATGGAGCAGATGAAGCAGCGTGAGGTCGACTACCGCGTCATGTTCCTCGACGCCGCCGACGACGTGCTGGTCCGGCGCTACGAGTCCGTGCGCCGCCCCCACCCGCTCCAGGGCGACGGGCGCCTGCTCGACGGCATCGTGTCCGAGCGTGCGCTCCTGCGCACGATCCGCGCGCAGGCCGACGTCGTCATCGACACGAGCGACCTCAACGTGCACGACCTCGGGCGTGAGGTGCGGGCTGCGATCGCGAGCGAGGACGAGCACCCGCTGCGCATCCACGTCGTCTCTTTCGGCTTCAAGTACGGGTTGCCCATGGATGCTGACCTTGTCGTCGACATGCGTTTCCTCCCCAACCCGTACTGGGTGACCGAGCTGCGGCACCTGTCGGGTCGGGACGAGCCCGTTCGTGACTACGTCCTGGCCCTGCCGGGTGCCCAGCAGTTCATCGACCGCTACGTCGAGGCGCTCGAGCCGGTGCTCAAGGGCTACCTCGAGGAGGAGAAGCGCTTCGTCACCCTCGCCGTGGGCTGCACGGGTGGGAAGCACCGGTCTGTCGCCGTGTCGGAAGAGATCGGCAGGCGCCTGCGGCAGGCAGGCCACCGTGTCGTGGTGACTGCGCGTGACCTCGGCAAGGAGTGAGCGGGGGCACGCTTCCGACGCGCGCTCTGGGCCCGAGGTCGTCGCGCTGGGCGGCGGGCACGGGCTCTCCGCGAGCCTCTCGGCGCTCCGTCTGATGACCGAACGCCTCACGGCGGTCGTGACGGTCGCCGACGACGGCGGCTCGTCGGGACGGCTGAGGACCGAGCTCGGTGTGCTGCCCCCAGGAGACCTTCGTATGGCGCTCTCAGCGCTGTGCGACGAGTCCGCGTGGGGCCTGACGTGGCGCGACCTGCTGCAGCACCGGTTCAGGAGCGACGGCGAGCTCGACAACCACGCGGTGGGCAACCTGCTCATCGTCGCTCTCTGGGAGATCCTCGGGGACACCGTCGACGGTCTCGACTGGGTCGGTCGGCTCCTGGGTGCGCACGGTCGCGTGCTGCCGATGGCAGCCGTGCCTCTCGAGATCGAGGCGGACGTGACCGTCGCGGGAGAGCAGCGCACCGTCCGTGGGCAGAGCGCCGTGGCGACGTGCGCGGCGCACATCGATCGCGTACGCCTGGTGCCGGAGCGTCCCCCTGCGTGCGAGGAGGCTGTCGCGGCCGTCCGTGCCGCCGACTGGATCATCCTCGGGCCGGGGTCCTGGTACACCTCGGTCATGCCGCACCTGCTCGTGCCAGAGCTTGCGCAGGCCCTCCAGGAGACGGCCGCGCGGCGTTGCGTCACGCTCAACCTCGACCCCGAGGGCGAGACGTCGGGGCTGTCCGCGACCGACCACCTGGCGGCGCTCCACGAGCACCACCCGGAGCTGCGCGTGGACGCGGTCCTCGCCGACCCGAGCGCGGTCGACGACGTCGAGGGTCTCACCCGTGCCGCATCGGCGATGGGAGCGCGCACGATGATGCGCCAGGTCAGACGGGGTGACGGGACGGCCCGGCACGACCGTCTCCGGCTCGCGGCCGCGTACCGCGACGTGTTCGACGACTTCCTCGGTGACGTCGGGACCCGCGCGTGAAGATGGCAGGATGACTCCATGGCACTGACGGCAGAGGTGAAGGACGAGCTCGGGCGGCTCAAGGTGGACAAGATCAGCTGCCGCAAGGCGGAGGTCTCTGCGCTGCTACGGTTCGCGGGCGGTCTGCACATCGTGTCGGGTCGCATCGTCATCGAGGCCGAGGTGGATACCGGCGTCGTCGCGCGGCGGCTGAAGCAGGCGATCACCGAGGTGTACGGCCATTCGAGCGACGTCATGGTGATCCAGCCCGGCGGCCTGCGCCGCGGTAACCGGTACGTCGTGCGTGTGGCACGCGAGGGCGAGTCGCTCGCCCGTCAGACGGGGCTTCTCGACAGTCGTGGTCGGCCTGTGCGCGGTCTGCCGCCCCAGATCGTGTCCGGAGGCGTCGACGAGTCGGCGGCGGCATGGCGCGGTGCCTTCCTCGCGCACGGTTCGCTCACGGAGCCAGGCCGGTCGTCGGCCCTCGAGATCACGTGCCCCGGCCCCGAGGCGGCGCTCGCGCTCGTCGGTGCGGCGCGGCGGCTCGGTGTGCCGACGAAGGCGCGTGAGGTGCGTGGCGTGGACCGCGTGGTGGTGCGCGACGGCGAGGCCATCTCGACGATGCTCACGACCCTCGGCGCAGTCGAGACCGCGAAGGTGTGGGACGAGCGCCGGGCGCGCCGCGAGGTGCGCGGCACGGCGAACCGGCTCGCGAACTTCGACGATGCGAACCTGCGCCGGTCGGCTCGCGCGGCGGTGGCCGCGGGTGCTCGCGTCGAGCGCGCGTTCGAGATCCTCGGTGAGGACCTGCCGGAGCACCTGCGGGAGGCGGGGGAGCTGAGGCTCGCGCACAAGCAGGCGTCGCTCGAGGAGCTCGGGCAGCTCGCAGACCCGCCGCTGACCAAGGACGCGGTCGCGGGCCGCATCCGACGGCTGCTCGCGACGGCGGACAAGCGCGCGCAGGAGCTGGGCGTCCCGGATACCGAGGCCGGGCTCGCGTCCGACCTCCTCGACCTGTGAGCGCGCACCATCGCGCGTTCGCTCGGACGTTCGTCCCATCGGCCCACCGCCGGACGGTATAGGCTAGGGACGTTCGGTGATGCGGGCCACAACCCCTTCGGGCTGTGACTCGTGTCTCATCCGCGTACATCGACGTACGTACAGTTCGTCAACAACCGTGTGCGTCGGTGCTAGCCGACGCGCCCCGAGGAGGGCATAGTGACCATCCGCGTCGGAATCAACGGCTTCGGCCGCATCGGACGTAACTTCTACCGCGCCATCATCGCGTCGGGAGCTGACATCGAGATCGTCGGTGTCAACGACCTGACGGACAACAAGACCCTGGCGCACCTGCTCAAGTACGACACGGTTCTCGGCCGTTTCCCGCTGAGCGTCGCGTACGACGACGACAACATCATCGTCGACGGCAAGAACATCCGCGCCCTTGCTGAGCGCGACCCCGCGAACCTCCCCTGGGGCGAGCTGGGTGCTGACATCGTCATCGAGTCGACCGGCTTCTTCACCGACGCGACCAAGGCCCAGGCCCACATCGCGGCCGGCGCCAAGAAGGTCATCATCTCCGCCCCCGCCTCGAACGAGGACGCGACCTTCGTCGTGGGTGTCAACCACACGCAGTACGACCCGGCGAAGCACAACGTCATCTCGAACGCGTCGTGCACCACGAACTGCCTCGCGCCCGTCGCCAAGGCTCTCAACGACTCGGTCGGCATCGTCCGTGGCCTCATGACCACGATCCACGCCTACACGGGTGACCAGAACCTCCAGGACGGCCCGCACAAGGACCTGCGTCGTGCCCGCGCGGCCGCGCAGAACATCGTCCCGACCTCGACCGGTGCTGCGAAGGCTGTCGCCCTCGTCCTGCCCGAGCTCAAGGGCAAGCTCGACGGCTTCGCCATGCGCGTGCCGACGATCACGGGCTCCGCGACCGACCTCACGTTCGAGGCTTCGCGCGACGTCACCATCGAGGAGGTCAACGCTGCGGTCAAGGCCGCCGCTGAGGGCCCGCTCAAGGGTGTTCTCGAGTACGTCGAGGACGACATCGTCTCCTCCGACATCGTGACGAACCCGCACCAGAGCATCTTCGACTCGAAGCTCACCAAGGTGATCGGCAACCAGGTCAAGATCGTCGCCTGGTACGACAACGAGTGGGGCTACTCCAACTCGCTCGTCGCCCTCACGAGCTACGTGGGCGAGCGTCTCTGACGCAGCCCTGCTGACTCGCTGATCGCATGACGTCCGCGTGCGCGCCCACGGCTCGTCCGGGGAGTGCACGCGGACGTCTTTGCGTCGCGGCACGCTGAACCTCCCACCCGAACCTCACGCACTACGGAGTGCCACTGTGAAGACCATCGCTGACCTGGGCGACCTGCGCGGCAAGCGCGTCCTCGTTCGTTCCGACTTCAACGTCCCGCTCGACGGCACGACCATCACGGATGACGGGCGCATCCGCGCCGCGCTCCCGACGCTCAAGCGTCTGGTCGACGCCGGCGCGAAGGTCGTCGTGACCGCCCACCTCGGCCGCCCGAAGGGTGCGCCTGAGGCCAAGTACTCCCTCGCTCCCGTCGCGGCCCGCCTGGGCGAGCTGCTCGGTGCCCCGGTGACCCTCGCCGAGGACACCGTCGGCGACAGCGCGAAGGCGACCGTCGCGGCTCTCGGTGAGGGCGAGGTCGCCCTCCTCGAGAACATCCGTTTCGACGCCCGCGAGACCTCGAAGGTCGACGAGGAGCGCGCGTCGCTCGCCGCCGACCTCGCTGAGCTCGCCGACGCGTACGTGTCCGACGGCTTCGGCGTCGTCCACCGCAAGCAGGCGTCGGTCTACGACATCGCCAAGGTCCTCCCGGCCGCCGTCGGCGAGCTCGTCCTCAAGGAGGTCGACTCCCTGAAGAAGGCGACCGAGGACCCGGCCCGCCCGTACGTGGTGGTGCTCGGTGGATCCAAGGTCTCCGACAAGCTCGGCGTCATCGCCAACCTCCTCGAGAAGGCGGACCGTCTGCTCATCGGTGGCGGCATGGTGTTCACGTTCCTCGCGGCCCAGGGTCACCAGGTTGGCAAGTCCCTCCTCGAGGAGGACCAGATCGAGACGGTGAAGGGCTACCTCGCCAAGGCGGCCGAGCGCGGCGTCGAGATCGTCCTGCCGACGGACATCGTCGCGGCCGACGGCTTCGCCGCCGACGCCCCGCACGACGTCGTGGCCGCCGACGCCATCCCGGCCGAGCGCATGGGCCTGGACATCGGTCCGGAGTCGCAGAAGCTGTTCGCCTCGAAGCTGGCCGACGCGAAGACGATCGTCTGGAACGGCCCCATGGGCGTGTTCGAGTTCGCCGCGTTCGCCGGTGGCACCCGCGCCGTCGCGCAGGGCATGATCGACGCGACGGCCGATGGCGCGTTCTCGATCGTCGGTGGTGGCGACTCGGCCGCTGCCGTGCGCATCCTCGGCTTCGACGAGGCGGGCTTCAGCCACATCTCGACCGGTGGTGGCGCCAGCCTCGAGTTCCTCGAGGGCAAGACGCTCCCCGGCATCGCCGTCCTCGACGCCTGACCTACCTGACGAACGGAAGACACTAACGTGGCAAACCGCACCCCGCTGATCGCGGGCAACTGGAAGATGAACAAGGACCACCTCGAGGCGGTCCACCTGGTGCAGAAGCTCGACTGGGCGCTCAAGGACGCCAAGCACGACTTCTCCGCCGTCGAGGTCACCGTGCTCGTGCCCTTCACGGACCTGCGGTCCGTGCAGACGCTCGTCGACGCGGAGGGCTCGCAGCTCTCGTACGGTGCTCAGGACGTCTCGGCTCACGTGTCGGGGGCGTACACCGGTGAGATCTCGCCCGTGTTCCTCGAGAAGCTCGGCGTGAAGTACGTGGCTGTCGGCCACTCCGAGCGTCGCCAGTACCACGGCGAGGACGATGTGCTCGTCAACGCCAAGACGAAGAACGCTCTCGCGCACGGTCTCGTGCCGATCGTCTGCGTCGGTGAGGGCCTCGACATCCGCAAGGCTGGCGAGCAGGTCTCGTACACGCTCGCGCAGGTCGACGGCGCGTTCGAGGGCATCTCTGCCGAGGACGCCGCCAAGGTCGTCGTCGCCTACGAGCCCGTCTGGGCCATCGGCACGGGCGAGGTCGCGACCCCGGCCGACGCTCAGGAGGTCAACGGCGCGATCCGTGCCCGCCTCGCTGAGCTCTACTCGGCCGAGGTGGCGGACGCTGTTCGCGTCCTCTACGGCGGCTCGGTGAAGTCCTCGTCGATCGCCGAGCTCATGGCTGAGCCCGACGTCGACGGTGCCCTGGTCGGTGGCGCGAGCCTCGACCCGGAGGAGTTTGCGAAGATCGCCCGGTTCCAGGCGTAGTCTGCCTGGCCGCACCAGGTCCACGTCTGTCCTGGGCCGACGTCCCGCTCCGGCGGGGCGTTGGCCCAGGGCGGTCGGCGTGACCTATCCTTGACCCGGCGGCCACGATGCCGCGTGCGGATCCAGGGGGAACCGCAGAGCCCGGACACCAGTCCAGGCCGAACAGCGACGAAGAGGGACACCGTCTAGTGGACGCGATCGGAATCATCCTGCAGGTCATCCTTGTCATCACGAGCCTGGTGATGGTCCTTCTCGTGCTTCTGCACAAGGGCAAGGGTGGCGGCATGTCCGACATGTTCGGTGGCGGTGTCGCCAGCTCGGTCGGCTCGTCCGGCGTCGCAGAGAAGAACCTGAACCGCCTGACGGTGTCGTTCGTCATCGTCTGGGTGCTGACGATCGTGCTGCTGGGCCTCCTCGCCAAGGTCGGCTGACCGGAGCCCTCCGGCGAGCACTGAGACAGGGGAGAGACAGTGGCTGGAGCAAGTGCCATCAGGGGATCGCGCGTCGGCGCGGGACCCATGGGGGAGTCTGAGCGCGGCGACGTGGCCGCGCGCGTCTACGTGTCGTACTGGTGCGCCAACGGCCACGAGACACGTCCCAGCTTTTCCGACGAGACGGTCATCGAGGTCCCGACCGAGTGGGACTGTCCGCGCTGCGGGTTCCCGGCAGGCCAGGACCGGCTGAACCCGCCGTCGCCGTCGCGGCACGAGCCGTACAAGACGCACCTCGCCTACGTGAAGGAGCGTCGGTCCGACGAGGACGGTGAGGCGCTCCTCGACGAGGCTCTCGCGGCGCTGCGCAAGCGACGCGGCAGCTAAGGATCGGCTCGGAAGCGCACGACGAACAGCTGAGGCCGCCACCCCCACGGGGTGGCGGCCTCAGCCGTCTCTGCTGCCTGAGCTGTCAGCCGTGGCCGCTGGTGCCCGCCTCGGCCGCTGCGGCCGCGTCCACGAGCCAGAGCGTGAGATCCTGACCTGTCGCACCCGCGACGGGAGACTCGATGACGGATGCGCCGCTGAGCCCGGCGTGCACGCCCGCGGCCTTCTCCGCGCCGGCGGCGACGATCCACACCTCACGTGCGCTCCGGATCGCGTCGAACGTCAGCGAGACCCGCAGCGGCGGAGGCTTGGGGGAGTCGACGACCCCGGTCGTCGCGACGCCGCCGACCTCGAGCTCCGGACGCCCGGGGAACAGCGACGCCACGTGGTGGTCGGGCCCCATGCCGAGCATGAGCACGTCGAACTGCGGGGTCGTCTCGCCCGGGGCTGCGAAGCGGGCGAGCTCGCTCGCGTACTCTCGCGCCGCGTCGTCCTGCGTGAAGCCGGGGTCGTCGGGCCGAGCCGCCGGGATCGCGTGGACGTTCTCGGGCGGGAGGGTCGGGAGGTGGTCGAGCAACGCCTCGCGTGCCTGCTGGACGTTGCGATCCGGGTGCCCCGCGGGGACGAACCGGTCGTCGCCCCACCAGAGGTGCACCGTGCCCCAGTCGACGGCATCCCGCACGGGGTGCGCGGCGATGTCGGCGAGGACCTTGATGCCGACGGTGCCGCCGGTGAGGACGACGTGGACAGGGGCGTGCACGGACTGCAGGTCGAGGAGGCGCGTCAGGAGCCGCGACGCCGTCGCCTGCGCGAGGACGTCCGCGTCCGGGTGGACGACGACGCGGCGGGCGCTCATGCGCCGATCCTCGTGAGCCCGCGCGTCAGGACCTCGCCGTACATCTCGTCCGGGTCGAGGCGACGCAGCTCCTCCGCGATGCACTCGTGCAGCTGGCGGACCGGAAGTGCGATGCGGTGGTCCGGCTGGCCGGTCTGCGCGAGGGTCGCGACCTTGCCGCTCGGGCGCGACAGCGAGATCTGGCCGGAAGCGCGCTCGAGCGTGATGCGCGTGACGGCCTGTGCGCCGGGTGTCCGGCGGATCTCGACCTCGGTGTCGAGCGCGTGGCCGAGCCAAGCCCCGAGCAGGTCGACCGACGAGTGGTCCGGCACTCCCTCGACGACGACCTTCTCGACCGGCTCGAACGGCGGCTGGTCGAGCGTCGCGGCGATGAGCCCGCGCCAGATCGTCGTTCGTGTCCACGCGAGATCGGTGTCGCCAGGCGTGTACGCCGCGGCGAGGCGGCGCAGGGTGCCGCACGGGTCGGAGCTCGAGTACGAGTCGGTGATCCTGCGGCTCGCCATCGACCCGACGATGTCCTTCGCGGGGTGCGCAGGGGCCTCGTGCGGCCACCAGGCGACGATCGGTGCGTCCGGCAGCAGGAGCGGCATGATGAGCGTGTCGGCGTGCTCCATGGTCGAGGCAGGGCCCTTGAGCACGACGACCTCGCTCGCACCTGCGTCACCGCCGAGGCGGATCTGCGCGTCGAGAGAGTTGTCCGACGCGTTCGTCGTCGAGGCGAGCACGATGATGCGGCACGGATGCTCCCGTGAAGCGTCGTTCGCGGCGTCGATCGCCTCGTCGGCGTCCTGCTCGTCCGTGATGATCAGGAGCGTGAGCACGCGGCCGAGAGCGACTGCGCCACCCTCCTGGCGCAGCTTGATGAGCTTCTTCGCGACCGTGCTCGTGGTCGTCTGGGGAAGGTCGATGATCACTGGTGCTCCTCGGTCGTGACGTGCGGTGCGAGCGCGCGGGTCGGGGGCAGGGCGCGGGTCACGGTCGCCGCCATGAGCGACCGTCGCGCGCGAGCATCTCGTCGGCGCTCGCCGGGCCCCACGTACCGGACCGGTAGGCGTCGGGCTTCCCGGCCGCCGCCCACGCGTCGAGGATCGGGTCGAGGATCTTCCACGAGAGCTCGACCTCCTCGTGGCGGGGGAACAACGGGGGCTCCCCGAGCAGGACAGAGAGGATCAGACGCTCGTACGCCTCCGGCGAGGACTGCGTGAAGGCGTGCCCGTACCCGAAGTCCATCGTGACGTCGCGGACCTCCATCGCCGTCCCAGGGACCTTGGCGCCGAACCGGATCGTCACGCCCTCGTCTGGCTGGACGCGGATGACGATGGCGTTCTTGCCGAGCTCGGAGGTCTCGGTCGAGTCGAACGGCAGGTGCGGGGCGGACTTGAAGACGACGGCGATCTCCGTGACGCGGCGGCCGAGTCGTTTGCCGGCGCGCAGGTAGAACGGGACGCCTGCCCAGCGGCGGTTGTCGATGTCGACGCGGATCGCCGCGAACGTCTCTGTCGTCGACTCCGGGTCGGTGCCGTCCTCGTCGAGGTACCCCTTGACCTCGGCGCCGGCCTGCCAGCCCGCGGTGTACTGTCCGCGTGCCGTGTGCTGTTCGAGGTCCTCGGGAAGGGTGACCGCGTTGAGGACCTTGATCTTCTCGGCGATGAGGTCCTCGGCGGCGAACGACGCCGGCTCCTCCATCGCCGTGAGGGCGAGGAGCTGCAGGAGGTGGTTCTGGATGACGTCGCGTGCCGCGCCGATGCCGTCGTAGTACCCGGCTCGGCCGCCGATGCCGATGTCCTCGGCCATCGTGATCTGGACGTGGTCGACGTAGTGGTTGTTCCAGATCGGCTCGTACATCTGGTTCGCGAACCGCAGCGCGAGCAGGTTGAGGACCGTCTCCTTGCCGAGGTAGTGGTCGATGCGGAAGACCGACTCCGGCTCGAACACCTCGGACACGACGTCGTTGAGCTCGCGAGCCGTCTCGAGGTTGTGACCGAACGGCTTCTCGACGACGACGCGACGCCACGGCGTCTCAGCGCCGTCGCCCTCCTCTGTGCGCGACAGTCCTGACCGGGAGAGCTGGCGGCACACGACGGGGAACGCGCTCGGGGGCACGGACAGGTAGAAGGCGTGGTTGCCGCGGGTACCGCGCTCGATGTCGAGCTCGTGGACGGTCTGGGCGAGGCGCTCGAACGCCTCGTCGTCGTCGAACGAACCCTGGACGAAACGGATGCCCTCCGCGAGCTGGGCCCACGTCTCCTCGCGGAACGGGGTGCGGGCATGCTCCTTGACGGCGTCGTGCACGACCTTGGCGAAGTCCTGGTCGTCCCAGTCACGGCGTGCGAATCCCGTCAGGGCGAAGCCCGGCGGCAGGAGGCCACGGTTGGACAGGTCGTAGACCGCCGGCATGAGCTTCTTGCGGGCGAGGTCGCCCGTGACCCCGAAGATGACGAGGCTGCACGGCCCCGCGATGCGCGGCAGGCGCAGGTCCCGGGCGTCGCGCAACGGGTTGGTCTCGGCGTTCACCACGGCAGGGCTCACTGGCCGTCCTCCTGGGATTCGGTCCTGGCGCTCGTCAGAGCCTGCTCGACCGAGGTCAGCAGGTCTGTCCAGCTCGCCAGGAACGTGTCGACGCCCTCGCGCTCGAGACGTTCGGTGACCTCGTCCAGATCGATTCCGATCCGTGCGAGCGTCGCGACGCGCTCCGCCGCGCGGGGCAGGGCTGACGTGATGGTATCCACGCCGTCGGTCGTGGTGCGACCGCGTTCCACGACGGCGTCAAGGGTCTTCCGGGGCATCGTGTTGACCGTGTCCGGGGCGACCAGCTCGTCGACGTAGAGAGTGTCCGGGTAAGCGGGGTTCTTGACGCCGGTCGAGGCCCACAGGGGCCGCTGGACGTGCGCGCCGTGCTCGGCGAGGGCTCGCCAGCGCGAGGTCGACACCGTCGCGAGGTGCTGCTGGTACGCGAGCTGCGCGTTCGCGACGGCGATCGTCCCGAGCAGGCCGGCCGCGTCCGCGTGCTCGGACTGCGCGAGGAGGCGGTCGACAGCGGTGTCGACGCGGGACACGAAGAACGAGGCGACCGAGCGGATCGTCGCCAGGTCGGTGCCGGCGGCCCAGGCGCGTTCGAGACCGGTCAGGTACGCGTCGATCACCTCGCGGTAGCGCGAGAGGGAGAAGATCAGCGTCACGTTGACGCTGATGCCGGCCGCGATCGTCGCCTCGATCGCGGGCAGGCCGGCGCGCGTCGCGGGGATCTTGACGAGGATGTTGGGCCTGTCGACGGCCGCCCAGAGCGCTGCGGCCTGCTCGACGGTCGCGTCCGTGTCGTGGGCGAGGCGAGGGTCGACCTCGATCGAGACGCGCCCGTCCCGACCGCCGGTGGCCTCGAACACGGGGCGGAGCACGTCGGCCGCCTCGCGGACGTCTTCGGTCGTCAGTGCGTGGACCGTCCTCGCGGCGTCGTCACCTGCAGCTGCGTGCGCGCGGAGCGCGTCCTCGTACCCGGCGCCGGCGCTGATCGCCGTGGCGAAGATGCTCGGGTTCGTCGTGACGCCGACGACGCCCGTCTCGGTGACGAGGCGAGCGAGACCGCCCGTGCGCACGAGAGGTCGGGAGAGGTCGTCGAGCCAGACGGCGACGCCGGAACGGGACAGATAGGTGAGGGGGGAGACGGTCATCGTGAGCTCCTTGCGGTACGGCACGTACCCGGTGCGGTGGGACGGCCGAGCCAGCGACCGCGCTGGTGGCGCCGCGGACGGCGCGCGCCTCCGAAGACCGGAGACGGCTGTGGGCGCCGCAGAACGCGGCGCCCACAGCGTTGTCGGCTCAGGTCAGGCGTGGGCGGCCTGGACCGACGCGAGAGACTCCTTCGCGTGCCTGACCACGTTCTCGGCGGTGAAGCCGAACTCCTCGAAGAGCTTCTCCGCGGCGGCCGAGGCGCCGTAGTGCTCGAGGCTGACCGCACGGCCGTGCTCGCCGAGGTAGCGGTACCAGGAGAGCGCGATGCCCGCCTCGACCGAGACGCGGGCGCGCACGGATGACGGGATGACGGACTCGCGGTACGCCGCGTCCTGCTCCTCGAACCACTCGAGGCAGGGGAGGGACACGACGCGGGTGGGGACGCCCTCGGCCTCGAGAACCTCGCGGGCCGCGACAGCGATCTGGACCTCGGAGCCCGTGGCGAGGAGCAGCACCTCAGGAGCGCCGTTCGAGGCGTCCAGGAGCGTGTACGCACCGCGCGCGACGCCGTCGGCCGAGGCGTAGCCCTGCTCGCCGCGCGGGAACGTCGGGACGTTCTGACGCGTGAGGATGAGGCCGACCGGACCGCGGTCACGCTCGAGGATCGCCTTCCACGCCTGAGCGGTCTCGTTGGCGTCCGCGGGGCGGACGATCGAGAGGCCCGGGATAGCGCGGGTCGCGGCCAGGTGCTCGACCGGCTGGTGGGTCGGTCCGTCCTCGCCGAGGCCGATCGAGTCGTGGGTCCACACGTACGTGGCGGGGGTCTCCATGAGAGCGGCGAGGCGCACCGCGCCGCGCATGTAGTCGCTGAACTGGAAGAACGTGCCACCGTACGGGCGGGTCAGGCCGTGCAGCGCGATACCCGAGAGGATCGCACCCATGCCGTGCTCGCGGATGCCGAAGTGCAGCGTGCGACCGTACTGGTCGCCTGCGAACTCGTGGCTCGAACGGTGCGCCGGGAGGAACGACGGCTGCCCGTTCATCGTCGTGTTGTTCGAGCCGGCGAGGTCGGCGGAGCCACCCCAGAGCTCGGGCAGCGTGTCAGCGAGAGCCGTGAGGATCTTGCCGGACGCGGCACGCGTCGCGACGGACGTGCCGGTCTCGAAGACGGGGAGCGCAGACTCCCAGCCTGCGGGCAGCTCCCGGGCGACGAGGCGGTCGAGCAGCGCTGCGCGCTCCGGGTTGGCGGCGCGCCACTCTGCGACGTTCGCGTCCCACTCGGCGTGCAGCGCCTTGCCGCGCTCCCGCAGCTCGCGCGTGTGCGCGATGACGGCGGGCTCGACGTCGAACGACGTGTCCGTCGGGAAGCCCAGGAGCTCCTTGAGCGCGGCGATCTCCGTGCCGCCGAGCTTTGAGCCGTGGGACGCGTGGTCGTTCTGCTTCGTGGGGGACGGCCACGCGATGATCGTGCGGAGGCGGATGAACGACGGCTTCGTCGTTTCGGCCACGGCGGCGGCGATCGCAGCGTCGAGCGCGTCGATGTCCTCCGTGTAGCCGTTCTCGCCCTTGATCCAGTCGACGGTCTGGACGTGCCAGCCGTACGCCTCGTAGCGGGCCGCGACGTCCTCGGTGAACGCGATGGACGTGTCACCCTCGATCGAGATGCGGTTGTCGTCCCAGATGACGACGAGGTTGCCGAGCTCCTGGGTGCCGGCGATCGAGGAGGCCTCGGAGGTCACGCCTTCCTGGAGGTCGCCGTCGGACGCGAGCACGAAGACGCGGTGGTCGAACGGGCTCTCCCCGGGGGCCGCGTCGGGGTCGAGGAGGCCGCGCTCACGGCGCTGCGCCATGGCCATGCCGACGGCGGACGCGAGGCCCTGGCCGAGCGGGCCGGTCGTGATCTCGATGCCCTTGGTGTGGTGCACCTCGGGGTGACCGGGCGTGAGGCTGCCCCAGGTGCGCAGCGCCTCGATGTCCTCGATCTCGAGGCCGAACCCGCCGAGGTAGAGCTGGACGTACTGGGTGAGGCTGCTGTGGCCGCAGGACAGCACGAACCGGTCGCGGCCGACCCAGGTGGTGTCCGTCGGGTCGTGGCGGAGCCAGTTCTGGTACAGCAGGTAGGCCACCGGTGCGAGGGAGATAGCAGTCCCGGGGTGCCCGTTGCCGACCTTCTCGACCGCGTCGGCGGCGAGGACGCGTGCCGTGTCGACGGCGCGGCGGTCGAGGTCGTTCCAAGGCAGGGGACGTGCGGGGGTGAACGTGTTCACCGAACCTCTTTTCCGCCCCGGTGACTCGTCGTGCCGGGGCATCGTGGGATGCGACAGAACTCAGGTGTCGGCGTCGAGGTCTCTCCGGTCCGCTGCGTCGCGCGCGGAGACGGGGTCCTGGAGGCGCGCATCGCGCCCAGGGAGTGAATGTGAACGCTCACTCTCGGGCGGCAGGACGCAGGCCCCGCTCCGGACCGACGTGACAAGCCTAACGTTCAGGCCGTCCGTGGGGGTGCATGACCACCACGTGAACCTCCGCGTGGACGCGTCCTGCCGAGCCGGACGTGTGGCACAGGCAACTGGCGGGGCACCTGCCTCGCAGTCGGCGAAGCACTAGCATGGGGTGACCTGCGCCGTGCGGGACCTAAGACCGGGCCTCACCGGGCCAGGCGACGCACGCGCCCGCTCCGGCTGGCGTCAGCGCACCGACGAGGAACGGATACCTGACGAGCGTGCACCACTCGACGGCCTCACGGCCCAGCGACCTCGCTGGTCGCGCGCAGAGCGCTGGCTGGCGCGCCACGGCGGGCGCGTACGTCTCCCTGACGAAGCCCCGCATCATCGAGCTGCTCCTCGTGACCACGGTGCCGACGATGTTCCTCGCGCAGGGCGGGCTCCCGCCGCTGATGCTCATCGTCCACACGCTGTGCGGCGGGGCTCTCGCAGCCGCGAGCGCGAACGTCTTCAACTGCTACATCGATCGCGACATCGACGAGCTCATGGTCCGCACGCGGAAGCGGCCGATGGTGACGGGCGCGGTATCCGGGCCTGCAGCGCTCGTGTTCGGGTCCGCGCTCGGCGTCGCGGCACTCCTGTGGCTCGGCCTCGGCGCGAACTGGCTCTCGAGCCTGCTCGCGGGCGCCGCGATCCTGCTCTACGTGGTCTTCTACACCCTGATCCTCAAGCGCCGCACGTCCCAGAACATCGTCTGGGGCGGCGTCGCGGGCTGCATGCCGGTCCTCATCGGCTGGTCTGCCGTGGCCGGTCGCCTCGACTGGGCGCCGCTCGCACTGTTCGGCGTCGTCTTCTTCTGGACGCCGCCGCACTACTGGCCGCTGTCGATGAAGTTCCGCAAGGACTACGCGAACGCCGGGGTCCCGATGCTCCCGGTCGTCGCGTCCGACCGGCGTGTCGCGGGCGAGATGATCGCCTACACCGTCGCGATGATCGCGTGCTCCCTCGTGCTGGTCCCGCTGAGCACGCTCGGCTGGGTGTACGCGCTCAGCGCGACCGTCCTCGGCGCCTGGTTCCTCGCCGACTGCATCACCCTGCTGCGGCGCACGGTCGACCCGTCGCGAGGCAAGCCCAAGGCGATGCGCGTCTTCCACGCGTCCATCACGTACCTGACGCTGCTGAGCCTCGCCGTCGTCGTCGACGTGCTGCTCCCGTTCTGACGCGCTGCGGCGCGTACCTGCCCGTCAGGTCGAGATCGGCGTAGCCTGGCGCGCATGACCGACGCCGACGCCACCCTGACCGGCGGCGACGCACCGGTCGAGGTGCCGTCAGGTCTCGACCGGACCGTGCGCCAGTACCTTGCGCACCTGCGCGTCGAGCGGGGCCTGTCCCCGAACACGCTCGACGCCTACCGGCGCGACCTCGAGCGCCATGTCGCCTTCCTCGCCGCCCGCGGCGTCCAGACGCCCGACAGCGTGACCCTCGAGGACCTCGAGGCGTACGTGGCCGCGGTGCGCACCGGGGACGACGGCGGCACGACGCTCTCGGCGTCGTCGACCGCCCGCTCGATCGCGGCCGTGCGAGGCTGGCTGCGGTTCTGCGAGCTCGAGGGGACGGTGCGCGTCAACCCGGCCACCGCGCTGCGCCCGCCCGCGCAGCCGCGACGCCTGCCGAAGGCCATCAGCGTCGAGGACGTCACGCGCATCATCGAGGCGGCGGGCGCCGGCGACGGACCCGTTCCGCTCCGCGACCGCGCTCTCCTCGAGCTCGTCTACTCGACCGGTGCGCGCATCTCGGAGGCGGTCGGTCTCACCGTCGACGACCTCGACCTGACGCGGGGGGCAGCGAGCGTCCGGCTCTTCGGCAAGGGCCGCAAGGAGCGGATCGTCCCGCTCGGCTCGTACGCGTGCGACGCGATCGAGGCCTACCTCGTGCGAGCGCGGCCAGCGCTCGCCAGCGCGGGCAGGGGAGTCCCCACCGTGTTCCTCAACACGCGCGGCAACCCGCTCTCCCGGCAGAGCGCGTGGGCGGTGCTGCGCAGCGCGTCCGAGCGGTCAGGCATCGCGTCGCCCGAACGCGTGTCTCCCCACACGCTGCGGCACTCGTTCGCGACGCACCTGCTCCAGGGCGGTGCGGACGTGCGAGTCGTCCAGGAGCTCCTGGGGCACGCCTCGGTGACGACCACGCAGATCTACACGCTCGTGACGCCGGACGCCTTGCGTGAGATGTATGTCGCGGCACACCCGCGCGCGCTCGGGCGCAGATGAGCGGGCCGCCGGGGTGCGCTGCGATACCGTAGGCACGTGAACAGCCAGGCCCAGAACCCCGTCCTCTCGGCAACCCTGGACGCCGTGGGTCGGCCTCTGCCCGTCTTCCGGGCGCCCGCCCCGCTCGCGAGCCACGGCCCGGCGCGCATCATCGCGATGTGCAACCAGAAGGGCGGCGTCGGCAAGACGACGACGACGATCAACCTCGCGGCCGCTCTCGCCGAGTACGGCCGCCGCGTGCTCATCGTCGACTTCGACCCGCAGGGCGCCGCGTCCGTGGGCCTGGGCATCAACGCGCACGAGCTCGACCAGACGATCTACAACCTGCTCATGGAGCGGGGGGCGGACATCCGGTCGATCATCCGGCAGACCGCTGTCGAGAACCTCGACCTGCTGCCCGCGAACATCGACCTGTCCGCCGCGGAGGTCCAGCTCGTCGGCGAGGTCGCCCGTGAGAACGTCCTCGCGCGTGTGCTGCGTCCGGTACTCGACGACTACGACGTCGTGCTGATCGACTGCCAGCCGTCGCTCGGCCTGCTCACCGTCAACGCCCTGACCGCCGCGCACGGCGTCGTCATCCCGCTCGAGTGCGAGTTCTTCGCGCTGCGCGGCGTCGCACTGCTCATCGAGACGATCGACAAGGTGCGCGACCGCCTCAACCCGCGCCTCGAGGTCGACGGCATCGTCGCGACGATGTACGACCCGCGCACGCTCCACTCCCGCGAGGTCGTCCAGCGCGTCCACGAGGCGTTCGGCGACCGGCTCATGCACACGGTCATCGGCCGCACGGTGAAGTTCCCGGACGCGTCGGTCGCGGCAGAGCCGATCACGACGTACGCGCCTCACCACTCGGGTGCGGCGGCGTACCGCCAGCTCGCTCGTGAGCTCGTCGCCCGTGGCGACGCCGCCTGACCCGACCGGAGCGGCCGCGTCCCAGCCCGCACCGGCAGGCACCTTCGAGGTGCACCTCGAGAACTTCTCGGGGCCGTTCGACCTGCTGCTGTCGCTCATCGCGAAGCACCGGCTCGACATCACCGAGGTGGCGCTCGCGCGCGTGACGGACGAGTTCATCGCCTACATCCGCGCGGCCGAGAGCGCGTCGCACGACGGCGCGACGAGCTCGTGGGACCTGAGCACCGCGTCGGAGTTCCTCGTCGTCGCGGCGACCCTGCTCGACCTCAAGGCCGCCCGGTTGCTGCCCACCGGGGACGTCGAGGACGAGGAGGACCTCGAGCTGCTCGAGGCTCGCGACCTGCTCTTCGCGCGTCTCCTGCAGTACCGGGCGTACAAGGACGTGTCGAGGACGATCGCGGAGCGTCTCGCCGACGAGGGGCGCCGGTTCCCGCGGTCCGTGTCGCTCGAGCCGCAGCACGCGAGCCTGCTGCCCGAGCTCGTGTGGACGCTCGGACCTGAGGGGCTCGCGGCGGTCGCTGCGAAGGCGCTGCGCCCGCAGGCCCCACCGCCGGGCGTGGACCTGTCGCACCTGCACGCGCCGGCGGTGAGCGTGCGCGAGCAGGCGGCGATCGTCGTTGCACACCTCAGGCGCCGCGGCACGACGTCGTTCCGGGCCCTGGTGGCGGACGCCGCCGACACCCTGGTCGTCGTCGTGCGGTTCCTCGCCCTGCTCGAGCTGTTCCGCGACGGGAGCATCGCGTTCGACCAGGCGAGCCCGCTCGGCGACCTCACGGTCCGCTGGGTCGCGGGGGACAGGGAGGCCGACGTGTCGTCGATCGACGAGTTCGAGGGGGCGCCCGTGCCGGTCGTCGCCGGAGCACAGGAGGACGAGTCATGAGCGAGACCGACGCGACGGGTGCAGACCTTCTGGAGGGGGAGGTGCCACCTGCGCCCGCCAGGAACGGTCAAGTCGACGTGCGCGACCTTCCGGGCGGGCTGCGCGGCGCGCTCGAGGCGGTGCTGATGATCGTCGACGAGCCTGTCCCGGTCGAACGGCTCGCCCAGGTGACGGGCGTCCCGGTCGCCGAGGTCGCCGTGACGCTCGACACGATGGCCGCGTCCTACCGCGACGAGCAGCGCGGCTTCGAGCTGCGCCAGGTCGGCGGAGGGTGGCGCGTCTACTCCGCGCCGGCGTTCGGCGACGTCGTGGCGCAGGTCGTCCTCGAGGGGCAGACCGCCCGCCTCACGCAGGCGGCGCTCGAAACGCTCGCCGTCGTCGCCTACCGTCAGCCGGTCACGCGGGGACAGGTCTCGGCGGTGCGCGGTGTGAACGTCGACGGCGTCATGCGTACCCTGGTAGCACGAGGCCTGGTCGCGGAGGTCGGGACAGAGCCCAGCGGGGCCCATCTCTACGGCACGACCGCCTCGTTCCTCGAGCGCATGGGATTCACCTCGCTCGACCAGCTTCCGCCGCTCGCGCCCTACCTGCCGGACATCGACGGTCTCGACGACCTCGGCCCGCAGACCCGCGTGACGACGGTCCCCGGTGAGCCCAGCTCGCCGACCAGCATGAAGGAGCAGCAGTGAGCAGCAGCGGGAACGGCCGTGGCGGTCGTCAGAACGGTGCAGGACGGTCTCGCGGCCAGGGCAGTGGCCAGGGCGGCGGCCAGCCTTCGCGAGGCGGCACGGGTGGCCGGCCGCAGGCCGGTCGCGGCGCAGCCCGCGGCCCCGCACGTGGTGCGCGCAACGAGCCTCCTCGCGGAGCGCGCCCCGAGGCCGCCCGCAGGGAGCCGCGCGAGGCGAAGCCCGACGTCGACGTGCACACCGCGGACGGCGTCCGCCTGCAGAAGGTGCTCGCCCAGGCAGGCCTCGGGTCGCGCCGCGCGTGCGAGCAGCTGATCGAGCAGGGCCGCGTCGAGGTCGACGGTCAGATCGTCCTCGAGCTCGGTGTGCGCATCGACCCGAACGTGCAGTCCGTGCATGTCGACGGCCTGCGCATCCAGCTCGACGACTCGAAGATCACGATCATCTTCAACAAGCCGCTCGGCGTCGTCTCGTCGATGGACGACCCGGAAGGGCGCCCCTGCCTCGCGGACTTCTTCAAGAACCGCTCCGAGCGTCTCTTCCACGTCGGTCGTCTCGACCAGGACAGCGAGGGCTTGCTGATCCTCACGAACGACGGCGAGCTCGCCAACCGTCTGACGCACCCCAAGTACGGGATCGCGAAGACCTACCTCGTGGAGGTCGAGGGTCGTGTCACGCCGCGTGTCGGTGACGCGCTCATCCACGGTGTCGACCTCGACGACGGCCTCGCTCGCCTCGACCGCTACCGGGTCGTCGACTCGACTCCGCAGGCGAGCCTCGTCGAGGTGATCCTGCACGAGGGGCGCAACCGCATCGTGCGCCGCATGTTCGACGCGGTCGGCCACAAGGTCACGCGCCTCGTGCGCGTCCAGATGGGCCCGATCCGTCTGAACGACCTGCCGCCGGGTCGGCACCGCGTGCTCGGCAAGACCGAGCTCGGCACGCTGATGTCCGCCGTCGGCCTCTGACGCGCAACGTCCCTGGACCACCACTGATGGAGAGCACGAGCATGCAGCACGAGGAGCGTCACCCCGTCGTCATCGCGGTCGACGGGCCGTCCGGGTCAGGCAAGTCGAGCGTGTCGAAGGCGGTCGCCCGCCGTCTCGGCCTCGCGTACCTCGACACGGGCGCGACGTACCGCGCGGCGACCTGGTGGTGCCTGCACCTCGGTCTCGACCTCGCTGACCGCGACGCGGTCGCTGAGGCCGTGCGCACGATGCCGCTCGAGTTGGGCGTCGACCCGTCGGTCGAGTCGGTGCTCATCGACGGGCACGACGTCCGTGAGGACATCCGCACGACCAGCATCTCGGAGAAGGTCAGCGCGGTCGCGACGAACCTCGAGGTCCGCGCCGAGCTCGGCCGCCTGCAGCGTGCGCTGATCGACGCGCAGAAGGCGCTCGGCGGCTTCTCGGGCGGCCGCGGCGTCGTCGCGGAGGGCCGTGACATCACGACCGTCGTCGCGCCCGACGCCGACGCGCGTGTCCTGCTCACCGCGAGCGAGGAGGCGCGCCTCGCGCGCCGCGCGCTCGAGCTGCACGGTGATGATGGCACGGAGGCCGTCGAGGCGACCAAGGACCAGGTGCTGCGGCGCGACCGTGACGACTCGACCGTCGTCGAGTTCCAGGTCGCGGCTGACGGCGTCGTGACGGTCGACTCGTCCGACCTCGACTTCGAGCAGACGATCCAGGCGGTGCTCGACGTCGTCGCGCAGGTCGCGGGGGTGCGCGAGGCTGCGCCGGCAGACACGTCGACCGCCCTGTGAGCACGGCGACGTCCCTGCCTGCGGCGCGCCGGGCCACGCCCGTCGGCTGGCTGTTGACGCGGGTCGTGTGGCGTACCCGTGTCGTGGGCGCCGAGCACATGCCGACCGAGGGTCCGGTCATCATCGCGGCCAACCACACAAGTGTCATCGACGGTCCCATCGTCTTCGGCGTGAGCCCGCGGCCCGTGCACATGATGATCAAGGAGTCGATGTTCCGAGGGCCGATCGGCTCGTTCTTGCGGTGGTCGGGGCAGATCCCGGTCGACCGGGAGAACGGTCGTCCGGCCCTCGCTGCAGCGCTGTCGGTGCTCAAGCGTGGTGACGTCGTCGGGATCTTCCCGGAGGGTCGCCGCGGGCGCGGCGACCTGTCGGAGGTGCGCGGGGGCGTGGCGTGGCTCGCGCTCGCGTCCGGGGCTCCCGTCGTTCCCGCTGCGGTCCTCGGGACGCGGCGGACGGGCGAGGGGTCTGGGCGGCTGCCCGGGTTCCGGCGTCGTCTGTTCGTCCTGATCGGTGAGCCCGTCACGATGGAGCGCGAGCCTGGCACAACCGGGAAGCAGGCCCAGGAGCAGTACGCGCTGCTCGTCGCGAACGCACTGAAGGCCACGGTCGAGGCCGCGGTCGAGCTCTCGGGTATCGCGCTCCCGCTCGACGACCCGGGTGCTGTCGCACCCGGAGGCGGGACGGCAGTCCAGGCGGACTGACGTTCTGCGCGAGCGTCACCCGGGGTGGTGTGACCGAGCAGGTCGCGGCGATGGTCGCCCCGGGCGCGCAAGCCTGGGATGATAGGGCCATGACATCGCCCGACGAGACCCGGCCCGACGCTGCCCTCACGCACCAGGACACCGACGAGACCGCGGCTGTCGCCGACCAGGTGCCCGCGTACTCCGAGGATGCCGAGGCCGACGCCGCGCGCGAGGAGATGCTCCGCAGCGGCCTCGCCGACTACGAGCTCGGTGAGGACGACCTCGCTCTCCTCGACCTCGACGAGGACGACCTGGACGACCTCCACGGGCCGGCTGCGCTTCCCGTCCTCGCGGTCGTCGGTCGCCCGAACGTCGGCAAGTCGACCCTGGTCAACCGCATCATCGGCCGTCGCGAGGCTGTCGTCGAGGACAAGCCCGGCGTGACCCGCGACCGCGTGTCGTACCAGGCCGAGTGGTCGGGCCGACAGTTCACGCTCGTCGACACTGGCGGCTGGGAGACCGACGTCATGGGCATCGACGCCTCGGTCGCCAAGCAGGCCGAGATCGCGATCGACCTCGCCGACGCCGTGCTCTTCGTCGTCGACGCGACCGTCGGCCCGACGGCGACCGACGAGCACGTCGTGCGTCTCCTCCGCCGAGCGAAGAAGCCTGTCGTGCTGTGCGCCAACAAGGTCGACGGCCCGCGCTCCGAGGCGGACGCGACCGAGCTGTGGAGCCTCGGCCTCGGCGAGCCGCACCCCGTGTCCGCGCTGCACGGCCGTGGTACGGGCGACCTGCTCGACGCCGCGATGAAGGCGCTGCCGACCGAGACGGCTCATGGCGTCGCCCGTGCGGACGGCCCCCGACGGGTCGCGCTCGTCGGTCGCCCGAACGTCGGCAAGTCCTCCCTGCTGAACAAGGTCGCGGGCTCGAACCGCGTCGTCGTCGACGAGCTCGCGGGAACGACGCGCGACCCGGTCGACGAGCTCATCGAGCTCAAGGGCGTGCCGTGGTGGTTCGTCGACACCGCCGGTATCCGGCGCCGCGTGCACCAGACGTCCGGTGCCGACTTCTACGCGTCGCTGCGTACCCAGGCCGCGATCGAGAAGGCTGAGGTCGCCGTCGTGCTCGTCGACGCCTCCGTGCCGATGACGGAGCAGGACACGCGCGTCATCCAGCAGGTCGTCGACGCGGGCCGCGCCCTCGTCATCGCGTACAACAAGTGGGACCTCATGGACGAGGACCGCCGCAAGTACCTCGAGCGTGAGATCGAGAAGGACCTCGTCCAGATCCAGTGGGCGCCGCGCGTGAACCTGTCGGCGAAGACCGGCTGGCACGCGGAGAAGCTCGTGCCGGCGCTCGAGCACTCCCTCGAGAACTGGGAGCGGCGCATCCCGACCGGCCGTCTCAACGCGTTCCTCGGCGAGCTCGTGGCTGCGCACCCGCACCCGCTGCGCGGTGGCAAGCAGCCGCGCATCCTGTTCGCGACCCAGGTCTCGACGCGCCCGCCGCGCTTCGTGATCTTCGCGTCCGGCTTCATCGAGGCGGGCTACCGTCGCTTCGTCGAGCGTCGCCTGCGGGAGACGTTCGACTTCGAGGGCACGCCGATCGAGATCTCGGTGCGCGTGCGCGAGAAGCGCAAGCGCTGACTCGACGATCCGCTCCCGCGAATGTGCGCGATCTGTTGTTCTGGGCAGCAGATCGCGCACATTCTCGCTTCCGGGGGCGGATGGCTAGGATCACGGGATGGGCAGGGACGGGCACGCGGGGCACGATCACGGGGCAGGGCTCGATCCCGCTGACCAGCGGGGCCGCCTGACCGTCGCCTTCGCGATCACGGCGACGATCCTCATCGCTCAGGCGGTCGGGGCGGTGCTCACGGGCAGCCTCGCGCTCCTCGTCGACACGGCGCACATGCTCACCGACACCGCCGGGCTCGGCATGGCCCTCGGCGCCGCCGCACTCTCGGCCAGGCCCGCGACGTCGCGCCGGACGTGGGGCTGGCGCCGGATCGAGGTCGTCGCTGCCGCCGCGCAGGCGACGCTCCTGCTCGTCGTCGGCGTGTACGTGCTCGTCGAGGGCGTGCAGCGGTTCTTCGACCCGCCCGAGGTGCCGTCGACCGAGCTGCTCGTCTTCGGCGTCATCGGCCTGGTCGGCAACCTGGTGTCCATCGCGGTGCTCGCCGGTGGGCGACGGTCGAGCTTCAACATGCGGGCCGCGTTCCTCGAGGTGCTCAACGACGCCCTCGGGTCCGTCGCGGTGATCGTTGCTGCGATCCTCATCCGGACCACGGGATGGCTGCAGGCCGACGCGGTCGCCGGCCTCGTCATCGGTGCGCTCATCCTGCCGCGTGCGCTGCGGCTCCTGCGGGAGACGGGCGACGTGCTCCTCGAGTCCGCGCCGCCCGGCCTGGACCTCGACGACGTCCGTGCCCACATGCTCGAGGTCGAGCACGTGCTCGACGTGCACGACCTGCACGCCTCGCTCGTCGCGACCGGCCTGCCGGTGATCTCCGCGCACGTCGTGGTGGAGGACTCATGCTTCGCGGACGGGCACGCACCGCGCATCCTCGATGCGCTCCAGGAGTGCGTCGCGTCCCACTTCGACGTCGCCGTCGACCACTCGACGTTCCAGCTCGAGCCAGCGGGCCACGTGGACCACGAGCACCACCCGTACTGCTGACCAGCGCAGACGGGCGGCCTCACCGTTGATTCTCGAGCGTGCCGCCCACCGTCCCGTCCACGAGGTACCAGGTCACGGAGTACCGGGCGTGCTGCGAGTCCTGCGGCCACCACGCCCCGAACCAGCCTCCGGCGACGCTCGCAACCACCGTTCGCGACTCGGCGCCCGGGCGGTCCACCACGAGCACGACGCGAGCGACCTCGTCCCCGGCATACCCGCCGACCGACGCCCACGTCGGGTCCCAGCTGGAGAAGACCGGTGTCACCTCGTCGGCAGCGGGACGATCCCACGGCCCCTCCGCGCCGATGACGGCTCCCTCGATCGGGAGCTCGGCGTCGCCCGTGGGACGGACGAGGCACGCGGACACAGCCATCTCGGTCCCGGAGGCACGGGCGAACAGGGCATAGACCCAGTCGCCACGCTGCTCGAGGAGCACCGGCTCGGCAGGTGTGCCCTGTTCCTGGGCTCGGACGGAGCAGTGGGCGATCTCGTCGGTGACCTTCGCCGGATCGACCGGCGTGGCCGACGACGTCCAGGTCGCGAAGGCGGTCGAGTCCCCACCCTGCGGCAGGCCGAGGACCATGGCGATGCCGAGGACGAAGCAGGCCGCTGCCAGTAAGGTGCCGCGTGTACGGCGGCGCCGACGTGCGAGGTCGAACGGCAGAGGCTGAGCGTCCTGCTCCTGCTGCGCCCCGGCAGCAGCGGCGTGGTCGTCCGGGATCGCTGCGATCACGGCCGCGTGCGCGGCGTCGAGGCGGACGGGGTCGACGGGCTCAGGCCTGGGCGCGAGTGCCGCGAGGCGCGAGTCGATGGAAGTGGCGCTCATGAGGACCTCCTGGTGGCGCTCGGGTTCGCAGGTCCCCCGCACACGTCAGGGACGGGGGGCGGGGAGCCGGGGGCTTCGGCGGCGGCGTCTTCGGCGCCTGAGGCCGGCGACGGGTCGGCTGACTGTGCGGGGCCGTCCACGAGCGTCTCGAGCCGCCGTCGGGCCCGGTGCAGCCGGACGTGGAACGTCGCCGTCGACACGCCGAGCACGGCGGCCGCCTGACCGGGGGAGAGCCCGTCCCATGCGACGAGGAGCAGCGCCTCGCGCTGCTCCTCGCTCAGGGCTGCGAGCCCGCGCAGCATCGTGTCCCGGTCGAGGGCGACGTCGTCGGCGCCCGACGTCGTCGTCCGTGCGACGGCTGCGAGCCGCGCGAGCTCGACGTCGAGCGCGCGCACGCGACGCTCGGACCGCCGCGCGTTCGCGATCGTGTTGCGCGCGACGACGATCAGCCACGGCATCGGCTCGCCGGGCACGTGCTCCAGGCGCCGCCACGCGACGAGGAACGTCTCGGAGACCACCTCCTGAGCCGTGTCAGGGTCGACGTGCCGCATCGCGTACGCCTGGACCCGGGGCGCGCACGTCGCCCACAGGTGGGCGAAGCGTTCGCCCGGCGTCGGCCCGGTC
>RRZT012179114.1_pt1 | contig 31344 bp, 26 predicted proteins | sample 2165551 | NCBI WGS metagenome assembly RRZT01 (sample SAMN10456910, study PRJNA506462) | wastewater metagenome | biome: wastewater; feature: sludge; material: wastewater sludge; isolation source: wastewater sludge with Escherichia coli K12::gfp cells carrying plasmid... | place: USA: Moscow, Idaho...
GACACGCCGCTCGAGGCCCAGTCCGCGCCAGGCGGCGCCGCCAGCGTGCAGGGCACGGTCACCGGGCCGGGTGGTGCCCCCCTCGAGGGGGTGGCGGTGCTGGCGCTGTCCGCCTCCACCTTCCGCTTCGCCGGCGGCGACGTGACCGACGCCGCCGGCCAGTACGAGGTCCCGGTGGACGCCGGCGATTACCTGGTCGGGTTCGCCGACACCGCCGGGACCCACACCTTCGAATGGCACGCGAACCGGACGTCGAGCGAGTTGGGTTCGGCCGACACGGTGACCGCCGGCGTCGGGAGCCCCGCCGTCGTCGACGCCGAGTTGGCCAGCGCCACCGGGACCATCGCCGGCACGATCACCGAAGACGGATCCGGCGCCCCCCTGTCGGACGCATGGGTGTTCGCCATCGACTCGAGCGGCTCGGTGGTGGGCGTCGGTCGCACGGCCCCCGACGGCACCTACTCGATCGCCGGCTTGCCTGCGCTGCCGGTCCGCGTGCGGATCATGGACCTCACCGGCGCCCACGTCGCCGAGTACCACGACAACGTCTCCGGTCCCGGGGCGGGTTCGGACTACCCATCGGCCACCGTGGTCACCGTCGCCGGGGGCGCCACCACCACCATCGACGCCGGGCTGGCATTCCCCACGCCCTGAGCCCGCGCCGGCTGTGAACGCGTCGGAGTGCCGCCGTATGATCTGACGCCCCGTCAGAAACGCGACCGATGACCGAGAACGCCACCGACACCGACCTGCCCGATGCCGTCGCCGCCGTGATCGGCGTCGAGCAGTACGAGACCGACGCCGGCTTCGACGCCGAGATGGGCTACGTCTGGACCTCGCTGGCCTCGGTGGAGAACGGCAACCCGCTGTTCTGGGACCCTGAGGTCGCTGAGGAGCTCACCGGCGGGCCCATCGCCCCGCCGTCGATGCTCTCGGTGTGGTTCCGGCCCCACCACTGGCAGCCGGGGGCGACGGACAACCTCGTCCCCCTCCAGGTGCACTTCGACCTGAAGGAGGCCTTCGGCCTGCCCGAGGCGGTGATGACCGACAACACCATCACCTTCGGGGTGCCGGTGCGCCCGGGCGACCGCATCCGCAGCCGCCAGGTGCTGCGCTCGGTCAGCGGCCCGAAGACCACCAAGCTCGGCACCGGCCGCTTCTGGGTCATCGACGTGGAGTACCTCAACCAGCGCGACGAGGTCGTCGGCGTCGAGACCTACACCGGCTTCGGCTACAAGCGGAATGCAGCGGAGGCGGGCTCATGAGCGTCGCCCCCACCCTCACCCTCGACCAGGTGTCCGTGGGCGACGAGCTCCCCGAGCTGGCCGTCGAGGTCACCGCCACCACCGTCGTGCTCGGCGCCCTCGCCACCCGCGACTGGCGGCCGATGCACCACGACTACCACTTCGCCACCGAGCGCAACGGCACGAAGGACATCTTCCTCAACACCCCGAACCAGGCTGCCTGGTTCGAGCGCTACCTCACCGACTGGACCGGCCCCCACGGCCGGCTCGGCAAGGTCACCTTCCGCATGAAGGACTCGATCTTCCCCGGCGACACGATGGTGTTCCGGGGCGTGGTCACCGAGGTGGGCACCGACGCCGCCGGCTGTGGCTGGGTCGGCGTCGAGGTGACTCTCTCCGTCGCCGGCGAAGACGGCGGCGACCGCACCATGACCACCGGCTCGGCGCGCCTCGCGCTGCCGGTCGATCCCGATGACAACCCGTGGGCCCGTACGGGTCCCACCTCCTGGAACCCCCGAGACTGGAAGCCCTGACATGGATCTCGACTTCACCGAAGAGCAGGAGATGTTGCGCGAGATGGTGCGCGGCCTCTGCAACGACGTGGCCGGCCTCACCGTCGTCCGCGAGATGGAGGACGACCCCATCGGCTACCCCGCCGCCTTCTGGCAGCAGCTGGCCGACCTCGACCTCCTCGGTCTCCTCGTCCCCGAGGAGTACGGCGGCTCGGGTATGACGATGCTCGAGGGCGTCGTGGTCTACGAGGAGCTGGGCCGCTCGCTGGCGCCCTCGCCCCACTTCCCCAGCTGTGTGCTGTCGGCAGGCGCCCTGCTGGCTGCCGGCTCGGACGAGCAGAAGAACGCCCACCTGCCGATGATCGCCTCGGGCGGCTCGATCGTGGTGCCCGCGTGGCTCGAGCCCGAGAGCGGCTTCGGTCCGCTGGGTGTTCAGGCCCGCTGGGACGGCGACAGCCTGACGGGCACCAAGTGGCACGTGCCCTTCGCCGAGGCCGCCACGTGGTTCCTCGTCCTGGCCCGCACCGGCGACGCCCCCACCGACATCGGCCTCTTCCTCGTCGACCGCGACGCCGACGGCGTCACCCTGTCGCAGCAGAAGACCATCGCCTCGTCCACGCAGTACGCCGTCACTTTCGAGACGGTGTCGGCCGAGCCGGTCGGTGACCTCACCGGCGGGTGGGCGACGTGGCACGACGTGATGCTCGACGGCTGCATCCTGCTGGCGGCCCAGGCCTCCGGCGGCGCCGAGCACGCCCTCGACATCACCGTCCAGTACTCGAAGGACCGCTTCCAGTTCGGCAAGCCCATCGGCGCCTTCCAGGCCATCTCCCACTACCTCGCCGATGCGGCCACGCGCGTCGACGGCGCCCGCACGGTCGTCTACGAGGCCGCGTGGGCCAAGGCGACCGGGCGCGACATCAGCCGCCTGGCCCCCATGGCCAAGCTCGTGGCCTGCGACACCTTCCGGGATCTCACCGCCATGGCCCAGCAGGTCTGGGGCGGCGTGGGCTTCACCGTGGAGTACGACATCCAGCTCTACTTCCGCCGCGCCAAGCAGCTCCAGATCACCTGGTGGGACAGCCGCTACCTGGAGGACCTCATCAGCGCCTCCGTCCTCGACCAGTCGGCGTAGCCGGCGTTCGCACCGCCGCCGACCCGCCGGTGGTGGCGCCGGCCGTTCCAGGCAGGCAGACTCTCGGTGGACGGGAACCGGGAGGGACACCATGGGCCGCACGCGCCGCACGCTCGCCACCATCGGACTGCTGGCTGCGCTGGTCGCAGCCGGCGTCGCCCTCGGAGGGCCGACACCCGTCGCCGCGCAGACCGCGCCGCCCGAGCCCATCGTGTTCGTACACGGGTGGAGCTCGAGCCCGTCCACCTGGAACACCATGCGCAGTCGCTTCGTGGCCTCCGGCTTCCCCGCCGATCGCCTGTTCGCGTTCGGCTACAACACCGGCCAGTCGAACACGACCAGCGCGGCCCAGTTGAGCGCCTTCATCGATCAGGTTCGCGCCCAGACCGGCTCTGCGGTGGTCGACCTGGTGGTCCACTCACAGGGCGCGCTGCCCTCTCGTTGGTGCCTGAAGTCGGGTGCCTGCAACGGCAAGGTCGACGACTGGGTGTCGCTGGCCGGCGCCAACCACGGCACGCTCGTGTCGCTGTGCTTCTGGTCGGCGGGCTGCCGCGAGATGTTCTACAACTCCGACTTCGTCAAAGCCCTGAACGCCAACGACGAGACGCCCGGCTCGGCCACCTACACCGCTCTGTGGTCCGACCGCGACGCGGTGATCCTGCCCAACTCGTCGGCGCAGCTGGCCAGCGGCGCCCGCAACATCCGGGTCTCGATCGGCCACAACGACTTCAACGGCTCGCAGGCCGTGTTCGACACGATCCGCCCCATCGTCGTCGAGTAGCTCAGCACGAGGGCGGTCCGGCGCAGCCCCCCGACCCGGCGCCCGCTGTGCCGCGAACCAACCTGAGTGGCCCGTCCATCGGATGCGACGGCACCTTCGTGAACGGAGGTCAGCCCGGGGCGGGCTCGAAACGCATCTCGTCGGGCGACCAGTAGGCCTTCATCGAAGCCAGGTGCTCGCCGTCGGCGGCCATCTGGTACACGGTGACCGCATCGACGATGGCCTTCGAGCCGTCGGGCAGCGTCGTGGTGATGGTGACGACGTTGGCGCACTCGTCGCCCGACGGGTAGCGCTCGCGGAACTCGAAGCGCACCTGGTTGCCGGCGATGGCGGCGTCGTAGAAGGCGCCGATCCCCTCGGGGCCGACGTGGCCGTTGCCCTCGGGGTCGAACATCGACGGGCCCACCGGGTCGGCCACGACGCCGTCGGGGGCGAAGAGGGCGATCCACGCCTCCTTGTCGCCCGCCTCCACGGCGGCGACCGACCGGTTCCCCATCTCGTACGCCTTGTTGGCCATGTCCCTCCTTCGTCGGGACGGCTTCGCCATCCGGTTCGTCCGCGGTTCCGCGCCGCTCCGCTGCGCAGCGTAACCAGCCCGACGTCGGCGCTCGGGTGGTGCCAGGGAAAGGCGTGTCATGGCACTCCTTGTCGGCCACACTCGGGCCATGGCTCCCTACGACCGGGACATCCTCGACGAGTACACGGAGATGCGCGCCCCCACGAGGTATCCCGAAGTCGAGGCCAGCGTCGGCCTGGTGGTGGAAGACCGGTCGTCGGGTTTCTGTGGCGACGTGGTCAAGCTCTCGTCGGCGGCGGTGACCCTGCGGGGCCGCAGCGGGCACCTACGCCACTTCGGCTGGGTCCGGGGCGGCTTCCTCCTCGAGGGCAAGCCGGTCACCCTCGTGCCCCCCCGCCGGAAGTCCGCCGGCCCGACCCTCACCGCCAGCGGCTCGGTGGCCGCCACCGCAGCCAAGGCCCGGTCGGCCCGGGCCAGCCGCATCTGGGTGGAGGGCCGCCACGACGCCGAACTGCTCGAGCACGTCTGGGGTGACGACTTCCGCGAGCTGGGCATCGTGGTCGAGCCCCTCGGGGGCATCGACGACCTGGTCCCTCAGGTGGCCCGCTTCGACCCGTCGCCCACCCGTCGCCTCGGCGTGCTGGTCGACCACCTGGTGGACGGCTCGAAGGAAGCCCGCATCGTGGCTCAGGTTCGCGAGGAGCACGTCCTCGTCACCGGCCACCCCTTCGTCGACGTGTGGGCCGGCATCCAGCCCCGGGTCATGGGTCGAACCGAGTGGCCCGACGTGCCCCGCGGCCAGGACTGGAAGACCGGCTTCGCCGCCGCCCTCGGCACCACCGTCGAGGGCTTCTGGCCGTCGCTGCGCAACAAGGTGACGACCTACGCCGACCTGCGCCCCGAGCTCGTCGGCGCCGTCGAGCGCCTCCTCGACTTCGTCGAACAGGGCGACTGACAGCCTCAAGGTCCCAGATCGCTCGTTCAGGCGTCACGAACGCCGACGCCGCGGGCGCCGATTCGGAGGATCGCGGTCAGGTGCGGGCGCGGATCGGGGTGATGATCTCGTCGGCGAAGCGCTCGAGGTCGCGGAGCTTGGTGTCGAGGGCCTCGGGGTCGCCGCCGTAGAAGTACCAGGGGACGGTGATGACGTCGGTGACGCCGAGGGCGGCGAGCTCGTCCATGGCCTCGATCGAGGGCATCACCATCGGCGTGACCTTGATCTCGAAGGGCCGGTCGGCGGTGCCGTACTCCTCGCGGAACGAGTGCAGCTTGGGTACCGTCTGGGCGATCTCCTCGGGGGTGACCTGCACCGCGATCCAGCCGTCGCCCAGTCGAGCGGCTCGCTTGAGCGCCGGCTCGGAGTGGCCGCCCACGTAGATGGGCACGGGCTCGACGGGTGCCGGCGCCATCATCAGCCGGTCGAAGTCGTAGTGCTTGCCGTGGTGCTCCACCCAGCCGCCGGCGAGGCAGGCCCGCAGGATCTCGATGCCCTCGTCGAGGCGCTTGCCGCGGGTCTTCATCTCCTGTCCGAGCCACGAGAACTCCTCGGGGATCCAGGAGAGGCCGACGCCGAGGCCGATCCGACCCTCGAACATGGCCGCAGTCGACGTCACCGTCTTCGCAACCAGAAGCGGCTCGCGGATGCCGACCTTCATCACGTTGGTGAAGAACGAGAGGCGCTCGGTGACCGCGGCCATGGCGGGGATGGCCACCCACGGATCGGGCCACGGCGCCTCCGCGGGCCAGAAGCGCTTGCCGTCGGACGTGTACGGGTAGCCCGCCGACACCTCCTCGGGGAAGAAGACCGAGTCGGGCACCGAGATGGCGTCCCATCCCGTCGACTCCGCGGCGCGGGCGATCGGCAAAAGGTGGTCCGGCGGCGTGAAGGGCAGCGAGATGGTGAACCGCATACGCGGCGACGGTACCCCGCCTGCGACTGCGTGGTGCCCCTGACCGCTGTGACAGGCTGGTGGACAGGACAGCAGTCGGAACGGGCGCAGGAGTGCAGCATGCAGAGCAAGCGGTGGACGGCCTCGTGGGGTCTGGTGGGTGTGGCGGCGCTAGCGGCGGCGCTGACGGTCGGGGCGCCCGCCCCGGTGGGCGCCGATCAGAACGAGGGCCCGGCCACGGCGCAGCGGGACCTCTCGGTGGGCAACTTCTACGGCTGCGCGCTGACGCTGTCCGGCGCGCTCAAGTGCTGGGGCCAGAACAACGCCACCGGCGCGCTGGGCGCCGGGGACAACAACAACCGCGGTGATGTCGCCGGCGAGATGGGCGACGCCCTGCCCGCCGTCGACCTCGGCACGGGCCGCACTGCGGTCTCGGTGTCCGCGGGCCAGAGCCACACGTGCGCGGTTCTCGACAACGCCTCGCTCAAGTGCTGGGGCTTCACCGTCGGTGGCCAGATCGGCCTCGGGGTGCAGGACACCCGGGGCGACGGTCCCGGCGAGATGGGGGACAACCTGCCCGCGGTGGACCTCGGCGCCGGCCGCGCCGCCGCCGCGGTCTCGGTGGGCGGCACCAGCACGTGCGCGCTGCTCGACAACGCCGCGGTGAAGTGCTGGGGCGACAACCTCAACGGCCAGGAGGGCCTGGGCGACACCACCCGGCGCGGCGACGACCCGGGCGAGATGGGCGATGCCCTGCCCGCGGTGAACCTGGGCACCGGTCGCACCGCGACCACGATCAGCTCGGGGCGCTCGCACGTCTGCGCCATCCTGGACAACGGGTCCGTGAAGTGCTGGGGGTGGAACCAGTACGGCCAGCTCGGCCTGGGCGCCACCGACAACCGGGGCGACGGCGCCGGCGAGATGGGCGACAACCTGCCCCCGGTCGACCTCGGCACCGGGCGCACCGCGGTGGCCATCTCGTCCTCGTTCGTCAACACCTGTGCCCTGCTCGACAACGGCCGGGTGAAGTGCTGGGGCTTCGGCGGCTTCGCCATCCCCGCGACCGGCGCGACGGACAACCGGGGTGACGGCCCCGGTGAGATGGGCGACGCGCTGCCCTACGTGGACCTGGGCACGGGCCGCACCGCGGTCGCCATCAGCACGGGGGACAACTTCGCCTGCGCGCTGCTCGACAACGGCCGGGTGAAGTGCTGGGGCTCGAACAACGCCGGCCAGCTCGGCCTCGGCGACATGGACACCCGGGGCGACGCTCCTGGCGAGATGGGCGACGCTCTGCCCTACCTCGACCTCGGCACCGGCCGCACCGCCACGGCGGTCGCCGCCGGCAACTCCCAGGCCTGCGCCCGCCTCGACGACGGGAGCATCAAGTGTTGGGGCAACAACCAGTCCGGCGCCCTGGGGCTCGGGGACAGCGCCAACCGCGGGGACCAGCCGGGCGAGATGGGCGACGCCCTGCCCTCGACCACCCTGGTGACGCCGGCGCCGGCGCTGACCGCGTCGCTGTCTGTCTCGCCGGGCTCGGTGCCCGTCGGGGGGACCGTCGACTACTCGGTGACGGTGCAGAACACGGGCAACGTGGGCCTCACCGGCTTCGCGGTCACGCCGCCGTCGCTGGACTGCCCCACGCTGCCGTCGACGCTCCTCCCGGGGGCGTCCACGGTGATCGCCTGCACCTACCAGCCGACTGTGGACGACCTCGGCTCGTTCCCCTTGACCGCCTCGGTGGACACGGCGCAGACGAGCCCCGTGGCGACGAACACCCAGAACGTGACGGTCACCATCCCGGCGGGCCAGGGCGTGCTGATGGGGTCGGTGACGGCCCAAGGCGTGGGCGACCCGGTGTCGGGGGCGATGGTCGCGGCGCTGACGTCGTCGGACTTCTCGGCGACGGGGATCGACCTGACCGCGGCGGACGGGTCCTATCGGACACTGGTGCCGGCGGGCTCGTACTTCGTGTACACGGCCGACCCGGCGGGGGCGCACGTGGCGGGCTTCGCCGCGCTGACGACGACGACGGTGGCCGACGGGGCCACGGTGACCGTGAACGCGCAGGTCAGCCGCCGACTGGGCGGCGTGTCGGGCCGCATCAACGGGGCCTCCGGATCGGGCCTCGCCACCGGCTTGGCCCTGACCGTGAACGCGGGGACGGGCCAGCTCGACGGGGGCGCCCTGACCGACGGCGTCGGCGACTACGCGGTGCGCGACCTGCGGGCGGGCCCGCACTGGGTGACGCTGGTCGACCTGGCCGGCGGCCACGCCATCCGCTACCACGACGGGACGCCGACGCCGGCGGCGACGACCGCCGCCGGCGCAGCGCGGGTGGACGTGGTGGGCGACGCGGTTGCGGCCATCGGGACGAGCCAGCTGCCGGCACAGACGCCGCCGGCCGGCACCACGCACTTGCAGGGCACGGTGAGCGATTCGGGCGGGCCGTTGGCGGGGGTGGCGGTGCTGGCGCTGTCGTCGGCGACGTTCCAGTACGAGGCCGCCGCCGTGACCGATGTGAACGGGGACTACGACATCGCTGTGGACCCGGGTTCGTACGTGCTCGGTTTCGCGGACACCGCGGGCGTGCACGCCTTCGAGTGGTTCGACGACCAGCCGGGGTCGGGCCTCGACTCGGCGACGCCGGTCACCGCGGCGGTGGGCACCCCCGGGGTCGCCGACGCCACCCTGGACTCCTCCCGCGGGTCGCTGGCCGGCACGGTGGTCGACGACGGGTCGGGCGACCCGCTGGCCGACGTGTGGGTGTTCGCGATCGATCAGACCGGGTCGGTCGTGGGCGTGGCCCGTACGGCGGCCAACGGGACCTACTCGATGGCCGACGTGCCGGCGTCGGGGGTGCGGGTGCGCTTCCTCGAGCTCACCGGCACCCACGTGGCGGAGTACTTCAACGACGTGCAGGGCCCGGGCTCGGGCACGCTCTACGCCTCCGCCACCGTCGTGGTGGTTCCCGGAGCGTCGACCGTCACCGTCGACGCATCGCTCGCCGCGTCGAACTGATCCCGCGGCCGGCGCGGCCGTCGAGTCAGGCTCAGATGCTGTCCCAGTAGGTCCCCGCCAGCATGCGCTCGATGGTGGCGCGGTGCATGACGTAGTCGTCGGGGTCCTCGGGGGCGTCGCGCTCACCGAAGAACACCCCGCGTTGCGCGGTGCGGGTCATCACGATGCCGTGGCGCAGTGCCGCGTACATCAGGTACCAGTCGAGGTCCCGGGGGGTGTGGCCGGTGAGCGACTCGTAGAGGCCGGCGACGTCGTCACGGTGCAGGTAGCGCGGCATGCCCGGCAGGCTGTACTGCTCGGCGAGGTCCTGGAAGAAGCGGTGGATGAAGATCATCCAGGCGAGGTCCAGTTCGCGGGGGCCGAGGGCGGCCATCTCCCAGTCCAGCGCCGCCACCGGCTCGAAGTCCCGGTAGATCATGTTGCCGATGCGACCGTCGCCCCAGCTGACGACGGTGGGGCCCTCGTCCTCGGGCCAGTGCTCGTCGAGCCAGTCGAAGGTGGCCTCGAGGATCGGGAGCCGGATCTCCTCGGCCGTGCCGGCGCCGCGGGTCCAGTCGTAGAAGGCGCGCTGGCCGTTCACGTGGCGCCGCAACGGGGTGTCGCCGGGGGCCGACGTGTCGAGGAAGGCCAGCTCGTCCTCGGTGGCCTGCAGCGAGTGCAGCTCGGCCACCACCTCGACCGAACGGTCCTGGAGGCGGCGCTGGTCGACGGGATCGGCGTCGAAGAGCCAGTTGTCGCCGAACGGGTAGGGCATGACGTCTGGCGGGACGACGCCGTCGACCCGGGCCATGACGATGAAGGGCGACCCGACCGGCTCGGGGTCGGGCTCGAACCAGAGGTTGCGGGGCACAGGGACGCTGGTGCGCTCGCCCACGAGGGTCATCACCCGGTGCTGCAGCTCGAGGTCGTAGGTGGGGAAGACAGGGACGGCGCTGGCCTCGGGCTCGAGGCGGGCGACGCACCGCTCGTGGTGCTCGCCGTCGGCGTCGGTCCACTCGGCGTCGAACAGGAGGGTCTCGCTCGACATGCCGTTGGTGGAGGGTGCGGCGAGGTCGCTGACCACCCCGTGGGTGGCGCCCGGGCGGGCCGCCAACCAGGCGCTGAGGCGCTCGGTCACCTCGTCATGGCTGCGGGTGGAGGTCTGGGGGCGGTCGGTCGACGGTGGCCCCCCGGCGGCGTCGGTGTCGCTCATAGGCCGACCAGTGTGGCAGCCCCGTCGGTCGGGGGCGTTCGAGTGGATCCGCGCGGCCGTGGGCCGACGCCTTGAACCGCGCCGCCGCCCGTCCGATGGGGAGGGCAAGCCTCGTGAGAGGTGAGAGGGGGGGCACCGTGACCGATCCACACGAACCTGCTGATCGACCAGTGGACCAGCGCTGTCGGGTGCTGCTGCGGCTCGCCATGGTCGAGGGTCAGCGGGGCCACCGCGGCGCGGCGCGTGACCTGCTCGCCGCCGCTGAGTGCGAGGCCCGGCGCAGCGATCGACCCGACCTGCTGGCCGAGGTGCGCCGTGCCTGCGCCCGCGCCAGCCAGACCCCGGTGCGCGCCTGACCACGAGAAGGGCCCTCGGGCAGCTCGACTGAACGGCGCCGGTCCGGCGGGGCCACGCCGCTACCGTTCGGGGCGTGAGCGGCGGCGACCGGGACGAGCCGGACCAGGGCGACGAGCGCCTGAAGGTCGGCCACGCCAAGGACGTGGCCGCCGGGCCCGGCGGCGTGGTGGCGGGGACGCGCATGGCGGTGGCCCAGATGGGGGTGCGGCGAGGGACCAGGGCCCTCCTGAAGGTCAACCAGGCCGACGGCTTCGACTGCCCGGGCTGCGCCTGGCCGGAGGACGCCCCCGGGGGGCGTTCGCACGCCGAGTTCTGCGAGAACGGCATGAAGGCGGTCGCCGAGGAGGCCACCACCCGCCGCATCGACCGCGCCTTCTTCGCCGCCCACAGCGTCGCCGACCTCGCCGGTCGCAGCGACCACTGGCTGGGCAGCCGGGGCCGCCTCACCGAGCCGATGGTCAAGCGTCCCGGCGCCGACCACTACGAGCCCATCGGGTGGGAGGCCGCGTTCACGCTCCTGGCCGACGAGCTCCGCCGGCTGGCCAACCCCGACCGGGCGGTCTTCTACACCTCCGGGCGGACCAGCAACGAGGCCGCCTTCGCTTACCAGCTGTTCGTGCGCCAGTTCGGCACCAACAACCTGCCCGACTGCTCCAACATGTGCCACGAGTCGAGCGGTGTGGCCCTCACCGAGACCATCGGGGTCGGCAAGGGCAGCGTCACCCTCGACGACCTCGCCCACACCGACCTGATCTTCGTGGTGGGCCAGAACCCCGGCACCAACCACCCGCGCATGCTCATCGCCCTCGAACGGGCCAAGGACAACGGCGCCAAGGTGATCGCGATCAACCCGCTGCCCGAAGCGGGTCTCCTGCGCTTCAAGAACCCGCAGCGGCCGACCCGGATGCTCGGCCGGGGCACGGCGCTGGCCGACTTGTTCCTCCAGATCCGGGTGAACGGCGACCTCGCCCTGTTCCAGGCCCTGAACCGCCTGCTGCTCGAACAGGCCGAGACCGATCCGACGGCGATCGACCGCGCCTTCCTCGACGAGCACTGCGACGGCCTCGACGCCCTCGCCGAGCACCTCGCCGGCCTGGACCCGGACGACATCGCCCGCGCCACGGGCCTCGCCCGCGCCCAGATCGACGAGGCGCTGGCCATGGTGCTCGCCGCCGACCGCATCATCGTCTGCTGGGCCATGGGCCTCACCCAGCACCGCAACTCGGTGCCCACCATCCGGGAGATCGTCAACTTCTGCCTCCTGCGCGGCAACGTGGGCCGCCCCGGTGCCGGCCTGTGCCCTGTTCGGGGCCACAGCAACGTGCAGGGCGACCGCACCATGGGCATCTACGAGAAGCCGAAGGCGCCCTTCCTCGACGCCCTGCGTGACGAGTTCGCCTTCGAGCCGCCCCGCGACCCGGGCTACGACGTGGTGGACGCCATCCGGGCCATGCGCGACGGCGAGGTCGACGTCTTCTTCGGCCTCGGCGGCAACTTCGTGGCGGCGGCGCCCGACACGGCCGTCACGAGCGCGGCCATGGCCCGGTGCCGGCTCACCGCCCAGGTCTCCACCAAGCTCAACCGCTCCCACACCGTCGTGGGCGACACCGCGCTGATCCTGCCCTGCCTCGGCCGCACCGAGCGTGACGTCCAGGCCGGCGGCGCGCAGTACGTCACCGTCGAGGACTCCATGGGCATGGTGCACGCCAGCCGCGGTCGCCTCGACCCCGCCTCGCCTCATCTGCGCAGCGAGGTGGCGATCGTGGCCGGTCTCGCCGCCGCCACCCTCGGCGAGCGCAGCGACGTGGACTGGGCGGGCTTCGCCTCGGACTACGGGCACATCCGCGATCACATCGAGGCCGTGGTCCCGGGCTTCGACCGCTTCAACGAGCGCTCGGCCACCCTCGAGGGCTTCGCCCTGCCCCACCCGGTCCGCGACACCCGCTCGTTCCCCACCGCCTCCGGCAAGGGCCGCCTCACCGTCAACCCCCTCGACGTGCTCGAGGTGCCGGACGGGCACCTCCTGTTGCAGACCCTCCGCTCCCACGACCAGTTCAACACCACCATCTACGGCCTCGACGACCGCTACCGGGGCATCCACCAGGGTCGGCGGGTGGTCTTCGCTCACGCCGACGACCTCTCGGCCCTCGGCCTCGTCGACGGCCAGAGCGTCGACCTCGTGGGCGAGCCCGACACCCCGGGCGCCGCGCCCCGCATCGCCGAGGCCTTCCGCGTCGTCGCCTACGACGTGGCCCTCGGCACCTGCGCGGCGTACTTCCCCGAGGCCAACGTCCTCGTCCCCCTGGACAGCACGGCCGAGGCCAGCAACACCCCCACCTCCAAGTCGGTCGTCGTGCGCCTCGTGGAGCGGGTGGGTCCGCCACCGAACCCCGTCGACATGTGAAGCTTGGCGGGCATGGGCTCCGCCGACCGGCATCGCGGCGACCGCAGGCACCTCGATGCGGCCGACACCGAGGACGACCTCGATGACGAGGACGCACAGTCGGGTCTCGGCCGGAGCCTGACCTCGATCCTCGCCGACCCCACCGAGCCTCCGTCCCGCGCCGCCGGCGGGTTGTCCTCGCTGTTCGGCGCCCCGGCGGCGCCACCGACCTCGTCGATGCCTTCGTCGCCGCCGACGCCCACGGAGTCGGCTCGCCTGCCTCGGCACAACCCCAACCCCGACGTGCCGGCGCTGCCGGCACTGCCGGCACTGCCGACGCTGCCCGTGGCGCCGTCTGAGCCCCGGGGCCGCGGGTTGGTCCACCCCGACAGGGGGCCGCAGCGCGAGGTCGTCGAGTCCCGTCTGCGGGCGCTCGTGGCCAGCCTCGACCTCGATGTCGCCGTGCACCTGCGCCCCGGCCCGGGTGGCGGCCGCCTCATCGTGGTGCGGCCGGTCGTCGGTCGCGTGCCGCGACCCGAGATGGACGAGCTCTGCCGGTCCATCCGCACGTTCGTGGCCGACCGTGCACTGACCACCGACGACTTCGAGGCCGCCGCCCACCACTGCGTGGCCTTCGGCCCTCGGCCGCTCACCTCCGCGGGTGTCTACGTGCTCGGCCGCCGCGACGTCGGCCTCACCATGGACGAACGCTGGGCCGTGCACCAGCGCCTCGCCCCCGCCGCCCTCCCCGCCTGACGACGTTCGCCGACGGAGGCCCGACCGCCGCCCGAGGGGGCGCAGCGCGGTGCGCCTCGACGTGGTCGACGTGGTCGACGGGGTCACCGGACTCGGTCGCCGTCGACGAGCGGAACCGGCGGTCGGGCACGTTGACGTCGCGATGGTCGCTCCGTCAACCGTGTGGCCCGGGCGCGCCGACCCCGTCGCGCCTCTAACCTCTGCTGGGTGACGTTCCGCCCCGCGTCGATCCAAGGCGCCGTCCGCGAAGCGGGTGGTGCCATCGACTACCGGCTGGCCCGCCACGCCCTGGTGAGCGAGTTCAAGAAGGGCCGCCTCGCCGAGCACGAGGTGTGCGACGCACACCCCGAGCTGGTGCGCGCCGCCCGCGAGCTGGGCGACCCGACGTCGATGACCTGCCCCATCTGCGAGGAGACCCAGGTGGTGCTGGTCTCCTACGTCTTCGGCCCCCGCCTGCCGGCGCACGGCCGCTGCGTCAGCCAGAAGGGTGAACTGGCCAAGCTGGCCAAGCGCAAGGGCGATCTCACCTGCTATGTCGTCGAGGTCTGCCCCAACTGCTCCTGGAACCACCTCGCCCGCACGTTCCCTCTTTGAGCCTTCCGTCGTCGGGCCGGCTTCGTCCCCCCGGTGCCCCGGCCCGTTGCGCTCCGCCCCGGGGAGTTTCGCCTCATCGGGAACCGGGTGCGCCCCCGCGACGTGGAAGGAGGGCATGCCTGCATTACGATTCTGTGACGTCGCGCGGGTCCGACCCGGCACACCCCACCCCTCAGCCGTGAGCCTTCGATGAGCGAACCCTCCAACGCGGTGCAGGACGTCCCCGACGGGATGCGCCTCAACCGACGCGGCAAGCTGAAGAAGCTGCGCAAGCGCAGCATCATCTGGCGCTGGCGGCGAGTGTTCTACCTGGCCCTGCTCCTCGTCGTGGCGGGCTCGGCCGGCGCGTTCTGGGTGCTGTCCCAGGTGAAGCTCCCGGCGGCCAACGACCAGCTCCGCCAGACCACCTTCGTCTGCTTCGCCCAGACCACCGAGAGCTGCGGCCCCGAGAACGCCGACTTCAAGCTGAAGGGCGACGAGGACCGGGTGAACATCGCCTATGAGGACCTGCCCGACGTCGTCATCGAGGCCGTGATCTCCGCCGAGGACCGGGACTTCTTCCAGCACGGAGGCATCGACCCGGTCGGCATCGCCCGCGCGGTGATGGCCAACGCCAACGAGGAGGAGATCACCCAGGGCGGATCGACCATCACGCAGCAATACGTGAAGAACGTCTACCTCACCCGCGAGCGCTCGATCAGCCGCAAGCTGCGCGAGGCCATCCTCGCCGTGCGCGTCGACGACGAGCTCTCGAAGGAGGAGATCCTCGAGCGCTACCTGAACACCATCTACTTCGGCCGGGGTGCCTACGGCATCCAAGCAGCGTCGCGGGCCTACTTCCGCCACGACATCCAAGAGCTCGACGGCCTCGACAACACCACGGGCCAGTTCTCCCCCGTCGAGCTGGCCCAGGTGGCCTACCTCGCCGGCCTGATCCGAGCGCCGGAGAGCGCCGACGCCCAGCGCAACCCCGAGGTGGCCACCCGGAGGCGCAATTCGGTGCTCAACGCCATGTTGGAGGAGGGCTACATCACCCTCGAGGAGTCGCGGGCGGCCAAGCAGGAGGGCTGGGTGGTCGATGACCTCTTCGCCACCGCCAACATCGTGTCCCGCTCGCCCGCCACCACCCTCGGTCTCGTGCGCGACCACGAGCACGGCACCGAGTACTTCGCCGAGTACGTCCGCCAGCAGCTCGTCGAGATGTTCGGCGAGGACCAGGTCTACGGCGGCGGCCTGCGGGTGTACACGACCCTCAGCCTGCCCATCCAACAGGCGGCCTACGACACCGTCACCCAGACGCTGAACCTGCCGGGCGACCCGGTCGCGTCCATCGTGGCCCTCGACGACCGGGGCCGGGTGCGGGCGATGATGGGCGGCACCGACTTCGCCAACCAGTCGGTGAACCTCGCCGTCGGCGTCGACGGCGGCGGCTCGGGGCGCCAGCCGGGCTCGTCGTTCAAGCCCTTCGCCATCGCCACCGCCCTCAAGGAGGGCTACTCGGCCGAGGCCCGCATGACGGTCCCGGGCAGCGCCGCGTTCAACCTCTCCGACTACGACGCCGGCAGCGGCACGTGGCGGGTGTCCGGCGGCGGCGGCAACTACAGCATGATGACGGCGCTGCCCCACTCGTCGAACATGTTCTACGCCACCCTGATGCTCAAGCTCGGGGCGCACAACGTGATCCAGACCGCCGAGCAGATGGGGATCACCGCCGACATGCCCGAGGTGCCCTCGATCGTGCTCGGTGCCGGCGAGGTGTCGCCCATGGACATGGCCTCGGCCTACTCCACCTTCATGAACCACGGCACCCTGTACGGGACGCCGGATCCGACGACGGACAAGATCCAGCCGACGGTCATCACGCGGGTCGAGGACTCGGACGGCAACGTGATCTACCAGGCCCCGGAGGACGGGCAGTCGGTGCTCACCCCCGAGGTCGCCGACATCACCACCACGGCCATGCGGGGCGTGGTCACCAACGGCACCGCCACCCGCGCCCGGCTCGACGGCGTCGACGTCGCGGGCAAGACGGGCACCACCCAGAACAACAAGGACGCCTGGTTCGTGGGCTTCCGCTGCAACTTCGTGGCCTCGGTGTGGATGGGCTACCCGGGCTTCAACGGCGAACCCGTCCTCCCCATGAACAGCGTGCACGGCGAGCGCCAGGAGGGTGGCCGGCTCCCCGCCCAGATGTGGCACGACTTCATGACGCGCGTCGGCGATGAGGGGCTCATCAATCCCAACTGCGAGCTGGCCGATGTCACCGAATTCCCGGACGGCAAGGACTTCAACGACGACGACCTCGCCGGCGGCAGCGGGACGGGGGGCAGCGTCGTCACCTCCGACGTCCCGACCCCGGCCTCGGTCACGGTGGCGCCGGTCGTGCCGCCGACCACGCAGCCGCCGGTGACCGTGACGGTCACGGTTCCACCCACCACGGCCCCTCCTGCCGCTGCCGCAACCGGGGAGGCGGTGGTGGAGCGAAGATCGGGGGCGTCCCCGTGAGCGGGGTCATCCCCGCGTCCGCCGGCTGCGGCTCGTGCGGACGCGACGACGAGGACCTCACCGCGGTGCATCGTGTCTACGTGACCCCTGAGGCGTGGGACACGCCGGGGCGCGTCGACGTGCAGGCCGAGGTCGAGCACTGGTGCTTCGCCTGTCGCACCCAGTACCCGCACGAGGACCTCTGAGACCGGGACTCGGGCTCCGATCGAGGAATTGGTCCACGATCGGCACGGGGTAGGTAGAATCCCTGGTACCGCCGGCAGCCGAGGGGCGCTGGACGGGAAGGAGGCTCAGCCCATGAGCAACAGCCAGACGTCCGCATCCGCTGCGCGCGCCCGCACCGTGCCCGCGGTTCGGGGCCGCAAGGTGGCCGACGGGGCCGATCCCCTGGTGATGGTCACGGCGTACGACGCGCCGGGGGCCCGCATCGCCGACGAGGCGGGGGTCGACATGATCCTCGTGGGCGACTCGCTCGCCATGGTGGTCCTCGGCTACGAGGACACCCTCCAGGTGACCATCGAGGACATGGCCCACCACACCGCAGCCGTGGCCCGCGCCAAGCCCGGGGCCCTCGTCGTGGGTGACCTCCCGTGGTTGAGCTACCACGTGTCCACCGAGGACACCGTGCGCAATGCCGCCACCCTCATCCGCGCCGGTGCGCAGTGCGTCAAGCTCGAGGGTGGCCGCAAGCGCCTGCCCATGATCGAAGCACTCGTGGCCGCCGAGATCCCCGTCATGGGCCATCTCGGCCTCACCCCGCAGTCGGTCCACGCCATGGGCGGCTTCAAGGTCCAGGGCAAGGAGGCCGAGGGCGCGCTCGCGCTCGTGGCCGAGGCCAAAGCCCTTGCCCACGCGGGCTGTTTCGCCCTCGTGCTCGAAGGCGTGCCCGACGTCGTCGCCGCGATGGTGACCGCCGCGGTGGACGTCCCCACCATCGGCATCGGCGCCGGCCCGCACTGCGACGGTCAGGTGCTCGTGTACCACGACCTGCTCGGCATCGAGGATCGGGTGACGCCGAAGTTCGTGCGCCGCTACGCGTCGCTCAAGGACGACGCCGTGGCGGCCATTGCCGCCTACGCGGACGATGTGCGCACCGGGGCCTTCCCGAACGACGACGAGAGCTACCACGTCAGCGACGAGGTGGCCGAGTCCCTCGAGCTCTACGGCTCCACCCCGCCGCCCGGGGCCTGATCCACCCCGCTCGTTCTGCGACCACGAGCTTGTGGCCAGGAACACCAGGGTGGACCTAGAGCGGGCGCCTGACCGGCGGCCTCGTTAGGACCGGGTCCACAGGATCTCGCGGATGGCGTGGTCCGGGCCCTTGTGCAGGACGACGTCCGCGCGCTCGGCGCTCGGCGCGATGTCCTCGACCAGGTTCGGGAGGTTGACCGCGGTCCAGACCGCGACGGCCAACTCCGTGACCGTCTCGGGCCCGAGGTCGACCCACCCCCGGTAGAACGAGTCGGGCTCGTCGGCCGCGGCGCGGACCAGATCGTGCATCCGGGCGACGAACCACGCCTCGACGTCCTCGACGGCGGCATCGACGTAGATGCCGAGGTCACCGAAGCGGCGCTGGAGGGCCACGACGCCCTCGACCACGAGCACGTCGGGTCGGTCGAAGTGCTCGGGCTCGTCGAGGACGTCGTAGCGCAGGTGGGAGTACACCGGGGCCGAGAGCGAGGGCTCGCCGGCCCGTGCCGCGGCGATCAGCGCGTCGAGGCGGTCCAGGTCGTAGGTCTCGGGGCGGCCCTTGCGGTCGACCAGGCCCTGCGCCTCGAGCACGGCGTTGGGCCAGAGGAAGCCGTCGGTGGTCACCACCTCGACCGACGCGCCAGCCTCGCGGACCCGTTCGGCGAGGGTGGCGGCGATGGTCGACTTGCCCACCGCCACCGGGCCGGCGAGCGAGACCACCTGGGTGCGATCCGGCGTCGGCACGACGCGCTCGATCACCTGGTCGAGGAGGTCCGGGCCGGTCACGGCCACCGACGCTAGCGACGCCTCGGTCTCAGAACGCGGTGGTGCGGGCGGGCAGGGGCTCGTCGGCGTCGACGGGCTCGTAGGTGCGGAAGACGACGTCCCACACCGGGCTGGTCACCCCGAAGTTGACCGTGCCGCCGCGGCCGTGGTGGTGCAGGTGCCGGCGCTGCTGCCACCGGGTGTAGCGGGTGCGGGCGGGGCGGAAGTGCGCCTGGAAGTGCACCCGCTCGTAGACGAGGTAGGTGGCGATGCCCGACAGGCCCACCAGCGCACCCGTGTACCACGGCGCGCCGACGACAGTGGCCAGCCAGGCCCCGATGGGACAGAGCACGCCGAGGCCGACGATCAGGGTCATCATCAGCGAGAGCGGGGAGGCCAGGGGCCGCTTGGTGGGGTGGCGGTGGTGCTCCAGGTGCCCCCGTGAGGCGATGGCCGGGCCGAGCTCGGCGTGCATGAACCAGCGGTGGATCACGTACTCGGTGAACGTCCAGGCCACGATGCCCGCCAGCACGGCGAGGGCTGCCACGGCGAGGTCGATCACAACGGGCAGTATGGCGTGGTGCCGAGGCGCCTCACGAACTCCTCATCCCGCGGGGTGTGGGTCCTCACCGGCCTCGCCGTGGGTCTGCTCCTCGTCGCCGGCGCCTGCTCGAGCGACGGCGGCGACGACCGGTCCGAGGGGGCCGAGGCGGGCCACGCTGATACCGAGGCCCCGGGGTCGGCCTGCGCCGATCTCGAACCGTTCGGCGAGTTCGGCGAGGTCCTCGTCACCATCGGCGGCGAGGAGCGGTGCCTGCTCTTGGCCCAGACCCCTGAGGAGCGGGCGCGCGGCTTGATGGAGGTCACCGACCTCCAGGGGTACCCCGGGATGCTCTTCGTCTTCCCCGCCGAAAGCGAGGGCGGGTTCTGGATGCGCAACACGCCCACGCCGCTGTCCATCGCCTACCTCGATGCCTCCGGCGCCATCGTCTCCACCGCCGACATGGAGCCCTGCGACGACGTCCCCACCTGCCCGTCCTATCCGGCGTCGGGGCCGTACCGCTACACGGTCGAGGCGCCCCAGGGCGAGCTCGAGGGCCTCGGCCTCACCGGTGACGCCCGCCTGACCGTCGAGAGCGAGATCGCCCCCACGTAGCCCCTCCCGTCCCGGCGCCCGATCCACTGGCCAGGACCCGTGGATCGGGCGCCACTTCAGCCCTTCCAGACGACGAGGCCCACCAAGGAGCGCACCACGTGGGTGGCGGCGCGGACCGCGAAGAACACGCCGACGAGGGCGAGGAGGCCCATGGCGAGGGCGGCGGCGCCGGCGACCGCAGCCTGTTCGAGGGTGATGCGGTCGTTGGGCTCGAGGACCAGGGGGGCGTAGGCCAGCACGGCGGTGGCGCCCAGGGGGACGAGCGACAGTCCGAGGCCGAGGGCCGAGGAGGCGGCGGCGAAACCCCGCCACTCGGGACGGGTGAGCCCACGACGCACGGCGGTGCTGCGCACCACGCGCTGGGCCACGAAGGCGAGGAGCAGGAGGAGGACCACCGGACGGAGTCCCAGGGCCGCGTCCCAGGCGTCGTCGACCCGGGCCTGCTGCGCGGTCCCGAGAGGGACGCCGTCGTCCACCCCGTCGAGGGCCACGCTGGTCCCGAGGTAGACGAGGCCGGCCAGGGAGCCCAGGCGACCGAAGTCCGGGAGCTTGTGCACCCAGGGCGCCACCCACGTGGCGGGGTAGCGGGGCGTCGGGGTGGGGGCGGGAGGACCGACAGGAGGTGCGGCGGGCGCGGCACCCGGGGGTGGGGGCGGCAGGCGGAGGCCCCCCTGGCCGGCGGCGCGGTGGGCCGGCCGCGGCGGGGTGTAGCTGATGTTGGGCAGGGCCGGTGCGGCCGGCACCGGCTGCGGCGGAGCGTCACCGACGCTGGTCGCCACCGCGGCCGCGGCGGCGCCTGGCACGGCCGGTGGGGGCGAGGGCGGTGCGGGTGGAGCGAGCGGGGCGGGTGGGGCCGCTGCCGCCCCCGGTGCAGGCGCCACCGGGGTGGGGGGCTCCGGCGGGGGAGGGGGCGGCTCGGGGGGCGGGGCCAGGTGCCAGGTCTTCTCGACGAGCAGCACCGAGGTGCGCACGGGGTCCTCGGCGGCCGGGGCGCGCAGGGCGACCAGGCGGTCCACCAGCTCGGCCGCGGTCGGCCGCTCGCCGGGTTCCTTGGCGTGTGCGGCGGCGACGAGCTGGGCGAGGGGACCGTTGAGGCTGCCGTGGTCGGGATCGTGGTGGAGCACCTGGTACATCACCGCGGCGGCGTTGCCGGCCTCCTCCTGGAACGGCGCCCGCCCGTTCGCCGCGAACGACACGACCGAGGCCCACGCGAAGACATCGATGGCCGGGCTGGCGTCGGCGCCTGTGAATTGCTCAGGGGCCATGTAGGGCGCCGTGCCCATCACCAGGCCGGTGGAGGTGAGCCGCCCCAGGCCCGGGGCCGACGCGATGCCGAAGTCGACCACCACCGGGGTCCGGGCGGTCAACAACACGTTGCTCGGCTTGAGGTCGCGGTGCACGACGCCGGCGGCGGCGATCGAGGCGATGGCTTCGGCCAGCGCCAGCGCCAGCGCGTAGAGGTTGTCGCCCGACAACCCACCATGGCCGGCCACCACCTCGTGGAGGGTGGGGCCGTCGATGTACTCCGTGACGAGGTAGGGCGGCGAGGCCTCGAGGTCGTAGTCGAGCACCAGGGCGACGTGCCGGCCCTCCACCCGCTGCGCCAAGGCCACCTCGCGCCCGAAGCGGGTGACGTAGTCGTCCTGGGTGGCCAGGTGGCGGTGCATGACCTTCACCGCACCCCACTGTCCCTCGTCGTCCTCGCCCTCGAAGACGACGCCGAAGCCGCCCTCGCCGACGCGCCCGATCAGCCGCCACGCTCCGAGCCGGCGCGGGTCATCGGCCAGCAGCGGTCGGGACACCAAGTGATTTTGGTACGTGGCGCCGGCGTTCCCACCGCGCGGCTCCGTCCCGCCGGCGCGCCAGTGTCGTTCTGGCACCGAAACCCGGTGCCAGAACCGCCGCGACGGGGCGCCGCCGCCCCTAGAACACGAGCCAAGCGAGGAGCATGGCCAGCGCCCCGATGGCCAGCACCACGGCGAGGATGGCGATCATCCGGTTGCGCCGGTGGTGGTGGCCGAGCCCGAAGTCGACGAGGTCTTCCTGGCGCCGACGGCGCAGGTAGGCGTCGTCGGGTCGGGTGCCGACCTTCGGTAGGTGTTGGTGCGGGTGCTCCTTGCGCCGCCGCGCTTCCTGCTGCGACCGCTTCTGTCCTCGTTGGCTGTTCTTGCGGGCCCGCTGGGCGCTCTTGCTCTTGGCCACGGCGGCACTCTAGAGCGCGGGGAGCCCGGCCGGGGCTGGGGTCGGGGCTGGGGTCGGGGCCGCGGTCAGGGGCAGGTCGGTCGTTGGTCGAGTTCGCCGAGGTACTGGTCCCACTCCGGCGGGGTGAGGTTGCGCCCGACGAGGTCGCACGCAGCAGCGAGCCACCGATCGGGCTCGAGGGACCAGACCGCGAGGGTGCCGTCGAAGGCCGGGATGGCCACCGAGGTGCCGTCGGGCGTGAACGCCGGCCGGCTGCCCTGGTAGTGGGTGACCTCGAAGGTCGAGAAGGTGAAGGGTGTCCGGCCGCCGATGAGCTCCTGGCCGATGCCCGCGCCGGTGTCCGCCCGCCACAGGCGGCTGCGGCTGAAGCCGAGCGTCGTCGCCACGAGGGTCGTGCCGTCTGGGCTCCAGGCCACGCCACCGATCGGGCCCGCGTGGTCCTCGAGCGGCGGGCCGATCGGCTCGTGGGTCGCCACCGACCACTGCTGGAGGACCCCGGCGGTCGTCCCGGTGGCGAGGCGGTCGCCGTCCGGCGAGAACGCCACGGCCAGGAAGGGTGCGTCCACGCTCTCGAGCGGCGCTCCCTGCTCGGCGTGCTCGCCGCCGGCATCGAGGAGGTGGATCAGGTTGTTCTCCGCGATGACGGCGAGCGTGGTCCCGTCCGGGCTCCAGGCGACGCCGAGGGGGCGGCCACCAGGGACCGGGATCTCCGTCGTCCCGGTCGCGCGCGGATCCGCGCTCGGGTCCCACAAGGTGATCGTCCCGGCGTTCTCGGTGACGTCTTCGGTCGTCGCCCCCTGGCTGCTCACCGCGGCGGCGAGCTGCCCGGAGGCCGGATCGAAGGCGACCTGGTAGACCCACGCCTCCCCGAGGTCGAGGAGGGGCCCGGGTGCACCGCTGGCGATGTCGACGAGTTGCACCGTCCCCGTCGTGCCGGCGGCCGCGACCCTCTCGCCGCTCGGGTCGACGGCGACGGACAGCACCTCGCCGCCGATCTCGATGCGGCGGGTCGACCCGGCGGCGAGGTCCCGGATGAGCAGCCGCCCGTCCGCCCCACTGCTGACGAGGAACCTGCCCTCGGGCGTGTAGGCCACCTCCGTGGCTGCGGCCCGGTGCCCGGCGACCTCGTCGGCGATCACGCGCCGACCGTCCAGGCGCCAGATGGCGCCTCTGCGGTCGAGGCCGCCGGTCGCGAGCGACCGCCCGTCGGCGCTGAAGGTGACGTCGTTGATCGCCGACGAAGAGGCCGCCAGCGGGGCGCCGAGCTCCAAGCCCGAGGTGACGTCGAACAACTGCGTCTGCCCGTCGGTGTTGCCCACGGCGAGGATGGCGCCGTCGGGGCTGAACTCGGCGGTCGTCGGCCCACCGTCGGGGAGCCGCATCGCCGGCTGTTCGTCGCCCGTCACCGGGTCCACCAGGGCCACCCGGCTGTCCTCGCCGCCGACGGCCATGGTCCCGTCCGGCGCGAACGCGAGGGCGGTGGGCAGGCCCACGTCTGGATGGAGCCGGTGGCTCAGGGGCTGGCGGTCGTCGACCGTCCACACCGCCACGTCCCCGTCGGACGTCAGGTGGGCGAGCCGCTCGCCGTCGGGGCTCACCGTGATCACCCGGTCACCGGGGTAGACGGGGTCGAGCACCCAGGGCTCGCCGACCGGCGTCCAGGTGGTCGTGTCCCAGACCACCGCGTCGAGGGAGGCGCCGTCGGTGGTGGGTTCGGCGCCCTGGGTCACGAGTCGGTCGCCGTCGGCGCTGAAGAAGGCCGAGGTGAGGGGGCCGACGGGTGCCGGGGCGGGGACGACCCGATCGAGCACGCCCGACCGCAGGTCCCAGACCTGCAGCTGGCCCTGGACGTCGCCGCCCGTCTCGACCACCGCCGGCACGGCCAGCCAGCGACCGTCCGGGCTGACCGCGGCGCCGAGGGTGATGTCGTCGTCGTGGTCCAGGACGGCGACCTGCTCCCGGGTGGTCGTGTCCCACACGATCGTCCCCGTGCCGTCGGAGGTCGGCGTGTACAGCCGGGCGGCGTCGGGCGAGAACACCGCGGCTTCGAGCCCCGAGTCGTTCCCGTAGAGCAGCCCCTCGAGCAGGGGGTGGGTCTCCAGCGCGGTGAGCAGGGTGCTGCGGGTCTCCTCGTCGTCGTGGCGGCGGTACGCCTCGGCCGCCAGCAACAGGCCGACGTCGGGCTGACGCTCGGTGAGCGAGCGCGAGACCGCGGCGATGCGCGCCACCTCGGCGCGCGCCCGCGATGTGTCGGCCCGGTGGGCCTGGACGAAGGCCGCCGCGCCGGCGATCAGCGCGACCACCAGCGCGACGGCCGTCAGCGTGAGGCGACGCCGCAGCCGCCGGTTGGTCCGAACCTGGTGCTCGAGGGCCCGCTCCTCGATGGCCCGACTCTCCTCGAGGAACCGTTGCTCGAGGGTGGAGAGGGGCGGCTCGGTCGCGGCCACCCACTCGAGCGCCGTCGCCAGGCGGGGGCCGCGGTAGAGCTCGCTGGCGTCCTCGTCGAGCTGTGCCCAGGCGGTGGCCGCCGCGGTCAGGTGGCGTTGGATGCGGAGCCCGTCACGGTCCTCGTCCAGCCAGGACTGCAGCCGCGGCCACTCGCGGATGAGCGCCTCGTGCGCCAGCTCCACGCCGGCGTCGTCCATGGTGACGAGTCGGTTGGCGACCGCGGCGTCGAGCACCGCCCGCACTCGGTCCTCGCCCCGACCGGCGGGGAGGAGCTCGGCCAACCGGGCCCGGCGTCGGGTGTCGCCGACCCCGTCCCCGGGCTCGACCAGGCGCACGAACAGGTGGCGGGCGAGGGCCTGGTCGGAAGGGTCGAGTGCGTCGACCGCCCCGTCGGCGGTGGCCGCGATCGCGCCCTCGACCCCTCCGGTCGACCGGTAGCCCTCGAGCGTCAGGGTGCGGCCGTCACGGACCTCCCAGGTCGATCGCAGCGCGTGGGACAAGAGGGGGAGCGCGCCCGGCTCACCCGCGACCTTGGCCACCAGGACGTCGACGAGGCCCGGCTCGATGCGCAGGCCGGAGCAACGAGCGGGCTCGACGATGGCCCGGCGGAGCTCGGCCTCGGTCATCGGGCCCAGCAGGACCTGGTGCTGGGCGACGGCGGCGGCGAGGCCCACGTGGTGGGCGCAGGCGCCGTAGAAGTCGGCCCGGAGCCCGATGGCGACCGGCTCCGGCCACACCAGCAACCGGTCGAGGAACGCGGCGCGGGCGGTGTCGTCGTCGCAGAGGGTGAACAGCTCCTCGAACTGGTCGACGACCAGCGGTGGCGACTCGCCGGCGTCGGCCGCATGCAGGGCGGTGAGGGGTTGCGAGCCGGGCGTGATCAGCCGAGCAGCTCCGAGGCGAGGGGCGACACCGGCGCGGAGCACCGACGACTTGCCGCTCCCCGACGCACCGACCACGGCGAGGAACGGGTGCTCGGCCAGGCGCTCGACGATCTCATCGACCACGTGCTCCCGCCCGAAGAAGCGCTCGGTGTCGTCCGCGCCGAACGACAGCAGCCCCGGGTACGGGCACGGCCCGAGTGGTGGGGGCGTGTGCACCCCCGGCGCCGCCAGGGCGAAGATCTCCTCGGGCTCGCGGAGGCCGCGCAGCCGGTGGGGTCCGAGCGGCACCAGGTCCACGCCGTCGGGGAGGTGGTCGGCGACGAGGCCGGCCGTCACGCTGGAGAGGATGATCTCGCCGGCCTCGCCCTGGCCGCGGAGGCGGGCGGCCATGTTGAGGGTGGCCCCGACGTAGTCCGCTCGGCGCCGGTCGGTCTGGCCGGTGTGCACGCCGACCCGGATCTCGAGGGGGAGGTCGCCGGGCCACGCGGTGGCGGCGAGGTCGTTCACCACGTCGACCGCAGCGCGCACCGCCGCGAGGGGAGACGGGTACATCGTCACCGTCGAGTCACCCTCGCCCTGCGCCTCGAGGAACCGTCCGCCGTGGCGCTCGGCCGCGGCGCCGATCACGTCGTCGTGGACGGCCAGCGATCGCGCCATGTCGCCCGGTCGAGACTCCCACTTCGGCGTCGAGCCCACGATGTCGGTGAGGCAGAAGGTCAGGACGCCGGTGGGCAAGGACTCGTGCCACCCGGCGCGTAGGCGCTCGACGAGCTCGCCGGCGGTCTCCGGGCGCTTGTCCGGATCGGTGCTCAGCCCCCGGCGGATGGCGGTCTCGAGCTGTTCGGCCTGCTCGGGGTCGATGCCCTCCCACGAGGGCCTTACGCCACTGGGGGGCTCGCCCGTGAGCAGCGCGAACGCGGTGGCGGCCAACGAGTACACGTCGCTGGCCGTCGTCGGCTCGCCGGTGGACACGAGCTCCGGCGCGGCGAAGCCACGCGTGCCCATCCGGCGGCGCAGGGAGGTGCGCGCCGACGAGAGCCCGTAGTCCACCAGCACCACCCGCCCCTGGTCGGTCAGGACCAGGTTGGCGGGCTTGACGTCGCCGTGGATCACCGGGGGGTGCTGGCCGTGCAGGTGGGTGAGTGCGGCCGCGGCGTCGGCCAGCCAGGGCAGGACCTGCGACGGACCCAGCCCGGGTCGGCCCCGGGCGTGCAGCAGCCGGTCGAGGTCGGTCCCCTCCACCCAGTCCATGGCGATGACGTACTGGTCGCCGTCGAAGAAGTCGTCCCGCACGAGGGGGACGTGGGGGTTCGGCGGGATGGCGAGCAGCACCCGGGCTTCGGCGAGCAACGCCTCGCGCGCGGGCTCGGAGCCGACGGAGCGGATCTTCAGGGCGACGAAGCGGTCGTGCTGGTGGTCGAGGGCCTTGACCACGCGGCCCTCCCCGCCCTCGCCGAGCACCTCCAGCAGCTCGTAGCGGCCCCGGAGGAGATCGGCCACAGTCGTCATCAGCGTCCTACGCTGGAGCGGTGGGAGCTGCGGTCGAGGTGTGGTCGGTGGCCGGTCGGCGCCAGGTCGACCTGGCGAGCGAGCGCGTCACCATCGGCAAGGACGACGAGAACGGCATCGTGCTCGACGACGATCCCACCGTCAGCCGGTTGCACGCCGTGCTCGAGCAATTCCCCGCTGGGTGGTGCGTCAACGACCTGGGGTCGTCCAACGGCACGTTCCTCAACGGCGAGCGCATCTGGGCGCCGCAGCGGTTGCGCCACGGCGACGAGGTGCGGGTGGGCCGCACCCGGCTGCTGTTCCGCAACTCGTCCGACGTCGGCCGCACGGTGACGGAGGCGGAGGCGGAGCGCCCGACGCTGACCCCTCGCGAGCACGACGTCCTGGCGGTGCTCTGCCGGCCGCTGCTCGACCGGGACCTCTTCACCGAGCCTTCGTCGATCCGGGAGATCGCCACCGACCTGGTGGTGAGCGAGGCGGCCATCAAGGCGCACCTGGCCAACCTGTACCTGAAGTTCGACGTGGCGGAGGGAGCGTCCAACCGCCGATCCCGCTTGGCCAACGAGGCGCTCCGCCGGGGGGCAGTGACGCTCGCCGACCTGCGGGGCCGCGAGGGCGAGCGCTGACTCAGCCACCGCAGACTCAGCCACCGCAGACCTGCTCCTCATAGGCGGCCACCCGGGCGTACTGATCGCGGATGGCCTCGTCGGTCAGCTGGAGCTGGGCCCGGTCCTCGGCCGGGCCTTCGCGGATGAGCCCGATCAGGTCGAAGTCGTGGGCCTCGAGTACGTCACGCTGCTCGCCCGCCGTCCATGCCGCGATGGCCCTCACGTCGTCCTTGATCGCGTTCGGGGCCGCCTCGACCTCGGCCGGCCCGGCCTCGATGAGCGCCGCGGTGAGGTCCTCCACATCGGCCGGATCCGCACCGTTGGTGAGGACCTCTCCGATCCGCTCGTTGTCGGCGGCCACGAGCTCACAGTAGGTGCCAGGCTCCTCGCCTTCGAAGGAAACATCGGCCGCCCGCGGCTGCTGCGCGCCACACACGTCGGCTTCGTAGGTGAGGATCGCGTCTTGGGCGTCCTGCACCTCCGCCGGCGGCTCGAGCGAGGCCAGCTCGTCGGGTGAGCCGTTCTCCTGCAGGTCGGCGATGTCGTAGTCGTAGGCCTCGAACAGCGGGTTGATCGTCGCGTTCTCCGCGTCGACCTTCAGCTGCCACTCGTCGCGCACCTCGTCGGGCGCGGTGTCGAGGGCGGTGTTCTCGAAGTCCATGTACGCCTCCCAGTACGCCTGGAAGGCCACCGGGTCCGTGTCGTCGACCGACTGGGTGATCTCGTGGATGGCCCACTCGCGTGCCGCGACGCAGTAGTCGCTCTCGGCCGCCTCGTCAGCGGCGGCCGTGGTGGGCGACGCTGCGCTCGCTTCCTCCGTGTCGCCGCCGTCGCTGCTGCAGGCGCCGAGCGAGAGGCAGAGCACGAGCACGACGGCGAGCGGGGCAAGTCGCTTCAGATGGGTTCGCATGCCTCCGAGTGTCCGGAATCCCGGCTACGCGAACCATCGACCCCAGGGGCATGCGTCGACCACTCGTCGGCAAGGCCGATCTTGCCCTCAGGCAAGGAGACGGCAGTGACCTTATCGGATATGATAAGACCATGGCGACGCGCTCGATGACGATGCAGCGGGTCCTCGCGTCGGCGGCGCGCCTCCAACTGGTCGTCCCTGATGCAGTCCTCGTGGGAGGGTCGGCCGCCGCGCTCTACGCCGGCGACCCGGACTCGTTCGACCACGACCACGTGCTCACCGATCTCGTGGACCGCTACGAACTGGTGCTCGAGGCGGTCGAGGCCACCGAGGGATGGGCCACCTCCGTCCGTGCCTCGAAGCCGCCGTTCACGATCATGGGCAGCCTTGGCGGCGTCGAGGCGGGTCTGCGCCAACTCCGCCGGACGCGCCCGTTGGAGACCGCCGAGATCGACCTGGGCGAGGGCACCAGCGTGGTCGCCCCCACCGAGCCCGAGGCCCTGCGGGTCAAGGCCTACCTCGTCGTCCAGCGCAACGTCGTGCGCGACTACCTCGACGTCGTGGCGCTGGCCGATCACCTCGGTGAACTAGAGGCGCTGGCCGCACTCCTGCCCATCGACGACTACTACGCCGACCGCTCGGGTGAGCCGGGCTCGGTGCTCACTGCGCTCGTCGCAGCGCTCGCCGACCCGAATCCCCGGGACACCGATGTCATCGACGAGTTGCCGCGTTACAAGGGTCTCGCCGAGAGATGGCACCGCTGGGACGACGTTGTGGCCGCCTGCCAGGAGCTGGCGCTGCGCCTGAGCGGGGCAGTGTGATGGCCCTCCAATTCCGCAACGTCGACGCCTCGCCCGACGACGACGTCCGTACCTGGCCGTACGAGGCGCTCGTCACCACGATCGACCGGGGCCTGGTCCCCGACTGGCAGCCCCTATTCGCCGAGATCCGCCGCTCGCCGTGGGGTCTGGTGGCCCGCCGCATCGAGCGCTACCTCGCCTACCGCGACCCCGACGGCGTCGGAACGCTGTTCCGCCTGGCCATCGACCGAGCCCGCGACGACGCCGACCGGCGCGACAGGGCCGAGGCGGCCGCCCGGGTACGCGCCGCCGTCGAGCGCTCAGGCCTGACCAATGCCGAGTTCGCCTCGCTCATCGGCACCAGCGCCTCGCGCCTCAGCACCTACCTGAGCGGCAAGGTCACCCCCTCGGCGGCGCTGCTCGTCCGCATCGAACGCGCCGGCGGCGACCCCGAGCACTCAGAGGCAAGCGATCGGATCAGCTGAGATAGGGACATACGTCGGAGGGTGCGATGGTGGAGTCAGTACGGACAACGGAACTTGGATTGCAGGCCCGTAATTCCAAGTTTCGCGCGCAAAACTTGGAATTACGTCCCTAGAATCTGAGTTATGGCGTCTCTGCGGGGCTCGCCGCTCGGCACTGCGGTTCTGATCTCGGGGCATGATGCGCGATTTGGCGAGACCTACGAGGTTGAGGCCTTCGTGCCTACCGACCTTCCCGATCACGTCGACCTGCCGAATCCGGTGTGGATGGTTGTCAGCGAGGCCATGGCCGAGCTGGGTCGCCTCGACGCAGCGGCCAGCCTCATCCCCAACCCGCATCTGGTTACACGAATCGCCACCCGTCGCGAGGCGATCGGAACTTCGGCGCTCGAGGGCACCTACGCCGAGCTGACCGAGCTGTTCGCCGCCGAGGTCCTTTCCTTCGACGAGCAGGAGGCTGAGGTCGCACCGAACGTGCGCGAGGTCATGAACTACGCACGCGCCGCCGACGCCGCTTACGGCTGGATCGGTGAGCGTCCCCTGACCCTCGGCTTGCTGGCCTCGCTGCAAGCGGAGATCGTCCGGGGAACCGACAGCGACGGGCCCGAGGCCGGTTCGATCCGCCAGAGCCAAGTCTTCATCGGAGCGAGGGATCGGCGGGTGAGCGAGGCCCGCTTCGTGCCTCCGCCTCCGGGCGACCAACTCCGGTCGATGTGTGAGCGGTGGGTGGACTGGTTGACCGCGCCGCAGCCCGTTGCGGAGGTTCAGCTCATCGCCCGGGTCGCGATGGCGCACTACCAGTTCGAGACACTTCACCCTTTCACGGACGGCAACGGACGCGTCGGTCGCCTGGTAGCGATCCTGCAGATGATGCACGAGGGAGCCCTTCACGCTCCGGTGCTCTCCGTCTCGCCGTGGCTCAAGGACCGTGCCGACGACTATCGCGATCACCTGCTGGCGGTGAGCATCACCGGCGACTGGGCACCGTGGGTCGAGTTCTTCGCACGTGCGATCTGTGCAGAGGCCAGCTCAGGTCACGCCCGCATCATGCGGTTGCTCGCTTTGCGAGACGAGATCGGCGAGGTGGTTCGCGCCGCCTTACCTCGGGCCCGACTGGCGGTGGAGATCGCCGATGACCTCATCGCCTACCCGATCCTCTCTGTCTCCGACGCTCACCGCCGCTTCGGTCGCTCGAACCAGGCCAACCGCGACGCGGTGGGGTCGCTCGTGGAGTTGGGGGTCCTTGAGCCGTACGGTGACGCCCGCTACGACCGCCTGTACTGGAACCGACGCGTGTTCCAGGTCATCGACAGTTGATGGGGGAGGTGAGTACGCCTGCGCCGCTACGGAGTTCCGCCTGACGTCTCGAGGGCGGTCAAGGCCCGGCTGGGTCCGCTGTATGACGACCTCGTCGCTGTGATGGTCGACCTCGGAGTACCTCCGATCTTCCTGTTCGGGGACGACAGGCCCCGTCTCATCGAGGTGCGGTCCAAGGCTGTC
>RRZT012760409.1_pt1 | contig 31329 bp, 25 predicted proteins | sample 2165551 | NCBI WGS metagenome assembly RRZT01 (sample SAMN10456910, study PRJNA506462) | wastewater metagenome | biome: wastewater; feature: sludge; material: wastewater sludge; isolation source: wastewater sludge with Escherichia coli K12::gfp cells carrying plasmid... | place: USA: Moscow, Idaho...
TATAGGCCATAACGGGTAAATTCATCGTCAAAGCGAATGTTGTTATAACCCAAAATACAAGTTTCAGGTTGGCTGAACTCGGCATGGATCCGGGCAATAAATTCTGCTTCCGGTAGCCCGTTCTTATTTACGACCTGCGGGGTGATCCCGGTAATCAGGCAGCTTTCCGGATCGGGCAGGTAGTCCACAGGCATCTGGCAGTAGATCATCAGCGGCTCGCCAATCGGATTGAGCTCGGCATCCGTGCGGATACCGGCAAATTGTGCCGGACGATCCCGTCCCGGGTGGATGCCGAAGGTTTCGTAATCGTGGAAGTAGAATGTGGGCTGCGGGCTGTTATTCACGGCGGTTGCTCGTCTACAAGTTAAGGGTTTCTGCTCGGAGTTCATGGTGAGCGTTTGGGGTCAGAAACCGACAGACATTGGTTGCTGATTCTAACACGGCCGACTCGGTCTGCCGATCCTCGCCGCAGGTTACTGGACCCTCTACCGACAATAGAACTGGATGAGAGTCTGAATCGCAGACAAAAAAGAAGAGGCGCGGCCTCTTCATATGTTCAACACGATGAAAGGAGCGGGCAGGTTAGCCCATGAAACTGGTCTGGGAGGTTGAATGCCAGCCGTGGTACTCACTGATCGCCAAAGAAACCATCTCCTCTTCGCGGAGGCCGAATGGCAGCTTATTGTCGATACACAGGGTCTTGGTCTCCTGATAGGGAGAACCACAATTGTCCAGCACGTCGAACACTTGGTCTTTCAGGCGTGGGTAGTCAATTCGTTGCATTGGTTATCCCTCTTTTGGTTGAGTCGTATCTTTATTGTACAAATTGGCTTCACTGTCAAAATCACAAGCCTGCGGGGGCCCACTTTTGCGACCTGGATCGAGTAACTTGTCAATAAGCGATCACGGTGTCGGGATCTGTCAGATCAGCCTGTACTGATCATGGCCGATCAGTATGACAACTTGACGACTCAGGCGGTCGGACGGTGTTTCAGCCACTGCTCGATCCCTAACGCGGCACGCAAGCCGGTGGAGAAGCATGCGGTTAGCAAATAGCCTCCGGTCGGCGCTTCCCAATCCAGCATTTCACCGGCACAGAAGACGCCAGGCTCATTCGCCAGCATCAGCTGGTCGGTCAAGTGATTGAGTTCTACGCCGCCGGCACTGCTGATGGCCTCATCAATCGGCCGCGTGGCGCGGACATGAATGGGCAACGCCTTGATGTGGGCCGCCAGCAATGTGGGATCGACAAACACCTCGGCACTGGTACATTCTCGCAATAACCCAGCCTTTGCACCTTCAAGGCTCAAGCGGCTTCGCAGGTGATTGGCCATTGATTTGGAGCCCCGCGGCTGGCGCAGCTCTTGCTCAACCCGCGCCAAGGAACGCCCCGGTAACAGATCCAGATAGAAACAGGCGCTACCGTTTTGCTCCAGTTCATGACGCAAGGCGGGTGTGAAGGGGTAGAGCAGGCTGCCTTCCATGCCATGCTGGGTGATCACGCATTCGCCTTGGCGAGTGATCAGCTCTCCGGCCGCATTGGTATGGCTTAGCACTATGCTCTTGAGCGGTGCTCCGGCAAATTTGTCACGGAAATGCTCGCTCCAGGCCATCTCGAAGCCACAATTACTCGGTTTCAAGGGCATCACCGCAATGCCATGGGCGCTGAAGGGGGCAACCCAGGCACCGGTTGATCCCAGACGCGGCCAACTGGCCCCGCCCAAGGCAAATAACACCGCCCGCACCTGATAGTGCTGAATACCCTCTGGGGTGATAAAACTCAGCCGATCTTTGTCTAGAGCTCCCTGCCATTGATGGCGAACGTGAAACTTGACCCCTTGCTCACGCAGACGTTGCAGCCAGGCCCGCAGCAAGGGAGCCGCCTTCATATCAGTCGGAAAGACTCGGCCCGAAGAGCCAACAAAGGTTTCAAAGCCTAGGTCCAGTGCCCACTGCCGCAACTGCTCGGCACCAAAATCAGCCAGCAAAGGCCGGATCCAGTTTGCGGCATCGCCATAGCGTTGTACAAACTCAGCAAAGGGCTCGGCATGGGTCAGGTTCATGCCTCCTTTACCTGCCTGCAGGAACTTTCGGCCCACCGAGGGCATGGCATCGAACAGATCGACGCTATATCCCCGGGCGCTGAGGTGATCGGCGGCCATCAAGCCGGCGGGACCACCACCAATGATGGCGATCTCGAGTGGAATCGGAGTTGGTGCTGCAGACATAAAAACCTTGCTGATTGACGAGAATGGCCTGAACTAGGCGCGCGCAGTGTATCGACTGCGCTGCTATGGCTCAAGCCTTGCCAGTCGGCGTCGCCGGGGTCAGTCGCCTGAATAACCACTTCACCCCCTCGATCGCTAGGTAGTAACCGCATGCCGCCAAGAAAATAGAGATCCAGAGTGTCCAGGATAGTGGGGTTGTGCCGAATAATTGATTCATCAACGGGACATAGGTTTGCACGCCTTGCAGCAGTAGCAGGGTGCCAATGGCCCACCACACGAGATGATTGCCGGCCCAGGCCCGCCAGTGGAAGGTATGGGCTTCTAATTGGCGACAATTGATCAGGAATAACATTTCCGCCGCGATCAGCGTATTGATCGCCACTGTGCGACTGGTGGCGAGGGCCACGCCTTGCAGCACAGTCCAGTAGTAGATCCCCAGCGTCAGCACACTCATCAGGAGCGCGCTGACAACGATCAGTAACCAGAGCTGTGGAGATAGCAGCGCTTCATCGGCGCGGCGAGGCGGTCGTAACATCAAGGCCGGATAGGGTTTTTCAAATGCCAGGGGCAACGAGAGGGTGATAGCACTGACCATATTGACCCAGAGGATCTGCACCGGGGTGATGGGTAAGGCAATCCCCAGCAGTATGGCCGACAACAACACCAGCGCCTGGGCACCATTGGTCGGTAGCAGAAAGACAAGGGCTTTGCGCAGATTCTCATAGATGGTGCGCCCTTCACTCACGGCATCACGCAGGGTGGCAAAATTATCATCGGCCAACACCATGCTGGCTGCTTCTTTCGCCGCTTCCGTGCCATGTAACCCCATGGCCACGCCAATATCTGCACGTTTGAGGGCCGGCGCATCATTGACCCCGTCACCTGTCATGGCGGTCACGTGGCCTGCCGCTTGCAAGGCCTTGATCAGGCGTAGTTTATGGCTTGGTGTTGCTCGGGCAATGATATGGGCCTCGTTGAGTCGTTGCGCTAACTCGGGTTCGGAGAGTTGATCCAGCTCGGAGCCGGTGATGACGATCGGGTCTTTCGCCAATCCCAACTGCTGGCCGATGGCGCGGGCAGTGACGGCGTGATCGCCGGTGATCATCAGGATGCGGATCCCGGCGCGCTGACATTCGGCCACCGCATCTCGAGCCTCTGCGCGGGCCGGATCGGCCATGCCGATTAGACCTAATAATTTCCAGCCGCTGTCGGGGAGCTGTTCGCTAGCAAGGTGGCCTGCGACAGGCGTGGTGGGGTTGTAGTTTTGATAGGAGGCAAAAGCCAGTATGCGCAGACCTTGCGCGGCCATGTTTTCGGCGCGTTGTTGCCAACTCGGGGACTGGTGCGAGGCGACATCGGTTGGCTCACACAGTGGAAGGATCCGCTCCGGTGCTCCCTTGATGAACAGCTGCTGCCCATTCTGTTGCTGGTTGAGGGTGGCCATATAGCCGATCGTCGATTCAAACGGCAATTCGGCCAGGCGTGGATTGGCAGCCCGTAACTGCCGATCATCGACTCCGGCTTTGGCTGCCAGCACCAACAGGGCTCCCTCGGTCGGATCGCCATGGAGTTGATGTGGGTGCTTGGCATCCTGGCCCTGGGCTTCGAAACGGGCATCGTTACATAATATGGCCGCCTCAAGGAGCGCCCCAAGGGCGTCAGGGGTATCCCCTGTGGACGATGACACTGAGTGTTTTGACGGTGACGCTAAGCACCGAGGCTCATAGGCGGTGAGTTTGGGGCTCATGATGTTCGGCAAGAGGTGTGCGCTATTGAGTTCACCTTGTGGCGCATAGCCAACCCCGGTCACTGTGATCTGTTCATCGGGTAACGCCACTTGCTGTACCGTCATCTCGTTCCGGGTCAGAGTGCCGGTTTTATCGCTACAGATGATGGTGACAGCCCCGAGGGTTTCCACCGCCGGAAGTCGGCGTACGATGGCATTGCGGCTGGCCATCCGCTGCACCCCGATGGCCAGCGTGATGGTGATGACGGCCGGGAGTCCTTCTGGAATAGCAGCAACAGCCAATCCGACCGCTGCCATGAAGAGTTGATCCAGTGGGTAGTGACGCCACAGCCAGCCAAATGCAAAGGTGGCAACGGCCAGGATCAGGATCCAGGTGGTGAGTTGGCGCGCCAACCTCTCCAGTTGTTGCAGTAATGGCGTCATCATGGGTTCAACGTGCTGCAGCAACTGGCCGATCTGTCCCAATTCGGTGTTATCGGCAGTAGCGATCACCACTGCTTTGGCGCGGCCTTGTGTGATCAGGGTTCCGGCATACAGCATGTTGGTACGCTCGGCCAACGGAGTCTCTGCCGCCAGGGGTTGAACTTGTTTGCTAATGCTCAGCGATTCGCCGGTCAGTGCGCTCTCCTGAACCAGCAGGTTGATGACCTCCATCAGCCGCAGATCGGCTGGAACCTTGTCTCCAGACTCCAGCAAAACGATATCCCCGGTGACCAGCCGCTCGGCATCCAGCTGATGGTGTTGCCCCTCCCGCAGCGTCATGCAGCGAATTTTTAATAATTGGCGGATAGCCGCCAGAGCGTGTTCGGCTTTTCCTTCCTGGATCAGACCGACGATGGCATTGATGATCACGACACCGAGGATCACCAGACCATCGGTCCAGTGTCCGGACAGCCAGCTTAAGAGGGCGGCGAATAACAGAACATAGATCAACAGATTATGGAATTGGCGAGCAAAACGTTGCCACCAGGGAACTCCTGGTGCCGGTGTCAACCGGTTGGGACCCTGGGTGGCCAAACGCGACTGCGCTTCGGCGTGGCTCAACCCTGCGGGATGGCTCTCTAGCGTCGACAAAATAGCGCCGTAGTCCTGTGCGTGCCATGGCTGCGGAGTCGGTTCCATGAATGAGCTCCTTGTGGGGAATCAGGTCTGATGATGGGTTGGATTGGGATCCTGTGCTGCCACCACACAAAGGATAAATCCACATGAACAGTAACTATGTTGTTACTGTCACATCTGAGCCGATGTGTCGTGAGATCCTGTGGTTGACGACAAAACAATGAAGGCGATCACATTTTTCTCGTCACGCCAAGCCAAAGGGAGTAAGCTTGCGCGCGCACTGGGTATCCTCGCTGATACTGCGCCTGGTTGAACTCGCCCTATGTTTTGCGATCAATCAAGCCCCCCACTGTGTTGATTGAAGTCTTCTCTTCCTCCCGGATCCATTCCGCAGAAAGGGCCGGACTTCCTCTTTTGTCCGGCATCATCCGTCCACGGGGCGGAGCTGCCTTATTACTCTCAAGTAGGTTGTTATGAGTTTTTCCTCCCTCGGTCTTTCCGAATCCTTGCTGCGCGCCGTTGCCGAGCAGGGGTATGAAACCCCATCTCCGATCCAGTTACAGGCGATCCCCGCCGTGCTGGATGGTCGTGATTTGATGGCGGCGGCCCAGACCGGTACCGGTAAGACCGCTGGTTTTACCTTGCCTATGTTGCAACGTCTGATGGGGGCTCCAGATCAGCCTCGCAAGAAAGTCTCCCCCAACCGCGTGCGGGCATTGGTGTTGACCCCAACCCGTGAACTGGCCGCACAAGTCGGCGAGAGCGTGGCGACCTATGGCAAACACCTGCCATTGCGTCACAGCGTGGTGTTCGGTGGCGTCGGTATCAATCCGCAGATGATTGCGTTGCGCAAGGGGTTGGACGTACTGGTGGCTTGCCCGGGGCGTTTGCTGGATCTCTATTCCCAGAATGCGGTGCGTTTTGATGAACTGGAAATTCTGGTGCTGGATGAAGCGGATCGCATGCTCGATATGGGCTTCATTCACGATATTCGTCGCATCCTGAAGTTATTGCCGCAGAAGCGTCAGAATCTGATGTTCTCCGCCACCTTTGCCGACGAAATCCGCGAATTGGCCACCGGCATGTTGAATAACCCGCTGCTGGTCGAGGTTGCGCCGCGCAATAGCACGGCTGAGCGCATCGAGCAGCTGGTGCATCCGGTGGATAAGGCCAACAAGCCAGCATTACTGTCCCATCTGGTGAGCAGCCATAACTGGGAACAGGTGCTGGTCTTTACCCGTACCAAACACATCGCCAACCGCCTGGCGGAGCGTCTGGAGCGCGATGGCATCAGCGCTGCCGCGATCCATGGCAACAAGAGCCAGGGCGCACGAACCAAGGCTTTGGCTGGTTTCAAGAGTGGTGATGTACGAGTGCTGGTGGCTACCGATATTGCGGCGCGCGGCCTGGATATTGACAAGCTGCCGCAGGTCGTCAACTTTGAACTGCCCAACGTGGCCGAGGATTATGTACACCGTATCGGCCGTACCGGTCGGGCTGGCGCGGCTGGTCATGCTATCTCCTTGGTCAGTGCGGATGAAGGCAAATTGTTGCGTGGTATCGAGCGTCTGACCAAGCAAGAGCTGCCACGGGAGATCATCGCCGGTTTTGAGCCTGATGCCCAAACCATGCGTGCTATCGAGCAAGGCACAGGCCAACCGGTACGAAAAGGCCAGGAGCAAGAGGGGCGTCCAGCGCGCTCTGGCTCGGGTCGTCCAGGACAACCGCGGCAAAATAGTCGTCCAGGGGAAGGGCAGAAGCGCTCAGCTCCTGCTGGTGCTGGCAATGGTGCGCGCAGTAGCAAACCGGCCGCCGAAGGTGGCCGTCGTGCGCCGCAACGCGCACCGGATCGTCATGCCAACCAGGCCGTCAAACCGCACGGCAACAAATAATTACGCTGACCGTATAAAAACGCCCGTCTTGATGACGGGCGTTTTTTTATGGGGATACCGAGCTGGAGCTAGCCCGACTTGAATTGATTTTGCTCGGCAATGTAGTGGAAATTCGCGGTGGCTAGATAGGCGATCAGTTCAGCGGTATCGATATCGTGATAGCGCACTAACTCCTCCAGGGAGGGGAAGTGATCCCGCAGCTGGGTATTGACCAAACTGAGTAGCATGGGGGCGGGTAGAGTGGCAAATCGCGTTAAAGAAAACACAGCTATTCTCCGGTAGATGACAGATCGCCAGAGGTTGATTCTTGGCGTTTTTGTTCGGCTAATCTGCGATTGTGCAGCTGTGCCGGGATCTGCAATAGCAGCTCCCAAAAGCAAAAGGCTTCGATGACAAAAAGCAGCAAAAATAGCGGACTCCACCAGGATAACAGACTCCCGGAAGCCATATCGGCACGTAATAGCCAGCCACTACTAAAGCTGCAACACAGCAACAAACCTGTGCGCAACAAGACCTGCTTGCGCCGCCAGCCCTGAGTGTGCAAGTTAACCAATCGCTTCGGAAACAAGCTGATGAGTAAACCGACCAATGCCAGCATCATGGTACTGAGGGTCAGGGTGAAGTGATTGGGGGAACTGACTGGGTAGAGTCGAAAATAAACGATCAGCAACGGATAAAAGCTGGCAAAACTCACCATCGATATCAGCAGCAAGGCGCCGCGATTCAGACGAACGCTTCGACAGCCGGTGGCGGTATGAGCATGAAAGTAAGCTGAAAATACCGCAACGCTGAAGAGTATCAGTGCGACCAATATGAACCAAAGCATAGAAGCTCCTGCTGGACGATAGAGGGATATCAATCATGCCTGCTGAACGGTTGGTTGAGCAGATTTGTTCCGCAAAGGGTAACAAGGGATGATGGCAGAGGATAGAGGGGGGCGTTAAACGCGTGGTGATGACATTGTGGTGTAACGACCGCGTGGGTCGTTACACCAATGGCTTATTAAAACTTGACCTGAATGGCCGCAGCAACCTCAATGGCTTGGGTCACTGCGGTGTCAGTGCTTTCGGCTCGGACCAGTGCGACGCCGAGGCGACGGCGGCCGTGAATTTCTGGTTTCCCGAATAACCGCACCTGTGCACCTGGGACCAGACGCAAGGCATCCGCTACGCCGTCAAAACGGATATCAGTCGACTCGCCTTCGCGAAGCACGACCGCTGAGGCCGATGGGCCATATTGCTGGATCTGGCTAATCGGTAAACCCAGAATGGCGCGTGCGTGCAGTGCAAACTCAGAGAGATCCTGAGAAATCAGTGTCACCATGCCGGTGTCATGGGGGCGAGGAGAGACTTCACTGAAATAGACTTCGTTTTCACGGATAAACAATTCGACACCGAACAGGCCATAGCCACCCAATGCCGCTACCACTTCCCGCGCAATGTGCTTGGATTTTTCCAGAACTTCGGCGGACATTATTTGTGGCTGCCAGGATTCCCGGTAGTCGCCATCTTCCTGGCGGTGACCAATCGGCGCACAAAAATGGATGCCATCCACGGCGCTGACGGTCAATAGAGTGATCTCGTAATCAAAAGGCACGAAACCCTCGACGATGACTTTGCCGCGGCCTGCTCGACCCCCTTCTTGTGCATACTGCCACGCTGCCACGATTTGCTCGGGACGTCTGACGACGCTTTGTCCCTTGCCGGACGAGCTCATCACGGGTTTGACCACGCAAGGTAGGCCCACGAACTGAATAGCGGCCTCATAATCGGCTTCATTATCTGCAAACCGGTAGGGAGAGGTACTCAAACCCAGAGTCTCGGCTGCCAAGCGGCGGATCCCTTCACGATCCATGGTTAAACGTGTCGCTCTGGCCGTGGGTATGACGTTGAAGCCTTCGGTTTCCAGCTCTTGCAAGGTTTCGGTGGCGATGGCTTCAATTTCCGGAATGATGTAATGGGGCTGTTCTTGTTCGATCAGCTGCCGTAACGCCACGCCATCGAGCATGTTGATCACATGGCTGCGGTGGGCAACATGCATGGCTGGAGCATTGGGATACCGATCCACGGCGATGACTTCCACGCCAAGGCGTTGCAATTCGATGGCAACCTCTTTACCCAACTCACCGGAGCCAAGTAAGAGGGCGCGAGTTGCAGAGGGGCTATGGGGGGTACCGAACATGATTGACTCCTCGGGGTTGTGGCCGGTTTGGGCATTTTGATCGGCGCATGATACCCAGTTCATAAAAATGCGCCAAGAGTTTCAACACCGGCGAGCAATCGTTTGCTTGTGTGGATGAAGGCGGACTTTTATGGTGCAATATCTGAAGTAATCGATAGTTGATGTTTTCAACACGCTGATCCACTCATGCAACGCTGTTTTTTTTAATGGTGCCGGGGTTCGATTATTTGACCGGGCTGGAATAAAGTACGTCGCGGATTAGGGTACGATGTAGCCATATGAGCTCATTTCGGCCGAAGAAAACATGATTCGGACAAGATGGTTGATGTAATAAAGAGAACTTAAGAGAGTAGGAATGAACCCTAGACACACTGTGATTCTGGAACTGGTTAACGAGAAAGGACGTGTGGCGGTCGCCGAGTTGGCCGAGCAGGTTGGGGTTTCAGAGGTGACGGTTCGTCAGGATCTGAATTATCTCGAAGAGCAGGGTTTTCTCAAGCGAATTCATGGCGCTGCCACCGTATTGGACAGCGATGACCCGCAACATCGGATCTGGGCCCGCAGCAAGATCAAACTGCATCTGGCTGAAGCTGCCGCCAGTTTGGTGGCGCCGGGCGAGAGTGTGCTGATTGAAGGTGGTAGTGCCAACGTGATGCTGGCCAAGCTGCTGGGGGAACGCGGCGATGTGGCGATTATCACCTCCAGCTCCTATATTGCCCATCAACTGCGGCAGAGCCGAAACGAAGTGATCCTCCTCGGTGGTCAATATCAATCATCTAGCGAGAGTCTAGTCGGCCCTCTGACGCGTCTTTGCATCGAGCAGGTCCATTTCAGCAAGGCATTTATTGGTGTTGATGGGTTTCATGTCGATACCGGCTTTACCAACCGCAACATGATGCGCGCCGATGTGGCCAATTGCATTATTGCCAAGGGACAGCCATGCATCGTACTGACCGATTCCAGTAAGTTTGGTCGCGTTCATCCTGGCTCCATCGGACCAACCCGACGGATCAGTCGAGTCATCACCGACAGGAAGATCCCGGCGGCTGATGAGGCATGGTTGACCGAACAAGGTGTGGCGTTGACCAAGATCGCCTATTAAAAAAAGACCAGGTACTAGATCCTTGTACCTGGCTCAGGGGAATGGGCTCAGTATGAGCCCTAACTTCATGAATCACACTAAACATGAACGCTCTCGCCTTTTAAAAGTAGCTGCTTTTTACTCATTTACCAGTCGAACCAAGAACCAGGCTTGTCTCGGTTATGCACTGGGTTTATGGTAGCCAGCGTTTCTTGAGGAGTGCTACATGGCAAAAACTGCTTTTTATGATTCTCTGCTAGCGCAATTGACCGGCTTGGTCGAGGGTGAGCCGGATCTGATCGCCAATCTTTCCAATATCAGCGCCTTGCTGAACTTAGCGTTGAGTGATTTGAACTGGGTTGGCTTTTACCTGTTGCGATCATCCGATGAGTTAGTGCTGGGACCCTTCCAGGGTAAACCGGCCTGTATCCGCATCCCGGTTGGCAAAGGAGTGTGTGGTACCGCGGTCGCAACGGCTCAAACACAGCGAGTGGCGGATGTGCATGCATTTGCCGGTCACATCGCTTGTGATGGGGCCAGCAATTCTGAAATTGTGCTACCGATTTTCCACCACGGGAAGGTTGTTGCCGTGCTGGATATTGACAGCCCACTCTTTGATCGATTTGATGCTGAAGACCAGATTGGTCTGGAGAGAGTTGCGACAGCGCTGGAAAAATTGCGTTGGAATGGGTAACGTGCTCGTAATTGAGTTCGGCACCTTTATAATAGGTGGTTGATTTGACTTGGGGCTTCGCCCTTTTTTATCCAAGGTTTTACATGGAAAACAACGAAAAACTCAAAAACAGCAAAGAGCTGATTGCATACCTCTGTGAACTTTTCCCTGCCTGTTTTATTTCAGACGGTGAAGCCAGACCCCTCAAGATCGGTATTTTCCAGGATTTGGCCGCGCGTTTGGCTGATGATGACAAGATATCCAAAACGCTGCTTCGCTCCGCGCTCCGTCAATACACCTCCAGCTGGCGTTATCTGCATGGTGTTAAAGCGGGCGCTATCCGGGTGGATCTGGATGGCAATGAATGTGGTGTCCTGACCGAAGAACACGTTACCCATGCCAAACAGGCGCTGAAAGAGAGTAAGGACAAGGTCTTTGCTTCTCGTCGCCGCCCGGAAGGTGAGAAAGCTGAGAAACCGGCTAAACCCCGTCGTCCTGCCAAGCCTAAAGTAGATCCCAGCCAACTGACGGTCGGTCAGGCGGTGAAGGTTGTCGTGGGTAAGTCTCCGGTACCTGCCACTATCCGTGAAGTCGTTAAAGAAGACATTCAGGTTCAGCTGGCTACCGGCATGGTCGTGCGCGTCAAAGTCGACCGTATCGTTCTCTAGGAGAGGCGCATTTGAGAAACCATTTGATTCGTGCATCTCTGCTGAGTGTGGCATTAGTCCACTCAGGCTTGGCTCTGGCCATTGCGCCGACAATTAAAGCGACGGAGCTGCCAAAACTGGCGCAGGAAGAACAACACGCCATCGCCAGCAAGCGCATCGCGGCTTTTTTTACCCATAGCCATTACAAGCAGATCCAGCTGGATGACGCCTTCTCCAAGAAAGTGTTTGACCTCTATCTGGAGAGTCTGGATTACAGCCGGAATCTGTTTTTGCAGAGTGATATCGATGGTTTCGAAACATATCGCAAGACATTGCTCAATGGCTTGGATAAGGGCGAACTCTCGGCTGTTTATCATATTTACAATCAGAGCATCCAGCGGCGTTACGAGCGTTTGAGTTATGCGCTGCGCCTGTTGGATGCTCCGTTTGATTTCACGCAGCAAGACGCTTATCAGTTCGACCGCAAATCGGCCAGCTGGCCGAAAACGACGGCCGAATTGGATGAGTTGTGGCGGCAACGTGTCAAATTTGATGCCTTGAGTCTGAAACTGGCAGGCAAGAAAGAGAGTGACATCAAAACCTTGCTGGCCAAGCGTTATCAGACGGCGATCAAGCGCCTGTCCCAGAGCGAAAGCGAAGATGCATTCATGACCTTCGAGAATGCATTTGCCCGCTCCATCGATCCCCACACCAGCTACTTATCGCCTCGCGAGGCGGATCGTTTCAACAGTGAAATGAATCTGTCGCTGGAGGGCATTGGTGCCGTATTGCAGGCCGATGATGATTTCACTGTGGTACGCTCATTGGTGCCCGGTGGTCCGGCCGACAAGTCCAAGCAGCTCAAGCCGGAGGATAAAATCACCGGCGTGGCACAAGATGCCGGCAAAATGCAGGACATCATCGGTTGGCGGTTGGATGAAGTGGTCGATCTGATCAAAGGCCCGAAAGGGACTAAGGTCCGGCTCGAAATCCAGCGCGGTGAAGGTGCCGCACGGCAGTCGCAAGTGGTCGAATTGCAACGGGATGAAGTCCGTCTGGAAGATCGCGCCGCCAAGTCTTCGGTGATTGAGGCTCAAGGTAAAAAAATTGGCGTGATTAACATCCGCAGTTTTTACAACAACCTGCATCTGGATGTGATCAAGGAACTCGACAAGCTGAAAAAGCAAAAAGTGGATGGCATTCTCATCGACTTGCGCGATAACGGCGGTGGCGCCTTGTCTGAAGCAACCGATCTGACCGGTTTGTTTATCAAGAGTGGTCCTGTGGTGCAAGTTCGCGACAGCATAGGTCGCATTGCGCTCGAAGAGGATAATGATGACCGCAGTTATTATACCGGTCCGTTAACCGTGTTGATTAATCGCTACAGTGCCTCGGCTTCGGAAATTTTCTCGGCCGCACTCAGTGACTATGGTCGGGCCTTGGTGATCGGCGATACCAGCTTCGGCAAGGGAACCGTGCAGCAGAACCGGCCATTGAAGAAGATTTATGATTTCTACGATAAAGAGCTGGGCAATGTTCAGTACACGATTGCCAAGTTTTATCGCATCAACGGTGGTAGCACCCAGCACAAGGGTGTCGAGCCAGACATTCATTTCCCGTCGTTGATTGATTCCAGCGAAACCGGCGAGAGTGTCGAACCCAATGCCTTGCCCTGGGACAAGATCCAGCCTGCTAACTATCAGCCGGTCGGTCAATTCACCGCCTTGCTGCCGGAATTGGAAAAACGTCACACCGCTCGGGTGGCGAGCGATCCGGAATTTCGCTATGTCACAGAAGATATCACCTGGTATCAGCAAGAGAAGCAGAAGAAGGTGATCTCGCTGAACGAAGCAGAGCGGATCCGCGAGCGTGATGAGCTGGATGCCAAGTCACTGCAACGTACCAATGAACGTCTGGTGCGGATGGGCAAACCCAAAATCAGTAAACTTGCGGATCTGCCAGCGGATCTCGAGTTTCCAGATGGCTACTTGCAAGAAGCAGCGAATATCACTGCGGATTTGGCCAAGCAGCTTCAAGGTTGATTTCAGTAGGTGCTCAAGTAGAAAAAGCGGCCAATGGCCGCTTTTTTGTTGCTTTAAACCAACAGTGCAGCAGTTTTTGATTGTCTATTTGGTTGCGGCACCAGAAAATTAGGGTAAATGAGAGAAGTTCTCTAGCCGATACTCGTGCTTACAGGATCAGACCATGAATCAAGTTGCTACCTCCCAGGAAAAATACCGCCTCGATTATCAGGCTCCCCATTACTGGATCGACAGTATCGATCTGGATGTTCAGCTCGATGATCATCAGACCCGAGTAGTTGCTATCAGCCGTGTTCGCCGCAATGGCCAGCACAATGAACCGTTGATCCTGGATGGGGAATCACTCACCCTGACCGCACTGGCGGTTGATGGCATCCCCTATTCTCGCTACCTGCAATCAACCGGACAGTTGGAAATTGCCGATCTGCCGGCCGAATTTGTGCTGACGGTGGAGACCCTCATCGATCCGGCGGCTAATACCGCGCTGGAAGGTCTATACAAGTCGGGGAGTGCATTCTGTACCCAGTGTGAAGCCGAAGGATTCCGGCGCATCACCTATTATCTGGATCGCCCCGATGTGTTGGCGCGATTCACCACCCGGATCACCGCAGATAAGGCTCGCTATCCCTATCTGCTCTCCAATGGTAATCGGGTCGCTGCTGGCGATCTGCTAGATGGCCGCCATTGGGTCAGCTGGCAAGATCCGTTCCCCAAGCCCTGTTATCTGTTTGCCCTGGTCGCGGGTGATTTTGATGTGCTGCGCGACGAGTTTGTCACGCGCAGTCATCGGCGGGTAGCGCTGGAGCTGTTCGTGGATAAGGGCAACCTGGATCGGGCCGAACATGCCATGGAGAGCCTGAAACGGGCGATGGCGTGGGATGAACAACGGTTTGGTCTGGAATACGATCTGGATATCTACATGATCGTGGCGGTGGATTTCTTCAACATGGGAGCGATGGAAAACAAAGGATTGAACATCTTCAACTCCAAGTTTGTCCTGGCTAACCCAGCTTCGGCCACCGATAGCGACTATTTCGACATTGAACGGGTGATCGGTCACGAGTATTTTCATAACTGGACCGGTAACCGCATCACCTGTCGCGACTGGTTCCAGCTCAGCCTCAAAGAGGGCCTGACCGTGTTCCGGGATCAGGAGTTCTCCTCGGATCTGGGCTCGCGCGCCGTGAACCGGATCCACAATGTCCGGGTCATTCGCGGCCCGCAGTTTGCCGAGGACGCCGGTCCCATGTCCCATCCGATCCGCCCGGATGTGGTCATCGAGATGAACAATTTTTACACCGTCACTGTGTATGAGAAGGGCTCGGAAGTCATCCGGATGCTGCACACCCTGTTGGGTGAAGCGGCGTTCCAGGCCGGTATGCGCCTCTACGTCGAGCGTCATGATGGCCAAGCCGCGACCTGCGAGCAATTTGTCCAGGCAATGGAGAGCGCCTCCGGTCGGGATCTGCAGCAATTCCGTCGCTGGTACTCCCAGGCGGGAACACCGGAGCTGATAGTCCGCGATGAATACGATGCCGCCAGCCAGCGCTACAGCCTGCATGTGAAGCAAACCACGCCGCCGACGGCACAGCAACACGAGAAACTACCGCTGCATATTCCTCTGAGCGTGGCACTCTATGCGCCAGATGGCAGTGAGCTCCCCTTGTTGCTAGCGGGTGAGGCGCATTCCGGACTGCTGGAGGTGATGCAGGCCGAACAGACCTTTGTGTTCGAGCAGATCGCGGTGCGGCCTGTGGTCGCTCTGTTACAGGAATTTTCTGCCCCGGTGAAGCTCGATTATCCGTACCGCGATGATGAACTCAGCTTCTTGCTCGCCCACGCCCGCAATGAGTTTTGCCGCTGGGATGCCTGCCAGATGTTGATCAACAACTATGTCATTGCCGGTGTTGCCGCCATGGCCGCAGGCTCTGAGTTGCCGCAGCCGCAGGCACTCCTGGATTCGTTCCAGCGCGTACTGCAAGACCAGAGCCTGGATCCGGCGTTTGCGGCTGAAATCTTGACCCTGCCCAGCGAGACCTCGTTGGCCGAGCTGTTTAGCCTAGTGGACATCGATGCCATTCATCAGGTGCGTGAACATCTGCTGCAACAGATTGCCGAGGTCTTGCAGCCGCAGTGGCTGCAGGTGTTCCATCACAACCAGGTAACCGGTGTCTATAGCATCGAAGCGGCCGCCATGGCCAAACGGGCATTGGCCAATCTGGCACTGGGGTATCTGGCGCGTGCGGACCAACAGTTGGGCAACCAGCTGGCTGGCGAGCAATATCGACAGGCTACTAATATGACCGATGCTCTGGCGGCGATGCAGGCTGCCAGTGCCGCAGACTTGCCGGTGTTACCCGAGTTGCTCCAGGCATTCGAAGCACAGTGGCAGCATGATGGACTGGTGATGGATAATTGGTTCCGCCTGCAGGCTTGCAGAACCCAGGGCGATACCCTGGCGCAGGTTCGGGCCTTGATGAGCCATCCAGCATTCAGTCTGCAGAATCCGAATCGGGTGCGAGCCTTGGTCGGCACCTTCTGTGCGGCCAATCCTTCACGGTTCCACGCGGCTGATGGCTCGGGTTATCGCCTCTTGATGGAAGTTCTGCTGGCGCTGAATACCATGAATCCACAGGTCGCGGCACGGCTGATCGTGCCCTTGATCCAGTTCAAACGTTTGGATGAGGGGCGTAAAACATTGATCCGGGCCGAGCTGCGCCAACTGGCCGCGTTGCCGGATCTGGCGCGTGATCTGTATGAAAAAGTCAGTCGGGCTCTGGAGCAATAACCATGGAGGCGGGGAGGCCAAGGTCTCCCCATCGAATAGAAATGCCGAGTTACACCTTTCGCTTGAGTTTGAGCTCAGAACAGCTACTAGCTCTGTACCGCGGAGATGCCAAGCGCTTATCGGTGCAGAGTGAGCAGGGGTTGCGAATTGAGCTCTCAGCACTGCATCTGCGGCGTTTTATCGGCCACAGCGGTGTTTATGGTCGTTTTCGCTTGAAGACGGATGAAAACCATCGCTTTATTGATCTGGAGCGGATTGGCTAATCCTGTAGCAGATGCATTGACACCGCAGAACGTTTACCATTAGCGCCGTTTTTTACTGCCCGAGCGACTGATGTTTTCAGGCCGGGTGTGCATAACATGGCCGACGGACCAACCGCCACTTTCACCCCTAAGGAGCCTCTATGTTTTATCAACTCGCCCGCTATTTCCTGTTTAAACTGGATCCTGAAGTGGCCCATGAATTAAGCATTAAGCAACTTTCCTTATTGGGTGGGACTCCGCTGGATATATTTTTTCGCCAACAATTACCCTCGCGGCCGGTTGAAGTCATGGGTCTGCGCTTTGATAATCCGGTTGGTCTGGCCGCTGGATTGGATAAAGATGGCGAAGCGATTGATGCATTGGGTGCCATGGGATTCGGCTTTATCGAAGTCGGCACTGTGACGCCGCGTCCACAGCCGGGAAATGACAAACCTCGTTTATTCCGAGTAATACCCGCCGAAGGGATCATTAATCGGATGGGTTTTAATAACAAAGGTGTGGATCATCTGATCGAGAAGGTAAAAAAGTGTAATTATAAAGGCATTCTCGGTATCAATATCGGCAAGAATAAAGATACGCCGTTGGAAAATGAGAAAGATGATTATCTGATCTGCATGGACAAGGTGTATGCCTATGCCGGTTACATTGCGGTCAATATTTCATCACCTAATACTCCGGGTCTGCGCCAGCTGCAATACGGCGCGGCATTGGATGAGTTGCTGGCAGCGCTGAAACAGCGTCAGCTGGAATTGGCTCAATTGCATGGTAAATACGTTCCTTTAACGGTAAAGATTGCTCCTGATTTGAGTGCCGAAGAATTAGAGCAAGTAGCCCAATCTTTAATGAAGAATAAAATTGACGGTGTCATTGCGACCAATACCACGCTGGATCGCGAGATGATCTTCGATATGCCCCATGCGGCGGAAGCCGGTGGTTTGAGCGGTCGGCCATTACAAGCCAAGAGCACGGCATTGATCCGTGAATTGGCGGGACACTTGAAAGGATCCATTCCGATCATTGGCGTGGGCGGTATTGATTCAGCCTTGGCGGCCCGGGAAAAGATTGCGGCAGGCGCGAGTCTGGTACAGATTTATTCCGGCTTTATTTATAAAGGTCCGCCATTAATTCGAGATATAGTCGAAAATATTAAATAAAACGACACGAATTACCGGTCTAATGTTTGTAATCTGTGCGCAGATGGAATATAAATTCTCCTGCGCACATATTCATCATAAGAGCTTGGTCATGATCCTGGTACCGAACGATAGCTGGCAATGGAACTACGATGAAAAAACCGACAGCCTGTTGCTGGATCTGTCGGATCGTATGCAGTTCACGACCGCGTTCCGGAGCAAACAGTTAACCCCACAAGCGAAGTGCTCACATCAATTCACCCTGGATGATGCCTCCCATTATTATCATCTGCTGGAGTGCATTGGTGAGTTGCCATTTTCCGAAGCCGAGCGGGTCCAAATTGTCCTTAATGCGATTGCGGTGATCCGTTTTGCCAAACCGCAAATGCCGCAGAGTTGGTATTTCCGGGAATTCAATTTACTGCATGAAGCGCCGTTATTTGGCGAGGTTGTTACCCTGGTCTGCGAGTCCGGGCATCGGGATTTTCTGGTGATTGAACCGGGCGATAATGCCTCGATTTGTTTGTTACTCGAAGGGACTATGCAACTGGCCGAGGATAAAGTCCTCACTGCCCACAGTTTTATCAAGGTCATGAATAACCGCATTATTCCCTTTCATGCGGTCAGTAATCAGTTGCTGCGTCTGGCCTAATGGCGGGTGCGACTCATACCGATGACCCTCTAGGGGGGAGCGCATGCGGGTGAGGGGAGTTACTGCCGACAGATAATTCTTAGAGTCGATCTAGACCTAATTGAATACCAGATGAGGTCAGAGCACGACATTCAACCAACAAAAAGGCCGTACATGGTGATGTACGGCCTTTTTTAATCTGGTTGCGGGGGCAGGATTTGAACCTACGACCTTCGGGTTATGAGCCCGACGAGCTACCATGCTGCTCCACCCCGCGTCTGTGTGGAGCGCATAGTAGAGACTTGCCGGTGAGGGTGCAAGCATTATCTCGAGGACGGAAGAACAAAGCTTACCGATCCTGACGGGCTTTTTCACTCGAAGTGAGGGAACCATCTCTGGAGTTGCGCTATAATGTGCGACCTTTATTGCTGGTGTCCGAAAGCTATTCATGACTGATTTTTTTGCAACATGTCCCAAAGGACTCGAATCCCTACTGGCCGCAGAGCTTACCCAACTGGGCGCGGAAAGCGTCAAAGAGACAGTGGCGGGGGTCTCCTTCAGCGGCTCCTTGGAAACCGCGTATCGCGCCTGCCTGTGGAGCCGCCTTGCTTCCCGCATCATGCTGTCATTGGTCAGTTTCGGCGTTCGCGACGATATGGATCTCTATCTGGGGATCAGCAATATTCCGTGGGAAAACTATTTTTCCCCCCATCAGACTCTGGCGGTTGATTTCTCCGGCACCTCTGATTCGATCTGGCACACTCAATATGGTGCCTTGAAGGTCAAGGATGCCATTGTGGATCGTTTCACCAAGCGAGAAGGGGTGCGTCCCAATATTGATAAGCGTGAGCCGGATGTGCGCATTCAGGTTCATTTAAAGCGTGAAGAGGCCAGCGTGGCGCTGGATTTGTCCGGCCCGGCATTGCATCAGCGCGGTTATCGGGCCGGTACCGGTGATGCGCCCCTCAAGGAGAATCTGGCAGCCGCCATGCTGCTGCGTGCGGGTTGGCAGCAGGAACCTTTGCTGGATCCCATGTGTGGTTCGGGGACCTTGCTGATTGAAGCGGCTATGATGGCGACCGATATGGCACCGGGTCTGCTCCGCGATCGCTTTGGGCTGACAGAGCTGAAATTGCACGATGAGCCTTTGTGGCAATCTGTGCTGGCCGAAGCCCGCGTTCGCGCCAAGCGGGGTATGAACAAGAGTGCTGGCTTGAAGTTTCTGGGCCGTGACAGTGACTTCCGGGTGCTCAATCGTGCTCGCGACAATGCGCGTGCTGCAGGCCTGGGCGACCTCATTCGCTTTGAAGAACAAGATGTGGCTCGGATGCAAAACCCGTGGCCCGGTGAACGCGGCTTTGTGGTGACCAACCCGCCCTATGGCGAGCGTCTGGGGGAGTTCCCCGAGTTGCTCAAACTGTATCAGGAGCTGGGACAATCCTTGCGTCAGGGATTCCAGGGCTGGCGCGCCTCGGTGCTGTGTTCTTCCCCCGATTTGCTCAGCTGCCTGCGCTTGCGCGCCGAGAAGCAATATCGCCTGTTCAACGGCGCTCTGGAGTGCCAGTTGCGCAACTACCAGATTGCCGAAGACTCAGTGGCTTCGACCAAGATGGTGGCGGAAGATTTCGCCAACCGCTTGCGCAAGAATATCAAGTCGTTGGAGAAGTGGGCCAGCCAGGAAGGGCTGGATGCCTACCGTCTGTATGATGCCGATCTGCCGGACTACAACGCCGCCATCGATCGCTATGGTGAGTATCTGGTCGTGCAAGAATATGCGGCGCCCAAGTCGATCCCTGAAGCTGTCGCGCGGCAGCGCCTGTTGGATATGGTGCAGGCCACCATCGCAGTCACCGGCGTGCCAGGAGCCAACCTGATACTCAAGGTCCGTGAGCGGCAGAAAGGGGAGCAGCAATACCAGAAGTTGGCAGAACAAAAACAGATGCTGGAAGTCCATGAGTATGGTGCCAAGTTGCTGGTCAACCTGCAGGACTACTTGGATACCGGCCTGTTTCTCGATCATCGCTTGACTCGCCGCATGCTCGGGCAGATGGCCAAGGATAAGCGCTTCCTGAATCTGTTTGCCTATACAGGTTCAGCCACCGTGCATGCTGCCTTGGGTGGCGCCCGGTTTACCACCACTGTGGATATGTCACGAACCTATTTGAACTGGGCACGCGACAATCTGGAACACAATGGCTTGCTCAATTCTCGGCACCATTTTGAGCAAGCCGACTGCCTGAAGTGGCTGGCCGAATGCGATGAAGAATTCGATCTGATCTTCATCGATCCGCCGACGTTCTCCAATTCCAAACGAATGGAAGAGAGCTTTGATGTGCAGCGTGACCACCTGAGATTGATGCAGGATCTGAAGCGTTTGCTGGCACCGGGCGGAACCTTGGTGTTTTCCAATAACAAGCGCCACTTCAAGATGGATCTGGATGGTTTGGCGGAGTTGGGGCTGCAAGCCACCAACATCAGCGAGCAGACGCGGCCGAAGGATTTTGCCCGCAATGTGCATATTCACAATTGCTGGTTGATCCATCACAGCGACGCCTCGTCCGTGTGATCCTTGCGACCCGGCCAACCAGGGTACTCATTATTCTGGTTGGCTCGGTGGGTACATTTTTCGGGAGTGCGATCCTGGATCGACACTTCAGCCGTTCATGCTCGGTGAGCAAATTTTCGTAACGAGATGTAAACATGGCGATTTTTTCCCTGCATCAAGCTTATCTTTCCTACAGTGATGCGCCGCTGCTTGACCATATTGATTTGCAGATCGAGCCGGGTGAGCGCCTGTGTCTGGTTGGACGCAATGGTGCCGGTAAATCCACCCTGTTGAAAGTTATTGCTGGTGATCTGCCTCTGGATGATGGTCGCCGGATACACCTGCAGGATCTGCAGATCGCCCGTCTGGAGCAAGATCCGCCCCAGAGCTCTCAGGAAACTGTGTTTGATTATGTAGCCAATGGTCTGAGCGGTGTGGGTAACTTGCTGCAGCGCTATCACGTGCAATCCATAGCCGTAGCCCATGACCCAAGCGAGCAGAACATCCGGGTTCTCAGTCGTCTGCAGGAGGAGCTGGATCACCTCAATGGCTGGCAGTTCGATATGCGGATCCGTCAGGTGTTGAGCATGCTGAAACTGGATCCTGAGGCGTCACTGCAGCAACTGTCGGGCGGTTGGTTGCGCAAGGTGGCCTTTGCTCGTGCGCTGGCTGGCGATCCAGATCTGTTGCTACTGGATGAACCGACCAACCATCTGGACATCGAAGCCATCGATTGGTTGGAGTCGTTCCTCAAAGAGTTTCGCGGTGCCATTGTCTTCATCAGCCATGATCGGGAATTTATCCATGCGCTGGCGACCCGGATTGTCGATCTGGACCGGGGCCAAGTCAGCTCCTGGCCCGGGAATTACGATCAATATCTGGAAGGCAAGGAAGAGGCGCTGCGCGTCGAGAGTCTGCAGCAAGCCGAATTTGACAAGAAGCTGGCCCAGGAAGAAACCTGGATCCGCCAAGGAATCAAGGCTCGCCGCACCCGCAACGAGGGCCGCGTCCGCGCGCTGAAGGCGTTACGCAATGAACGGCAAGCGCGGCGCGAAGTCCAGGGGACGGCCCGGTTGCAAGTCGATGAGGCGCAACGCTCGGGTAAATTGGTCTTTGAGGCCGAGCATCTGGGCTATGACATTGACGGTCGGACACTGATCCAGGACTTTACTTTCCAGGTGCTTCGCGGTGACAAGATTGCTCTGATTGGCCCCAATGGTTGCGGCAAGACGACGCTCATCAAGTTACTCCTGGGAGATCTGACCCCGCAGCGAGGAACCCTGCGTTGCGGAACCAAGCTGGATGTCGCCTATTTTGATCAATATCGGCAGCAGCTCGATCCGGACAAAACAGTGGTGGATAACTTGGCGGAGGGCCGGAGCGAAGTCGAGGTTGCCGGACGGCGTCGTCATGTCTTGGGCTATTTACAAGATTTCCTGTTTGAGCCGAAACGGGCATTAACTCCGGTGCGGGCCCTATCCGGCGGTGAAAAAAATCGGTTATTACTGGCCCGATTATTTCTCAAACCCTGTAATTTATTGATTCTTGATGAACCAACCAATGATTTGGATATCGAAACATTGGAACTGCTGGAAGATCTGCTGGCGGAGTATCAGGCAACCCTGTTGCAGGTGAGCCACGACCGCCGATTTATTGATAATACTGTTACCCACTCCTGGTTCTTTGAAGGGGATGGACGTATTACCGAGTATGTGGGAGGCTACGCCGATCTGCAGGCCTTGCGGCAGCAGATGAAGCCAACTGAACTCGTTAGCAAAGCCAGTAAAGAGCCGGAACCTGTTACTCCGGTTGCGAAAAAGAGCCGTAAAATGTCCTACAAGTTGCAGCTGGAGTTGGAAGCCTTACCGGCAAAACTCGAGGCTCTAGAGCAGAGGCTCACGGCATACCAAGAGCAGGTTAACTCGGCGGAATTTTTTACCCAAGATAGTGTACAGACTCAAAAAGTGTTGGCTGAACTCCAAGCCTGCGAAGATGAATTAGAAACAGCCTTCTTGCGTTGGGAAGAGCTGGAAGCGATGAAACAAGAGGATTGAGGCATTACATGAAAACCAAGCTGACTCTGCTGGCAACACTCTCCATCTTGTCTTGTGCCTCTCATGCGGCAGAGACCCCGTTTTATCAGATCACCGAGATTTCCGGCGATAAGGCCGGTAACTATGGGCCCTGGCCAACGGCTATGGCTGCGGACAAGACAGTCGCCATGCAGGCGGCCACCAATGATTGGTTCCAGTACTACAACATGGCGCCGATGGCTATGGATCTGGCGGATCGGTTTCGCTACAACATCGATTGTAATAGCTTAATGGCTTCTGATGTCTGCGATGGTTTCTGGAGCGGGGCGAGCACCCGGGCTAAAGATTGGCGCAAAGATACCGTCACCTACGTTGCGCAGAATGAAAGTTTACTGAATGGCAGCAGCCGGACGGAGCAAGATGGCATCATCAAACAGCTTGGTTCTAGTGCCGATTATTTTGTTGGCTACAAAGTGGCCAGCGCGGCCACCAATGGCTACTACTTCGAGCGCCAGGCGTTTGCCCATCTGGGAGGTAATGATATCGATCTGCTGCCGCCAACAACCTTCACGGATGTCGGCGGTTTCAGCAGTGCCAATGCTCTCCTGAAACTGAGTGATGACAGCTATCTGGTCGGTGGTACAGCGAATACCAGCGTCAAGGGGCCGGACTCTTCCTTAGCCTATTGCTATAACGGCGATACGTCGCAAAATAGTGATCTTAATCGCTGTCCGGGTTTTAATACCCAGGCAGCCTTGTGGCTGACAACTCCTGATGCCACCTCTGCGACCGCGGCCTTGGCCAGCAACTATTATCACCATGACTCCGGCTTGTTAGAGACCGCTGCTGTGCTTGGTCTTACCGAAAAGGAAGATGGCTCCTATCTGGCGGTTGGTTATTCTTCAACTGACAAGGTCGGCAGCAGTGTTACTTCGGGTCGGAATGCGGCTGTGACTTGGCCGGTTACCATAGTGGATGGGCAGCCCGTCTTTGGCACCTTAGCCGCCATTCCGTTGCCGAAAGATGCGCCCGGTGAAGGGGATGAAGTGCTGTCCAATACCTGGGCGGTGGCAGCTAATGCGCAAGGGGTTGTCATTGGTAATCAGAAGTTCTCTCAAGCCAAATCCCGGAATAAGCCGGTCGAAATGTTTGTGTATGACTCGACCACTAATACCACCACGATTCCTTTTGAGAATAAACCCAATCCCGCGGCCAACTCCGAAGCGGCAGCAATTAATAGTTTGGGGCAGGTGGTTGGCTGGCAGGATGAACGGAACGAAACTCAACCGGTTTATAACGGTAGTCCGCGTTTGCAAGAGGCTTTCCTGTATAACGTCGGGACAAAAAATAGCTGGCGTTTTAACGATTTGATTTGTGCAACAGTCGATGGTGCCGCTAGTTGTGCCCAAAACGGTAAGTACTACTATATCGTGTATGCGTCAGCGGTGCATGATGATGGTACTGTGGCAGCCACCGCTTATCGTTATGACAGCTACGCTGATTGGGCGGCGCGTCAGAATGCTACTGTGGTTCCGGTATTGCTGACACCGAATACCACCTTTGGTAGCGATAACGATGTTCCTTCCGACTATGTGGTTACCAATGCGTTGCCTGCCAGTGATTTAGGGCAGGATAATGGTGGTGGCTCCATTCCGCTCTGGTTGTTGGCGGTATTGCCCTTACTGGCTTGGTCGCGGAAACTGAAATCCTACAAAAAAATGTCATGATTAATTAATCAATTAGCAATATTGAGTCGAGTCATGTCGCATTTCAGCTGCATCAACGATTGACCTCTTCGCCAACTTGGCTAACGATAAGGACGACAGGGTTCGCGACTGTCGTCTTTTTTCAAGTGGAAAAGAGGATTTAGCATGATGAAAAGACAAAAACGAGATCGTTTGGATAGAGCGCGTGCTAAGGGCTATCAAGCTGGTATCGCAGGGCGTTCCAAAGAAGGTTGCCCCTACCAGTGTATCGATGCCAGGGGATACTGGCTGGGCGGTTGGCGCGACGCGATGGATGATCGCGGCGTAAGTGTAATCTCTGCTAAATAACACGGAATTCAATGAAAAAGGCCCATCAGGGCCTTTTTCACATTCAGAGGCAAGGACTCAGAATGAGGAGGTATCGGTAAACAGTCCGACTTTCAGATCGCTAGCGCTGTAGATGGGACGACCATCGACTTCAACGACGCCATCGGCGATCCCCATGATGAGCTTGCGCCAGATCAGGCGTTTCATCTGGATTTTGTAGGTGACTTTCTTTGCGGTTGGCACGATCTGACCAGTAAATTTCACTTCACCGACACCCAGTGCGCGTCCCTTACCTGGGCCGCCTTTCCAACCCAGGAAGAAGCCGACCAGTTGCCACATGGCATCTAGCCCCAAGCAACCGGGCATCACAGGATCGCCTGGAAAATGGCAGTCAAAAAACCACAGATCCGGCGTGATATCCAGCTCCGCAATGATTTCGCCTTTGTCAAATAAGCCGCCGACGGCGCTGATTTTGGCGATGCGATCCATCATCAGCATATTGGGGGCGGGTAACTGGCTGTTGCCCGGACCAAAAAGCTCGCCGCGACTACAGGCTAACAATTCGTCACGAGAAAATGAATTCTTGCCTTGGTCGCACAATGAAGGCGGCAGTTCAATTACGGATTTGGTATCCAACACACTGTATATCCTATGTGATTAACGCTAGCACTAATTTAGCGAACAGGTGTTCGCTAAACAACTCCGATCACTTGTCCAAAGCGTCGAAACAGGAGGCTGAGCACACCTCGCCGACGCTGGGTACCGTTTAACTCATCCAGTCGAGCTCTAATGCGGCCGTATAGTGTCTCTTCGTCATCAATATCACCTGCCTGATAGCCGGTGAGCAACTGGATCGCTTCATCGACATGACTGACAGGGTAGATATGAAACTCACCATTCTCGACCGCGGTGATAACCTCATCTGACAGTACCAATTGCAATTGATTGGTCGCCGGAATGATGACGCCTTGCTTACCATTGAAACCATGGATCCGGCAGACCCGGAAAAAACCTTCAATCTTTTCATTCAGGCCGCCGACGGGTTGTACATTGCCAAACTGGTCGACAGCACCTGTGACGGCAAAATGTTGATAGATGGGTTGCTGGGCCAGTGCTGAAAGCAGGGCACAGAGTCCGGTTAAGGAAGCACTGTCACCATCAATCTCATGGTAAGACTGCTCAAACACCAGATTAGCAGAAAGCGGTGACGGATTTTCGGCGCCAAATTGGGTGGAGAGATAACCATGGATAATCATCATCGCCTTGGCATGAATGTGGCCCGCTAATTCAGCCTTACGCTCGATATCCGCGACATCACCATCGCCCATGTGTACGGTTGCCGTGAGCCGGACCGGCTCGCCGAAGTCATAGGGATGGCCCATGATTTCGATCACCGACAAGCCGTTGATCTGGCCGATCACCTCGCCCTCGGTTTGCAGCAGGATCTGACCATCGACTACACCCTGATCTGATTGCTCCACAATGTAGTTCAGTCGATATTCCTGCTCTGCCAAAGCGGCCTGGACATGGCTCTTGCTGACCACATCACTTTGCTCCTCTCGAGCCACGCTATCGGCTAAACGCATCAGCGCGCCCAACTGGGTTTCGGCAATGGAGAGGATCTGCTGGTGTTCGCAGAGTCGACAAGCAAAGCGGCTCAAGACCTCGATGGCTTGGCGATCAAAATCCAGCAGCTCATCGCTCTGGCGAATGCCACTGAGCAGACCGAGGAACAACTCATAATTGTCTTCTAGGGGCAATTCAGAGATCAGATCGGTTCGCAGGAAAATGCGTTCCGATATCTCCCGATCCAGCAGGTTAAATTCTGCGGAGGTGAGCCGATCGCCAACCAGAATCAATTTAACATTGAGCGGGGAGGGCTCGGGAATGAAGAAGGGTGTTGTGGTTGCTGCGTCGCTTGGCGTGCTCCAGTCCAGAAATCCGGTCTCTAGTGCGTTGCGCAATTTGAACCAGAGTTCCGGTTGATCCATTAACTCTTCCAACGGCAGGATGAGAAAGCCGCCATTAGCCTCACGCAACAAACCAGCTTCCAGCAGGTGATGATGGCTATAAACAGTTCCCTGTTCAGTCTGGTAGTTCACGGCACCGAACAGACTGGGCCAGCTTAAGTCACGCCCATAGATCACCGGAGGGGTCTCGGTTTCATGGTGAATAAGCAAATTGATCAGGATCGGATGAATAAAACTACCGCCCTGTGCGACGTGAGCGGCCAGCTCGCCCAGATAGTCAGCGATCTTTTGATCCTGATCTTGCTTGCGCAGGATCTTGGTGACGACCGCTTCTGCATCCAGGTGCAGATTGAGTAGTCGTAGCAATTCTCCGATCAGCTCACAGAATTCGATACCACTGCCCGGTTTAAGTTTGAGCCATAGCGGGCGGTAGGGATTTTGCAGATTTTCGGCATAGCAGAGATCGAACAGTTGAGTGTTATCCGGTGAGCACTCATCGATCAGATCCATCACTGTCTGTTCGTAATCGACCCCGGGGAACCCGCTCAACAGCAAGGTTTGACAGCCGCGGCGCATACTGATCAGACGGTTAATCGCAGAAGCGGCTCGAGGTTGCGCTTCGGCAAAACGCAGTGGCTCAATCTGAGTCAAGCGTTCATGTTGAAGTGCCGGAAAATGAGGGAGCAGGCTTTCTGATTTTAATTCAATCACTTATTTGATCTATGCCGATGAATATTTACTGCTAATTATAACTCAAGGGGGGAATGGAAGGCAGGGGCTAGGACCAGGATTCGTTTTTTTATTCGTCATTGGTGTGCATAATTGTAAAATCGTAACAATATTCCCAGACTGTAATTAAATAACAATAAAACGGTGCCATTCTGTACTGGTTGGCTGCAATGGGGTCCATTTATGTTGTTACAGGTAAAAAAAAAAAAAAAAAATAATCACAATGGCTGGACAAAAGTGTGACGGCGATCAACAATGCTTCTACTTGCTGAGTGTCACCCAGTGACGTGATTTCACACGGACCGTGTTTTTCGAAACTCAAATTCGAAAGCGATAGGAAGGAGAGCATCATGGGTATTCTTGATTTGAAAATGACCGTTTTGCAGCAAAGAGAATTGAATAAAGCGCGCCGCATCATTCAGCGCGCGTTTGGTAATCGTAGAGCCTCTTATCACTACGAGTATCTGGATTGAAACCTGTTTCCTTATGTTGTTGTTTTCCTTAGATAGTTCACCTCCACCCCTGAGGTGTCTTATCGACGGGTCTTGTTGTAACTGATCATTGATCAGCAATTTTCGGGCAACCCTCTTGGGTTGCCTTTTTTTATGCCGATGAAAAAGCTGCTGCCAGCATGACCTTGATGATTTGGCCTATCCGTACCTGGTAAAGGGAAACAGCCCCTTCTGGGCAAATTTCATGGCTTGAAGAACGACAGCACTGCTGCGACAAAGCGCCCGCTGGGGTATGTTATTGGGCTGTCGTTTCGTATCCCGCCACTTGCCGCGTCCATGTGTCTATTTCCCGCTCTGTGAGGGCAGTCAATCGAGGTGAGTGTTGGTCTGATCTGGTTATCAAGGAATCTAAATGGAATTTGAACTAAGTACCCTGCTGTTGTTGGCCTTGAGTGGCTTATGCGCTGGCTTCATCGATGCGATTGCCGGTGGTGGCGGTTTGATCACCCTGCCAGCGTTATTGGCTGCAGGTCTGCCGCCCGCTCAGGCCTTGGGTACCAATAAGCTGCAGAGTAGTTTCGGCAGTTTTTCTGCCACCTGGTATTTTGCGCGCCGTGGCTACATTGACTTCTCATCGATCAAGTTAACCGTCGTCTTGACTTTCATCGGCAGTGCGTTGGGCACTATTTTGGTCCAGCAGATTGATGCCAGCGCCTTGGGCCGGGTGCTGCCGTTCTTGCTGATGGGATTCGCACTCTATTTTCTACTTTCCCCTCGAGTGGGCGATAAAGATTCTCATCGACGTCTGGGGATCCATGCCTTTGCTGGCACTGTTGGGCTTGGGGTCGGTTTTTACGACGGTTTTTTTGGCCCCGGAACGGGCTCTTTTTTTGCCATCGCCTTCGTAGCGCTGGCCGGTTTTAATATTGCCAAGGCGACCGCGCACAGCAAATTACTGAATTTCACCTCTAATCTGGCTTCCTTGCTGTTCTTTGCCCTGGGCGGAAAATTGGTCTGGAGTGTCGGTCTGTGCATGGCGTTGGGACAATTTATCGGTGCCCGTTTGGGCTCTCGGATGGTGATCAAGCAAGGCGGCAAAATTATCCGCCCCTTGATCGTCATCATGTCGCTGGCGATCTCCACCAAGTTATTGGGACAACAATATGGTTGGTGGTAAACCCGTCGTCATAGCTCGTCGGGGGAGTTGTATTCGCCTACCACATCGATGATGCCTTCGAAGAGCACCTCCTGATCCTGGGCCTTGATGCCATCACTGCCGGTCCAGTATTCGAAGGCACGGGCGCGAATATCATTGTGCCGATAGGTATCGGCCAGCAGGTGGCGCTGATCGGCGATGTACAAAGAGCCGGTCAGATTCAGCTTCAATAGTTTCTGATTACCTGGATTGAGTGTCTTCCACCAAAAATCGACGGCATCACGGGTACAGACCCAGATACAGGTTTTGCGTGACGGTAAATGGGGAAAGTAGTTACTACGAACCTCCTCGAATATCTCTTCACGGATAAAAATCGACTGACTCTTGGTCGCTTCGCGGGCGGCCTTGAGCAGACTCAGTGCTTCCAGACGCTGGTAGTCGATACTGCTGGCGAAGAATTTGTCCAGCGCCTGGCAGAAGGGCAGATCCTCAATGCCATCGTCGTAGAATAAACCCTGCTCATTGAAGTGGTCGTAAAACAGATTATTCCGTTTTTGAACCCAGTTGATACGGCGCCCAACCTGCCACATGGGCGTATATTGCCCCAGCCGGTGAATGTGAAAATATTCTGCGTTTTTGGCTTCCATTCGCGCTCGGGGTCCTTCATTCGGCAGGCTTAGGGGCATCTCCATGCCCGTAACGTGTGCGGCAGATGCTACTTGATATCAGGCGATTCCATCCTGATTTTATCAACCACGACAAGAGGATACGGGGCGGCGCGCTTTTTTCACACGACAGGGGTCAAGAAAGTAAAAACAGGGTTGGATGACGTTCAGGAAGCGTTAACTGGATACCGATTTGGATGCTTGTTGCGCAAGGCTGCGAGCGCACTTTGTGTGAGCGGATGCTGCTTTTTGCGGCCGGAGTCGGCGGTAAAGCCAGAGCTCGTCAACTGGATAGAGGATTGCCTAGCCAAGAGTCGGGCGGTATGTCTGGTCATGCTCTGCGGGTTTGACCCTGTAGTGGTGGCTATGGTACGGTCGCGCTGTTTGTTACGGGAGATGAAGTGGCTTGTTAGTGCCTCGGTGGGTAAAATGGTCAATGGCCGCATGTATTATGCTGCTCGGCGTTTTATTATCAGATAGTTATTCTGCGGTTGATGGCTACCCGCTCAACACCGTTTCATGGTCGCAGGGCATCTCTCAACCCCAGGGGACTCAGAGATGGCAGAATGCGACTCCCTCTGATGGGGTGAAAACCATCTCTGCTGGACACCAGGCCCAACGCCAGGTTAGTCCCGACCATGACGGAGTTGTAACCTCGCAACAGTCGGGATTACGCACCGAACATATGCAGCGCCTGCGCGAGGATCAGCCCTTGATCCCCTATGTGTTGCTCTGTGAATGGTCGATGCAACTGGTTTGGCTGCTGTTGAGCGGCTTGGCGCTTTGCTTGCCACTGCTGTACAAAAAACATGCCTTGCGAGATCGGTTTGGTCAGTTGACCTCCCGTTTCTGGAACCCAAAACATCTGCAATACCGCTTCTGCCACACCGCTGGTTGATCTCGCCGTCTTGCGGCGCGATTGACTCCGGCTTTCAATCTGTATCCAACACCTAGGTTCAGTTTACTCCGCACATCACCGCATCGGGTATGTGCACGATTGAGTATCTAGCCGAGTGCCAGCTCTGAATCAACAGCTGTTGCTATTGGATCGAAATGTTCGCCTGAGTGTCATCGCCTGCCTGTATTGAATGGACGCCGCCGAGTAGTGCTTGGTGTTTTGCGTCACGCCTTCTTGTCTTCACATGGAACGACACCATGAAATTCAAACCATCAGAACGTGCCCGCCTCAATCGCATGAGCAAGTGGCAATATGCCTTGCTGCTCTTGATGCTGGTGACCTTCAGTTTTTATTCGTTACCCACTTTTTTCGGTGAACAACCGGCGTTGGGACTACACGGTGCAGGAGCCTGGAGCCCGGTGCAACAACAATTGCTGGTGTCACAGGGGCTCAAACCCGAGAAAATTATTAGCAGCGCCGACA
>RRZT010009692.1_pt1 | contig 31304 bp, 22 predicted proteins | sample 2165551 | NCBI WGS metagenome assembly RRZT01 (sample SAMN10456910, study PRJNA506462) | wastewater metagenome | biome: wastewater; feature: sludge; material: wastewater sludge; isolation source: wastewater sludge with Escherichia coli K12::gfp cells carrying plasmid... | place: USA: Moscow, Idaho...
GCGACCTGGACCCCGCCGCGAACGAGGTGCTCGCCGAGATGACGCGGTTGCGTGCTCAGCTCGACGGCCGCGACGTCGAGTCCCACGGGTGGGAGGCGAAGGCCTTCTGGCCGATCCCGGTGCCCGAGGAGGTCCGCGCCCTGCCCATGCTGGAGATGCTGGCTGAGAACCGGCATGAGGCCCTGCCGTGACGGGGGCATTGGACCCCCGCCACGTCCCAACGGTGCTGAACGCGGTCGCGCTGGTGACGACGGCGCTGGGTGGCGACGACGAGGCGCTGGGGCGTCTGGCCGTCCAGGTGCTGACCGACGTCGATGGCCGCGCACGCTCCAGCGCCGAGCGCACGTACTGGCGAAGCATGCTGCTGGCTCGGGTGGCTGAGATCGCAGCGTTGGCGTTGACGCAGTGGGCCGCTGACCAGCCGGAGGCCGCGAACGAATGGCTGCAGCTGCAGGCCGCGCGGTTCGAGGCGGACATGACCGAGCTGCTGAGCAGGAGCTAACCCCATGTCCTTCAACGTCGGCGAGCTCGTCGGATACCTGCGGCTCGACACCTCCGACGTGGGTCGCTCCCTGCGCAGGTTGCAAGATGACCTTCGTCGAGGCATGGACACCGCAGGCAGCACCGCTGACACTGGCACAGCCCGCATCACAACCAGCTTCGCGACGATGGCCAAGCGGGCTGCTGGGCTCATGGCCGGCGTCTTCGCGGTGGACAAGATCGTCGACTGGTTCCGTGGCGCGATCGACGCCGCAAGCTCGGCCAACGAGGTGTTCAGCAAGGCGACCGTGATCTTCGGACGCAACTCGGACGCCATGCGGCAGTGGGCGACTGGGGCAGTCCGCAACCTCGGCATGTCCAGCGCGGCAGCGATCGACGCCGCCGCAGGGTTCGGGGACATGTTCCTGCAGCTCGGGTTCGGCGAGGCGAAGGCCGCCGAGATGTCCCGCAGCATCGTGGAGCTGGCGGCTGACTTCGGGTCGTTCAACAACCTCGGCACCGAAGATGTTCTCGAGCGGATCGCGGCCGGCTTCCGCGGCGAATACGACTCCCTGCAGAAGCTGATCCCGAACATCAGCGCCGCCCGGGTCGAGCAGGAAGCCCTGGCCGCGACGGGCAAGAAGAGCGCGCAGGCGCTCACCGCCCAGGAGAAGGCCGCCGCGGTCCTGGCGATCGTCACCAAGGACGGGTCTCGGGCGATGGGTGACTTCGCCCGCACTGCCGACTCGACAGCGAACGTGCAGAAGCAAACCTCTGCCGCCGCACAGGAGCTGGCGGTCAAGGTCGGCAACATGCTGCTGCCGGCATACACGGCTCTGGTCCGGTTCGGCCGCGACCAGGTGATCCCATTCTTGTCGGGGGCAGCCGATGCGATACACGATGGCGTTGTCGCGCTCGGTCCCTTCGCGTCCGCCGTGGGGGCGGTTGTGTCCGGTTTCCGCGAGTTGCCGGCGCCACTGCAGTCCGCGACGATCGGGCTGATCGCGTTCCTGCTGCTCAAGGATCGGCTCATCGGGGTCGGCGCCGCCGTGGGAACGATGGCGACGACGGCCCGCGGTCACCTGCAGTCGTTCGGCCAGGCGCTGCACTATGCCGGCCAGGCCGCCGAACGCGCGGGTGGTGGGGTCCGTGGCTTCGGGGCTGGGGTGTCGACGTTCGTCGGCGGCGCTGGTGCTATGCGGTCGGCCGCGTCTGGACTGCTCGGGGTGCTCGGCGGGCCGTGGGGTGTGGCGTTCATGGCTGCTGCGGCAGTGGTCGGGCACCTGGTGTCGGGCCAGGCGCAGGCACGGCAGCGCGTCCAGGAGTTGACCGATTCCCTCGACGAGCAGACGGGCGCCATCACGGGCAACACTCGGGCGCTGGTCGTCAAGCGCTTGGAGGAGTCAGGACTGCTCGCCTCGGCCGGGGCTATGGGCGTGTCCTTGCAGGACTTGACCGACGTCGCCACCGGCAGCGCGGAGAAGATGGGGGAGGTGAACGCGGCCATCGACGAATGGGCCCAGAAGGCATCCCAAAGCACGTTCGATGAGACCGAGCTACGAAGGATCGCCGACCAAGCCCAAACCCTCAAGAACGCCCTCGGGGAACAGTCCAGTGAGGTCGACGCATCCACCGAGGCGTGGAAGCGTAAGTCAGACGCCATGGGCACCGCGACGACCGCTCAACAGCAAGCTACTCGCGCCACCTCGACCGGCGCCGACGCCACCAAGGACGCCACCCAAGCAGTCAAGGACTACTACCTCGCGCAGCAGAAGCTACGTGACCAACTCCTCGACTCCCGAGCCGCGAACCGCGAGTACGGCGCCGCCCTCGACGGCTTGAAGAAGTCGATCAAGGAAAACGGCACCACCCTCGACATCAACACCGAGAAGGGCCGGGCCAACGAGGAAGCCCTCGACAAGCTCCGCGACGCCTCGATCGCCGCAGCGAAAGCCCAACTGGAGAACCGCGCATCCGTCGAGGAAGTCGCCAAGACGATGGAGCAGCGGCGTGCCGCGTTCGTCGAGCAAGCCACCCGCCTGCTCGGCAACAAGGCCGCCGCCGAACAGCTGGCCGACTCGCTCGGGCTCACCCGCGAAAAGGTGCTGGCCTTGGCCTCTGAGGTCGAGAAGACCCCGACCGCGAAGACGATCACCTTCACCGTCGACGCTGCCCAGGCGATGGCCGAGCTCGGCCGGCTCCGCAACGCCGCGCAGATCAAGGGCGCCATCCACATGGCCGCCGCCATGGAACAACGCCAAGCCGCGGCAGGCCTGATCACCTCCGGCGGGGTCCGCAAGATGGCCGCCGGCGACGTCACCCGCAACGCCATCATCATGGCCCGCACCTCCCCGATCCTCTGGAATGAGGCGCCCGGGGGAGAGGCGTACATCCCGCTGCACCCATCCCGCCGTGCCCGATCCCTGGCCATCTGGGAGCGCACCGGGCAACTGCTCGGCGCCGGAGGGGGCGAGTCCATGTCTGCTGACGGTTGGCGGATCAGCGGCTCGCTCGACATCGGCGGCATACTCGTGCCGCTCGTGGACGGCCGGATCAGCCGGGCCCTGGACGGCGCTGCCCGTGAGCGCCGCTACGGGGCGGCCTGATGGCTGCCGCGATCTCGGCAACCTACTGGGCAGCCCTAACGGCGGCCGTAAGCGCCTTGTCGTTGACGCGGACGTACGTCCGCGTGCTCTCCGGCTGGGCATGGCCGAGCAGGGACTGGAGCGCGAAGAGATCCTGGGTCTGCTCGTAGGCGACGGTGGCGAACCGGTGGCGCAGTTGGTGGCCGGTGTAGGGCCCGAGAGCTCGCGACAGCAGCTTGCCGACATACTCCGGCGACAGGTGACCCCCGTCCTGCCCGGGGAAGATCCAGCCTGGCGGGTACTCAGACAGCTCCATGCGCAACGAGCCCAGCAGCGGCAATACCCGCTCCTTGCGGCCCTTCCCATAGACACGCAGGTGCCACACGTCCCCGTCCGAGGGCAGGATGTCGTTCGTGTGCAAGGCGGCAATCTCGCTGCGGCGCAGACCCAGCCGGGCGGCCAAGAGGATCATCAAACGTACGCGCGAGTCCGCCACGCCCAGAGACCAACGCAGGTCCCTTTCCGGAACTGGCCGCCCCGTTCGGATCGGTCGACGCACGGGAGGCAACATGCCGGACGGGTCGCTGCGCATCCGACCCGTGGCGTGCGCCCAGCCGAAGAACGAGCGCAACGCAGAACGGAATGACCGCACCGTTTCCGACGCCCACGGCTTGTCGGCCAACCAGGCAGTCAGGTGTTCGGGTGTGACCTTGAAGGGTGAGCGGATCCCTAGCTCGGAGCCCAACCGGCGAATCTGATACTCACGCAAGTAGATCGTGGTCACCGGACGCCTGGCCGCTAACAGGAAGTTGATCCACTCCTCGATCGGGCGTAACCAACCTGACGGGACAGCCAACAGGGCTCGCTGCCGTCCGTATGCCGTCGTTGAACGCGCCGACCCGGGGCAGGGCCCCAACGGGCGCAACGTCGCTCCCGGCTGTGCTCCTTGCACCTTGGCCCACTGGAACAGCGATCGCAGGTGCGTGCGATAGGTCCGCATTGATGGAGTGCTGAGCCGCTGCCCCGCAAGCCACCCCTCAACCTCCTCGTCGTCCACATCCAAGAAGTTCGGGAAGTCGGTCAGGAACGCTGCTGCACAGGCCTTCCGGTGACGGATGGTCTGCTCACTGCACCCCAATCCCCGAAGCCAGACGGCGAAGCCATCCAACGTCAGCGGCTTCACTTTCCCCTTCGGACCGGCGTGTGTGCGTTTCACCGAGGTCTCGTCGGCGCTGACGATGAGCACCCTAACGTCGGCGCTCATGAGGCACCGCCCTGGGCGCGCTCCGTCTTCGCTGCGGCATACAGGGCATGCTCGGCCACGTTCGACACGATTCTCTGTACGTCGCGTATGTCGACGTCCCGGAGAGCCACGCCTGGCAGTGGCATCCACTCGCCTTCACGCCGAAGAGACTGGGCTTGCAGGCGGGCCGCAGCGGTCAGCAAGACCACCGCAATCTCGGTCAGCAGCGTCTCGCTGCACTTCAGCTCGGGCTCGGGCATGCTTACACTCACGATCCGTTTCCCTTCCAGTCAGGTGATCGGTCCAGGCCTCGGCCGGTGCGCCAACACCGACCGGGGCCGCTCTTCTGGCGCCTGCGTCACCGCCCTTGTGAATGATCACGCCGACGCACGTGAGACGCTCCTCAGCTCCCCCGACCGAGGCTCAGCAGCGCCGTGAGGTCGGCAGCCGCTGCCCGGAACACCGAGTTGAGCTCGGCACCGAGCGTCTCGGCATCGGCCGCGCCAAGCTCGACCGAGGCCTCGGCGAACGCCGTGACGGCCGGCTCGGTGAACGACGACTCGCCAACCTCGGTACCGTCGATCGCCGGGACCGTCTCGCTGGCCATGATCGAGAGAGTGAGCAAGTCCTGGCCGTCCGGTGCCCGCACCACCGCGACCTCACGCAAGTGGTAGCGCTGCAGGACGGGCCGGCCAACCTGGTCGGTCATGACCGACTCCCACGGGTGACCGGTGGCCAGCTGACACCACGCCGGGCACGGACGCAGCGCGTTCACCAGCACCGAATGCGTACGCGGCACGCCGAGCATGACCCCGATCTCATCGAGCCCAACCCCCGCCCCGGACGCGAACAATCGAACGGCTGCTTGCTCGCCACGTGGCCCCCTCTCGGTGACCAGCACGTACAAGCCGAAGTCCCGCGCCATCGGGTCACGCCGCCGGCTCTTGACCAGATGGTAGCCGTGCCGAGCGGCCACCCGCCGAAGCCTGTTCTCACGCACCTTGTCGGCCTGAATGATGCTAGAAGCCATGCCAGAAAGCATGCCCGAAGCGATGCCCGAAAGCAACAGTCTCAGGGCACGGTCGCGAATCTAGGCACGAAGACCGACGCCCGCACGTGGGCGATCGAGCGCCTGGCCGAACTGCAGTGGCTCAAGGCGAAGGCGCAGCGCGCCACGGCCGAGACGATGGCCACCGTCGAGCAGGAGATCCGTGAGGCCGATCCTCGCCTGCTGCCGAGACGGCGGTGACCCTCGCGCGCGAGCCGACGGTCATGGTCCGGCGGGCACCTCGATATACGCACGGGTCCAGGCCTTCGGGGCGTAGATTGCAATGACGTCGCCGGAGAACCCTCCTCCGCCCTGACCCCGGACGTGCAGGTGTTCGTCGACCACTTGGATCTCCTCGCCACTCGGATGCCGGATTTCCTCGCCATTCGCTATGCGCACCTTGGCTGCCATTATCGGCCTCTCCCTCTCGCGTCACACCGGCCCGGTGCCGAGGTGATCTACATGTGACCGTACTCACCGCGACCTGACAACCGCATCCGCAACCCGGCCGGGCGCCGGGAGAAGGAGCCGATCCAAGCCATGACCCTCCCGTTCCGCTCCGCGAGCAGATCCTCGCGTTCCACCGCGCCACCTTCGGCGCCGCGCAGATGAAGATCGGCGACGACGAGCCGGCGACCAGGTCCGTTCACAGTCCGCAGCCGGTCCGCAAGATGTCCAACAACGACCACTGACGACCGCAACTGATGAGCAGCTAAACCGCAGGTCAGGACGCTGGTCATAGGCGTTTCCGCAGGTCGGAGGCTTGCCCGGATTCGTTCTCATAATCCGTCGGTCCTGGGTTCAAGCCCCAGCCGCCCCACCCCAGCTCGACCTTTTGCGCGCTAGCGACCGCCGCCGACCCGCCCGAGGGCCAGCGCGGCATACAGGAGGGCGGCGATGGTCTCGCCGTCGGTGATCGTGCCGTCCCGGACCATCTCGAGCACCTGCGGCCACGGCACCCGGCGGATTTCGCCGATCCCCTCGAGAGCCGGCTCGGCACCGTCGGCGGGCGTCAACTGGGTGGCCAGGTAGACGATCTCGTGTGCCCGACAGATGCCGTTCAGGGCGGTCATCCGGCCGATCTCGCGCCAGGACGCGGCCGCCAGCCCGGCCTCCTCGCGCAACTCACGCTGGGCCGCGACCAGCGGGTCCTCGCCGTCCGTGCCACCGGCCGGCACCTCCCAGCTGCGCCCGACGGTATGCCGGTCGACCTGCACGAGCACGACCTCGTCGGTCTCGGTGAGGGCGACGACGAAGACCGAGGTATGCCGCACGGTGACCACCCCGTAGCTGCCCGGTTGCCCGGAGGGCGTGGTCACCTGCTCCTCGTCGACCCTGATCCAGCGGTTCTGGTAGACGACTCGGGAACTCTCCACCGGCCACATGGCCGGACCCTACGGCAGGCTCAGTCGATGAGCGGGATGCGCGCCACGATCTCCAGCCCGCCGAGCCGGCCCGGTGCCACGGTGAGGACGCCCCCGACGTGCGTGACTCGCTCGCGCATGCCGGTCAGGCCATTGCCGGGCGTGAGATCGGGTGCCCCGATGCCGTCGTCGGCGATCGAGACGACGACTGCGTGCTCCTCGCGAGTGACGCGTACCTGGACCTGGCTGGCCTGTGAGTGGCGCACCACGTTGGTCAACGCCTCCTGCACGACCCGGTAGACCACCTGCGTGGGCCCGCTGTCACCGACGTTCGACGCGGAGTCGACGTCGACGCTGACCTGCGCCAGGCCCGACGATTCGACGAGGCCCTGCAACCTCGTGCGTAGGTCGACCTGCGGAGCCCGCAGCCGGGAGACGACCGAGCGCACTTCGGCGAGCGTGGCACGCACCAACTCCCTGCTCTCCACGACCTGGTCGGCCACCGGTCCCTGTCCCTCGGCCAGGTGGGCGGCCAGCTCGAGTTTGAGGCTCAGCGCGGTGAGTCGGTGCCCCACGGAGTCGTGCAGGTCCCGGGAGATGCGCAGCCGCTCGGCATTGCGGGCCTCGTCGGCGAGCCGACGCTGCGCCTCGGCGAGCGACCGGTTGGCCTCCTCCAACGCATCGGATGTCTCGGCCAGGCGCAGGCGGCCGTAGAACTCCCGCACGGTCACCTCGACGACCATCGCGGCGAAGAACATCATCGCGGAGAAGGTGATCGACCACTGCGGGTCCATGAAGCCGGCGAACACCCCGTAGATCAGGGTGATCGTCTGAAGGGCCAACACCACCCAGACGGCCCGCCGGGGCAACGCGAAGCCGACGGCCGCGGCCGAGACACACAGGGCGACGGGCGAGATCGAGTCGTGGCTCGAGAACACCGTGGCGACCAGGCCGGCGAGCGTCATCACGATCGCGCCGACCACCCCGCGGCCGCTGCGTGGGTCTCGCAACGCCGGGCGCAACCCGAGGAAGCCGATGATGAACACGACGAGAGCGACCAGCTCGACGTCGCGTCCGTCGTGAGTCGAAGCTGGACCGCTGAACAGCGGCAGCAACAGGCCGGCCCAGCACAGCAGCACCGCACCGGTGAGCATCGTCGAGAAATGTCGGTAGCCGACCTGGCTGATGTCGACGGGTTGCCCGGTTCCGGGCAGCAACCAACGACGCCACGTGAAATGACTGGATCCTGGCTCTTCCCGCGGCGCGTTCGAACTCGAGTTCGAGTTGATGTGTGTCTCCCAACACTGCCCTACCGCCCAGGGTAGGACAGCCCCGGGCCGGTGCGCCTCATCCGAACAGTGCGCGTGGGCCGCACTGCGTGCTCAGTGCGAGACGGCGCATCGAGAAGGCGGCATCGAGGGGGCCAGAAGACCCGGGACGGCAGGGCATGTGATGTCCTAGCGTCACCAACACGGCTTCGGCACAGCGCAGGATCTGGAGGTCTCCATGCAGCAGGTCGTCGGACTCGACGCGATGTTCCTCAGTCTGGACAGCAAGACCACGAAGGGGCACGCGGCAGGCATCGCCTACTTCGACTCACCCGGTGAGGGCGTCGACAACCTGGCCTTCCTGCGCGCCCGGGTGGCCGAGCGCCTGGACCGGTTGCCGGTGCTGCGCTGGCGGCTGCGGCCGGTCCCGCTGCGCATCGACCACAGTTACTGGGTCGACGGGCCGGTCGACCTCGCCGAGCACATCACCCGCGTCCGGGTCCCCCGCCCGGGCACCCAGGAACAACTCCAGCAGGTCATCGACCGGCTCATGCTCCCCGCCCTGGAGCGGGATCGCCCGATGTGGCGGATGTGGGTCATCGAAGGGCTGCTGGACGGCGGCTACGCCTATCTGATGAAGCTCAGCCACGGCCTCGTCGACGGCTCCACCGTGTGGTCCGTCTTCGATCAGCTCAGCGACGAGCCGGTCGAACAGTTGGCCCCCACGCCGCAGCGTGACGAGCCGCGGCGCGGTGGTGCAGAGATGTTGGCCCGCGGTCTCGGTGGGGTGCTCAGCCGGCCGGTACGGGGTCTGCGGTTGCAGGCCGATGCCCTGTCCTGGGCGGTTGGCCGCGCGCGACGCGAGGGCGTCCGGCTGCTGCCCAACTCGGTCGCCCGCATCCTGCCCGGCGAGCTGTCCCGGCCGGCGACCAAACTGGCCAACAAGATCGCCGGCGACGACGACCCCACCGTGGCGTCCTGGTTGCCCACCCTCGTGCCACCGCACACCGCGTTCAACGGCAGTGTCACCGAACGGACCACGATGCACGCCGTGGACTTCGACCTGGCCGAGCTGCGCGTCATCGGCAAGCTCGTCGGCGGCACCATCAACGACGCCGTGCTGGCGGTCACCGCGGGCGCGGCACGCACCTACCTCGCCGAGCACGGCGGCATACCGAACCGGCCGTTGATCGCGACGACCCCCATCTCGTGGCGCACCGGCGATGAGCCGGAGCGGTGGGCCAACCAGGTGTTCTGGCTGTATCTGCCGATCCCCACGAACCTGCCGGACCCGTTGGCACGGCTTCGGGCGACCCACGACGCCGCCTCGACCGCCAAGGCCAACTGGGACGGCGTGCCCGGGCACCTGACCCGCCGGATGAGCCTGTTCTGGCCGTCCGGGCTGATGGCCCCTGCGGTGCAGATCTGGGGGCGGCTGCCCGCCCGGCTCACCCCGAAGGCGCACAACCTCGCGCTGTCCAACGTGAAGGGCCCCCGGGTCCGGCCCCGCTTCGGCGGTGCCGAGATGAGCCGCTACCACATCTACGGCTTCCTCACCCCCGGCTGTGCCCTGCTCATCGCCGGGCAGAGCCTCGGGGACCGGATCGTCTTCTGCATCACCGTCTGCCCCGACGTGCTGCCCGACCATGCCCAATTGCCCGGCCTGCTGCGTCAGGCCCACGAGGAACTGCTCGCCCTCGCCCAGGCCGCACCCGCGGCCGGTGCCTGAGGCCAGCACGTATCCCGAGAGTGCGGAAGCTGCGTCAAACCAGGCCGGGTCCCGCTCTGGCGCAGCGGGCTTCGGCACGCCCAGAATGATCCCGACACACCATGTGGCTAGGGCTGGACCGGCGCCAGTCCCACGGCCCGCCCGCCCGGCGGGCGCCTGAGGGACCTTAGGCACTGGCCCACACCGCACCCGAACGGCAGCGTGGCGTTCGGACCGAGATCTGATCCCCAGAGAGGCGCTACAAAGATGAAGCGACTGCTGTCCGGTAACGAGGCGATTGCCCGGGCCGCGTGGGAGGCGGGCGTCGTCGTCGGCGCCGGATACCCCGGCACTCCCAGTACCGAGATCCTCGAGGAGTTCGCCCCGTACCCCGATGTGTATGCCGAGTGGGCCCCCAACGAGAAGGTCGCGCTCGACGTCGCGATCGGCGCGGCATACGCCGGCCGCCGGGCCCTGGCCACGATGAAGCACGTGGGGCTCAACGTGGCGATGGACTCCTTCTGGTCGGCGTCGATGACCGGCTCCGAGGCGGGCCTGGTCATCATCAGCGCCGATGACCCCTCGCTGCACTCGTCCCAGAACGAGCAGGACAACCGCACCCTCGCCAAGTTCGCCCGGGTGCCCTGCCTCGACCCGGCCGACAGCCAGGAGTGCCACGACTTCGTCGTCGCGGCATACGACATCAGTGAGCAGTTCGACACCCCGGTCGTGGTGCGCCCCACCACCCGGGTGTGCCACACCAGCGCCCCGGTCGAGGTCGGCGAGCTGCGCCGCCGCGCGGCCGAGCCGCAGAAGTACCCGCGCAACGTCACCAAGTACGACATGACGCCGGCCAACGCGCGGGCCCGCCGCCCGCTGCTGGACGAGCGGGTCAAGGCGCTGGCCGAGTTCGCCGAGACGTGGGAGCACAACCGGATCGAGCCGTCGCCGAGCGGCAGCCGCGAGTTGGGCATCATCACCAGCGGCGTCGCCTACACGTACGCCCGGGAGGTCTTCCCGGACGCCGCGGTCTTCAAGCTCGGCATGGTCTTCCCGTTGCCCCAGCGCAAGATCGCCGAGTTCGCCGCCTCCGTCGACAAGCTCATCGTCCTTGAGGAACTCGACCCCTTCGTCGAGGACCAGATCCGGCTCATGGGCATCGAGGTCTTCCGGCCCGAGGGCGCCGTGACCTACCCGCTGACCAAGTCGGTCTTCTCCGGGATCGGCGAGATGGACCCGGCCTCGGTGCGCCGTGACGCGTATGCCGCGGGTCTGCTGGCCGAGCCGCCGACCCACAAGGCCCCCAACACCGCGGTCGCCGCCGTGGGCCTGTCGCTGCGGCCCGGCCCGTTGTCCACGATCGAGCAGGGCGAGCGCACCGCCCTGCCGGTCTCCGTCGCCGCCCGGCCGCCCATCCTGTGCCCGGGCTGCCCGCACCGCTCGTCGTTCTACGTCCTGCACAAGATGGGCGTGCCGGTCAACGGTGACATCGGCTGCTACACCCTGGGCATGACCCAGCCGCTGGACGCCGTGCACACGGTCGGCTGCATGGGCGCCGGCATCGCAGTGGCCCACGGCGCGTCGGTCGCCGGCGACACCGAACGGCACATTGCCGTCATCGGTGACTCGACGTTCTTCCACAGCGGTGTGCCCGCGCTGCTCAACGTCATCTACAACCGCAGCAACGTCATCACGATCATCCTCGACAACCGGATCACCGGCATGACCGGTCACCAGGAGAACCCCGGCACGGGGCGCACCCTGCAGCGGCAGGAGACCATCGAGATCGACATCGAGGCCGTCGTGCGGGCCCTCGGCTTCCCGGAGGACCGGGTCCGGACGATCAGCTCCTACGACGTGCCCGCCATCGAGAAGCAACTCAAGGAATGGCGCAAGCAGGACGGGCCGTTCGTGCTCATCTCCAAGGAGGAGTGCGCGCTGCTGCCCACGGCCAAGGCGATCTACCAGCCGCTGTCGGTCACCGAGGACTGCAACGGGTGCACGATCTGCTTCCGCATCGGCTGCCCGTCGATCCTGGTGTCCGAAGAGCTCGACCCCAAGCACAACCGCCCGCTGGCGATCATCGACCAGGCCACCTGCACCGGGTGCGAGATCTGCGCCCAGGTGTGCCCGCGTGACGCCATCCTCTTCAAGGAGCAGGTGCTCAGCCATGTCTGACCAAGCCCTCGACACCCCCGCGGCCGACGAGGCCGAGCAGGTTTCTCGCCCCGAGCACGTCGACATCGCCCTGGTCGGGGTCGGCGGGCAGGGCACCATCCTGGCCAGTGACATCCTGGCCGAGCTGGGCATGCGCGCCGAGTATGACGTGAAGAAGGCCGAGGTCCACGGCATGTCCCAACGTGGCGGCAGCGTTGTGTCGCACGTGCGCTGGGGCAAGCAGGTGCACTCGCCGATCATCCCGGCCGGCGGTGCGGACGTGCTCGTCGCCTTCGAGAAGATGGAAGCCGCCCGGTATGCCGCGCTGCTGTCCCCGACCGGTGTTGTCGTCGTCAACGAGCACGCCATCGAGCCGTTGACGGTCATCACCGGCGGTGCGCACTACACGACCGACGAGGAGATCGCGTCGGCCTACGGGCCGAACCAGCGGGTGCTCTGGGTCGACGGCGCCCAGGTCGCCGCCGACCTGGGCAACCCCAAGGTCGCCAACGTCGTGCTGCTCGGCGTGCTGTCCAAGCTCGTCGGCCTGCCGATGTCCGACTGGGAGACGGTGCTCACCCTGCGGGTGCAGCAGCGCCACCTCGAGGTCAACCGCAAGGCCTTCGCCGCCGGGCGGGCGATCGTCGACGCGAACCTCGCAGCCGGCTGAGGGCAGCTGCCTCAACCCTGATCCGGCTGCGCTGATCGATCGGCGCAGCCGGATCCGGATCAGAGCAGATAGATCAGGCCCGGCCCCTCGTCGCGGTAGGCGACCCCGAGGGCGTCGAGCGCTGCTCGCCAGCTGCCCGTGCACCGGGGATCGGAGCCCTCGAAGCCGTGGTCGGCGGTGAGTACGAACGCGACCTCGTCGAGCTCACCCCGATCGGCCAACAGGTCGAGGAAGACCCCTAATCGGGCATCGCTCTGGCGCAACGCCGCCCGCGCCAGGTCCGACCGTGGCCCGCCGCCGTGATGCCCGGCGTCGGTGACGACGTTGGCCCACCAGGTGAGCCGCGGCGCGTCGGCGAGGCCGGCGGCATACAGCTGGCGCATGAGATCCAGGCCGAGGTCATCGACCCGGACACCCCACCGGAAGTAGGAGTCGTCCAAGAGCCGCGGATCGGTGAGGAAGGGTGAGCCGGCCGGGTCGGGCAGCCTGTCGTCGAGGCCGCCGGCACCCAGCGTCGCATCGGACTCCCGGATCATTCTCATCGTCGAGTCGTCCGCCCCACGATCGATGGCCTCGTTGACACTCGCGGTCCGGCCGGGCACGAGCTCGAAGACGGTGCGCACGCCTGGGCGCAACCAGTCGGCGGACCGATGCCAGGTCGTCTCGTCGTTGGGCACGACCTGCTCGCCGGTGGCCCGGTCGTAGTAGACGTTGCCCATCACCCCGTGCCGGCCCGGCCCGACCCCGGTGAGGATCGAGGTGTGGTTGGTCAGCGTGATGCTCGGGAACTCCGCCACCGCTCCCCCGCGCAATGCCGTGCCGTTGTCCAGCAGTCTGGCCACCGCGGGCAGCTCACCGGCGGCGGCCAGGTGCAGCAGGTCCGAGCAGTGGGCTCCGTCCCACAGGATGCCGACCACCGCGCGAGGCACCTGGCCGTCCAGGTATCCCGTGAGCGCCCGCCCGTCCAGCGGTGCGCCGACGGCGTCCCGCAGGTGCTCCGGCGGGGTGCCGGCGAGGGTCGCGAGGGTGGGCCCCACGTCGACGAGCCGGGCATGTTCCTCGACGACACCGAGCCGGCGCACCCCCCGACCGGACAGCAGCAGGGGCGCCCGCGACTGGATGACATCGAGCGAACCGTGCTCACCCACGTGCCCGCCCTCGTCCGGGAAGTAGTGCCGTGGGGTGTGCACGACCGCGAGATCCGGGCTGCGGTCGGGGTCGGCGAAGAACGACAGCAGCCGCTCCGCGGCATACGGATAGGCGTTGTCGCGCGAGTCGCTCGGCGAGGGATGGGCCAGCTCGCCGTGCGGAGCGTCGTACGGCAGGAAGGCGAGCGGGTCCTCGGAGCGGATCGGGTCGATGCCCTCGAGCAGCTCGTGCCGCCCACCCGGGTGCAGGCGCACCCGGCCGTGGTGGTTGGCGGCGTGCGCCACCGGCGTACCGTCGACCGGTTCCACCCACACCACGAGGTCGACGATGTCGGCGAGGTCGTCGCCGGTGAGCGCGGCCACGACCCTGTCGCGATCGCGCTCGCGCATGCCTGGATTCACGAACTTCCCCTCAATCCGGTGCAGGCCCGCGCCTGCACCCACGCCCGGTCCCGCTGTGCGGCGTCCACGGACGGTCGCGGGATACCATCTCGCGACGAGATGGTCAATGGCGTGAGTGTGCCGCCCGAGACGACCGAGTGCAAGCCCTTCCATTGATCGACCGGCAGCGCCGCCCGCCGCCGGACGGCGGCGATGTCGACGCTCACCGTGAGGACCCCGGAGGCGATGTCGCCCGGGCTCGTGCTGTTGAGCCACCACACGAAGTTGCCCAGTCCGTAGCCCACGTAGGCCCGGCCCAACCAGCCGGCACCCAGCACCCGGTGTTGGTGACCGCCGACGATGACGTCGGCGCCGGCGCGTTCCAGCGCCGTGGCCGTCGCGATCTGCGCGGCATCGGGGCACACCGCGCGCTCGGTGCCCCAGTGCAGGAAGACGACCACGACGTCGTATGCCGCGCGGGCCCGTTGCACGGCGGCCAGGAGCCGGGCGCGATCGACGTTGGCCGCCACCCCAGCGGTGGTGTCCCCGGCGGCCTGGGTGAAGTCGAGCACCTGGGTCGAGGCGATGACCGCCACGGTCGTGCCGCGCACGTCGAGCACGGCGGGCTCGAAGGCCTCCCGGGCCGTCGCGCCGATCCCGATGACCGGCACCGGGCTGGCGGTACGGGCCGCGAGGGTGTCGGCCAAGCCCACCGCCCCGAAATCGGTCGCATGGTTGTTCGCCATGCTCACGACGTCGACGCCCGCCGCGGCCAGCGTGTCGAGCGCGGTCGGTGACGCGCGGAAGGTGAAGGTCTTCGGCGCGGCGGTGCCCCGCGTGGTGAGCGCCGTCTCGAGGTTGACGACCGCGACATCGGCGACGCCCAGCAGTGGGCGCAGCTCGGCCAACCCGTCGGGATGCTCGAGCAGGGCGCGCACGTGCCGCTCGAAGTGCACGTCGCCGGCGAAGGCCAGCGTGATGACCCCCGTGCCAGGCCCCGGTTGACCCGTGGGCCCCAGGGTCGGCGAGGTCGTGGTCGGCGAGGTCGTGGGCGGCGAGGTCGTGGGCGGTGGGGTCGCCGGCCGGGTGGCCCCCGCGGGCGGGGTGGCCGACCCGGGCGCCGTCGGTGACGTGGTCGGCTCGGGTGCCGTGCACCCGACCCCGAGCGCCAGGGCGCACACCCCGGCGGCCCATCGCACCAGCCATCGCCTCGACATTGGCGACCAGTCTGACGTATGCCGCGGGGCGCCGCAGCGGCGGTGCGCGGGTACGGATTCGGTCACGATTCCCGCCAGCCCCCTTTCTCGCACAGCGAACCGATAGGTTAGGCCGCCATGACCGAGGCACCGAAGGACAGCGCGGGCCCAGCTGCCGCCGAGCAGGTCCTCGAAGGGGACGAATCGCCGCTTGCCGCTCAGACCGCGAAAGAACCTATGGTCGTCATCACCGGCGTCAACAAACATTTCGGTGACTTGCACGTGTTGCGTGACATCGACCTGACCATCGGCCGCGGCGAGGTGGTCGTCGTGCTCGGGCCCTCCGGCTCGGGTAAGTCGACGTTGTGTCGCACGATCAACCGGCTCGAGGCCTACGAGACGGGCACGATCACCATCGACGGCAAGCCACTGCCCGACGAGGGCAAAGCGCTGGCCGGCCTGCGGGCCGACGTCGGAATGGTCTTCCAGTCGTTCAATCTCTTCGCGCACAAGACGATCCTGGAGAACGTCACGCTCGGCCCGATGAAGGTCCGCAAGGCGAGCAAGGCCGAGGCGGAGAAGCAGGCCAAGGAACTGCTCGAACGGGTCGGGGTCGCCCATCAGGCGGCCAAGTACCCGGCGCAGTTGTCCGGCGGCCAGCAGCAGCGGGTGGCCATCGCCCGTTCGCTGGCGATGAACCCCAAGGTCATGCTCTTCGACGAGCCCACCTCGGCCCTGGACCCCGAGATGGTCAACGAGGTGCTCGACGTCATGATCGAGCTGGCCAGATCGGGCATGACGATGGTGGTGGTCACCCACGAGATGGGCTTCGCCCGCCGGGCCGCCGACCGGGTCGTCTTCATGGCCGACGGCGAGATCGTCGAGGTGGCTACGCCGGACGTCTTCTTCACCAGTCCCCGTTCACACCGGGCCAAGGACTTCCTCGGCAAGATCCTCACGCACTGACTTCCCGCACCAGCTCGCATCACCGCTCGAAGAAGGAGTTCACCATGAAGTTCGGACGGATCAGCGCAGCCGTCGTCGCAGTCACCACTGCCCTCGGCCTGGCCGCCTGCGGCGGTGGCAGCACCAGCACCGGAGGGGGCGGTGGCGGGTCGGTGAAGATCGGCATCAAGTTCGACCAGCCCGGCCTGGGCCTCAAGGCCGGTGCCGACTACACCGGCATGGACGTCGACCTGGCCCGCTACATCGCCACCGAACTCAAGCTGGGCACCCCCGAGTTCGTCGAGGCGGTGTCGGCCCAGCGCGAGACGATGATCTCCACCGGGCAGGTCAAGTACGTCGTGGGCACCTACTCGATCACCGACGCCCGCAAACAGAACGTGTCCTTCGCCGGACCGTACTTCATCGCCGGCCAGGACCTGCTGGTGCGCGCCGACGACTCCTCGATCAGCGGTGTCGAGTCGCTCGGCGGCAAGAAGCTCTGCTCGGTCAAGGGCTCGACCTCGGCCAAGAACGTCAAGGAGAAGGTGCCCGGGGTCAACCTGCAGGAGTACGACACCTACACCCTGTGCGTCGATGCGCTGAAGTCCGGCAACGTCGACGCGCTGACCACGGACGACACGATCCTCGCCGGGTATGCCGCGCAGGAGGCCAACAAGGGCAAGATCAAGGTCGTCGGCAAGACCTTCTCGACGGAGAAGTACGGCGTGGGGCTCAAGAAGGGTGACACCGCGTTCTGCCAGCAGGTGACCGACGCGATCAAGAAGTACGTCTCCAGCGGCGAGTGGCAGAAGGCCGTCGACAAGCACCTCGGCCCGGCCGGGTACAAGCCCGGCACCGGCAACCCGCCGACGCCGGACGCCTGTTCCTGATCCGTCCGCTCCGGCCCGTATGCCGCCCGCTCGCCCGAGCGGGCGGCATACCCCCGCTGGACCCGGCCGGCATCGCCGGCCGTCACGAGGAAGGACCCAGATGGGCGAGCTCTTCGCGGAATACAACGTCCTCGCGGCGTTCGGGATCACCGTGCTGCTCATGCTCGGCTCGGCGCTCGGCTCGCTGCTCATCGGCACCGTCGTCGCGATCATGCGGGTGTCGCCGGTGCCCTTCCTGCAACGAGTCGGCGCGCTCTACGTCAACCTGGTGCGCAACACCCCGCTCACCCTCATCATCGTCTTCTGCAACATCGGCTTCATCGTCAACCTCGGCCTGAGCGTCAGCAACGACATTCAACGGAACAACCTCGTCTGGGCCGTCATCGGGCTGTCGATCTACCACGCCGCGTTCGTCTGCGAGTCGCTGCGTTCGGGCGTCAACACGATCCCGCAGGGCCAGGCCGAGGCGGCCCGCTCGATCGGGCTGACCTTCGGGCAGAGCCTCACCGAGGTGCTGCTGCCGCAGGCCTTCCGCGGCGCCATCACGCCCCTGGGCAACACCCTCATCGCCTTGACGAAGAACACCACGGTCGCGACCGCCATCGGGGTCGCCGAGATCAGCGGCCTGATGAAGGAGATGATCGAGTTCCGCAGCGACCTGCTCATCCCGATCTTCCTCATCGTCGCGCTCGGCTTCGTGGCCCTCACCCTGCCCATGGGGTTGTTGACGACCTACTTGTCGAACCGGCTGGCGGTCAAGCGATGAGCGCCTCGGTCCTCTTCGACAATCCTGGGCCCAGGGCCCGCGCGCGCCATCGAATCGTCGCCGTCGTGAGTGGGGTGCTCGTGCTCGGCGCGCTGGCCCTGGCCGCCGCGCGCTTCGCCGAAAAGGGCAATCTGGCGCCGGAGAAGTGGATCCCGTTCGTCACGGCCGACATCTGGGTCAACTACTTCATCCCGGGCCTGATCAACACCCTCAAGGCGGCCTTCATCTCGATGCTGCTGGCCGGCGTCTTCGGGGTGCTCTTCGGCATGGGCCGGCTCTCGCCCAACCCGGTGATCCGCTGGATCGCCACCGTCGTCGTCGAGTTCTTCCGGTCGGTGCCGGTGCTGGTGATGATGTTCTTCACCTTCTACTTCGTGTCCTACAACTTCGCCTCCGCGTTGCCGGCCAACACTTTCCCGCTGGTGGCCGTCATCACCGGGCTGACCCTCTACAACGGCTCCGTCGTGGCCGAGCTCATCCGATCCGGGGTGGGCAGTCTGCCCAAGGGTCAGACCGAGGCAGGCCTGGCGATCGGGTTGACCCGAGGTCAGACCCTGCGCACCATCCTGTTGCCCCAGGCGATCACCGCGATGCTGCCCGCGCTCGTGGGCCAGCTCGTCGTCGTGCTCAAGGACACCGCGCTCGGGCAGATCGTGCTGTATCCCGAGTTGCTGACGACGTACAAGCAGATCGGCTCCTACAAGTCCAACCCCGTGCCTGCCCTGATGGTCATCGCGCTGATCTTCATCGCGATCAACTACGCCGTCACGAGTCTGGCCGGCTACCTGGAACGGCGCACCCGTCAGCGCGGGCGCCCCACCATCCCGGCCAAGGGCGTCGGTGCAGTGGTGCCGCCGGTCGACCTCGAGCCGATCGACACCGCCCGACAGCACGCCGACGACGAACTGCTCCGGGCGAAGTATCCGCACCACGGCCACACCACCGCGTCAACGCCCGGTGCCCCGTCGGCCGATCGGCGACCCCCCGCCGACACCGATGTCGGCGACGCGTGACAGACTCACCCGCGCCACAAGCGCCCCGCCAGTAGAGCCCCACGAGTGCCCGCGCCACCCGCTGACCTCGTCCTTTACCGACCGAACGGTCCGTCGTACCAACCAGTAGGAGGACCTACGGCCCGGTTGCCATTTTCGGCAAACCTGGCAGGCTCGACCCTGAACGTCTCCCGACTGCGAAGGCAGGTCATTGCGCATGAAGATCGTCGTCCTCGTCAAGTACGTGCCGGAGCCCACGGCCACCTGGAAATTCGCCGCTGACCTCACCGTCGACCGAGGGGCCGTCGAAGGACGGTTGTCCGAGCTCGACGAGTATGCCGTCGAGCAGGCAACGCAGCTGGCCGAGAAGGGCGCCGCGAGCGAGGTCGTCTTCCTGACGATGGGCCCGGCCAAGGCCACCGAGGGGCTGCGCAAGGCCCTGGCCATCGGCGGCAACAAGGGCATCCACGTGCTCGACGACGCCATCCACGGCTCCTGCGCCCAGTCCACCTCGCTGGTGCTGGCCAAGGCGCTGCAGAAGGAGGGCTTCGACCTGGTGCTCGCCGGGATGGCCTCCACCGACGCCGAGTTGTCGGTCGTGCCCTCGATGGTGGCGCACCGACTGGGGGTCAACCAGGCGACCTTCGCCGGTGAGCTGTCCATCGACGGTAGCGCCGCGACCATCCGTCGCGACACCGACGTGGCCAGCGAGCGCGTCTCGGTCGGCCTGCCGGCCGTCATCTCGGTGACCGACCAGACCGGTGAGGCCCGCTACCCGGCCTTCAAGGCGATCATGGGCGCGAAGAAGAAGCCGATCGAGACCTGGTCGCTGGCCGACCTCGGCGTGGCCGCCGGTGACGTCGGCCTCGGCGCGGCGAGCGTCAAGACCCTCGACGTCTCCCCCACCCCGGCTCGTGCGGCAGGCACCATCGTCAACGACGACGGCACCGGCGCGACCCAGCTGGCCGACTTCCTCGCCACGAAGGGCTTCATCTGATCGTGGCCGCAGCGCTGACCTGCCGGTCGGCCGCCTGCGCCTGCCCGCTCAGCTGCCCGCATCCCATCGGTGGAGCCGGCCCCCGGGCGGGGCGCCGCGTCCGCCGCACCGACGAAGCCGCACCGCGGCACACCTGATTCACCGCGAATCACCGCCAGACCTAGGAGACCATCGTGTCGGAAGTCCTCGTCGTCGCCGAGACCACTGCCTCGGGCGCCGTCCGCAAGCCCTCTCTCGAACTGCTCACCGCTGCCCGGGCCCTCGGTGAGCCCGCCGCCGTCGTCTTCGGCTCGCCCAGCGACGAGGCCGTCAGCCAACTCGGCGAGTACGGCGCAACCAAGGTGTATGCCGTGAACGCCGCCGGCGCCGGCGACTACCTCTCGCTGCCCAAGGCGGAGGCCGTCGTGCAGATCGCCAAGAGCGCCGGCCCGATCGCGGTGCTGCTGACCAGCGGCCCGGAGGGCAAGGACATCGCCGCCCGAGTGGCCGTCACCCTCGACTCGGGCATCGTCCCGGACGCCGTGTCGGTGGCCGCCGACGGCGGCTCGGTCGTGGCCACCCAGTCCGTCTTCGCCGGGCGCTGGCAGGCCCGCAGTCAGGTCGTGCGCGGCCCGGCCGTCATCACGATGCGCCCCAACGCGACGAACGCCGAGCCGGCTCCGGCCAGCCCGGCCGTCGAGTCGGTCGACGTCGCGGTGTCCGACGCCGCCAAGGGTGCCCAGATCACCGCCCGTGACCCGAAGGTGTCGACCGGGCGTCCCGAGCTCACCGACGCGGCCAAGGTCGTGGCCGGCGGCCGCGGCGTGGGCTCCCAAGAAGGCTTCGGGGTCATCGAGCAGACCGCCGACGCGCTGGGCGCTGCGGTGGGCGCTTCCCGTACGGTGACCGACCAGCACTGGGCGCCGCACGACATGCAGGTCGGCCAGACCGGCAAGACGGTCGCGCCGGCGCTCTACGTCGCCGCCGGCATCTCCGGAGCCATCCAGCACCGAGCCGGGATGCAGTCGAGCAAGACGATCGTCGTGGTCAACAAGGACCCGAAGGCACCGATGTTCCAGATCGCCGACTTCGGTGTCGTCGGTGACCTCCACAAGGTCCTTCCGGCGCTCATCGACGAGGTCGGCAAGCGCAGGGGGTGAGCCGTAGACGGCGCCGCACGGACATCGTGCGGCGCCGTCCCACCCACGCCCCCCTCGTCCACCCCTCCCCCTAAGGAGCTCTCCCGATGATGGCCCGCCTCGTCATTGGCCTGCTGCTCAGCGTCGTCTGCCTCGGCATCGCCGGGCGTCGCTTGCTCTTCCTCGTCAACCTGGGCAAGAAGTTCCAGCCGTTGGAGGCCGATCGCACCCCCGCCGTCGGGGCGGCCGTCAAGGCCGAGGTCGCCGAGGTCGCCGGTCAGCGCAAGCTGTTGCGGTGGACGGTCCCGGGCGTCGCGCACTTCATGGTCTTCTGGGGCTTCATGATCCTGCTCTTCACCGTGGTCGAGGCCTTCTTCGGCCTGGTGAAGGCCGACTTCCAGATGCCCATCCTCGGCAACTGGCCGTGGTTCGGCTTCGTCGAAGACCTGTTCGCGATCATGTGCGTGATGGCCCTGGCGATCTTCACGGTGCTGCGCATCCAGCAGGCCCCCAAGAACCTCGGCCGCCGCAGCCGCTTCTTCGGCTCGCACATCGGGCCGGCGTGGTTCGTGCTCTTCATGATCTTCAACGTGGTGTGGACCCTGCTGGCCTACCGCGGCGCCTCGATCAACGCCCAGGAGCTGCACGAGCCGCAGAACGCCGACAAGATGGGCTTCCTGCACGGGGCGTTCGCGTCACAGTGGTTCGCCGCGATCCTGCCCAAGAGCAACGTCGAGTTCTGGGAGACCTTCCTGCTGCTGCTGTCGCTGTCCGTGCTGCTCGGCTTCACGGTGTTCGTCACGTACAGCAAGCACATGCACATCTTCGCGTCGATCCCCAACGTCGCCTACGCACGGCGGCCGCGGGCCCTCGGCGCCCTGGAGCCGGTCTACTGGCAGGGCAAGAAGATCGATTTCGAGGACCCGGGCGAGGACGACGTCATGGGCGTCGGCAAGGTCGAGGACTTCACCTGGAAGGGTCTGCTGGACTTCGCGACCTGCACCGAGTGTGGCCGGTGCCAGAGCCAGTGCCCGGCGTGGAACACCGACAAGCCGCTCTCGCCCAAGGTGCTCATCATGGGGCTGCGCGACCACGCGCTGGCCAAGGCCCCCTACCTCATGGCCACCAAGGACGCCGACGGCAATGTCAAGACCGAGGGCCTCGCCGAGGCCGCGGTCAAGGAAGGCGAGCGCCCGCTGGTCGGCCCCGAGGGCGACGAGACCGCCTCGGTCGGCGAGCACGGCATCCACGGCGAAGGCGCGATCCCCTTCGACATGCTGTGGTCCTGCACGACCTGCGGCGCGTGCGTCGAGCAGTGCCCGGTCGACATCGAGCACGTCGACCACATCGTCGACATGCGCCGCTACCAGGTGCTCATGGAAGGTGCCTTCCCCGAGGAAGCCGGCATCATGCTCAACAACGTCGAGCACGCCGGTGACCCCTGGGGTCTGGGGCGCACCAAGCGCCTGGAGTGGGCCGAGGAGCTCGACTTCGAGATCCGCGTCTACGAGGGCGACAAGATCCCCGACGATGTCGAGTACCTGTTCTGGGTCGGCTGCGCGGGTGCCCTCGACGACACCGCCAAGCGCACCTCCAGGGCGGTGGCGACCCTGTTGCACGAGGCTGGCGTTGAGTTCATGATCCTCGGCGAGGCCGAGTCGTGCACCGGTGACCCGGCCCGACGGATGGGCCACGAGTTCCTCTACCAGATGATGGCGATGCAGAACGTCGAGGTCCTCAACGAGGCCGGCGCCAAGCGGATCGTCGTCACCTGCGCGCACTGCTACAACGCCCTGGCCAACGAATACCCGCAGGCCGGTGGTCACTACGAGGTCGTCCACCACACCACCCTGTTGGCTCGTCTTGTGGCCGAGCGCAAGCTCACCCCGGTGCAACGGGTCGACGCGGCGGTCACCTATCACGACCCGTGCTACCTGGGCCGGCACAACCGCATCTTCGCCGCCCCGCGCGAGGTCCTCGGCTCGGTGCCGGGCACCCGTGTGCAGGAGATGCCGCGCAACCAGGAGCGCTCGTTCTGCTGCGGCGCCGGTGGCGCCCGGATGTGGATGGACGAGAATCTCGGCACCCGGATCAACCAGAACCGCGCCGACGAGGCCATCGCGACCAAGCCCGACCTCATCACTGCGGCCTGCCCGTTCTGCATCACGATGCTCTCCGACGGCGTCGCCCAGCGTCAGCAGGAGGGCACCGCGGCCACCTCGCTCGAGGTGACCGATGTCGCCGAGGTCCTGCTGCGCAGCATCCGCCCCGACCTGGCCAGCGTGGCCACCGGAGGCGACGAGACGACGTGACGCCCCGGCCGGGCTGCATCCGGCAGACCGGCGACCACCACCCTGCATCCGCAGCCTCTCCGCGGATCCTGATACCGCTCCGCCCCGCTCGGACGGACCTCCCGCCCGACTCCCGACCGGGACCGCGCGGCATACGGCTGGCGCCAGCCACGCCGTGACGCAGTGTTCTGCCGTACCCTCGACCGACCGACCGACAGACCGCCCATCTCGCGATCAAAGGACCAGTCCATGACCGACACCCAGAGCACCGGACACGCACTCGGCGCCGGCCTCGACCTCGAGACGCTCAACCTCATGCTGGAGTCACTCAACGACTTCGTCGACACCGCGCTGAGCCCCGAGCTGCAGCTCGAGCTCGACCACGAGGACCGCTGCCCCGAGGACATCGTGCGGATGCTGTCGGACCCCGAGCAACTCGGTGTCACCGCGGCGTTCATCCCCGCGGCCTACGACGGCATGGACGGCGGCGCCTTCGACTCCTACCGCATCTGTGAGCTGATGGCCCGCAAGGACCTCGGCCTGGGCACCGCCGTCTTCGCCACCTTCCTCGGCTCCGACCCGATCGTCGTCGGCGCCACCGAGGAGCAGAAGATGGAGTGGCTCGGGGCGATCGCCCGCGACGGCGTCGTCTTCGCCTACGGCGCCACCGAGCCCGAGGCCGGCTCGGACCTCGGCGCCCTGGAGACTACGGCGACCCCGGTGCGCAACGACGCCGGCGAAGTCGTCGAGTACGTCATCAACGGCAAGAAGCAGTGGATCTCCAACGGCTCGATCGCCGACTTCTCCACGATCCTGGCCAAGACCGAGGCCGGGCCGTCCTGGTTCGTCGTCGCCAAGGACACCCCCGGCTTCAGCGCCGCTCCCCCGGAGGACAAGCACGGTCTGCGGCTGTCCAACACGGCGGCACTCTTCCTCGACGACGTGCGCGTGCCGGCCTACAACCTCATCGGCGGTGTCGAGGGCAAGGGCCTCGTGCAGGCCCAGCAGGTCTTCGGCTACACCCGACTGATGGTCGCGGCCTTCGGGCTCGGCGCCGGGTGGGAGGCCCTCGACCGGGCCATCGAGTACTCCAAGCAGCGCGTCCAGGGCGGCAGTCTGTTGTGCGACAAGCAGGGCTACACCCACAAGCTCATCGTGCCCAACGCGGTGCGCCTGGAGGCCTCCCGGGCCTTCATCGAGGACACCGCGGACAAGATCGACCGCGGGCTGGGCAACGACGGGGCGATGAACACCGAGGGTGCGATCGCCAAGTACCTCGCGACGGTGGCCGGCAACCAGGCCGCCGACGACGCGATCCAGGCGCACGGCGGCTACGGCTACACCCGGCCCTACGTCGTCGAGAAGGTCAAGCGCGACGTGCGGATCACGACGATCTACGAGGGCACCTCGGAGATCATGGAGATGACCATCTCCCGCGACCGCTGGCAGCAGCACCTCAAGACCCAGGGCGGGTACTACAAGACCAAGGCCACGGCGCTGCGCGGCTTGCACGCCAAGCACCCGAGCATCGGTGCCGACGTCGCCGCTCTGGCCTGTGAGGGTATGGCCGTCGTCCTCGAGGCGTGCCGCACCGGTCGGCTCACCCGCAACCAGCACATCCTCTTCCGGTTGGGCGAGATGATCGCGCACTGCGAGGGTGCCGAGATCTTCTGCTACCGGGCCGCCCAGGCCGCGACCGACAGCGCCTTCGAGAAGACCCTCAAGCGCTTCGACGCCGGCACGCTCGCGACGATGTCTCGGGTCTATGCCCGGGAGGCTGCGGCGCGGGTCGCCTTCGACGGCTCCCGTTGGGTCGCCGGTGCGGCCGAGCCGGGCAGCCCGGCGGTCGCGGCCGTCAATGCCATCCCCACCGCCGCCATCCAGGCCGCCCAGGCCGGCCTGGTCACCGACATGGACTCGGTCGCCAACTCCCTCTACGGGCGCTGACGACCGTTTCCACAGCATCCGGTATGCCGCCCGCGCCCACCACCCCGGCCGGGCGGCATACCCACTAGCACAGCAGCGGCTCACCGCACGGTGAGCACCCGTCAGAGCAGCGCGCACGAAGTCGAGCAGCACCGGAAGGGACAGCGCAACCATGACCGAGGTCCACCCCGTCGCCATCGTCGGTATCGCGGCGATCATGCCCATGGCACCGGACGCCGACGCGTTCTGGGCCAACATCACCGGTGGTCGCTACTGCATCACCGATGTGCCGCCGGAGCGTTGGGACCCTGCGCTCTACTACTCCCCCGACCACTCCTTGCCGGACAAGACCTACTCGGCGATCGGTGGGTGGGTCCGGGAGTTCGAGTGGGACCCGATCCGCTGGAAGCTGCCGATCCCGCCGAAGGTGTCGGCGCAGATGGACGAGGGCCAGCGCTGGGCGCTGTCGGCCTCGCGTCGCGCGCTCCTGGACGCCGGTTGGCCCAACTGGGGCGTGGACAGCGATCGGGTCGCGGTCATCCTCGGCAACGCCATCGGTGGCGAGAAGCACTACGACTCCAGCCGCCGGATCCGGCTGCCGGAGACCCTCGTGCGGCTGCAGGAGTCGGCGACCATGCAGAGCCTGCCGCCGGATGTGCAGCACCGCATCATCGAGGAGACCCGCGCCAACTTCCTGGGCCAGCTGTTCGACATCACCGAGGACACCATGCCCGGTGAGCTCTCCAACGTCATCGCCGGCCGGGTGGCCAACGTGCTCAACCTGCGCGGCCCGAACTTCACCACCGACGCGGCCTGCGCCTCCGGCCTCGCCGCGGTCAACTCGGCGATCCTCGGGCTGGTCGACCACCAGTACGACGCCGTCGTGACCGGCGGTGTCGACCGCAACATGGGCGTCGACGGCTTCGTCAAGTTCTGCAAGATCGGCGCGCTGTCGGCCACCGGCACCCGCCCCTTCGACTCGGGCGCCGACGGCTTCGTCATGGGTGAGGGCTGCGCCATCTTCGTGCTCAAGCGGCTCGAGGACGCCGAGCGTGACGGTGACCGCATCTACTCGGTCATCATGTCGGTGGCCGGCTCCTCCGACGGCAAGGGCAAGGGCATCACCGCCCCCAACCCGGTCGGTCAGAAGCTCGCCGTCGCCCGCGCCTGGGAGCGCGCCGGGCTCGACCCGGCGACGGTCACCAGCCTCGAGGCGCACGGCACCTCCACGCGCGTCGGTGACGCCGTCGAGTTGGAGAGCCTCGACGCGATCTTCGGTGCTGCCGGCGCTCGCAAGGGCTCCGTCGCGCTCGGGTCGGTCAAGTCGAACATCGGCCACCTCAAGGCTGCGGCCGGCACGGCCGGGCTGTTCAAGATGGCCAAGTCGTTGCACGAGAAGGTGCTCACCCCCTCGCTCAACTTCGTCAACCCCAACGAGAACGTCGACTGGGAGCGCAGCCCGGCCAAGGTCAACACCCAACTGCGTCCGTGGGACGACGCCGGCCCCGAGGGCATCCGCCGCGGCGGTGTCTCGGCCTTCGGCTTCGGTGGTACGAACTTCCACGTCGTCCTCGAGGAGCACGTCCCGGGTCGTCACCAGCCCCGGCCCAAGGTCTTCGCCTCGGCCGCGGTGCCCGCTGGTGCCCAGGTGACCGCGACGGTGGCCGGCGGGTCGGGCGGCGGCAGTGCCGCCCCGGCACCGGTAGCCCCGCTGCTCACCCCGATGCGCGGCGCCCTCGTGCTCGGCGGCCAGGATGACGCCGAGGTGCTCGCCCAGGTGCAGACCCACTTGGCCGCCGCCCAGGCCGGGCAGGCGCCCGCGCCGGCCTCCCCCAACCCCGCCCTGGCCAATGCCGCGGTCCGCGTCGCGGTCGACTACGGCAACGCCGAGGAACTGGCCGGCAAGCTGGACAAGCTGGCCAAGGGCCTGGCCTCCGGCAACCCGGCCATCTTCAAGATGCTGCGTCAGCAGGGGGTCTTCCTCGGCCGCGGTCCCGCGCCCAAGGTCGCCTTCCTCTACACCGGGCAGGGCAGCCAGTACGTCAACATGGTTCGCTCGCTCTACGAGGCCCAGCCGATCGTCAAGGCGACCTTCGACCAGGCCGACCGGGTGATGACCCCGCTGCTCGGGCGTCCGCTCACGTCGTTCATCTATGTCGACAAGAACGACGAGGCCGCGGTCAAGACTGCGACCAAGCAGCTCATGCAGACCGAGATCACCCAGCCCGCGGTGCTGGCCACCGACCTGTCCCTGACCCGCCTGCTGCGGGCCTACGGCGTCAAGCCGGACATGGTCATGGGCCACAGCCTCGGTGAGTACGGCGCCCTCGTGGCCGCCGGCTCGCTCACCCTTGACGCGGCGATGGAGGCCGTGTCGGCCCGCGGGCGCGAGATGGCCCACCTGTCCGTCGAGGACAACGGGGCCATGGTCGCCGTCTTCGGCCCGCTGGAGGAGATCCAGCGCACCGTCGACGCCACCGAGGGCTACGCCGTCGTGGCGAACATCAACTCCTACAACCAGGCCGTCGTCGGCGGTGCGACCAAGGCCGTCGAGTCGGCCATGGAGGTCTTCGCGGCCAAGGGCATCAACGCGATCCGACTGCCGGTCAGCCACGCCTTCCACACCTCGATCGTGGCCCCGGCCTCCGGGCCGTTCATCGTCGCGCTGCGCCGGCTCAACCTCGTGCCGCCGAAGCTGCCGATCGTCGCGAACGTCACCGGCGAGTTCTACCCCGCCGATGCGACCTCCGAGACGATGCTCGACTTCGCCGGCCAGCAGATCGCCTCGCCCGTCCAGTTCGTCAAGGGCCTGGAGACGCTGTATGCCGCCGGCGCCCGCGTCTTCGTCGAAGTCGGGCCCAAGAAGGCCCTGCACGGCTTCGCCGACGACGTCCTCGGTTCTCGTCACGATGACGTGACCGCGCTCTTCACGAACTTCCCGAAGCTGGAGGACGCCGCCGCCTTCAACCAGGCGCTCTGTGGCCTGTATGCCGCGGGCCACGGCTTCGCTCCGCTCCCCGACGACGCCCCGGCTGCTGCTCCGGCTCCGGCGGCTGCTGTTGCGGCTCCGGTGGCGACCGCGCCGGCCGCCGTTGCTCCGGCCGCGCCGGTTGCCGCCGCGCCGGCAGCGTCCAGCGCGCTGGCGGTCCCGTCGAGCGGCACCGGGCCCTCCGACGCCGTCATCACCGAGTTGGGCAAGCTGTTCGCCGGTGTGCTCGAGCAGGGCATGCGCCTCTACGGTGTCCCGACGGTTGCTCCGGTGGCGGCACCGGCGGCCGGGGCGCCCGAGCCGAGCCGCCCGGGTGCCGAGCCCATCGTCATCACCGGCGCCGGGCTCGGCCTGCCCAAGGTCGACCCGATGTTCGACGACGCCAACATCGGGCGCATCCTGTCCGGCGAGCAGTTCATCTCGAAACTGCCGCAGTCCGAGCGCACGAAGATGGTCCGGATGCGGGTCACCCGGCTCGTCAAGGACGCCACGACGGGAGCCGGCAGCTTCCTCGCGATCGACAGCGAGGACGAGGTCATCAAGCTGGCCGGTCTGCGGGCGCCGATCGACGTCGTCTCGCAGTACGAGGTCGACCCCCGCCGCGATGCGTCCCTGGACACCACGACGCGGATGGCGATCGGGGCCGGTCTGGACGCGATGCGCGACGCCGGCATCCCGCTGGTGATGCACTACAAGACCACGACGATCGGATCGCAGTTCCCCGACCGTTGGGGTCTGCCGATCAGCATGCGCGACGACACCGGCGTGATCTTCGCCTCGGCCATGCCCGGCCTGCACAACTTCGCCGAGCAGGTCACCGAGTACATGGAGGACAAGGCCCGGCGCGAGCACCTCCTGGCGCTCGAAGGCGTGCGCTCCCAGCTGACCGGCAGCGAGCCGGTCACCGGGCAGATCGACGCCATGATCGCCGAGCTCAAGGCCGAGTTGGAGGCCCACCCGTTCGCCTTCGACCGGCACTTCCTCTTCCGGATCCTGTCCATGGGGCACTCGCAGTTCGCCGAGCTGATCGGCGCCCGCGGGCCCAACACGCAGGTCAACGCCGCGTGTGCGAGCACCACCCAGGCGGTCGCCATCGCCGAGGACTGGATCCGCGCCGGCCGCTGCCGCCGCGTCATCATCGTCTCCGGCGACGACCTGGCCAGTGACCAGCTGATGCGCTGGACCGGCACCGGCTTCCTGGTGACCGGCGCCGCCGCCACCGACGAAGAGGTCGAAGACGCTGCCCTGCCGTTCGACCGGCGCCGCCACGGCATGATCGTCGGCACCGGTGCGGCCGCTCTGGTCATCGAGTCGGCCGAGTCCGCGCGCGACCGCGGCATCCGCCCGATCGCCCAGGTGCTCGGCACGGTGATCGCCAACAGCGCCTTCCACGGCACCCGCCTCGATGTCGAGCACATCACCGGCGCGGCCAAGACCCTGATGGCCGAGGTCGAGGCGTGGGGCCTGGACCGACGCCAGGTCGCCCCCGAGATGATGTTCATGTCGCACGAGACGTACACCCCGGCCCGGGGTGGCAGTGCGGCAGCGGAGATCAACGCCCTGCGCGAGGTCTTCGGCGACGACGTGGACAAGGTCGTCATCACGAACACCAAGGGCTTCACCGGCCACGCGATGGGGGCCGGCATCGAAGACGTCGTCGCCCTCAAGGCCTTGGAGACCGGCATCATCCCGCCGGTGCCCAACCACAAGGAGGTCGACCCTGACCTGGGCAACCTCAACCTCTCCAAGGGCGGACCTCACCCCAACGTGCGGTACGCCTGGCGGCTCGCCGCCGGCTTCGGTTCGCAGGTGGCCATGGCCTTCCTGCGCTATGTGCCGATGCCCGACGGGGTGCGCCGGGCCCCCGGGCAACTGGGCTTCGAGTACCGCATCATCGACCGGCAGGCCTGGCAACGCTGGGTCGACGAGTCCGCCGGCCGCGCCAACGCCCAGTTGGAGGTCGACCACCGCCGACTGCGGATCGTCGACGCCGGTCCCCCGGCGAAGCTCTTCGACTACACCACGAGGCTCCCGGTGCCCTACCCGGACCTCAACCGGGTGCCGGGCGGCGCTCCGGCCCCCGCCGCACCGGCTGCGGCTGTCGCGGCTGCGGCGGCTCCGGCCGCCCCACGGGTGTCCGCGCCGGCACCGGCGCCCGCTGCGGCACCAGCCCCGGCACCCGCTGCGGCACCTGCACCTGCCCCGGCACCGGTTGCTGCCCCGGCTCCGGCTCAGCCGGCTGGTGACCCGGTCCTGGACAAGGTGACCTCGATCGTCGCCGAGCTGACCGGCTACCCCGCCGATCTGCTCGACCCTGACCTCGACCTCGAGGCCGACCTCGGTGTCGACACCGTCAAGCAGGCCGAGGTCTTCGCCGCCGTGCGCGAGCACTACCAGGTCGAACGCGACGACACCATGAAGCTGCGCGACTTCCCCACCCTGCGCCACGTCGCTGGTTGGGTGCGCGGCAAGGCCGGGCTTCCGGAGCCAGGCTCCGCGGCGCCGGGTGCGGCCGCACCGGCGGCCGCCGCGGCCGCACCTGCGGCGGCCCCTGCCGCAGCCCCTGCCGGCGCCGACCCGGTGCTGGCCAAGGTGACCGAGATCGTCGCCGAGCTGACCGGCTACCCCGCCGACCTGCTCGACCCCGACCTCGACCTCGAGGCCGACCTCGGCGTCGACACCGTCAAGCAGGCCGAGGTCTTCGCCGCCGTCCGCGAGTTCTACGACGTGGAACGCGACGACACCCTCAAGCTGCGCGACTTCCCCACCCTGCGCCACGTCGCCGGCTGGGTGCGCGGCAAGGCCGGCCTGCCCGAGCCCTCCGCTGCTGCTGCAGCGGCACCCGCGGCACCCGCGGCGGCGGCCCCGGTCGCCGCACCGGTTGCCGCCCCCGCTGCAGCAGGCGCCGACCCGGTCCTGGACAAGGTGACCTCGATCGTCGCCGAGCTGACCGGCTACCCCGCCGATCTGCTCGACCCCGAGCTCGACCTCGAAGCCGACCTCGGCGTCGACACCGTCAAGCAGGCCGAAGTCTTCGCCGCCGTCCTCTATTTCTACCTGGTCCAGCGCCCTGCCAGCTCCACGCTGTTCCACTTCCCGACGCTCTTGCGCTCCGCCGGGTGGATCCGCAGCAAGGCCGGCC
>RRZT011382758.1_pt1 | contig 31297 bp, 32 predicted proteins | sample 2165551 | NCBI WGS metagenome assembly RRZT01 (sample SAMN10456910, study PRJNA506462) | wastewater metagenome | biome: wastewater; feature: sludge; material: wastewater sludge; isolation source: wastewater sludge with Escherichia coli K12::gfp cells carrying plasmid... | place: USA: Moscow, Idaho...
CGATCAACCAGCAGTACACGACCAACAGCGAAAGTGCCGATTCGGCGCTGAGTATCACCGAGGCCAATCTTGCGCAGATAGTCGATGCGATCCAGAACATCCAGACGCTCGCAGTCAATGCCGGCAATGCCACGCAGACTGCGGAAGAGAAAAAGATGCTCAATGCCGAGCTGCAAGGGCGCTATCAGGAGTTGCTGGGCCTGGCTAACAGCACCGATGGCAACGGGGTTTACCTGTTTTCCGGTTTCCAGGGCGGGATCAAGCCGTTTACCGAAAGCGCTTACGGTCAGGTCAGCTACAACGGCGACGAAGGCGTGCGCAAGATCCAGATTTCATCCGGCCGGCAGATTCCTATTTCGGAGAACGGCAACGAAGTCTTCCGCAATATCAAGAACGGCAACGGGACTTTCGTGACGGCGGCCGGTTTGGCCAACACCGGATCGGGCGTTGTCAGTAGCGGCGAAGTCACCTCGAAGACGGCCTGGGACAGTGCGCCGAGTCCGCGCAATTTCGAGGTCCGGTTCACCGGTAGCAGCACCTACGATATTTACTTGAACAATGCATCGATTGTGACTGGTGCAAGTTATACCGCAGGGAGCACGATCTCGCTGGCGAGCTATGGCGTCCAGTTCTCGGTCAGCGGGGCGCCGGCCGGTGGCGATAGCTTTACCCTGAATCCGAGCACTAACGAGGATATTTTTTCCACGATCGGGGCCTTTTCCAGCGCGCTGACTTCCTATACCACAGACAGCACCGGCAACGGTCAGGCCGATTTCCAGAACAGCCTCAACGGGGTGATGCAGAATCTCGATAATGCGCTGTCGCAGGTGCTGAAGGTGCAGGCCTCGATTGGCGCGCGCATGAAGGAAACCGAGTCGGTTCAGGACACCAACGAGGATCTGCAGCTGCAGTACGAAAAGACCCTGTCCGGCTTGCAGAATCTCGATTACGCGAAGGCTGCCAGCGATTTTGCCGAAAACCAGATGTTGCTTGAGGCGACGCGCAGCAGCTTTGCTGCGATCAAGGATCTGAGCCTTTTCAAGTACATCTAGCGTTTCGATCAGCTAGACTTCGGCGTTGTTCAGGCTGTTTCATGTTCGAGCGAGCCCTGCGGGGCTCGCTTTGTTTATGTGATCTGAATACCTATCTTTAAAAAGTCCATATTAATCAATAAGTTATAGATTTTATTCCGGTGCATTGATGAAAACCAAAACGATCTATGCCTGTCAGGGCTGCGGCGCGACGTCGTCGAAATGGCAGGGGCAATGCCCGGGCTGCGGCGAGTGGAATACGCTGGTCGAGTCCGTGCAGCAGGCGCGCCCGGCCGGGCGCTTCCAGTCGCTCGCGGCCGATGGCGCGATCCGGCCGCTGCGCGAGGTTGAAACCGCCGAGTTGCCGCGCACTCCGACCGGCATTGCCGAGCTCGACCGCGTGCTTGGCGGCGGCCTGGTTCCCGGCGGCGTCGTGCTGATCGGCGGCGATCCCGGCATCGGCAAGTCGACGCTGCTGCTGCAGGCGCTGACGCATCTGGCTGCCAGTTGCAGGACGCTGTACGTGTCGGGCGAGGAATCGCCGCAGCAGATCGCGTTGCGCGCACGCCGGCTCGATCTGTCCGCATCGGATGTCGCGCTGTATGCCGAAATCGGTCTGGAAAAGATTATCGGTGCGCTTGAGCGCGAAAAGCCGCAAGTCGCGGTTATCGATTCGATCCAGACCCTGTTCACCGATGCGCTGACTTCCGCGCCGGGTTCGGTCGCCCAGGTGCGCGAATGCGCGGCGCAATTGACGCGCTTCGCCAAACGGCACGGCACGACGATCCTGCTGGTTGGCCATGTGACCAAGGAAGGCGCGCTCGCGGGGCCGCGAGTGCTTGAGCATATCGTCGATGCGGTGCTGTATTTCGAGGGCGACACGCATTCGAGCTTCCGCTTGATCCGTGCGATCAAGAACCGTTTCGGCGCGGTCAACGAGCTTGGTGTTTTCGCGATGACCGACAAGGGATTGCGCGAAGTCGCGAACCCGTCGGCACTGTTCCTGAGCCAGCACCGCGACCCGGTCGCCGGTTCGTGTGTGCTGGTCACGCAGGAAGGGACACGCCCGCTGCTGGTCGAGGTGCAGGCGCTGGTCGACGACGCGCACGCGCCGCAGCCACGCCGGCTTGCAGTCGGCATCGAGCAGAACCGGCTGGCGCTGCTGCTCGCAGTGCTGCACCGCCATGCCGGCGTTGCTGCGTTCGATCAGGATGTGTTCATCAACGCGGTCGGCGGTGTGCGCATCAGTGAGCCTGCGGCCGATCTGGCGGTCCTGTTGGCGATTGTGTCGTCGCTGCATGATCGTCCGCTGCCGGAAAAGCTCGTCGTGTTCGGCGAAGTCGGTCTTGCGGGGGAAGTGCGTCCGGTGCAGCGTGGCCAGGAGCGCCTGCGCGAGGCGGCGAAGCTCGGATTTACCCATGCAATCGTGCCGAAAGCCAACCGGCCGAAGCAACCGATCGAAGGCATGACTGTCACTGCGGTCGAACGGCTGGCCGATGCGGTTGAAGCGGCGCTGTGAAATTTGGCGGCGTCCGGCTTGAAATTGGCGGCGCCGGCCGCATAAATACCGCGGCTCCTGCCATTTTCAGAGCGGATCAGCTAGGATGCGATCTGACCAAACCCAACCGGAGAACAAGATGAGCGAAAATATCGTACCGCTGAGCGATGCCAGTTTTGAAGCCGAAGTCCTGCAGACCGCAGGTCCGGTGCTGGTCGATTACTGGGCCGAATGGTGCGGCCCGTGCAAGATGATCGCGCCGATCCTTGATGAAGTCGCGGGCGAGTACGCCGGCAAGCTCAAGGTTTGCAAGCTCAATATCGACGAAAACCAGGCTACACCGCCGAAGTACGGTATCCGCGGCATTCCGACTCTGATGCTGTTCGTGGGTGGCGAAATCAAGGCTACCAAGGTTGGCGCGCTGTCCAAGTCGCAGCTCGTCGCGTTCCTCGACAGCAATCTGTGAGAATGCCGACACCCGTTCGCTCTGGGCGAGCGGGTGTTTGACATGCGGCGGGTTCCGTTTTAATCTGTACCCTAATTCCTGCGCTGCGGATCTCTCCGTTGCGAAACTCCGTTATATCCCTTCCGGTTTTCCTCATTCTGTTTGTTCAATTTGAACGGCATATTCATGCATCTATCAAACCTAAAAAATCTGCATATCTCCGAGCTCATCGAGATGGCGATCGCCAACGAGATCGATGGCGCCAACCGTTTCCGCAAGCAGGATCTGATCTTCGCGCTGCTGAAGAATCAAGCCAAGAAAGGCGAAAGCATTTTCGGCGACGGCGCGCTTGAAGTGTTGCCGGACGGCTTCGGCTTTCTGCGCAGTCCCGACGCCTCCTATCTGGCCGGCCCGGATGACATCTATGTCAGTCCGAGTCAGATCCGCCGCTTCAACCTGCACACCGGCGACACGATCGAGGGCGAGATCCGTACACCGAAGGACGGTGAACGCTATGTTGCGCTGGTCAAGGTCGACAAGGTCAACGGCGAGCCGCCAGAAAATTCCAAGCGCAAGATACTGTTCGAAAACCTGACGCCGCTGTTCCCGACCAAGCGCCTGAATCTTGAGCGTGATATCAAGGGAGCGGAAAATATCACCGGCCGCCTGATCGACCTGATGGCACCAATCGGCAAGGGGCAGCGCGCCTTGCTGGTCGCGCCGCCCAAGACCGGCAAGACCGTGATGTTGCAGCATATTGCCCACGCGATTACCGATAATCATCCGGAAGTCGTGCTGATCGTATTGCTGATCGATGAGCGCCCGGAAGAAGTCACCGAAATGCAGCGTTCGGTCAAGGGCGAAGTCGTTTCCTCGACCTTTGACGAGCCGGCGACGCGCCATGTGCAGGTGGCCGACATGGTCATCGAAAAGGCCAAGCGTCTCGTCGAACACAAGAAGGATGTCGTGATCCTGCTTGATTCAATCACGCGTCTCGCCCGTGCTTACAATACGGTCGTCCCGGCTTCAGGCAAGGTGCTGACCGGTGGCGTCGATGCGAATGCGCTACAGCGGCCGAAGCGTTTCTTCGGTGCTGCGCGCAATATTGAGGAAGGCGGCAGCCTGACGATCATTGCGACCGCGCTGGTTGATACCGGCAGCCGCATGGATGACGTGATTTTCGAAGAATTCAAGGGTACCGGCAATAACGAAATCCACCTCGATCGCCGCATGGCCGAGAAGCGGATCTTTCCGGCGATCAACATCAACCGTTCCGGCACGCGTCGCGAGGAACTACTGATCCCGCAGGAGCAGTTGCAGAAGATCTGGGTGCTGCGCAAACTGCTCTATCCGATGGACGATCTCGAGGCGATGGACTTCCTGCTCGACAAGATCCGCGCGACCAAGACCAACTCCGATTTCTTCGATTCGATGCGGCGCTGAGAGCGGGTTGATCTGCTTGCTGAAAAGGCGGATAATGCCGCCTTTTCGCGAGTTCCGGCCTGGTCGGAGCTAAAGGATCGCTGCACAATCCAGCGATCGCCTTGTTAAACAGACAGGAAATCCCATGAAGACCGATATCCATCCGGATTACAAAGAAATTACCGTGACTTGCTCCTGCGGCAACGTGTTCAAAACCGGCTCCACGATGGGCAAGGACCTGCACATCGAAGTGTGCTCCGAATGCCATCCGTTCTACACCGGCAAGCAGAAGGTTGTTGATACCGCTGGCCGTATCGAGAAGTTCAACCAAAAGTACGGGATGTTTGGCAAGAAGTAATCCGCAGCACCTTTCTGAAAAAGGCAGCCTCGTGCTGCCTTTTTTGTTTCCGTCTGGCATCATGCCAGTTTCGAATCCTCTGCCGCATCGCGTCTTATGCTGACTTATATCCCGCCTTCCGAACGTCCCGTCCTCTCGTCTGCACCGAAAGAGGCTCCGTGGCACCTGCTTCTGCTGTGTGCGGTCTGGCTGCTGCCGGGATTGGTCGGGCACGATCCGTGGAAGCCCGCCGAAAACCAGACCGTGGCCGTGATTCAGCACATGCTCCACAGTGGCAACTGGCTGTTGCCGCAGCTGGCGGGTCAGCCGTGGCTTGATCAGGCGCCGCTTTATTACTGGGTGGCCGCGGGTTTTGGCAAGCTGTTCGGTGGACTGGGCCTGGCGCTGCATGACGTGGTGCGACTGAGTACCGGCCTGTGGGCGGCGCTCGCGATGTGGGGCGTCGGCATGGCCGGCCGCGAGCTGTACGGGGTGCGCCAGGGGCGGGTGGCTGTGGTGGCGTTGATCGGCAGCGTCGGCCTGTTGACCTGGGGGCATCATGCTTCGCCGGCGATGCCCGCTTTCGCGGCCTTTGCGTGGCAGATCTATGCGCTGGCGCTGTTGCGCGGCCGGCCGTTGCGCGCCGGGCTGGTGCTTGGCACCGCCTGGCTGGTGTTGTTGCTCGGCGCAACCTGGAGCGAGCTGGCGCTGACGGTGGCTTGCGCGCTGCTGTTGCCGGTCTTGCCGGCCTGGCGCAAGAGTTCATTTCTGGTGGTGCTGCTGGCGGCCTTCGTGATCGCTGTGCCGCTGGGGCTGGTCTGGCCTTTGCTGTTGCACCAGCAGGCGCCGGCAGCGTTTGCTTTCTGGCGGGATACGCAGTCGCTGGGACTGTACGGCGGAATGGGCGACCTGCGCCTGTTTCACCAGCCCGGTTACCTGCCTTCCATTGTCGTCTGGTTCGCCTTTCCGGTGTTGCCGCTCGCGGCGTGGGCGCTCTGGCTGAACCGGCGTTCGCTGTGGCAATCGCAGTGGTTTTTGCCATTGTCGCAGTCGCTGCTGGTCGTTTTCTGGCTGATGCTGGCCGGCGATCCGGGCGAGGTGCAGGCGTTGCTGTTACTGGCGCCGCTGGCGGTGCTGGCGGGCGCCGGCATTGACGACCTGCGGCGCGGCGCGGCATCGTCGTTGTACTGGTTCGGGGCTACGACGCTGGGTGCTTTCGCCATCGCGTTATGGGCAGGCTGGTTCGTGCTGCAGCTTGGCTGGCCGACTCGGTTGGCGGTCGAACTTGCGCGCCTGAATCCGGTCTACCAACCGGGAATTGGCATCGGCGTGGTGTTTTCCTTGTTCATCAGCGCGGCTTGGGTTTGGGTGCTGCTCGCAAGTCGTTCGCTCGGTCGCCGGGCTGTGACTGGCTGGGCATGCGGGCTGACGCTGATCTGGGGGCTGCTGGTCGGCCTGTATCAGCCGTGGCTTGATGCGACCAAGACTTACCGTCCGGTCGGCGAGGGTGTTGGCCTGGCCGCGCAGTCTTATCCCGGCTGCATTGCCGCTCCGATGCTGGGCGCCGCATCGCTGGGTGGGGTTGCCTATTTCAGCGGGCGCGAATTGCGCGGCGCTGCAGCGGAAAATCTGACCGAGTGCCCGCTGCTGCTGATCCAGTCGCGCATAGCGCCGCTGGTGGAGTATCCGCTACTGTGGAGCGGCCACAGGGCTGGCGAGAGTGATGAGCAATTTTATCTGTATCGTCGCGGGTAGTTAGTAAGCTGTTGATTTATTTGATTTTTCTTTGAGTGGCGGCCTGCTGACCGATTTTGCCTTCCTTGCCCTGCAGCAGGCCGGCGATGTTTTTCTTGTGGCGCGCGATCAGGAGCAGCGCGATCGAGCAGACTGCGGTGAAATAACCCTGCCCGGGCAACAGGAACCAGGCGAAAGCCGGCGCGCAGACTGCGGCGATCAGCGCCGAGAGCGACGAGATCTTGACGATCTTGGCCATGAAAAGCCAGATCGTCAGCAGGCCGAGGCCCATCCAGGCGTTCAGCGCGAGCAGGATGCCGAGCGCCGTGGCCACGCCCTTGCCGCCCTTGAAGCGAAAGAACACCGGCCACATGTGACCGATGGTCGCAGCAACCGCGCAGGCTGCGATTGTCGCATCGCCGAGGCCGAGTCGCGGTGCGGCGAGCTGGGCCAGAAATACGGCGATCCAGCCCTTCAACGCATCGCCGAGCAGCGTCAGCGCGGCGGCTTTTTTGTTGCCGCTGCGCAGCACATTGGTCGCGCCCGGATTGTTCGAGCCGTAGGTGCGCGGGTCGGCGAGACCCATGATTTTCGATATGATCACGGCGAAAGACAGCGAGCCGATCAGATAGGCGGCCACGACAAGCAATAACTGGTTCATGGTGGATTTCCACTACAATACAGGCCCCGGATTCTAAGGTATCACCGGGTTTTGCCCAAGCATTGAAAGCGGTTTGATGGATATCATTTTTTTGCACACGGTGCGCGCGAAGACCCTGATTGGCTGGTATGACTGGGAACGTGTCGCGCCGCAGACGATCGAACTTGATCTTGAGATTGGCCTGCCGTCCTCGCGGGCAGGAGCATCCGACCATCTGAATGACACGATCGACTATGCGCGCGTCGTCGAAGTGCTGCGCGAATCATTATTGCAACAGCAATTCCAGTTGCTTGAGGCGCTGGCTGAGCATGTTGCTCAGCTTGTCATGAGTGATTTCGCTTCGCCGTGGGTGCGCGTTTCCGTGACCAAGCCCGGCATCCTGCCCGATGTTGCCAAGGTCGGCGTGACGATCGAGCGCAGCCAGCGTGCCGGCAGTTGATTCAATTTCTTTGCCACTTGAACTTTTTTCATTTGGCCGCAACTAAGTAAACGCGCAATATCGCGCTTTTGTGAGAATTCTACCGATGAGCAAGTCCGGTCGTTCCTTGATGGTCGCCCTGCTTTCCGCCTCCCTGTTTGTGGCCCACGTGGCCGAAGCCGCCCGCCTGGGTGGCGGGCGTTCCGCCGGCATGCAGCGCAGCCAGATCACCCGCAGCGCGCCGCAGCGCCAAGCGCAGCAGGTTCCTCCGCAACAGCAGCCGGCACAGCAACCCCAGCGTAGCGGACCGGGCTGGGGCGGCGTGGCGGCTGGCGTGGCTGCAGGTGCTGCGACCGGCTATTTGCTGAACGAGGCGATGAAGCCTGATGCTGCCGCCGCCTCGCCTGCTGCAGCTCAGCCGGCTCCCGCGCAGCAGCAGGGTGGCGGCATCCCCTGGGGCTGGATCATCGCGCTCGGTGCGATCGCTTTTCTTGGAGCCCGCATGCTGACACGCCGTCGCGCCCAGCCGGCCTCCCCGGCGTTGAGCCCGGCAGGAGCCCCGGTTTCGTTCGACGCGCAGTCCGGCGAGCGCAAGGTGTTCCGCATGGGTGAGGGCATGAGTGCCGCGCCGGTCGCCAATACCGGCCGCCTGCCGGATGGCACTGAAGCCGCTGCGTTCCTGCGCCAGGCGCGAGCGAGCTTCCAGCATATCCAGTCGCTGAATTCGCCCGAGCAGATGGAAGAAGTGCGCAAATACCTGAGCCCGGAACTGTTTGATGCGCTGAAGGCCGAGATCGGCGCGAACCGCGAAGTCGCCGAATTCATCGATCTGCAGGCCGATCTGCTTGATTCGAGCCGCGAAAACGGCCAACTGGTCGCGAGCGTGCGTTTCAGCGGTCGGGTCAGCGAATCGCTGAATGCGCCGGCGGTGCCGTTCGCTGAGATCTGGCACTTCGTTCGTCCGGGCGAGAATGATCCGCGTTGGGTGCTGGCCGGGATCGAGCAGATCTGATTTGGCTCGGTGTTTAAAAAAACGGTGGCCGCAAGGTTGCCGTTTTTTATTTGCCGTCTGTTGCCGTTTCTCCTGAGGAAGCAGTCCTGCAATTGGGGTACAATTCACACTCATTGTTACTTTCGGGGCATGAATCGTGCTGCGCACACTGTCGCTTGCCGTCCTGCTGGTCACGGCCCTGGCCGGGTGTGATCAGATCAATGATGCGATGAACAAGCAGAAAGCCAATGGTCAGGCCGTTGGCGCCGGCTGCCGCCTGAGCGGACGCTCGCTGGAGGACTGCTACCGTCGCAATCCCAAGATTTCCAAGCCGGATATCTTTTCTGGCTGGAAGGATATGAACGAATACATGCAGGCCAAGAAACTCGAGGTCATCGCACCGCGTCCAGAGGGGATCAGCGAGGAGTCTGGAGACGCAGTTTCCGATTCTTCATCTTCGGCCCCGGCCAGCCAGGTTTCCGCTGCCAGCGCCGTAACCCCGGCGAAGGCCAAACATTGAACGATACAGACAGGATTTCCCAGATGAAAAATATCCTTGCCGAATTGCCGCTTTTTGAAGGATTCCCGGAAGAAATTCTGGAAAGCCTCAGCCGCTCTGCCATCCGCCGCAGCCTGCCCAAGGGAACCTACCTGTTCCGCGAGGGTGAGGAAGCCGATGCGATGTACGTGCTGATCGAAGGCCGCACCCGTTCGCTGACCAGCGACAATCAGGGCAAGGAATTCGTTTTCAAGATCGGCGAACCGGTCGACGTGTTCGGCGAGATCTCGCTGATTGATGACGAGCCGCGCGGCTGGACGACTCAGGTTGAGGAAGACGCAACCGTGCTGATGATTTCCAAGCAGGAGTTCGTTCGCCAGCTTGAAGCCAGCCCGGAAATGAAGGATCTCGTGATCAAGAACCTCGCGCGCATCGTGCGCCGGCTTTCCAACACGATGAAATCGCTGGCGCTGCTCGACGTCTATGGCCGCGTGCGTGCGCTGTTCGAATCACTGCTGGTCGAAGTCGACGGTCAGGAAATGATCGACCAGCCACTGACCCAGCAGGCGATCGCCGACCGCGTTGGCTCGTCGCGTGAAATGATCGCCCGCATCCTGAAAGAGCTGGTGTTCGGCGGCTATATCCGTCTCGAAAACAAGAAGATCATCATTCTGCAGAAACTGCCGGAACGGTTCTGATCCCGGTACTTCGAGCGGAAATTCCCATTATCAGGGCCGTTCGCCTGCGCGAGCGGCCTTGTCGCATGTGACGGACGTTACAGGCGGTTTTCGTTTGCTCTGATACGCTGATGATCCATACCACTGAAATCAAGATTCGTGGCTACCATCTCGACCTGTATGGCCATGTGAATCACGCGCGCTATCTGGAATTCCTCGAGGATGCGCGCTGGGGGATGATGGAAAGCGGCGGCAGCCTCGACTGGTTTATGCAGCAAGGCTACGCGCTGGTCGTGAGTCGCGTCGATATCCGCTATCTGCGGCCGGCGACGATGGGCGAGGAACTACGCGTGGAAACCCGGCTTGAGCAACTGCAGGAACGCGCCGTGGTGATCGTGCAGCGTGTGGTCAAGGCCGCAACCGGCAAGTTTGTCGCCGAAGCCGAAGTCACGGTTGCCGTGCTGCATCCCGACAATGCTCGGGCGCTGCTGATCGCCGGCGAGATCGCGACGCGGCTGCAACCGTTGCTGGAAAATTGAACAGGAGTTCGCCATGAAACGTCTGCTGATCGTGCTGTTTGCGCTGTTGCTGTCTGCATGCGGTACAACCCGTCTTGACCAGAAGCCGAAGGTTTCGCTGGCCGGTCTTGAACTTCAGGAGATTGGCCTGTTCGAGCAGCGTTTTCTGGTCATGTTGCGCGTAACCAATCCGAACGATGACTCAGTGACGATCGACGGCGTCGAGTTCAAGCTCGAACTGAATGATCAGCATTTCGCCAGCGGCGTCGGCAAGGAGCGCATTACGTTGCCGCGGATGGGCGACGCGCTGGTCAAACTTTCGGTGACGACGAATCTTGGCAGTCTCTGGAAGCAGGTCCGGGCGTTGCAGGGTGGCAAGCCGATCGGCTATCGCATGACCGGCAAGCTCTATGCGCCGTGGCTGCCGGGAGGCATTCCGTTCGACCGCAAGGGCGAGCTGCCGGGATTGGGCGAGTTTCTGCCCGAGATTGAGCAGCCCAAGACTGAAAAGCTATAACTTATGACGGCAGGTAGCCGTCGAAGCGGGTGCTTTCGCCGTTGAAAACGAAATTCGGCTTTTCACCGGCAAGCCATGGCGCGTGGCGCGGGCGCTTGACGATGACGCGCTTGCCTGCGAGCTTTCTGGCGGGCGCGAGCAGCGCACCGGCGTCTGGATCGCCGCCGATCAGCGTCTGGAATGCGGACATTTCCTTCTTCGAGCGCGCGCGCTTGTCCGGCTCCGGGAACATCGGGTCGAGGTAGACCACGTCGAAGCGTGCGTCGAGTGGCGGATTTTCGAGCCAGCTGCGCGCATCGGCATGGATCAACGTCATTCGCGCGGCGATTTCTGCGGTGTCGCTGTCCTGCTCGGCACGTTCGAGTCCATCCTTCAGCAACAGCCACGCGACCGGGCTGCGCTCGATCAGCGTGATTTCGCAACCCAGGCTGGCGAGCACGAACGCATCGCGCCCTTGACCTGCGGTCGCGTCGAGCACGCGCGGCAGATAGTCGCCCTTGATGCCGACCGCCTTGGCGACCGGCTGGCCGCGCCCGCCGCCGAACTTGCGCCGGTGCGCCTGCGCGCCGCCGGCGAAATCGACCCAGACCGATCCCTTTTCCGCACATGGCGCGAGTTCGAGATGGCTTTCGTGCCAGCGCAGTACATAGGCCGCGTCAGCGGGCGTCTCCTGCCACAGCGGTATGCCGCATTCCTGCGCGAGTTCGATCAGGCTGGCCGGGCAATTTTCGGTCAAGAGTCCGGTTGCCATCTCAGATCAGCGCCCGTTCGCAGTATTCGCGCATCTCAGGCAGGATAGGGCGGTAGCGCACCGGCGCGATCCGGCCGACCGGATCCTGGCGGTAGAACTGGCGCAATTGGTCGTACACGGCCGGGTAATGCGCGAGCAGCTGGTGCGGCAGCTCGAAGAAGTATTCGCTGCAGACGGCGAAGCATTCGGCCGGATTCGTTGCTGCGTACAGGTCGAATTCGCAGTCCTCGCCGGATTCGTCACGGCGAACGAGATCGGCGAAAGCCGCCTCAAAAGCGCTCTTCCAGGCGCGATAGTCCATGCCCTGGTGCAACGGCGGGCAGCCGTTCGCTTCGCCGCTCTGCATGTCGAGCTTGTGCGCGATCTCGTGGATCACGACGTTCCAGCCGTCGAGCCATGGCGAGATTTCGGCGTCCTGCCACGACAGCAGGACCGGGCCGTCCGGCCGCGCCTGGCCGGAAAGTTCCTCGACCATTTCGTGTTCGAGCGTCAGATGGCCGTCAAGCATCTCGTGGTACAGGTCGCGCGCGCGGAACGCGGCAGGGTAGACGATGATCTCGTGCCAGTCGTCAAGGCAGTTGAAGCCGAGATTCAGGACCGGCAGCACGGCCTGCAGCGCGATTTGCAATCGCTGTTCGTCGTCGAGCTCAAGCCCCGCGACTGGCGTGATCGCCTTGCAGTGCAGGAACCAGGCGGCCTGTTCGCGTAGCAGACCGATTTCTTCGGCGGCAAGCCCGCGCAACAGCGGCGAAGCAGTGACACATTGCCAGAGCGAGTCGGGGATCGGGTTGGCGGCGAGGTACTTATCGCGCCGACGGCGGTGCAGGAAGGCGAACATGGCAGGACGGAAGCGTTGAAAGTTGCAAGATTAACAGAATGCCGACCGTTACTGTCCGTCGCGCAGGCATCTATGTTAAAAAGTCTATATAAATCAATATTTTATTGATTTGTTGCTGGACAGGCCCGTAACCGGGCCGGGTGCTCAGAACCATTCCAGTTCGCCGTTGGCTTCGACGGGCTGCCGGGCCCGGTCGATGTGGAAATCCAGCGTGGTGTCGTCATTGACGCAGAGGCAGACCGTGAAACCGATGCACGTCTTGTCGTTGATCGTGGCTTGGTAATGTCGCACCTGCTCGGGATTCAGGATCGACAGGTGGTTCGCGCAGGTGCTTTCCAGTACGAACGGCGTCGACATGCCGGCCAGCCGGAACTCGGTGCACAGTCCGCGATTGACCGCGCCGCAGATCATGTTGGCGAATTCGGTGCAGGCATCGGTCAAGGCCTGGCCCTGCAGGGTCGGTTCGCTGCTGCGCGAAATCCGGGCCAGATAAGCCGCGCTGGCTTCGTCGGCAGCGAAATCGAACAATACGACAATGCGAAATACGCAGGAGGCGATGCTGAGCACCACCAGCCGGTGAGCGCTGTTTTCCTGCGCATCGGGAATCTCTGCCAGGTGGCGGATCGTGCAGCGATCCGCGGGGTCGGGCAGACCATGATCGCGAAATGCATTTTCGAACAGCCAGTCCAGCGCGCTGTTGGCTTCAAAGCTAATCATGACATGGACTCCGCGTGGGCAAGCGTGGCCTGGAGTTTTTCCGCCTTGCTGCGGATGCCGAATACTGCGGTCCGGATCATGTTGCCGCTGGCCTGCATGTCCTGGAAGGTGGTCGTGGTGATCAGGTCGTTCTTGTCGAGGTTGTTCCGGTAGTTCTGCGCGAGCTGGCCCGAGGTCAGCGCCAGATCGCGGACGCCGTCCGCGACGACGGCGAAACCGCGGCCATGCTCGCCGGCCCGGGCGGCTTCGATTGCAGCATTGAGCGCGAGCATCACGACGTTCTTGACGATGCTGGCGAACTCATCGTTCTGCGTCTTCAGTTCGCGGTTGTTGCCGAGGATCGTCTGCATCTCGTCGTGCCAGCGTTCGAGCGTCTTGACGATGCCCAGCAGCGATTCGATGTCCTGTTGCAGCGACCAATGCTCTGCGGCCAGTTCGCTGCCGAGCGCGGCAAGCTTGCTGGCATGTTCTGCCCGCAGCATGGACAGATGGTGTTCCAACTCGGCGGCGGCCTGCTCGCGCACGCTGGCCAGTTCCTGCGCATGTTCGCTGGCCTGGCGGGCCAGCGCGTCGCGCTGCGCTTTGATTTCTGCCCGCAATGCGCCGATCCGCGCTTCGAGTTCTTCCGTGCCGGTACGGCCGGAAAGCGCTTCGATCTGGCTGGCTTGCCAGCTGATATGGTCCGACAGCCTGCGCCGGGCGCTGCGCGCAGGCCAGGCGGTCGCTGCCGCCCCCAATATGACGCCGGTGGTGGCCAGTAGCGCCGTCAATACTGAAAATTCCATTCCTTGATCCCGGGTTCGCTGAAGGAAGATTTAGCTGGCGAGCTTTTTGAAGGTTTCGATGACCGCCGGGCCGTTGAACGGCTTGACGATCCAGCCCTTTATGCCGGCGGCCTTGCCGCGCTCTTTCATCGACGGATTGTTTTCCGTAGTCAGCATGATGATATTCACCGCGCTGTTCTTGTGTTCGGTGCGGATTTTCTCGGCCATGGTCAGGCCGTCCATGTTCGGCATGTTCACGTCGCTGAGGACCAGTCGGATCGACGGGTCGCTCTTGAGCTTGTCGAGCCCATCCTTGCCATCGACTGCAGTGGCGACGGCCAGTCCGTGGGATTTCAGGAAATCGCCGACTTCGTTGCGGACGGTGCTTGAATCATCAACTACCAGGATTTTTGCCATGTTGGGGACCTCTTTTCGTAGCGGTGTGTGTGGTTAAACAAGCTCGGTTTCATTGCTGGCGGCATCGGTGGCTGGCGCTTCGTCCGACTGCGGGCGGAAATGCGCGCTGGCGCCCCGGCTTTCGACTTGCTCGGCCAGGCTTTCTGGCAAGCTGATCACGGTTTCGAACGGCCGGAAGCTTTCTCCTTCCGTGCCAGCGGTGAACCGGATCTCGATCTTGCCGTTTTCGCGGCGGATGAAGTCATTGACAGCATCCATGCCGACGCCTCGGCCTGAAATCTTGGTGAGTTTGTCGGCGGTCGAGAAGCCGGGCTGGAAGATCAGCTGCGCGGTTTGCGCGTCGGAAAGCGGTTGGTCAGGAATGATCAGGCCCTTGTCGGCCGCGATCTGGCGGATGCGCGCGAGCGCCAGTCCACGCCCGTCATCGCTGAGGCGAACCTGCAGCATCCGGTCCGCGATGCCGACCTGGATGCGGATCGTTCCAGCCGCCGGCTTGCCGGTGGCCAGGCGCAGTTCCGTGCCTTCCAGGCCGTGATCCATCGCATTACGGATCAGGTGCATAAAGACATTCTTGAGCAGGCTGCCGGCCTGGCTGCGAATCCGCAAGCCGCCATCCTCGATTTTTACGGTCGGCGCTTCTTTGGTGAGTTCGCGGGAGAGCTCCGGCAGCGATTCGAGCACGCCGGACAGAATCTCGGTGATGGTTTCGGTGCCGAGCAGTCGCAGAGTTTTGCGCACGGCGTCGCGGCCGGCCACGAGTTCGTGCAGGTTGCTGGTGTTGATCTTTTCCAGGCGCTGGATCGCGCGCTGGATATGTTCGCGGTCGACCATCAGGTATTGCCCGGTGTTGCCGCGCCGTCCCGGCCCTTTGCGGCCGAGACTGACTTCGTTGATCCGGGCGTAGCGCTCGACCATGTCCCGCACGGTTTCGAGTTCGCCCAGCAGCATGTCCTGATCCCAGGCCAGATCCGGGCGTGGCTTGCGCAGTTCGGAATAGGTCTGCTCGGCGGTGTGGACGTGGTCGGTCAGATGACGCAGGCCGTAGGTGCGGGCGTTGCCCTTGATCGTGTGCATGTTGCGGAACAGCTGCGCGACCGTGTCGGCATCGCCTTCCGGATGACGGCGGATCAGCACTTCGTTTTCGTCGATAAAGCCGATCGCGCCAATAATGAATTCGTGGAATTTTTCCTGCGCGACCGAAAGGATTTCGCCGATGATTTCGAGTTCACGCTTCTGCTCGCCGGCTTCCGCAGCGAGACGGCGCAGCTCTGTGACATCGCGCACACACAGCAGCAGGCGCTGGATCGTGCCGGTTTCGTCCTCGATCGGCGACCAGTTCAGGTCGAGCACCTTGACGCGGCCGTCGGCCATGACCTTTTCGATTTCGCCGACCAGCAGGTGCTCGTTGAACGCAAAGTTCATCATGTCCTCGCCGATGCAAGCTTCCGCGACGGTCTGAATCTGCGCCAGCGTATCGTGACCGAGCGTCGAGCCGGAGAAAACCACTTCCATCAGCTTGCGTCCGGCAATGTGGCGAGTGCCGAGGATCGTTTCCAGATAGGCCGAGTATTCCGGGTGGATGCGGTTGCCTTCGGTGACCGTCAGGATGCCCTGTGGAATATTCTGCAGCATCGTCTGGATGTCGCAGGTCTTCTGCTTCAGCAGCGCCGAGCCCTGTTCGATCTTTGCGATCATGCTGTTGAACGCTGCGATCGACTGGCCGATTTCATCGTCGCGCTCGACCGGCAGACGGCGGGTGAAGTCCTGGCTGGCGGCGATCTCGCTCATCATCTGCTGCATCCTGCTGATCGGACGGGCAATCTGGCGGTAGAGCAGGATGCCGGCCACGGCCAGCGCCAGCGCGGCGAGCACGCTGGCCACCGAAATCGTGACCAGCGCGTTCGACAGGTTCCGGTTCAAGGTGGCGACCGCGCTGTCCTTGGTCCGGTTTTTCTCGATACGCAGCGTGTCGATGATCTGACCCATTTCGCGCTGGTATTGCGCGACGCTGGCGAACAGGCTCGCTTCGGCGAGTTCGGTCTGGCCGGCCAGCTTGAACTGGGTCGTGTCGTCGATCGCGGCGAAGTAGTCATCGAGCGTTTCGCGTGCCTGCGACAGCAGTCCTTGCTGAGTAGGATTGCTGGCTTGCCGGAATTGCTGGTCGAGCTGGGATTTCAGCAACGACTTTTGCGTCGCGAGCTTGTTACTGGCCTGGGTTGCCACGCTGTCGTCGGGCGCGGAGACCAGCGTCATGGTCGCCAGTTGCACATCCTTGAGCAACGCGACCAGATCGGCCGAGGTCAGCGCGCTTGGCACGACGTTTTCGGTGACCTGCCTGACTTCGGAGGCGTTGTCGCGCGATTGCAGAATGCTGTAACCGCCGATTGCCGTGATGGCGACAAAAGTCAGCAGAACCTGCAGGGTGATTCGATGGCGGAGATTCATTGGGTCGATGTTCCCGTGTGAGGCGATGTCGGCAGACGATGCCGTGCCGCCGGTGCCGAGAGTCTTGCAGGTCAATGTGAAAAAATCGTGACAAGTCGGGTGGTGTGGCCGGGTAGGCTGGAATAGTTGCGAGATGGTATGATTGTAAGTGCTTGATTTATTTGAATAAATACTTATTTAATCAATGTCGTGAGTGCCTGGCGGTTCCGGGGCAGGATTGAAATCGGCGGGACAACGGTGGATCATTCCGGGTCTTGAAGGGCAAGGATTAAGGGTATGAGCGAAAAGTTTCCCGTCACGCCGGCCATCCGCGTGCTGCGCCAGCACAAGGCGATGTTCAGCGAGCATCTGTACGCTTACGAGGACAAAGGCGGAACGGCGGTTTCGTCGCGCGAGCTTGGCGTTGACGAGCATTGCGTGATCAAGACGCTGGTGATGGAGGATGAGCGGCATCAACCGCTGGTCGTACTGATGCATGGAGATTGCGAGGTATCGACCAAAAACCTCGCGCGTTTCCTGAACGTGAAGGCGATCACGCCGTGCACACCGCAGGTTGCGGACAAGCATTCCGGCTACCAGGTCGGCGGCACTTCGCCATTCGGCACCCGACGGGCGATGCCGGTCTATATGGAGCGCAGCATTCTGGCGCTGGAAAGAATCTACATCAATGGCGGCAAACGCGGCTTCCTGGTCGGGATCTGCCCGCAGGACGTGGCTGCGATCCTGCAGCCGACACTGGTCGAGGTCGCGATCCACAAGGCCGGTTGATTGCCCGGCCACCGCGCGGAGGACAGGTGATCAGGACTGTTTCTCGATCAGCTTGTCAAACGCGTCGCGCAGGTTCAGGCGGGCGCCTTCGTCTATCGTCGTTCCCTTGAGCTGGTCGACGAATTCACTGGCCTCGCTGATGATCCTGCGCTTTTCCTTGGCCTCGGCCTGACCGGTCTTCAGGTATTTCAGCGCCGCGTGCGATGCCGACAGCATCAGGCGCTGGTTGTGCGTTTCCCGCGCCAGCGGCAACAGGTGGTGTACTGCCTCCGCGTCGCGTTCTTTCAGCATCAGTTGTACGCCCTGTTTGTTCTGCTCGTTGATTTCCGTTCCGCATTCCTGAATGTAGCTGCGCCAGGCCTCGCGCTGGCCTGCCGCAGTCTCGAGCAGGCAGGACTGGTGCCGGGTCGTGATGAAGCGTCGCGCGAGCTGGCGTATCCATCGATAGGGCGGGACGGCCGGATTGATCGCCTCATGTGCCGGAGGGAAGACCAGGTCCGCGCACATCAGGAAGCCGACGGCGGCTTCCTGGGTGAAGTCAGGGTGGGAAAACAGCGGCTCGACATCGGCGAGCGGTTCGATCTTGTTCTGGAAAACTGCAGCGGCCATTTTGCCGATTGCCTGGTTGATTGCGGTATCGTCGCGCTTCGCTTGTTCCTGTGTCATGCGCAGGTACTTGTTCGCTTCGCTGTGGGCGCCATCTTGTTGTGCAGCGAGCGCGAGCTGCAATAGCGTTTCCGGCGCCAGTGCGCTCGAGTTGCCGCCGCAGTGGACTGCTCGCAGAAGCAGCTGGCGTGCTTTGCCCGGCTCGCCCATCATGCTGGCGAGGTTGCCGGCTTTTTGTAGCCGGGTCACGTTGTTCGGCGAGATTTCCAGACATTTTTCGAAAATGCCCATCGATTCTTCGACGCGGCCCGCAGCCAGATAGAGTGCGGCGAGTTCTTCATAGGCGTCGACATACTGCGTGTGCTCGATGATCGAGTTTTGCAGGATGCCTTCGGCCTGTGTCAGATTGCCCTGGCGTGCCAGCACCTTGGCCAGGCCGAGCTTGGCCCACGGTACGACGCGGCTTTGCAGGATCTCTTCGAATAGCAGCTTGGCTTCGTCCAGTTGGCCGGCCTGCAGTCTCAGGTTAGCCAGCAGCCGGATCAGATCGATCCGGTAGGGACCCGCGTCGGGCAGAACGGCTTGCGCGGCCGCGATGGCGCCCTCGGTGTCGCCGGCGGCAATTTTTTCCAGCACCGGACGGAGAAACGCTTTCTTCTGCCAGGCGAGCTGCAGGCGTTCGGCGAGCTGCGCGCTGGTAAATGGCTTGAGCAGGTAATCGTCCGGACCGACCTCGGCGACGGAAACCACTTTCTCATACGAGGCTTCCGCTGTGATCATGAACCAGATCGTCGACAGCGGCAGTTCGCCCGAGCGGCGCAGCTCCTCGAGCAGTTCCTGCCCGCTCATGCCTTCGCCGAAGTGGTAGTCGCACAGCACGATATCGTAGTTGCCGCTGCGCACCCGACGGCGGGTTTCCCCGACGCTGTTGGCGGTATCGGCTTTCTGGATGCCTGCGTGAGCCAGCGTCAGGCGAACCGACTGGCGCACGGTGGGCGCGTCATCGGCGACAAGAACACGGGCTTGGGTGATATCGGCTGCCATTGTCAATGAATAAGAAATTGCTAATCTTTCTAGATTACCCCAACTTGTCAATCATTGTCTGTAAGGTTTCATGAGTTTGAAAGTTTGGCGCCATGATTCAAACCGCTAGATCGACTTGCTGTAAGGTGCCGCCGCTGCCGTTCTCGTTCAGGTAGATGCCGGTCGCGCGGGTCTGGCCGAGTTCCTGATTGCCGGCGTCCGTCAGGCTGAAATCAGTGCTGGCGCGGCCCAGATAGAGCGCGCCAACGCCGGATGATTTCAGATCAACGAGCTTGTCGGCGCCCGTGTCATCCTTGATCCATAGCTTGAGCTTGGCGAATACCGTATCGCCCTCGTCGATCCAGCCGTTGCTGTCGCTGTCAAAACCGGCCAGGTCGGCGAATCCGTCGCCGCTGCGCGTGCCGAATAGTTCGCTGCCGTCGTTGACTTTGCCATCTTGATTGCGATCGAGCGCCAGGAACGCGCTGCCCTGATTCAGCAGGCTGATGTTGTCGCGTTGACCGTCGCTGTCGATGTCGAACGCGAAAGTCTGGCTCGACAACGTGGCGGCTGACGCGGCGTAATTCAGGACGAGCGGGTCTTTTTTCTCGCGCGCCAGTGAGCCGCTGGCTGCGCTGAAGCTGGATTCCTCACGGTAGCTGCGCGCCATGTCGAGTTCAGCGCGAAATTCGATCTCGCGCCCGTCGGCGGTGCGAATGATGCCTGCCGCGCGGAAAGAAACCGCTTCGCTTTCCTCATAAACCTCGCGGTAATCGATAGCGAAACCGCCTTCGTTCTCTTGTGCTGCGGCGATGTTTTGCCGTGCTCCCGCGGCCTGCATCTGGGCCGCGACCTGTCCCGGCTCTTGCAGCTTCATGTTGAACAATTTGAATTCGCGTCCGGTCAGCGCTTCGACCAGGCTCTTGATCAGTAGCAACTTCGGATCGGTGGTTTCCTGTTCTTCGGCGACAGCCCCGGTTGCACTGGCTTCGGTGGTTTCGGCTGCCAGTGCTTTGCCGGCGTCGGAAAGCTCAACCTGCTGGCGCTGGGCAGGGACGCCACGCTGCTCGATGCGGATGTTCAAAGCTGTCTGGCGTTGTTCCTGATAACTGCGCTGGGCAGCCAGCGCGACGGTGCTGGAGGTAATTTTCATGGCGGTTCCTGCCGAATGTACAGCGCTTATATCGGCAGGTTCGGGGGGAACTTGGGCGGGTTGGCCGGGCGGGGCGACGAAGGGTAGGATGTGCAGGAGTGTTTTTCAAAAAAATCAATATAAATCAATTAGTTATATTTTAATTCAGAGCGCACCGGTTTCAGCCAGCGACGAGACTCGGTGCGCCGCGACGATGAAGTGATCGAGCAGCTTGACGTCGATCAGCGCGAGCGCCTGCTGCAACTGGCGAGTCAGCGCGAGATCGGCGGCCGAAGCTTCGGCGCGGCCGGAAGGGTGGTTGTGCGCGACAATGATCGCTGCGGCGTTGTGCTGCAACGCGCGACGCACGAGCTCCCGCGGATAGACCCGCGTTTCATTCAAGCTGCCTCTGAATAGTACTTCGGCTGCGATCATCTGGTGGCCGGTGTCGAGGTACAGCGCGTGAAATTCCTCAGTCGCCAGCCCGCGCAGGCGCAGCTGCAGATATTTTTTGACCTGCTCGGGCGAAGTGAATGCATCGCGCTGCTGCAATTCCTCGGCTAGCGCGCGCCGTGCCATCTCGAGCACGGCCTGCAATTGCGCATACTTGGCTTCGCCCATGCCGGGGATTGCAGCGAAGTCGGCGAGCGAGGCATGGAACAACGCTTCGAGCGTGCCAAAATGCCTGAGCAGATCGCGCGCGAGGTCGACCGCGCTTTTGCCGGGCAGGCCAACGCGCAGGAAGATCGCCAGCAATTCTGCGTCGGTCAGCGCACCGGCTCCCTTGGCGAGCAGTTTTTCTCTTGGCCTTTCATCGACCGGCCAATCAGTGATCGCCATCTGCGGCTCCCGCGGCTAAACTTGCTGAGTTAACGATAGTCGATTCCGGAATAACATGAACCAGAAAAAAATCCTGCTTGGCATCACGGGCGGTATTGCAGCTTACAAGGCGGCCGAGCTTGTGCGCCAGTTCATCAAGGCGGGCCATCAGGTCCAGGTGGTGATGACGCAGTCGGCGACCGAATTCGTCGGTCCGGTGACTTATCAGGCCTTGTCCGGGCGCGAAGTGTTCGTTGATATGTGGGACAAGCAGCGCGGCGACAGCATGGCGCACATCAGCCTGACGCGCTGGGCCGACGTGTTCGTCATTGCGCCGGCGACGGCGAATTTCCTTGCCAAGCTCGCGAACGGCATCGCCGACGATCTGTTATCGACACTGGCCGCCGCGCGCGAATGCCCGCTGCTGGTCGCGCCGGCGATGAACCGCGAGATGTGGGCCAATCCGGCCAACCAGCGCAATATCCGGCAGCTGCAGCAGGACGGCGTGATGATTCTCGGGCCGGCCAGTGGCGCGCAGGCGTGCGGCGAGATCGGCGAGGGACGCATGCTCGAAGCCGCCGAGATCGCGCTGCGCGTCGAGGCGTCTTTCCAGGCCAAGCCGCTAGTCGGCAAAAAGGTGTTGATTACGGCCGGGCCGACTTTCGAGCGCATCGATGCGGTTCGCGGCATCACGAACCCGAGCTCGGGCAAGATGGGCTACGCGATCGCGCGCGCAGCGTGGGAAGCAGGCGCCGAGGTGGTGCTGGTTTCCGGTCCGGTCAGCCAGCCAACGCCGCCCGATTGCCGCCGTGTCGACGTAATGTCGGCGCAGGACATGCTGAATGCGGTCAATGGCGAAATCGACAGCAGCGATATCTTTATCAGCGTCGCGGCCGTGGCTGATTACTATGTGCTGAACCAGTCCGAGCAGAAGATCAAGAAGGATGCACATATCCTGACGCTGGAGCTGGCGCCGAATCCGGATATTCTCGCCAACGTGACCGCAAGGCCAAACCCGCCGTTCTGCGTTGGTTTTGCCGCCGAATCGGAAAATCTGATCGAGTACGCCGATGCCAAGCGCCGGCGCAAAAAGCTGCCGCTGCTCGCGGCGAACCTCGTGCAGACCGCGATCGGCGCGGACGACAACGAGATCATCCTGCTCGACGACGATGGCGAACACCGGCTGCCGCGCACGGGCAAGCTCGAACTGGCGCGCAAGCTGATTACCCATGCGGCGCGCCTGTATCTGAAACACTGAGAGGGAATCATCATGGCCACCATCGATCTGCGCATTCTTGACGATCGCCTGAAAGACAATTTGCCAGCCTATGCGACATCAGGCGCGGCTGGACTTGATCTGCGCGCGTGCCTTGCCGCGGCGCAGGAGCTTGCGCCCGGAGGGACGACGCTGGTGCCGACTGGCATCGCGCTGCATATCGCCGATCCGGGACTGGCGGCAATGATCCTGCCGCGTTCCGGCCTCGGTCACAAACAGGGGATCGTGCTCGGCAATCTGGTCGGGCTGATCGATTCGGACTATCAGGGGCAGATTTTTGTTTCGGTGTGGAATCGCGGTCATGCGCCGTTCACGATCCAGCCGCTCGAACGTATTGCCCAGTTGGTGATCGTTCCGGTCGTGCAGGCAAGCTTTCGCGTCGTTGACAGCTTCGAGGAATCGGAGCGCGGCGAGGGCGGGTTCGGCAGCACCGGCAAACATTAATATCTGCCGCGCATTACTTCCGCCGCGATGGTGGCGGGTTTCAGTCGTCGACGTCGCCGCCGACGACCTTGTAGATCACATCGAGCCTGAATCCGCGTGCGGCGAGAAAGCGCATCTGCTTGGCCCGAGCGTTGATGTCGACCGGCGGTATGCCGAATTTCCGTTGCCAGACGGCGCGCGCGCGTGCTTCCTCGCTGTCGGCGATTTCTTCGATAGCCTCGGCGATCGTTTCCTCGGCTACGCCTTTCTGGCGCAACTCCTGTTTCAGCCGTGCCGCGCCGTAACGCGTGCCGCGCTGGTGGGCCCACTGCTCGGCAAAGCGCTCGTCCGATAGCCAGCCGCGCGCAGAAAAATCGTCGAGCAGCGCGTCGAGCGCCTGCGGGTCTGCGCAGTGCGGAAGCAGTTTCTGATGCAACTCCGCCCGCGCGTGTTCACGGCGGGCGAGGTATTGCAGTGCGCGGGCGCGAAGATCAGGCTTGCGGATCTTCATCGCTGACCGGGCCGCCGGCTTCGATCGGCATCACCGTCATACCGATCTTTTCCCTGATCTTCTGTTCGATCTCAGCGGCGACTTCCGGGTTGTCCTTTAGATACTGGCGGGAATTTTCCATGCCCTGGCCGATCTTGCCGCCGTTGTAGGCATACCAGGCGCCGGATTTTTCGACGATCTTCTGTGTGACGCCGTACTCAATGATTTCGCCTTCGTGAGAGATGCCTTCGCCGTATAGAATGTCGAAGGTGACGATGCGGAACGGCGGTGCGACCTTGTTCTTGGCGATCTTGACCTTGGTCTGGTTGCCGATGATTTCATCGCCCTTTTTCACTGCACCGATGCGGCGGATGTCGAGGCGCACCGAGGCGTAGAATTTCAGCGCGTTGCCGCCGGTCGTGACTTCCGGGCTCTGGCCCGGCATCATCGCGCCGATCTTCATGCGCAGCTGGTTGATGAAGATGACCAGGGTGTTCGTGCGCTTGATGTTGGCGGTCAATTTTCTGAGCGCCTGGCTCATCAGGCGCGCCTGCAGGCCCGGCAGCTGGTCGCCCATTTCGCCTTCGATTTCGGCTCTTGGCGTCAGCGCGGCGACCGAGTCGATTACGATCAGATCGACGCCGCCCGAGCGTACGAGCATGTCGGCGATTTCAAGCCCTTGTTCGCCGGTATCAGGTTGGGAGATCAGCATTTCCGGAACGTTGACACCGAGCTTTTGCGCGTAGATCGGATCGAGTGCGTTTTCCGCGTCGATGTAGGCGGCGATGCCGCCAGCTTTCTGGATCTGGGCGACGATGTGCAGGCAGAGCGTGGTCTTGCCGGAGGATTCCGGGCCAAAGATTTCGACAACGCGACCGCGCGGCAGGCCGCCGACTCCAAGCGCGAGATCGAGGCCGAGCGAACCGGTCGAGACGACTTGCAGATCGTTTTCGATCTGGGATTCGCCCATTTTCATGATGGCGCCCTTGCCGAACTGGCGTTCGATCTGGGTCAGTGCCGCAGCCAGCGCCTTGCTCTTATTGTCGTCCATGTCTGTAAATTTCCGCGCAGTGGTGAAGATGGATGAAGTATAGAACAATCGTTCTGCAAAAGAAAAGGGTCAGGCGGTCTTTTTTCCGGCAGGGAGTGTGAAGTAGAAGGTTGCGCCTTCGTTCGGCGCGGATTTGGCCCAGATGTGGCCTTCGTGCCGGCTGATGATGCGCTGGGCGATCGTCAGGCCGATGCCGCTGCCTTCGCCGTACTGGCTGGATTCATGCAGGCGTTGGAATGGTGAGAACAGTCGTCCGGCCTCCTTCATGTCGAGGCCGATACCGTTGTCGCTGACGAAGAATACCTGCTGCTGGTTGACTTGCGAAACGCCGAAGCGCACTTGCGGCGACGGCACGCCTGCGGAGAATTTCCAGGCATTGTCGAGCAGATTGTGCAGTACGACGCGGATCATGGCTGGATCGGCATTGGCTTCCATGTCCGGCGCGATCTCCAGCGTTGGTGGATGCTCGGTCTGCAAGGCATTCAGTTCTTCGGCAATTTCGCCGGCCAGCGCCGACAGGTTCACGGGTTGGCGACGCAGTTCGGTGCGGGACAGGCGAGACAGGTTGATCAGATCCTCGATCAGGTTGGTCATGCCGGCTGCCGCGCTGTGGATGCGCAACAGGTAGTGGCGCGCATTGGTATCCAGCGCGTCACTGTAGTCCTCGAGCAACACCTGGCTGAAACCATCGATCGTGCGTAGCGGGGTGCGCAGGTCGTGCGAAACCGAGTAGGAGAAAGCTTCGAGTTCATGGCTGGTTGCTGCCAGCGAACGCGTGCGGGCCTCGAGCTGCTCTTCGAGGTGGGTGCAATATTTTTCTTGCTCCTGCTCGGCGTGCTTGCGCTCGGTGATCTCCTTCAGGAAACCGTACAGGCGTCTGCGGCCATTATCACTGACGTGGGACATGGCAGCGAGCAACACCCAGACTTCGCGACCGTCCGGTGCGAGCAGCCGGCATTCGAATTCGTTATTTTCTTGCTGGAAATCGGTGAACAGCCGGTAAGCCAGATGGCGGTCGTCCGGGTGCAGGTAGCTGGTCAGAAAACCCTCGCTGTACCAGACCGAGGTCGGGTAGCCGAGCAGTTTCTCGGCTTGCGGGCCGACGTAAGTGAATCGCCATTCCGTTGGATTGGCATCCCAGGGGATGACCGTAGTGTTTTCTACCAGATGGCGGTAGCGGTTCTGGTTGGCGACCAGTGCTGATTCGATCTGTTTGCGGCTGATCAGTTCGGTTTCGAGTTTCAGGTTTTTCTGTGCCAGTGAATTGACCTGTTCGCGGAGCGCTTCGCGCGCGGCCTCGAGGTTCTGGCCGAGTTTGCCGATTTCGTCGTCTTCCCACTGGAACGGAGTGTCGAGCTCGCCTTGGGCGAGATTTTGCGATTGCTGGGTCAGCCTGCGCATCGGCTTGATCAGGCGTGCATGGAAAAGGAACAGCAGCAGCGCCAGACCCGCTGCGATTTGCAGCAGTATGCCAAGCCCGTGTCGAAGGTATGCATGCTTGAGCGCGGCCCGACCGGGTCCGTCGTCCATTTCCAGTGTAACCGAGCCAACGGTCGCGCCCTGTTTCTGTATCGTATGGGTTTGCGAATACAGGCGTCCTTGGCGGCGTTCCGGCAGGTTGACGGTCAGAAAGGTGCCAAGCGAAGCGTCATTGACCGTGATGCGCACGATGCGCTGGTCATTCATCAGCGAATCGAGCAACGGTTTGCCGGATTCGGGGGCCAGGGTCCAGAGCGGCTCGCGCAGCCCGAGCGCCAGCATGTCGACATAACGCCGGTGCACCAGCGCCAATTCCTCTTCGTAAAGCTTGAGGTCGTGGCGGAGATTCAATCCCCAGCCGATCAACGCTGGCAGGCTGAGTCCCAGCAAGGTGGCGATAGCGATGGAGGAGCGTAAAGACAGCTTCATGGAGGGCGATAAACAGGGATCGACACGACAGCCATAGTCTAGCTGGTATTTTCCTGTCATGGGCTTTGATCTCGCGCATTGCATGCGGCTTGCGCTGAACGGAGCGGCCCGGCTGCGGTATATTCGGTATCGTCTCAAGGGGGAGGAAGAAAATGCATGTAGTCGTTCTCGGTGCGGGGGTGGTCGGCGTATCGACGGCCTGGTATCTCGCGCGGGCGGGCCATCAGGTCACGGTGGTCGAGCGTCAGCCGCAGGCTGGACTGGAAACCAGCTTTGCCAACGGCGGGCAGATCTCGGTCTGCCATGCCGAACCCTGGGCCGGACCGAAGACGCCGTGGAAGGTGCTGAAGTGGTTGGGCGAAGAAGACGCGCCGCTGCTGTACCGCTTCAAGGCGGACTGGGCGCAGTGGCGCTGGGGAATGCGCTTTCTGCAGGAATGCCTGCCGGGTCGTGCGCGCAGCAACTTGCAGAACCTGGTTCGCCTCGGTCTCTACAGTCGAGAGTCATTGCGGCAGCTGCGTGGCGACACCAACATCGAATACGATGCGCTGACGCGCGGCATCCTGCACTACTATACCGACCAAGCCGAGTTCGATTCGGCGGTCAGGGCGGCGGCGGCGATGCGGGAAATCGGCCTCGACCGCATCGTCAAGACGCCGGCCGAATGCGCCGAGATCGAACCCGCGTTGCACCACACTCGGCGCGCGATTGTTGGCGGCACCTATACTGCGACCGACGAGTCGGGCGATGCAATGAAGTTCACGCAGGCGTTGGCGCAATTGTGCGCGGCGGCAGGGGTCGTGTTCCGTTACGACACGACGGTCGAAAAGCTGCTTCCTGCTGCTAACGGCATCGACGGCGTGCAGCTTGGCTGGCAGGAAGACGGCGATGCCCGGAGCGAAATCCTGCGCGCCGATGCGTATGTCGTCAGCATGGGCAGCTACAGCCCGTTGTTGCTGCGCCAGCTTGGCATCCCCCTGGATGTCTATCCGGCCAAGGGTTATTCGGCGACGATTCCTGTGCGCGACGGCGATGAAGCGCCAAGCGTCGCGATGACCGACGACGGCTACAAGATTGTTTTCTCTCGCCTTGGTGATCGCCTGCGTGTTGCGGGTACGGCCGAGATCAACGGCTATAACCTCGATCTGACGCCGGTGCGCTGCCGGATGCTGATCGATCGCACGCGCGAGATTTTTCCGAATGCTGGCGATTTCGACGCGGCCGAGTTCTGGACCGGCCTGCGGCCGACGACGCCGAGCAATCTGCCTTATGTCGGGCGCTTGTCGGAGCGCGGCAATTTGTGGACCAACACCGGCCACGGCACGCTCGGCTGGACCGAGGCCTGCGGCTCGGGCCGTGCGCTTGCGGAGTTGATTGACGGCCGCGATCCCGGGGTCGATTTCCCGTTCCTGCGCTGATTCCGCCGCCCTAAAAACAAACCCCGCCGAAGCGGGGTTTGTTTTCTTGAACCGAGGTCGGCGATCAGTTGTCGGCCTGATAGTTTGGCGCTTCCTTGGTGATCTGCACGTCGTGGACATGCGATTCGCGGATGCCGGCGGCCGTGATCTGGACGAATTCGGCCTTCTCGTGCATTTCGGCGATGCTCTTGCAGCCGAGATAACCCATCGATGAGCGGATGCCGCCGACGAGCTGATGCACGATCGCGGACAGCGGACCCTTGTAGGCGACGCGGCCTTCGATGCCTTCCGGAACCAGCTTCTCAGCGTTGACGACGTTGTCCTGGAAATAGCGATCCGATGAGCCTTGCTGCATCGCGCCGAGCGAACCCATACCGCGGTAGCTCTTGTAGCTGCGGCCTTGATAGAGCTCGACCTCGCCCGGGGCTTCCTCGGTGCCGGCGAACAGGCCACCGAGCATCACGCAATTCGCGCCGGCAGCGAGCGCCTTGGCGATATCGCCCGAGAAGCGGATGCCGCCGTCGGCGATCAGTGAAACGCCGGTGCCCTTGAGGGCTTCGGCGACATTGGCGACCGCGGTGATCTGCGGCACACCGACGCCGGCGACGATGCGGGTCGTGCAGATAGAGCCGGGGCCGATGCCGACCTTGACTGCGTCGGCGCCGTGTTCGACTAGCGCGAGCGCGGCGGCGGCGGTGGCGATATTGCCGCCGATGACTTGTACGTGCGGGAAATTCTGCTTGACCCACTTCACGCGGTTCAGCACGCCCTGGCTGTGGCCGTGCGCGGTATCGACGACGATCGCATCAACGCCGGCTTCGGCCAGCAATGCGACGCGTTCTTCGGTGCCTTCGCCGGTGCCGACTGCAGCGCCGACGATCAGGCGACCCTGTTCATCCTTGGCAGCGTTCGGGTGCTCGGAGGTCTTGATGATGTCCTTGACCGTGATCAGGCCTTTCAACTGAAACGCGTCGTTGACGACGAGTACGCGCTCGAGTCGGTGTTCGTGCATCAGGCGGCGCGCTTCGTCGATCGACGTGCCTTCCTTGACGGTAACGAGACGCTCCTTCGGCGTCATGATCTCGCCGACCTTGGCGTCCATGCGCGTTTCAAAGCGCAGGTCGCGGTTGGTGACGATGCCGACGAGCTGGCCGTTGTCGATGACCGGCAGGCCGGAGATATTGTGCTGGCGGGTCAGGGCGAGCACGTCGCGAACCAGCATTTGCGGGCCGACCGTGACCGGATCCTTGACGATGCCGGATTCGTAGCGCTTGACCTTCGAGACTTCCAGCGCCTGCGCCTTGGCTGACATGTTCTTGTGCACGATGCCGATGCCGCCTTCCTGGGCGATCGCGATCGCAAGGCGCGCTTCGGTGACTGTGTCCATCGCGGACGACAGCAGCGGCAGGTTCAGGCGGATGGTACGAGTGAGCTGGGTCGAGAGATCAACGTCGCGCGGCAGGATCGTGGAGTGTGCCGGGACCAGCAACACGTCGTCGAAGGTGAGGGCTTTCTGGATGACTCGCATGGGTCAGAATCCTTTGACAGCAAAGCGGCATTATACCGAAAGAAAACCGCGAAGCCTATGGCGTGCCATCATGGCAATAATGCGCAGTGGTGGATAAGTTGTTTTTTAAAAAGTCTATATAAATCAATAACTTATAATATTTTTATCTTGCAGGTGTATGGCCTGACCCACAGATGCAGCAGCAGCATCGCCAGTCCGGCGCAGGTGGCGGAAAACGCGAATGCGATCTGCGGACCGAGCGCATCCCACAGCGCGCCGAAGATGACCGAGGCGGGCAGCAGCATCAGTCCGCTGACCAGATTGAACCAGCCAAACGCGGTGCCGAGCTGTTCTTTCGGCGCGAGATCGGCGACCAGCGCCTTTTCCGCGCCTTCGGTCGCGGCCATGAACAGGCCGTAGCCGGCGAACAGCGGCCAGATCCAGAAACCGTCGATGCCGTTCAGTCCGAGCAGGAAATAAAACACGCAGTAGATCAGCCAGCCGGCCGTGATCAGCCGCAGCCGGCCGAGCCGGTCGGATAGCGCCGAGAGCGGGGTGGCGAAGGTCATTGCGACCAGCGATACCAGCCCCCACAGCAGCGGCGTCTGGTATTCGGCAATGCCGAGCGAACGCGCACGCAGCAGCAGGAACATGTTCGACGAATTGCCGAGCGTGAACAGTGCGAGCACGACCAGGTAACGTTTGAATGCCGGCGGCAGGTTGGCCATCTTCCAGGAAAAATGCGGCTTCCCGCCGGTCGGCAGCGGGGTTTCCGGCTCCCGGATTTTCAGCGTCAGCAACACCAGCAGCACGCCCGGGACGATCGTCCACAGGAAAACCTGTTTCAGCGGCACGCCGAGCCACAACAGCCCCGCAGCCGCCAGCGGGCCGATCACCGCGCCGGCGTTGTCCATGCTGCGGTGCAGGCCGAATGCAAGACCTCGCTGATCCTCCGGCGCGGCGCGCGCGAGCAGCGCATCGCGCGGCGAACTGCGCAGGCCCTTGCTCAGCCGGTCGGAGAAACGCAGCAAGCCGACCCAAAGCCAACTGGTCGCGAATGCAATCAGCGGCCGGCCAATCGCAGCGAGGCTGTAGCCGGCGACGACCCACGGCTTGGCGCTGCGCTGACGGTCGGCGATCACGCCGGCAAATAGTTTGAACAGGCTGCCCACGGCTTCGGCGAAGCCTTCGATCAGGCCGAGCGTGCGCGGGCCGGCCATCAGCACCGACGCCAGATACAGCGGAACCAGCGGATAGACGAGTTCGCTGGCGCTGTCGTTGACCAGGCTGACCAGACCGAGCAGCCAGACGGCAGAAGGCAGGGCTCGGAGCTTGTCGAGCATCAGTTTCCGCCAAGCCGACCGAACTCGGCCGGGATCGAGACATAGAACAATGGCAGGTTCTGTTGGCGCAGGTGATCGAGCAGACGCGCCTTGTCGGTGTTGCTCAGGGCAAAAACGACCTCGACCGGTTCTTCGCCGGCCAGTTCGATAAAGGCCGCGTCGTGCAGCGCGCCGGAATGGCCGAAGCCGGCAATCGCGCGGAACGCCGAGCCGCCCGGCAGGCCAAGCTTGCGCGCCTCGGCCAACAGCCAGTCATACAGCGGCATGCCATGGTGGCGCTGTTTTTCCTGCATGATGAATTTCAGGTAGTGGCCCTGCATGGCGAACTCCTTTCAGGTTCGGATGAATGGACGCAGCGATTGCAAGCCGAGCCAGGTCATTGTCAGCGATCCGGCCAGGTGGACGCCGGCGGTCGTAATCGCCCAGCCAAGCTGGCCGCGGATCAGCAGCGTGACGACTTCACTGGAAAACGTCGAAAAAGTCGTCAGCGCGCCGAGAAAACCGGTGATCGCAAACAGGCGAACCTCGACCGGCAGCGAGCCGAAGTGGGTGAAAACCGCGATCGCGAGGCCGATCAGATAGCCGCCCGCCAGATTGGCCGCCAGCGTGCCGAGCGGCACGGTCGGAAAAACCGGGTTCAGCCACAGGCCCAGTCCCCAGCGTAGCAGCGCGCCGAGCATCGCGCCGGCACAGATGGCGAAGATTTGTGTCAACATGTATTTCTTGAAAAGTTAAATATAATCAATATGTTACGTTTTTAATTCCAAGTATTGCGCCGCGGTGTGTCTGGCGCAACATTGCTGGCAATCGTGCGGCAAACGCGATGATTTGTCCATGCTTGCATGACGGGTTC
>RRZT011998026.1_pt1 | contig 31288 bp, 33 predicted proteins | sample 2165551 | NCBI WGS metagenome assembly RRZT01 (sample SAMN10456910, study PRJNA506462) | wastewater metagenome | biome: wastewater; feature: sludge; material: wastewater sludge; isolation source: wastewater sludge with Escherichia coli K12::gfp cells carrying plasmid... | place: USA: Moscow, Idaho...
AGCACAGATAGTTAAACTGTCGGTCGATTTTAGCAGGAATCTGGCTGCTGTACAGTTTTCGAGGTCTATCTTGAGCAAGAAGTTAATAAAATCTGGTCTAATGGTGACTACGGCGACCTTTGCCTCGCGTATTTTGGGGCTGGTTCGGGATATTGCCATTGCCCATCTGCTAGGGGCTGGTGTTGCTTCTGACGTGTTTTTCTTTGCCAATCGCATTCCTAATTATTTACGTCGTTTGTTTGCTGACGGGGCGTTCAATCAGGCATTTGTACCGGTGATGACTGAATACAAAGCGAAGGGCGATAAAGTGGCGGTCAGGGAGTTATTAAGTGCCGCGTCCGGAACGCTCGGTCTGGTGATTACTGTGGTCACCATTCTGGGGGTACTTGGTTCAACGGTATTATCTGCCTTGTTTGGCTGGGGCTGGTTTATGGCCTGGTGGCATGATGAGCCTGGTGCGGATAAATTTGAGCTGGCCAGTTTGTTGCTGAAGATCACATTTCCTTATCTCTGGTTTGTGACTTTTACGGCGATGTCAGGCGCAGTCCTTAACACCTATGGTCGTTTTGGTGTCTCCTCCTTTACTCCAACTTTTCTGAATATTGTACTGATTGCTACTGCCTGGTGGATAGCGCCGGGTATGGAACAACCGGAAATAGCATTAGCGGTGGGTACCTTTGTGGGGGGGCTGGTGCAACTGCTGTATCAAATCCCCTATCTTTATAAAATGGGCTTTATTGTTAAGCCGACATGGGCCTGGCATCACCCCGGTGTCGTTAAAATCCGTACGCTGATGTTGCCGGCGATATTTGGTGTTTCTGTCAGTCAGATTAATCTGATGTTTAACACCATGCTGGCTTCTTTTCTGGCGACCGGTTCAATCAGCTATCTTTATTATTCCGATCGGCTGCTTGAATTCCCGCTGGGGATGTTTGCGGTGGCAATCAGTACAGTAATTTTACCTTCACTTTCCAGACGTCACGTCGATGCAGATCCGCTGCGGTTTTCACAAACCATGGACTGGGGTGTCCGGATGGTGCTGTTTTTAGGGTTGCCGGCGATGGCCGGTATCATGGTCTTGCGTGAGCCGATCCTGCGGGTGTTATTCATGCGTGGTGAGTTTGGTCCGCATGAAGTCAGTATGGCGGGAGGCAGCCTGCTGGCCTCTGCCTCCGGATTGTTATCCCTGATGCTGGCCAGAGTGCTGGCTCCCGGCTTCCATGCCCGGCAGGATACGAAAACACCGGTACGCTACGGTATGCACTCCATGGCATCCAATATGATATTCAATGCGATTTTGATTTATCCTCTGGGATATATCGGTCTTGCGCTGTCTACCGCATTATCAGGCACCGTGAATGCGATATCGCTGTTTCAGGGCTTATATCGCCGGCATATTTATCGTCCCGGGAAGGATACGGCTGTCTTTGTTCTTCGTCTGACAGTAGCGACATTGCTGATGGCAGGGGTTTTACTCTGGTTAAATGCGCCGTTATCCAGCTGGACGGCTTGGTCGCAATGGCGCTCCATATGGGAACTGACCAAGCTGATTGCTATTGCACTTGTCACATATGGTTTGGGGATGGGGTTGGTTGGTTTGCGTCCCCGTCATTTCAAAACTGTGACAGAGAGCTGATCACCAGAGGCGTTCAGTATATAATCCGACAGTTTTGCAGTGTAACAGGGCTCCGTATTTATGGAATTAATCCGCGGTATTCACAATCTTCACCCAGAGCATGCCGGTTGTGTCCTCACAATTGGTAACTTTGATGGTGTGCATCGCGGGCATCAGGCCGTTCTGAGCCGGTTACAGGCACGGGCACAGCAATTGGGGCTACCCTCTTGTGTAATGGTTTTTGAGCCACAACCGCTGGAGTTTTTTGCCCGGGATAAAGCGCCGGCCCGGCTTAGCCGTTTGCGGGATAAATATGAGGCGATTGCTTCATTAGGTATTGATCGTCTGTTATGTGTTAAATTCGATCATACGTTCGCTGAACTAAGTGCTGCTCAGTTCATTGAACAGATCTTGGTGCGCAAACTGTCGGTGCGTTTTCTGGTGATTGGCGATGATTTTCGTTTCGGTTTACACCGCAGCGGTGATTTTGCTTTATTAGTTGAAGCCGGTAAGCGGCATGGTTTTCAGGTATTAAGCACGGATACGTTGCTGCATGATCAGCAACGGGTCAGCAGCACATTGTTACGTGAAGCATTGCGGGATGGCCGTTTGGCGGACGTTGAACTCATGCTGGGACATCCGTACAGTATTTCCGGACGCGTAGCTCACGGTGCTAAACTGGGACGAACTATCGGTTTTCCTACCGCCAATATTCATCTGAAAAGGCTGGTGGTGCCTATTCAGGGCGTGTATGCCGTTCAGATCCTGATTGCGGGTAAGATGCACTTCGGTGTGGCTAATATCGGATTTCGTCCGACTGTCAGCGGAACACGCTCACAATTAGAAGTACATATTTTTGATTTTAAAGACGATTTGTATGGTAAGCAGTTACAAATCCGGGTATGCCACAAATTGCGGGATGAACAGAAATTTCCTTCATTTACCGCATTACAAACACAGATAACAGCGGACGCCCGGCAGGCCAGACAATGGTTTGGTTTGCCGGACGCCAGTGTTGAACCTGATGGAATTTAGGACTGATGAGCGACTATAAACATACTTTGAACCTGCCGGAAACAGCGTTTCCGATGCGTGGCGATCTGGCGAAACGTGAGCCGGAAATGCTGAAAAACTGGTACAAACAAGATTTGTACGGGGCGATCCGCAAAGCCAAGGCAGGTAAAAAATCATTCATTCTGCATGATGGCCCGCCTTACGCTAACGGCAGCATTCATATTGGTCACTCCGTCAATAAGATCCTGAAAGATATTATTATTAAATCCAAAGGGTTGTCCGGTTTTGATTCTCCGTACATTCCGGGTTGGGACTGCCATGGTCTGCCAATCGAACTGAAAGTGGAAGGTATGGTTGGGAAACCGGGTGAGAAGGTTACCGCTGCCCAGTTCCGTGAAGAGTGCCGTAAATATGCCAAGACTCAGGTAGAGGCACAGAAAACCGATTTTATCCGTCTTGGTGTGCTGGGCGACTGGGAACATCCGTATCTGACGATGGATTTCAACACTGAAGCCAACATCATCCGTTCTTTGAGCAAAATCATTGCCAACGGTCATCTGCACAAAGGTTCTAAACCGGTGCACTGGTGTACCGATTGTGGTTCGGCATTGGCTGAAGCGGAAGTTGAATACTACGATAAAAAATCACCGGCGATTGATGTCCGTTTCCGTGCCGAAGATGAAGCGCTGGTGGCCAGCAAGTTTGCGGCTGCCGGTGAAGGTCCGTTATCTGTCGTGATTTGGACCACAACCCCCTGGACGCTGCCAGCTAACCGCGGTGTCGCATTACATCCGGAACTGGAGTATGTGCTGGTTCAGGTCAATGGTGAGCAGCCGGAGCGTCTGGTGCTGGGTGCTGCACTGTATGAATCGGTATTAGCCCGCGCCAAAATCACTGATTTCACCATTCTGGGTCGTTGTGCGGGTGCAGATCTGGAACTGCTGCGCTTCCATCATCCGTTCTATGATTTCACTGTACCGGTTGTGCTGGGTGATCACGTAACGACGGATTCCGGTACCGGCGCGGTACACACGGCACCAGGTCATGGTCAGGAAGACTTTGTGGTTGGTAAAAAATACGACCTGGAAGTGGCTAACCCTGTAGCAGGTAATGGTACTTATTTGGCGGATACGCCATTGTTTGCCGGTCAGCATGTATTCAAAGCCAACGATAAGGTCGTTGATGTGCTGCGTGAGCACGGTGCTCTGCTGCATCATGAAGCTTATCTGCACTCTTATCCGCATTGCTGGCGCCATAAAACGCCGATTATTTTCCGTGCTACCCCTCAGTGGTTTATCAGCATGGAACAGGCTGGCTTGCGTCAGAAAGCATTGTCCGAGATTAAGGGCGTGCGCTGGATCCCTGAATGGGGTCAGAACCGTATTGAAGCGATGGTAGAAAACCGTCCGGACTGGTGTATCTCCCGTCAGCGTACTTGGGGTGTGCCTATCGCGTTGTTTGTGCATAAAGAGACTCAGGCACTGCATCCGCGTGCGCTGGAACTGATGGAAGAAGTCGCCAAACGTGTCGAAGCGAAAGGCATTCAGGCATGGTGGGATCTGGATCCTGCTGAGTTGCTGGGGGCTGAAGCTGCCGATTACGAGAAAGTCCCGGATACACTGGATGTTTGGTTTGACTCAGGTTCAACACATGCATCTGTGGTTGATGTGCGTCCTGAATTCAATGGCCATGCAGCAGATATGTATCTGGAAGGTTCAGATCAGCATCGTGGCTGGTTCATGTCTTCCCTGATGATTGGTGTCGCCATGAAACATCAGGCACCTTACCGTCAGGTGCTGACCCACGGTTTTACTGTGGATGGTCATGGTCGCAAGATGTCGAAGTCGCTGGGTAACGTCGTTAGCCCGCAAGACGTCATGAACAAGCTGGGTGCGGATATTCTGCGTCTGTGGGTCGCCTCAACCGATTATACCGGTGAAATGACCGTATCTGATGAGATCCTGAAACGCTCTGCGGATGCGTATCGTCGTATCCGTAACACCGCGCGTTTCTTTCTGGCGAACCTGAATGGTTTCAATCCTGAAACTGACATGGTGCAGCCAGAAGAGATGGTTGTGCTGGATCGTTGGGCTGTCAGCCGAGCCAAGGCAGTTCAGGAAGAAATCATCGCCGCTTACGATAACTATGATTTCCATATTGTGACCCAGAAACTGATGCAGTTCTGTTCCGTGGAAATGGGTTCTTTCTATCTGGATATCATCAAAGATCGTCAGTACACCGCCAAAGCAGACAGTATTGCCCGTCGTTCCTGTCAGACCGCATTGTTCCATATCGTGGAAGCAATGGTTCGCTGGTTGGCGCCAATCATGAGCTTTACTGCCGAAGAAATTTGGAAACTGTTGCCAGGTCAGCGCGAGCAGTTCGTGATGACAGGCGAATGGTATACTGGCTTGTTTGCTATGCAGGCAGGCGAAGCGCTGGATGATAATGTGTGGGCGGATTTATTAACCGTTCGTGCGGAAGTCAACAAAGCGCTGGAAGTGGCACGTAACGATAAACTGATCGGCAGTTCCCTGCAGGCGGAAGTTACTCTGTTTGCCAACGCTGAGCTGGCGGCGAAGTTACGTCTGCTGAGTGATGAACTGCGTTTCGTGTTACTGACCTCTAAAGCAGTCGTACAGGATGCGGATGCGCAGCCGGAAAACACTCAGGCAACGGAAGTTGCTGGTTTGTGGTTACAGGTTGCGGTGAGTAGTGCGGCGAAGTGTGAACGCTGCTGGCACCATGTTGACGATGTAGGCTCTCATGAAGGTCACGGTGATATTTGTGGCCGTTGCGTTACTAACGTGGCTGGAGAAGGCGAAGTTCGCCGTTTTGCATGATGAGCTTACTGACTGGAACAGGTCTGCGCTGGATGTGGCTGGCAGTATTTGCCATTGTGCTGGATCAGGCCGCGAAGCTGGCGATTATGCAGCACATTCCTTATGGACACGGAGTGGTCATCACTCCGTTCTTTAATCTGGTGCATGTCTATAACACTGGCGCGGCATTTAGTTTTCTGGCGGATGCAGAAGGCTGGCAACGGTGGTTATTCAGCGGGTTAGCCATTGTGATTTCCGGGGTTCTGGCTGTTGCTATGGCAAAGGCACCGGCAAAATGTTCGTTGTCTAACCTGGCTTACAGCCTGGTTATCGGTGGAGCTATTGGCAATCTGATTGATCGGGTTGTCTATGGGCATGTCGTCGATTTTCTTGATTTCCACTGGCAGGATCTCTACCACTTCGCTGCATTTAATGTCGCTGATATGGCGATTAGCTGCGGGGCCGTATTCATCATTCTGGATGGTTTTATTAAGAAACCCGCTGATAAGTAACTAACCGTTAACATCAGCTGATATTATAAGCCGGTATTTATACCGGCTTTGTTGTAACTGGCTCTGAGGGGGCATCATGAAAATTCTGTTAGCTAATCCACGTGGTTTTTGTGCCGGCGTAGATAGAGCAATCACCATTGTCAAAAATGCCCTGCATAAATTTGGCGCACCGGTTTATGTCCGGCATGAAGTTGTACATAACAAATATGTTGTGGATGAACTGAAGGCGATGGGTGCTATTTTCGTTGATGAGCTGGATGAAATACCGGACGGTAATACCGTAATTTTTTCTGCACACGGAGTCCCTAAGCGTGTGCGGGAAGAGGCCAGAAAACGGGGCTTGCAGGTATTTGATGCCACCTGTCCTCTGGTGACTAAAGTACATATGGAAGTCCACCGTGCCAGCCGTAAAGGTCAGGAAGTAGTACTCATAGGTCACAAAGGCCACCCTGAAGTTGAAGGCACTCTCGGGCAGTATGATGAAAATGGCACCGGTATGTATCTGGTAGAAGATGCTAATCAGGTGGATAGTTTACCGGTACAGCAACCGGAAAAAGTCAGTTTTGTCACGCAGACGACGCTGAGCGTCGATGAAACCCGGGATATCATTGATGCCTTACGTGAACACTTCCCTGCCATACAGGGACCACGGAAAGATGATATCTGCTATGCCACACAGAACAGGCAGGATGCCGTGAGGGCTTTGGCTCCGCAGGTTGATGTCATGCTGGTGGTTGGTTCAAAAAACTCCTCTAATTCCAACCGGTTACGTGAGCTGGCCGAGCGTCTTGGAACCAGGGCTTATTTGCTGGATGATGCATCACAGTTGCAGGATGAATGGTTTACTAATGTCAATTCAGTTGGTGTGACGGCCGGTGCTTCTGCACCGGAAGTGCTGGTTCAGAGTGTGATTGATCGCTTGTATCAGCTTGGTGGCAGTAAACTTGAACAGATGGATGGTGTGATCGAAGACACCGTATTTGAAGTGCCTGTGGAATTACGGGTTTAATTCTCTGATCTGATTATAAACATCACAAGAATATTAAGCTTTCGGTGGCGAGGATGAATCTTCGCCACCGTTTTGATTGCTATATAGCGACGTCCCTGCCGTTTTTGTCAGCCATTTTTATTCTCTGATTCTGATTAAGATATGAACCCATTGATGTTCATATTTCAGGCGTTAGTCAATGTGGCGACCATTTCAAGGTGTAACCTTAATCGAGCTTATACTCACAATAGCGATTGTGGGAATTCTGGTCTCGGTATCATATCCGGCAATGTCGCATTATGTGCGCGAAAGCCGGCGTTCAGAAGCCCGGAGTGAATTGAGTCATATTGCAGGGTTGCAGGAACGATTCTTTTTGCAAACGCAACGTTATGCCAGTTTATCCGCTCTGGGGTTGAGTACAGCTGCGGACAATAGCTATCTGACCGAAAATGGTTATTACCGCATTACAGCTGCCGTATCTGCCTCTGCTTTTTTGTTAACTGCGATGGCTGCCGGTTCGCAAAGTAGTGATCTTGATTGTCTGATGTTCTCTCTGGCGCAGGACGGCTCCCGGGATAGCTCCAGTCATGACCGATGCTGGTAATGCGCAATGCTTAAGAATAACCAGGCTTATTTAGTCGCACCGCAGCAAGGCTTTACGTTACTGGAAGTGATGATCAGTACCGTGATTCTGACTGTCAGTTTGCTGGGGGTTGCAGGCATGTACGGATTTGCCTCAAAGTTTTCTTATGAGGCCAGACAACACACTCAGGCTGTCTATATTGCAAATGACATTATGGAACGTTTGCGGATGAGCAAAATAGCCTGGCTTAAATCTGCGTTATTAAAAGATGATGGTTCATATCAATTAAATATTAATAATCAATCCGCAACAGCGTTATTGCCGACATGCAATAAAAAGCAAAACTGCCGTTATAACGATTTAATTCTGCATGATGTAACCGATTGGCAGCAACATTTAGCCAGTGCATTTCCATCATCTTCAGCCTCCGTCTGCCTGTCATTAAAACGCCGGAAAACTGAACCAGTGATTGATGCTGATTTAACGGTTAACTGGATTATTCATAATGCGGATAAATCAATCATGATTCCCGTTTTAAATACTGAATGTGGTCAGACTGAGACGGGACGGCGGCAATATTTGATGCAAATGCAGTTATGAAGTTATCACGGGGATTCACACTTCTTGAGTGGTTAATTTCCAGCACAATAGGGTTGTTTTTACTATCTGGTGCGTTCTCTGTTTATGTTATGTCACGAAATAACAACCATCAATTGCAGATCTATAATGAATTACAGGAAAACGGTCGCCTGGCGATGAATTTATTATTGCAGGATTTGCGGCAGACAGGTTTTTTCGGTGATATGACAGGACAAACTCTGCGTCTTGATAGTAATGTTAAATCACGGCTGAAACTGACTGAAGCTCATGATTGCCGGGATGAGCGGGGAGCGCAGGGGGGAACATTACCTGCAGCCGGTGACAATGGTATCCTGAGACCTTTTCTGGCAAGACATGTGGATCCGGATGGTTTTTTAAATGCGGAATTAAGCTGTTTAAAGAAATTGAAATTACAGCCTGACAGTGATGTCTTGTCGTTAAAGCGAGAGGTCGGTGATCCTGTTGAAAGGTCAGCGACTGGCTGGAATCCGCAACGTATTTATTTGGCGGCGAATGTTAATCAGGCACTGTTTTTTGCCGGTAACGATAAAGATGCTACTGATGATTTATCTGTACTGCCTACGGCTCAAATCCGTGAATTTCAACATCACATCTATTATATCCAGCAATTAAATAACATCCCGGAGCTTCGTTTGATCCAGCTGACAGATCAGATGAATGCTGCATACAGCCTTCCACTGGTTCAGGGCGTTGAACGGCTGCGGGTGCTGGTTGCGGTGGATGAATCTGTTCCAGCCGATGGTCTGGCGGATAAATACCTTCCTCCGGAGAAAATAACCCCGGTTGTCTGGAATACATTTTCAATCACTGGAATTCAACTTTTTTTGCTGATCAGGGCGCTGGAACCCTCTTCGGGATTTCGTAATGAACAAACCTATCAGTTAGGCGATCAAAAACTGGTTCCGTTTAATGATGGTTATCAGCGTCTGGTGCTGCAATCGAGTGTGCAGTTCCGTAATGCCGGTGTGGGGAATGCGTTAGATTGATGAGCATGACAAACCAGAAAGGAATGGTATTAGCCGTCATCCTGATTCTGATGTTGCCGCTGACACTGATGGCTGTTTCAGTTATGCAATGGGGGCGGGAACAGATGAAAATGAGTGCTGCAGGCAGCCACAATATCAATGCACTAGCTAGTCTGGATTCTCAGTTGCAGGATTTCTGGGCGCAACCTGATTTACGGCAATTGCTGGAAGAATTCACTGATGAGAGTAAAGACAAAAGAAATAGCACAAAGGGAATATTTCAGACCAGCAGGCAATATGAAATGCCATGCAGTCGTACCACTTTGGTAAGCAGCAGTAATGTAATTAAGCACTGTCGCTATATTGATATTTCACTTAATAAATCAAAGCAGGCGGTAAAACAAAATTCTGCAGTAATGACTGTCGAGCTGCCATTTTTTCAACGCACTGATTCAGGAATAAATAATGACTCAATATTACCGTAAAGTGGTTATTTATCTTCTGATACTGATGTTCACAGGCATGATTCCGGTCGCACAGAGTGATGACATTGAGCTCTGGTCAGATGAGAAACAATTTACTCACCCCTATTCCTTTTCTGCTCCGGTTATAGCCGGAGAATGGTTTTATTTATCTTCATCCAGTTATTCGTCTGAATATGGCTGGTTGGGACGATTAAACAAGTTTCGCTTTACTGCCGAAGGTAAAGTCGTAGATCAAAATGGTATTTCTGCTTTCAGTTGTCAGGGAAATGTATTACCGGCGGCACGCAGTTTCTGGGCTACGGAGATAACTGACACTCGGGGGCAGGATGAAGTACAGACTATGCTGATGACTCAATCAGTGCGCCGGTTGTTCACATCCGGGTTTAAAAACCAGCAGTTACAAATGGTTATGCTATCGGAAGAACAACAGAAAGCTATCCCGGCTCTGCTGGGTGACAGTATGCATAGTCAGCCACGGGTGCTGGATTATGGTGTTCAGCATAAGGGGCAGGACAGGCGTATTCTGCTGGGTACTAATACCGGCATCCTGCATTTATTCAGTGATAAAGCGAATACACTTGATGAGTCCTGGGCTTTTATTCCGGCGGAATTTTTCTCGCATATTTCGGAGCAACAGAACCGGCAATTTAAACCCCGGCAATATGCCATTGATGGGGCGATCACGCTGTTTCATGATGATAAAGACAAGGATGGCGTTATTGAATCAACAGAAGGTGATCATCTGTGGGCTTTCTTTGGAATGCGTCAGGGGGGGCGTAGTTATTATGCGCTGGATCTGACAAATCCTGATCATCCGGTACTCAAGTGGAAGATTGACGCTAATGACGCTAACGGAGCATACAAATTATTAGGGGAAACCTGGTCAGCACCGCAATTGGCGTATATTTCTGACAAGGGTAACGCATCTGCACAACAAACACCGGTTGTGATCGTGGCGGGTGGTTATGCCGCACAGGCGGAAACATCCGCTTTAACCGGGCGGGTTATTTACATTATTGATGTGGATTCCGGGCAAAAATTGTTTTCAGTTAGCCCGGAGCCCGATGGCCTGACTAATTTACAGGTACCACTGACGGACGCGATTCCGGCTGATGTAGCCTTGCTGGATAGTGATCTGGATGGCAGGACAGATCGGCTATATGTCGGAGATGTTGGCGGTAATGTCTGGCGGCTGGATATGACTGGTCGTTTTTCTGACTGGCGGATGAGTAAACTGGCTGTGCTCGGTGGTGGGCATACGGCAGATGAGAATGCAGAAAGCAGCAATGCCCGCCGTTTCTTTGGTCAGCCGGTGATTGTTCGTTCGTTGCTGAGAGTTAACACTGGCAAGGATTCGGTTGCTGAGATACCTGCCGACTGGGTTTTAATTGGCAGTGGTGATCGGGCCAATCCTGGTTTTGGTTCCGGGAATGCTCCGGTTCAAAACCGTTATTTCGCTTTACCTGACCGGCAGGTAACGCCCTATCAGCAGAATGATGCTATTCCGGCCCCGCTGGAAGCCGCGGAGTTACATCCTGCCTATTCACAAAGCAATGATAAGACACCAGCCGGTGTCTTTATGCAGGGTTGGTATGTGAATTTAGATCAGGCTCAGCAGGAGCAGGTATTTGGCAACGGTTATGTTGTTGCCGGGAAAGTATGGTTTACCTCTTTTGTTCCTGCAGGCCATTTAGCTAACGGACAACCCTCAATTGGTGTTACCCGTTTGTACCAGATCGATCTGGTCTCTGGTGCTTTTAGTGGTGCGACAGCGGTCGTAAGTCAGATGCATGATCGGTTACTGGAAAATCCTGGGCTGGCATATCAAACGGAAACAGGGCAATTGTGGATGACCGGAATAAATGATGTTGCTGACAGCCAAACGGGTTGTGCTTCACCGGTGATCTCTTTGGCGAACGCGCTGAAACCTCGCAAGATCGCGGAATATCCCTCGGAGTATTAGTCATCTTGGCAGCTAAGAGCAGCTGATTTTCTGTTGTCGTACCCGTCCGCTCATGGCGATGGCGATTCCTATCCCTTCGCTCATGCCTGAGCCGCAGAGACTAATCGTGCCCGGGGTTCCGGCTTGTGTGCCATCGGGCTGAAAAACGAAGTGTAATTGATTGGTGGTGATTGTCAGAGCCGGGCCGGGTAATGCATGCCGGAGCAGGATGGTATCGCCATTTTGACTGGCGGAGAATTTTCTGTCCTGATCCTGGTCGTTAAACAGGAGCAAGTGGGTGAAACCTTGTTTAACGCACTGTTCCTGCTTATCTGCCAGACAGACAATCACATCAGTCTGATGATCTATCGCCTGGCTTCTGGCGCGGTGCAAGGCATTATGCAAGGAGAACCCTTCGGTCTGCAGAGTACTCTCAGCGAGTAAGTGCTGTAAACCGGGAATACCAACAAGCAATAAAATAGAAGCGACTGTCAGCGTGATGATCAGTTCAAGGAAGGTAAAGCCGTCTGAGCGCATGGTGGCTCTGCTGTAATGGAGTCAGATCCCGATTGTCTATGCCAGCGGGTAGAGTTGAAACTGCCAGATCCGGCAGTGATACGGTGGTGCTAACAGTATCACTGCCGTCAGATATCAGCGGGCTTTTTCCTTCGCAGACAGCAGCATCAGAACGATACCAGCCAGTACAAATGGCACGCTCAGCCATTGTCCTACCGAGATCAGATTTCCGGTTTCGTAAGCAGCTTGCGGGGTTTTGAAATATTCAATAATGAAACGGGCCGCGAATACCAGCGTCAGAAACAGACCGAACAGGAAACCCGTTTGTTTGCTTTTCGTGGTACGGAACAACATCAGCAATAAGACGAAAATCGCAAAATAGCTGGCGGCCTCATAAAGCTGTACCGGATGACGCGGCAGCGTATCAATACGCTCAAAGACCACACCCCAGCTGCCATCAGTCGGATTGCCGATAATTTCCGAGTTCATGAAGTTACCCAGACGGATAAAGCATCCGGTTAATGCCGTTGGAATGGCCAGACGATCGGCCAGCCAGAGGAATTTGTTTTCCGGATGCTGACGGACAAACAACCAGATCGCAAGCAGTACACCAATACCACCGCCATGACTGGCCAGTCCACCTTCCCAGATTTTCAGAATGTCGATCGGATGAGCCAGATAATATTCCGGTTCATAGATCAGGGTATGCGCCAGACGTGCACCAACGACAGTACCGATGAAAATGTAGGTCAGCAATTTATCCAGTTGTTCTGTGGGGCGACCTTCCTGACGGTAGATCCGTAGCATTAACTGATAGCCCAGTAAAAAGCCGGTGGCGAACAGTGCGCCGTACCAGTGGACAGCAATCGGGCCTAGCTGAATTAAAATCGGATCTGCATTCCAGAACAGCATCTTCTCTCTCGTTAGTGAAATAGTTCACATAAATCATGAATGAGCGACAGAGTAGCATGTTCTCTGAATGCGGGTGAAGAGAGGAAAACCAGTCAGCGGGCGATTGCTGACTGGTCAGGGTGACGGGTTATTGACGCAATAATCGGGCGGCTTCAACCATGTTGCTGAGTGCCGTGCGGGTTTCCGGCCAGCCGCGCGTTTTCAGTCCGCAATCCGGGTTTACCCAAAGACGTTCTGTCGGGATGTGCTGCCGGGCCTTTTGCAGCAACTGTGTTATCCATTCCACCGTTGGCACATTCGGTGAGTGAATGTCATAAACGCCCGGGCCAATATCGTTCGGATATGCCTGATGATGGAACACATCCAGTAATTCCATATCGGAACGGGAGGTTTCCAGGGTAATCACATCGGCATCCAGTGCGATAATGGATGGCATGACATCACCGAACTCGCAATGACACATGTGGGTATGGATTTGAGTATCGTCTGCGACACCGGCAGCGGTCAGTTTAAAGGCTCTCACTGCCCAGTTGAGATACGCAGCCTGATCCTGCTGACGCAGTGGTAAACCTTCACGCAGTGCCGGTTCATCAATCTGAATAATCCCGATCCCGGCTTTTTCCAGATCCTGAACTTCATGACGTAAGGCCAGTGCCAGCTGTAATGCCATGGTTTCCCGTGATATATCCTCACGCGGGAATGACCAGCACAGCATGGTAATCGGGCCTGTCAGCATGCCTTTCATGGGTTTGCTGGTCAGGGACTGGGCGTACTGACTCCAGCGTACGGTCATCGCCGCCGGGCGGCTGATATCGCCGACAATCACCGGCGGTTTGACGCAGCGGGAGCCGTAACTCTGTACCCAGCCATTTTGTGTGAAAGCATAGCCCGTCAGCTGCTCACCGAAATACTCCACCATGTCATTACGTTCCGCTTCACCATGTACCAGAACATCCAGACCTATCTGTTCCTGTTCTGTTACGGCATAAGCGATTTCCTGTTTCAAACCCTGTTCATAAGTTTCCAGATCGATTTCGCCTTGTTTAAAGCGACGGCGTAAGGTGCGGATCTCGCCGGTTTGCGGGAAGGAGCCGATGGTCGTGGTTGGCCAGTCCGGCAACTGGAAGCGAACCTGTTGTTCTGCTGCGCGCAGTGCATAAACTGCGTTACGTTCGGCATCTTCCGGACGGATCGCCGCGACTGCGGCCTGAATGGTCTCATCCTGTACGCGAACGGATTGTTGTCGTTGCCGCAGCGGTGCACTGTAGGCCTGCAAGGTCAGGATTTTCTGATCGTCCGGTTCGCGCAGTGTCCGCTGCAGCAGATGCAACTCGGTACACTTCTGCCGGGCAAACGCGAACCAGCTTTTGATTTCCGACTCCAATCCGTGTTCTGCCTGTAAATCTATCGGGCTATGTAATAATGAACAGGATGTGCCCAACCAAAAGTCCCGATGCGTTTGCTTCAGTTCAGTCAGCTGTGCATACAGTTCATGCAAATTAGCCCGCCAGATATTGCGCCCGTTGATAACTCCCAGTGACAGCTGCCAGTGTGCCGGAATTGCGGCCAGAGTCGGTGCTAATTCGTTTTTACCGGCCACCGCATCCAGGTGAAGGCCGTCGACATCAAGCTTGGGTAACCAGTCGAGTTGGTGGGCGATACCGCCTAAATAAGTCGTTAACAGCAATTTACAGCCGGAACCCTGCAACTGCTGATACGCCGACAGATATGCCTGCTGCCATTCAGCCGGAAGGTCTAATGCCAGTACGGGTTCATCAATTTGTACCCATTCGATTTTTTGCGCGGCCAGTTTCTGCAGGATTTGCTGATAGACGGCCAGCAATTGCGGTAGCAGTGACAGTTTATCAAATGCGGTGCCTTTGGTTTTACCCAGCCAGAGGTAGCTTAGCGGACCGAGTAATACCGGTTTAACTCGATAACCGGCAGTAAGTGCTTCGTCGGTTTCATCGAATAACTGAGTCCAGCTCAGTTTAAATTCCTGCTCAGCATGAAACTCGGGGACCAGATAATGATAATTCGTATTAAACCATTTACTCATCTCTGCGGCCGGAGCTTGCTTCCCGGTTGGTGCGCGTCCGCGGGCAATCCGGAACAGCGTATCCAGATCGACACTGCCATCGCTGTTCTGGTGGCGCGGAGGCACATTTCCTACCATCAGGCTGGTGGTCAGTACATGGTCATACCAGGCGAAATCGCCGACGGGCAAGAGATCTACCCCGGCTTGTTGCTGCCATTGCCAGTGGCGGTGACGCAGATTCCTGCCAGTTTGTAATAATGCTGTTTGTGTAATATTTCCTGCCCAATAGGCTTCCAGTGCTTTTTTCAGTTCCCGCTGTAATCCGATACGGGGAAAACCTAGGGTATGCGTAGTAAAAGTCATGCTTGCTCCGATTGGATGTTTAGATGTCCGGATGTTTACATGGCTATATTTCCGCGTTACCTTAGTCAGTACCAGTGCATTCTTTGCATCCGCAACTTGCAGGTTTTTCATGTTTGAACTGAAACATCTCCGGTCACTATTAGCCTTAAAGCAGCAAGGCTCGCTGGCGGCAGCGGCAGATATGCTAAATCTGAGTCAGTCTGCTTTATCCCATCAGTTAACCGAGCTGGAGCAACGTTTGGGTGGGCCGCTGTTTTTGCGGAAAAGTAAGCCGCTGAATTTCACTGCGGATGGACTCAGACTGGTAACGCTCGCGGAATCTGTATTACCGCAGGTGGACGAGGTAGTGCATTATCTGCGGCGCGACCTGCAGCCGGTTCAGCTGCGTATCAACGTGGAGTGTCACAGCTGTATCCGCTGGCTGACGCCGGCATTGCAACAGTTGCAGCAACGTTATCCTGATCTGGAACTGACATTTGCCAGTCAGCTTGATTTTACTCCGCAGCAAGCGCTGCTGCAGGGAGAACTGGATATGGTATTAACCGCCGATCTGTTGCCGGAGAATGGGATTTACTATGCACCATTATTTGATTTTGAAATGCGGCTGGTATTGCCGGTAACTCATCCGCTGGCCAGTGCTGAGCTGATTACCGCAGAAAATCTGAGTGATGAGGTGTTACTTACCTATCCGGTCGTACCACAACGGCTGGATGTGCTGCGTCATTTTATGCAGCCGGCAGGTCTTAAACCTAAACAGATAAAGACGCTCGAGAATACCCTGATGTTGACACAAATGGTGGCGGCCGGATGGGGCATTACCGTGTTACCGGATTGGGTTTGCCGGGAATTTGAACAACAGCAATTAATCATTTCGAAAGCGCTGGGTGATGGTTTGTGGCGGCGTTTACATGCGGCAGTCAGGGTCGGGGAGCGGCAACAACCGGCGATCAGAACATTAATTAAAGCGCTGACCCGGCATCCTGCAGAAGCAAAATGAACGTTGCGGGCTATTCGTTCTCATCAAAACGGGCTTCAAACAGGTGAAGCACTGCGTCCATGACTTCAATGGCTTCCGGGCCATCGCAGATAACGCGGATCGTTTCGCCTTGTGCAGCCTCCAGCATTAACAGGCCAACGACACTGTCTGCACTGGCTTGTTTTTCACCATTACACAGAGTGATTTTTGCCTGAAAATTCGCAACCAGTTGCACCAGTTTGATTGCTGCCCGGGCATGCAATCCCAGCTTGTTTATTACCGCGACCTGATTCTCAACCCGGGGCATGTAATTTCTCCAGTGTGCGGTGGCGACGCTGGACATTTTTCCCCAGCACCAGGAAATGATTCGCCAGTTGCTCAGCAATAAATACCGAACGGTGCTGACCACCGGTACAGCCGATAGCCACAGTCACATAGCTGCGGTTATTCCGTTCCAGTTGTGGTAACCAGGTCTCCAGCAGACTGATCAGCTGATTGATGTATTTGACGACATCGGGTTGTGACTGCAGGTAACGTTGTACCGGCTCATCCAGACCCGTCAGCGGTTTGAGTTCAGCTATCCAGTGTGGATTAGGCAGAAAGCGGGCATCAAACACAAAGTCAGCATCTTTTGCGATACCGTGTTTGAAGCCGAAAGATTCAAATACCATCACCAGCTCATGCTCTTTTTTGCCCAGTACCCGTTCCCGGATCTGTTCACTGAGTTCATGGATACTGATATGACTGGTATCAATGCGTAAGTCGGCACTGGAGGAGAGCGGGGAGAGCAGGTCAGTTTCCTGCCGGATCGCCTGGGCCAGTGTGAATTGTTGTCGCGATAGCGGATGCAGGCGGCGGCTTTCACCATAGCGTTTCAGCAAAGTCGCATTGTCGGCATCAAAGAAGAAACTGGAAAATTGCAGATCCTGATGCTGTCTGATTTCATCCAGAATTGAAACCAGATCTTCCGCTGTAGCTGGCAGGTTTCTGACATCAATACTCACCGCGATCTGATCATATTTACCGCGTAATTCTGCGACCAGCTGAAACAGCAGGGATACAGGCAGATTGTCCACACAGTAATAACCCAGATCTTCCAGAACCCGTAATGCAACGGTTTTTCCGGAACCAGAGCGACCACTCACGACGATGAGTTTCATCGGTAATCATCCATTGATCATTTGTTGATACAGAGCTTCATCCGATTCAGCCAGACGCAACTGACGACAGAAGTTCTTATCATTAAATTTTTCGGCCACCAGTGCCAGTGTTTTCAGGTGGGTTTTACATTCACTTTCCGGTACCAGCATGGCAAACAGCAGATCCACCGGTTGATTATCAATGGCATCAAACGGTATCGGTTGCTCCAGTGTCAGCAGTATACCTGTGACCGGATAGCCATCAGGAATACGACCATGAGGAATGGCAATGGCACTGCCTATGCCTGTAGTGCCCATCTTTTCCCGGGCCTGCAGACTGTCAAATATCTTTTGTTCATCAAGTCCCAGTCGGGGGGCGGCTAATTCGCTGATAATTTCCAGCACACGCTTTTTGCTGCTGCAAGGGACTGCACTTTTGGTGCAGTCCGCAGACAAGATTTCAGAAATTAACATGATTACTTGCTGGCTAATTTTTCTTTGTATTTGATGATCTGGCGATCCAGTTTGTCCATCAGTGCATCAATGGCAGCGTACATACTATCATCTTGGGCATTAGCGAAAATTTCACCGCCGTTGACGTTCAGTTTTGCTTCTGCAATTTGTTTCAGTTTTTCTACAGTTAAGATCACTTGAACGTTATTAATGTGCTCAAAGTGACGTTCTAAACGGGCAAATTTACTGGTGACATAATCACGCAATGCATCAGTTAACTCGATATGGTGACCTGACAGGTTGATTTGCATAACGTCTTCCTTATTGTTGGCCTACAGCAGGCGTTTGCGTTGGCTTGATGGTGGAATAGACAACGATTCGCGGTATTTTGCGATGGTTCTTCTTGCCACCATTATGCCTTGTTCCGTCAGCAAGTCTGCGATCTTGCTGTCGCTCAAAGGTTTGGCCGGGTTTTCCGCCGCGACCAGTTTTTTTATTAAGGCTCTGATTGCAGTCGAAGAACACTCTCCGCCGCTATCAGTATTAACATGACTGGAGAAAAAATACTTCAGTTCAAAGATGCCACGAGGCGTATGCATGTATTTTTGTGTAGTAACTCGCGAAATTGTCGACTCATGCATCTCTACTTCTTCGGCCACATCGTTCAAAACCATCGGTTTCATCGCTTCTTCGCCGTACTCAAAAAAGTCCTGTTGTTGTTGCACGATACAGTTAGCAACCTTAAGCAGGGTTTCATTACGGCTTTCTAAGCTCTTGATAAACCATTTGGCTTCTTGCAGATGAGAACGAATAAACTGGCTGTCACTGCTGTTACGGGCGTGACGGGCCATTGAAGCATAGGTTTCATTGATCCGGACTTTTGGCATCGCATCGGGGTTCAGTTCGACGACCCAGCGGTTGCTTTTTTTCAGGACGGCCACATCCGGGATCACATACGAGGATTCGCTGGGCATGATTCTGCTGCCCGGGCGAGGCTCCAGCGTCTGGATCAGTTGTAGGATTTCTTTCAGGTCACCTTCTTTCAACTGCAGTTTACGCGCCAGATTGCGGTAATCACGGGAGCCCAGCAGATCCATGTGATCTTTAATCGCCAGACGTGCTTCATTGAGCCAGGGGGTATCGGCAGTAAACTGATTCAGCTGGATCAGCAGGCATTCCTGTACCGAGCGTGCGGCAACACCAACCGGATCAAAATGCTGAATGCGTTTCAGAACGGTTTCAATTTCATCCATTTCGACCAGTTCATCATCAGCACTGACTGCTTGCTGGATCTCCTCCAGCGAGGCGCTGAGATAACCGGACTCATCAATACTATCAATGATGGTCAGGGCAATGGCGGCATCCTGTTCGCTGAACGGTGTTAAGCGCATCTGCCACAACAGATAATCCTGCAGACTTTCAGCGGTTTCTCCCTGATAAACGGATTCTTCATCACTGTTCATCAGACCACTACCGGACGATGTTGAACCGGCGGCGGTATAGACCTCATCCCAGGTTGTGTCCATCGGCAGTTCTTCAGGCATGTTTTCCTGAGCCTGAGCCATTTCTTCGCTGCTATCCGGAGGTGTGAAATCGTCATCATCCGGAATTTCCGGAGTAGCGATGTCAGATTCATCCTCTTGTTCTAATAAAGGATTAGCATCGATAGCCTGCTGGATCTCCTGTTGTAGTTCCAGAGTAGACAGTTGCAGCAGACGAATCGCTTGTTGCAATTGTGGGGTCATGGCAAGTTGTTGCCCAAGACGCAACTGTAAGGTCGGCTTCATCTACGGGATATGTCCTTAATTTCTAATTTCCGTATCGGTGCTTGTAACTAAGCAGTCCGTATTTTTATTATGGCTGATTATGGCCATAGGCACATTGTTTACAGGGTAAATCCTTCACCCAGATAAACTTGTTTAACGTGCTCATTTTGCAGAATCTCTGCAGGGGAACCTTCAGCAATCAGATTACCGTGGCTGACAATATAGGCTTTTTCGCAGACATCCAGCGTTTCACGCACATTATGATCGGTAATTAATACACCGAGTCCGCGATCCCGTAAATGTTCAATGATCCGCTTAATGTCGATCACGGAAATGGGATCGACCCCGGCAAATGGTTCATCCAGCAGAATAAAGCGCGGTTCAACGGCCAGTGCCCGCGCAATTTCCACTCTGCGGCGCTCACCACCGGAGAGACTCATACCGGTGTTTTTACGGATATGTCCGATATGGAATTCTTCCAGCAGCGCTTCCATTTTTTCTTTTTGCTCTGCCCGGCTCAGCTCACTGCGTAGCTGTAATACGCCCAGCAGATTTTCTTCAACGGTCAGACGACGGAAAATAGAGGCTTCCTGTGGCAGGTAGCCAATACCATGGCGCGCGCGCTGATGCATCGGCATCGCGGTGATATCCAGCTGGTCGATCATAACGGTTCCGCCGTCTTGCGGTACCAGTCCGACGATCATATAAAAGGAGGTCGTTTTTCCTGCACCATTCGGGCCTAACAGACCCACTACCTGACCAGTGGCGACCTGCAGACTGACGTTTTGTACGACCTGTCTGCCCTTGTAACTTTTCTTCAGGCCACTTGCTTGCAAAAGAGTCATAGATTTACGGTTTGCCTGCTTTGTTGAATTCTTCGATTTCCTGTGGAAGAAAAATAGTCTTCACGCGGGAACCTTTACCGCTGCTCTGCGCTATCATCTGCTGTTTCTGGATGTCATAACGGATCACATCACCGTTCACCTGATTATCATCCTGCTTCAGCTCGGCTTTCCCTGTCAGGGTGACCAGGCGATCTTTTAACTGATAACGTAATTCGCTGGCACTGGCGTTAACCGGTTTACCGTTGTCCAGGATCTGGAAAAAGGTGGCCGGCCGGCCGGTTGCGATCATCTCATCATTCCCTTTCTCATGCCGTAATACCACTACTTTATCGGCGTGAATAATGATGGAACCCTGAGTGATCGTCACATCCTGCAGAAAAGTTACTTTATTTTCATTCAGTTCAGCCTCTTGGCTGACGGAGTCAACGACGACCGGTTGCTGATAATCTGATTGTTTGGCCTGCGCGCTGACTGAAAGCAGCAAAAGCAGTCCGAAACTAGCGTGGCTTAAAGTAAGTTGCATGGCCTTTATCCAAAATTTGGTAACGTTTGGTATTCAAATCAGCATGTAAGCCGACACCTTGGACATGATAGTCCGGACTGTCAATAGTGACGGGTTTATCGCTACTGATCTGGCGGCTGTTCATATCCATTTCCAGATAACTGGTTTGCATCCGGTCAATGTTGAGTGCCGGATTGTGATTTTTAATTAACACGCTATCACGCAGAATCAATCGATCATTACTGATCATTTGTCCGGAGTTCGCCGAGACATTCCAGGCTTTCTGGCCATTCGGTTCGAATGTCTGCAATACCGGATGCACCGTATCGGTCACTTTATTGTGCTGATAATAAAGCGCCTGATCGGCGGTAAAAATATCCGTTAATTTACCATCGGCACTGTAACGCTGGTTATGCAGCTTCGACGCGGTAAAACTCGGTAATGACAGATCTTTTTTCTGCAGCAATGTATTCTGATTATCATGCTGTGATGACCATTGCCATGCCAGCAGTGACACCAGAAACAGCAATAATATCAGTAACGTTTGCCGGTTGATCATACCGAGGTTCCCTGTGCGGAATCGAGCTGGCCGTGAGCCTGTAAAATCAAATCACAGACTTCTCTGACGGCACCGTAGCCACCACTGGTTCGGGTCACCAGGTCTGCTTTTTGCAGTACCAGCGGATGAGCGTTTACCACGGCAATACCTAATGCGGCATTATGCATGACCGGTAAATCGATGACATCGTCACCGATATAGGCAGCCTGAGAAGCGGAGAGCCCCAGCTTATCCAGTAACGCTTCAAACGCGGGCAGTTTGTCGCCCTGGCCCTGGTAAATATGCTGCACACCCAGCGCCTGCATCCGGCGCTGCACTATGTTTGAACTGCGTCCGGTGATAACTGCCACATCAATATCGGCGTTCAGCAGAGCCTTGATGCCAAACCCGTCATGCGTATGAAAGGTTTTCAGCTCTTCACCGTCATTGCCCATATAGATCCGGCCATCGGATAAGACGCCATCGACATCACATACCAGCAGCCGGATCTCAGCTGCCAGTGCCATAATGCGTTTTTCCACAGTACCGTAAGGCGTGGCTATATAATCGCTCATACTACTCCGGCTTTCAGCACATCATGCATGTTAAATGCACCGACCGGGCGGTGTTGTTTATCCAGCACGATCAGAGCGTTGATTTTTCTTTCCTGCATCAGCTTCACCGACTGAGCCACCAGCATCTCAGCAGGGACGGTGATGCAGTTGGTTGTCATCACTTTGGTGATTGATGTGGTATGAATATCCAGTTGTTGATCCAGTATACGGCGCAAATCACCATCCGTGAAAATCCCGGCCAGTGTTCCGGTATCATCCAGAATCGCGGTCATCCCCAGACCTTTACGGCTCATTTCCAGTAACGCATCGCTGACGGACGCTTTATCTGACACGGCCGGGATTTGTTCGCCCTGATGCATGATATCTGCATTCCGCAGCAACAGTTTCCGGCCGAGCGCGCCACCCGGATGAGACATGGCAAAATCATTCGCGGTAAAGCCACGGGCTTCAAGTAATGACACTGCCAGGGCATCACCAAGCACCAGTGTCGCGGTTGTACTGGAAGTCGGAGCCAGACCCAGCGGGCATGCTTCCTGTTCTACATGCAGGCAAAGATGAATATCGGCTTCTTTTGCCATGGTTGATTCAGGCCGACTGGTCATGCAGATAAGCTTGATTCCCCAGCGTTTCATCACTGGCAAAACCGCCAGTATTTCGTTGCTTTCACCGGAATTTGAAATGGCGATGACCACATCATTGCTGCTGATCATGCCCAAATCACCATGGCTGGCTTCACCCGGATGGACGAAGAAAGCCGGGGTTCCGGTGCTGGCAAAACTGGCCGCCATCTTCCGGCCGATGTGTCCTGATTTACCCATGCCCATCACGATAACTTTCCCTTTGCAGTGGAAAAGCATCTGACAAGCCTGAGTGAATTGTTCATCCAGTGTCTGGAAAAGTCCTTCAATTGCCTGGAGTTCCAGGCGTAAAACGCGTTCTGCGGACTGGCGGAAATCAAAATTAGTTGGCATTTACGATCCTCTGAGCGTGTTGCGCGAGATCACATTATATGAAAACCTCGGCACAGAAGCGATAACGGCACTTTTTTTGCCTGAAAACAGTATCAGTGGTACCTGTTTAATTGGCTACGACATTTTTCAGCATATACAATGGGCGACAGAAGTTTGTCAGCGGAGGTTGCGTGAGTGATTCATTGATCCAGATCCGGGACTTAAGTTTCAGTCATGGAGAGCGGTTGATTTACGACAATATCAGTCTGGATATTCCCAAAGGCAAGATCACTGCGCTGATGGGACCCAGTGGTATCGGTAAAACCACCTTGCTGCGATTGATCGGCGGACAACTGAAGCCGGATCACGGGCAGATCCTGTTCGATGGTGCCGATATTCCTCAGTTAAACCGACGCGATCTTTATGCTATCCGTAAACGTATGAGTATGTTGTTCCAGAGCGGCGCATTATTCAGTGGGATCAGTGTTTTTGACAATGTCGCTTATCCGTTACGTGAACATACCCGTTTGCCGGAAGAGATTATCCGTACGCTCGTGCTGATGAAACTGGAATCAGTGGGGCTGCGTGGTGCAGCCAATATGATGCCATCCCAGCTTTCCGGCGGTATGGCCCGTCGCGCGGCACTGGCCAGGGCGATTGCACTGGATCCGGAATTGATCATGTATGATGAACCGTTCGCCGGCCAGGATCCGATCACGATGGCGGTGCTGGTGAAACTGATCCGCGAGTTAAACACGTCAATGGGGATTACATCCGTTATCGTATCGCATGATGTGGCTGAAGTGATGAGCATTGCGGATTACGTCTATCTGATAGCAAATCATAGTATTGTGGCGCATGGCTCGCCGGAAGAGTTGCGCCGTGAAGGTAATCCGGAAGTAGTGCAGTTTGTGCAGGGTTTACCTGATGGACCGGTGCCATTCCACTATCCGGCCATTGAATTGTTACAGGAACTTTAGATGTTGGTCGATTTAATCAGCCGTCTCGGACGGCGTGGCATACAAAGCCTGACGGCGACCGGACGTGCCGGCATCATGTTGTATCAGGCACTTGTTGGACGACCAGAACCGAGAAAACATTTCCCGTTGTTGATTCAGCAACTCTATGTCGTTGGCGTTGAGTCTGTATTGATTATTCTGGTTTCAGGTCTGTTTATCGGTATGGTGCTTGGCTTTCAGGGATACCGGGTGCTGGTGGATTTTGGTGCTGAAGCATCTCTCGGACCATTAGTGGCACTGTCATTGTTACGTGAACTTGGTCCGGTGGTTTCTGCTTTATTGTTTGCCGGGCGTGCCGGATCGGCGCTTACCGCAGAAATTGGTCTGATGAAAGCGACCGAACAGCTGAGCAGTCTGGAAATGATGGCAGTTGATCCGCTACGCCGGATTGTCTCGCCACGCTTCTGGGCCGGGGCGATCAGCCTGCCGCTGTTGTCTCTGATATTTTGTTTTATCGGTATTATTGGTGGCAAACTGGTCGGTGTTGACTGGCTCGGCGCTGATGAGGGTGGTTTCTGGTCAGCGATGCAGGCATCGGTGGACTGGCAGGAAGATATTGTTCAGGGGATTATCAAGTCGGTAGCGTTTGCACTGGTCGTCACCTGGGTTGCTTTATTTAATGGTTATGACAGTCTGCCAACGGCAGCAGGAATCAGTCAGGCGACCACACGAACAGTAGTTCACGCCTCGTTGCTGGTATTGGGATTGGATTTTGTAATGACAGCCGTCATGTTCAGGTGAGAGCGATGAAGTTCAGCAAAATTGAGTTTCTGGTTGGGTGTTTCATGCTGGCGGGTATATTTGCCGGTGTCATGCTGGCATTGCAAGTAGCAGGCCTGACCTTTGGCAATAAGGGCGATACATATTCGCTGTATGCCAATTTTGATAATATCGGCGGTCTTAAAGTCAGATCTCCGGTAAAAATTGGTGGTGTCGTGATTGGCCGGGTATCTGATATCTCGATTGATGCCAAATCGTTTACACCGAAAGTGGAAATGCAGATCGACGAAAACTATAACCAGTTGTCTGACACCAGTACGGCAGCCATTCTGACTTCCGGCTTATTAGGTGAGCAGTATATTGGTATTACCCCCGGTTTTTCTGATGAAGAAATGGGAACTGAAATACTGAAAAGCGGCGATGCGATTTCAGATACCAAATCAGCGATGGTACTGGAAGATTTGATTGGCAAATTTGTCTACGGGCAGGCGGATGGCAAATCTGATGGCCAGACTTCTGCTGCAACAGATACTAATAACTAAAGCATCTAAGGAGTCACGCAATGTTTAAGTGGGTAAACCGTTGTGCTGTCTGGTTACTGTTACTGGTTTCTGCACAGTCATTCGCTATTAATTCACAAGATCCCTATCTGCTGGTCAAAGAAGCGGCAGGAAAGACATTCACTCGTCTGGAGCAGGATGCTCCTCAGGTTAAGCAAAATCCGAATCATCTGCGGACGATTATTCGCGAAGAGTTATTACCTTATGTAGATAACAAGTTTGCGGCGTATAAAGTGATCGGTAAAGAGCTGAAAAATACAACGCCACCACAACGAGATCGTTTTGTTTCAGCATTTACCGATTACATCGTAGCGACTTACGCCGATGCACTGGGAAAATATGATAAACAGACTATCAAGGTAGAACAGAGCCAGCCGCTGGATACCAAGAAAGAGGTCTCTGTAAAAGTGACGGTCATTGATCCGGGTAAACCTGAAATTAATGTGGTTTTTCAGCTACGGAAGAACAGCAAAACCGGCGAATGGAAAGTGTTTGATATGGTTGCTGAAGGTGTAAGTCTGCTTTCTTCCAAGCAGTCTGAACTGGGTGGTTCTATCCGTCAGAAAGGGATTGATAGTGTCAGCAATATGCTGGAACAACATAATTTAAAACCGGCTACTTTACCGGGTAAACAGTCATGAAACTGACTGGCAATCTTGATGCCGTCCAGGTGACACAATTGTGGCCGGGAAGGGAGGATTTGTTCCGACAGAATGAGCTTGATGTCAGTTCCGTCAATAAGATTGACTCGGCGGGCGTCGCTTTTCTGGTCAAGTGGGCTCAGGCTTGTCAGGCAACCAATCAGCGTCTGTTAGTACAGGGCGCATCACCCGAATTAGTGCAGCTGATTTCATTATATGGCGTCAGCGCATTATTCGATCTGGCCTCATCGCAATAAACGAGAAATGATTATGCATCCAACCGAGATTGAGAGTATTCTTCGGGCCGCTCTCGCGCTGGACGAGTTATATGTACAGGGTGAAAACGGTCACTATACGGTCATTGCCGTTTCTTCCCTGTTTGCCGGTATGAGCCGGGTGAAAAAACAGCAAACCGTTTATGCTCCGCTGAAGGAACATATTGCCAGCAATGCCATCCACGCCCTGAGTATCAAGGCGTTCACTCCGGAAGAGTGGCAACGTGATCGTAAACTGAACGGTTATTGAGTCAGCGCGGATTGCCGCGCTATGAAGTCTGAATATTGAGAAATCGTCATTATGGATAAATTTCGTGTGCAGGGGCCAACCCAGCTCACCGGAGAGGTTATTATTTCCGGTGCCAAAAATGCTGCTCTGCCCATCCTGTTTGCTGCTTTGCTGGCTGAAGAACCAGTAGAAATCCAGAACGTGCCTAAGCTTCGTGATATCGATACCACCATGAAACTGCTGAGCCAGTTGGGTGCCCGTGTCGAACGAAATGGTTCGGTACATGTTGATGCCGGTCCGGTAAATGTGTTCTGTGCGCCATATGATCTGGTGAAAACCATGCGTGCATCCATTTGGGCGCTGGGGCCTCTCGTTGCCCACTTTGGTCAGGGACAGGTATCTCTGCCAGGTGGCTGTGCTATCGGTGCCCGTCCTGTTGATTTACATATCAATGGACTGGAGCAACTCGGTGCCAAGATCACGCTGGAAGAAGGTTACGTTAAAGCATCGGTGAATGGTCGTCTGAAAGGCGCTCACATTGTCATGGATAAAGTGAGTGTCGGTGCTACCGTGACTATCATGTGTGCCGCAACGCTGGCTGAAGGCAAGACCATTATTGAAAACGCGGCCCGTGAACCGGAGATTGTTGATACTGCCAATTTCCTGAATACGCTGGGTGCGAAAATCAGTGGTGCCGGCAGTGATAAAATTATCATTGAAGGTGTTAAACGACTGGGCGGCGGTGTCTATCGCGTGTTACCGGATCGTATTGAAACCGGAACATTCCTGGTTGCGGCTGCAGTTACTGGCGGTAAAATTGTCTGCCGGAATACGCGTCCGGATACACTGGATGCGGTACTGGCTAAACTGACCGATGCCGGCGCTGATATTGAAGTCGGCGAGGACTGGATCAGTCTGGACATGCAGGGTCGTCGTCCGAAAGCCGTGAATATCCGCACTGCTCCGCATCCCGGCTTTCCTACCGATATGCAGGCTCAGTTTAGTCTGCTGAATATGGTTGCCGAAGGAACAGGGGTTATCACGGAAACTATCTTTGAAAACCGCTTCATGCATATTCCGGAGCTCATCCGTATGGGTGGTCATGCCGAAATAGAAAGCAATACTGTCATCTGTCAGGGTGTTGCCCGTTTATCCGGGGCTCAGGTCATGGCGACCGACCTGCGAGCTTCAGCCAGTCTGGTGATTGCCGGTTTTGTGGCGCAAGGTACGACAATAGTGGATCGTATCTACCACATTGATCGTGGTTATGAGAGCATCGAAGAGAAATTCCGCGCTCTGGGTGGCCAGATCGACCGTATTAAGGGTGAGTAAAGTCACTCCTTAGTGAAAACAAAAGGCACCGTCAGGTGCCTTTTGTTTAACTGTTTCCTGACTCACTGAAACGCACGTCTTCTTCTACGGTAATGGTACAGACCAACTGTTTGCCATTGCGCAGCACGGTGAATTTAGCCTTCGTTCCGGGTGGCATCTCAGCAATGATATCCATGGCATCCCGGACATTATTGATGGGTTTATCATTGATCCGGAGCAGCAAATCACCCCGTTGCAGACCGCCTTTGACTGCCGGGCCATCACTGTCCATATTCTCAATGATTAATCCTTTAGAGAGTTGGGCGTCCTGTAATTTGGCAGTGACGGAATCAATCTGTACGCTGGAAATCCCGACATAGCCACGCTTAACCCGCCCGTGAGAGATCAGTTCATCCATAATCCGCTTCGCCAGCTGGTAGGGGATAGCAAAGCTGATACCGTAACCTTCCTGAGATGTCCCCATATGATAGGCACCGGCATTGATTCCGACCAGTTCACCACGGGTGTTGACCAGCGCACCGCCTGAGTTCCCGGAGTTAATGGCTGCATCGGTTTGCAGCAGATCCTGACGCCCGTTGCTGTCTGGTCCCATGGTGCTCAAACCAATGCGACCGGTGGCACTGATAATGCCCTGGGTAATGGTTTGCCCAACGTTATACGGGTTGCCAATGGCCAGGACTACATCACCGACCAACGGAGAAAGTTGAGGATCCTGCGGGATCTCCGGCAGATTGTCGGCAGAGATAGAGAGCACCGCCAGATCCGTGGGAACATCGGCACCTACCAGCTCAGCAGTGAGTACCCGGCCATCCTGCAGTGCGACAATGATCTGATCGGCATCGGAGATCACATGAAAATTCGTCAGTACATAACCTTTCCGGCTCATGATCACACCGGAGCCCAGATTCTGGGGTAACAGCTCTTTGCTGTCATTTAAGGCGGAGTGCTGAAAACTGCGGGTATAGATATTAACGACCGCCGGACCGGCCCGGCTGGCAGCATAGGCATAACTCAGCGGCGGAGCCTCTCTGGGATCATAACTGTCGGAAGTAAACTGGCGTAAATGGGGAGCCCAGATGAGCAGACCTGCAAGCAACAGCCCTAACAATACGGCTTTGCCGATGTAACGTAAGGCTGCAATCCACATAAGTCCTCTCTCCATTCAAAACGAATGAAAAGAATAGCATATCTTTCAGAAGGATGGCCTGCTGACAGAACGCCAGCAGGCGTATTTGTTAACGCAGTACCAGATACAGGGTTGCGTCACCACGGCGGATATTCAATGCCAGAATATCGGCCCGGTTCTTCATTGCAGTCCGCAGCTCCTGCAGATTGTTGATGCGGGTCCGGTTGACACCGACAATCACATCATCTTTCTGCAACCCGGCTTGTGCAGCCGGAGAGCGTTGTTCCAGTTTGGTAATGACTACGCCGGTAACCTTTGAGCCGGGCTCACTGTTACCCAGAGTGGCGCCTTCCAATGCCGGATGCAGCACACTGGCTTTGGTTTCGGAAAGATCAGCTTGTTTCAGTGTGACACTGACTTCCTGCTCTTTTCCATCCCGGATCACACCTAAGATGACCGTTTTCCCGGCGCCCATGGTGGCAATATTGGCGCGTAATTCACCGAATGAACGCACTGCTTTGCCATTCAGTTTCACGATAATGTCTCCGGCTTTTATACCGGCCACATCCGCGGCGGAATTTGGCATGACCTGATTAACAAAAGCACCCTGTTGCTTATCGGTACCAAAGGCTTTTGCCAGATCCGAGGTCAGTTCGCCACCCATAATGCCGAGTACACCGCGACGCACTTCACCATATTTCAGGATCTGCTCTGACAGGTCACGTACCATATTGGATGGGATCGCAAAGCCGATACCGATATTACCGCCGTTGGGTCCCAGAATTGCGGTGTTGATACCAATCAGCTCGCCTTTCAGGTTAACCAGCGCACCACCGGAGTTTCCGGAGTTAATTGCGGCATCCGTCTGAATGAAGTTTTCAATATTTTCGATATTCAGCCCGCTTCGTCCCAGCGCACTGATAATACCGGAGGTAACCGTTTGCCCCAGACCAAACGGGTTCCCGATCGCGATAGCAAAATCACCGACCCGCAGCTGTTCTGAGTTCGCCAGTTTAATTTCGGTTAAACCATCCGCTTTAATCTGTAGTAATGCGATATCGGATTGCTGATCCTCACCAATCTTTTTCGCTTTGACTTCCCGACCATCCTTGAGGGTAACTTTGATTTCATCTGCACCATCTATAACGTGATGGTTCGTGATTACATAACCTTTAGCGGCATCAATGATGACACCGGAACCCAGAGCCTGAAATGGCTGCTCCTGAACCTGAGCATCAGGCATATCCGGTCCGAAGAAGAAACGGAATTGCTCCGGGATCTCCTGTCGGGTGACCTTTTTACCTGAAACCAGAATGTTCACCACGGCCGGGGTAACCTGTTCGACTACCGGGGCCAGACTCGGCATATCCTGTCCGTCGACGCTCAACGGCAAGGCTGCCTGGGCAGGTAATACAGATAAAGCCATACTCAAACTTAATGCTAAAACACTCAACATGTGTCGGGTATTGCTCATGCGCTACAGCTCCTTACAACAAGACCAGGTAATTACCAACTCATTGTTATATGACAAGAATCATAGAGAAGAGTTCACGACGATTTGTGATCATTTAACAAACCGGATGGTTCACCGGAATAATCACGTGGCTGATGTACGCCTTCATTAACCGGTGCTGTCTGTTCGGTTTCTTCTGCCGGCACATCCGGCTGGATGCTATAAATCGTCTGACTGTTAGTCAGTTTTTCGCTCTGTTCGGACATATGCTGTGACATCCGCTGATATTGCGTACCCAATTGCTCCATCAGACCGGAGAAGCCAATAAAGTGATCCTGCACATCACGTTTATATTGTTCAAATTCTTTGCGTGTTTTGGTCAGTTCTTTGTGTAACTTGGCCGCATCACCGGCTCGGGAGGTGGAACGTCCTGCGACAAAGCCAACAATCAGGCCAATCAGTACAAACAGGATCATGGTGAATTCAGTCGTCATAACAACACCTTATACATTTCAGGACACGGCCTCACTATAGCCGCAGACTTTGAGTAAGTGTATCGCTTTTGCTCAGTGGACACTACGGAGTGTGACTTCGCAATAAAAACCTGGAAATCAGCTGAAACGAAGAGAATATTTATCCACAGATAAAATGAAAATCAAGATGCTTTTCTCGTCAGCTTCTCCTATAATCTTGCGGCCCACGTTACAGGCCACCTCCGTAGACGGTGCCCACGCCGCTACGCGTGGACTAGCAACTCCTGCAGGTCTTGTATTCGAAGGGGTACAAGCGAAAGCATTCACAGATTGCGTCTCA
>RRZT011877648.1_pt1 | contig 31275 bp, 22 predicted proteins | sample 2165551 | NCBI WGS metagenome assembly RRZT01 (sample SAMN10456910, study PRJNA506462) | wastewater metagenome | biome: wastewater; feature: sludge; material: wastewater sludge; isolation source: wastewater sludge with Escherichia coli K12::gfp cells carrying plasmid... | place: USA: Moscow, Idaho...
CCGGCTTCAAGCGCCTTGCGCAGCACGAAGCGGGTCTGCGGGAGTGGGCCCTCGGAGGCGTCCACGAGCAGCACGACGCCGTCGACCATCGAGAGGCCGCGCTCGACCTCGCCACCGAAATCGGCGTGACCAGGGGTATCGATAACGTTGATCGTCACGCCGTCGGGTGCGCCGAACTTAGCGGCCGAGGGGCCCATGTAACGGATCGCGGTGTTCTTGGCGAGAATGGTGATGCCCTTCTCGCGCTCCAGATCGCCCGAATCCATGACTCGCTCGCCCGTCTTCTCCACGGTAGCGCGCTCGCCGAAGGCCCCTCCCTGCCACAGCATGGCATCAACGAGGGTCGTCTTTCCATGGTCAACATGGGCGACGATTGCGACGTTACGTAGATCTTTGCGGGTGCTCACAGATGAATTCCTAGGGGTCTCGCACCCCACGCAAGCGCAATCCAAGCGCAAACTGTCCTGAGGCGCTCCTTTGCACGGGCGCTCATGCGCCGCAAGTGGCAAGTTTACGCGCGTGGCGGGCCTCGGAGAACCTCCGGAAAGCGTGAGATGCGACAATTGCACGGGATGAACGAGAGTTCCAATTCCTGTGTGGCCTCTCAGCGACACACCATGCCGTATTCGGCGTGAGACATCGCTCTCGAGGCCACACAGGAAATGAATCCGTAAGTTCAGGGTTCCGCAGGTTCGTGCTGACGGAGTGAATGCACGTGGATGAATAGCGACCAAACGAAAGGAAGCCTAGCGACCAAACGCTCACGTAACTAGCGACTAAATGAAAAGCAACCGAGCGACCAAACGAATATCGATGCGATAATTTCCTTATGAATGCTACACAAACTCCCCTAGGAAGGTTTCTCCCACGCCACAGTCAGAATGCGATAGAAGAGGCTTTGGAAGACACGCGTGTTGTGCTGATTGTCGGAGCGCGCCAGTGTGGGAAGAGTACTTTGGTTCGTCAAGTGACATCAGGTCAGGACGCTATCCTGCGCAATCTGGACCAAGCAACTGTTAGGCAAGCGGCCGAGTTCGATCCAGAAACCTTCGTGAGGGAATCAGGAATGCTCGTTATTGACGAGATTCAGCGCGTTCCGGAGCTACTTCTCGCGATCAAGAGCGTCGTAGACGAGGACCAGCGCCCCGGACAGTTCTTGTTGACGGGCTCCGCTCGCCTACTGGGAATGCGAGGAGTCCCAGACCTTCTACCTGGAAGAGCGGAGACGATAGAACTCTGGCCGCTTTCGCAGGGAGAAATTGACGGGACCAGTGACGGATTCATTGATGCCATTTTTGAGCTTGGTCCCAAATTTCGGCATCGCAGCACTGAGGACCGGCATGGATACATTGATCGGGTCATACGAGGCGGGTTTCCCGAGGCTGTCGCAAGGCGGGGCCGCCGCCGTGAGGCGTTCTTCGACAACTACATATCGGACATCATCAACCGGGACGTCATCCAGCTGTCGGAGATTGAACGTGGCCCTCAGATGCGTACCCTTGTTCGCCTTCTAGCGGCGCAGACCGGTGGGCTGTTGGTACCAGGTTCTCTAACCGGCGATCTGGGGTTAACGAGACCAACAATTGATCGTTATCTCGGCCTCTTGGAGGAAGTGTTCCTCATCAAGCGCGTTCCTGCATGGTCGCGCAATCTAAGCTCTCGGGCGACATCCACTCCCAAGGTATGTTTCGTTGATTCCGGAATCGCGGCAAACCTCTTGGGGCAGGATATACGTGGTCTTGCCAGGCCGGATTCACCTTTTGGCGGCATTCTTGAAAGCTTTGTCTCGATGGAACTGGCTCGCCAGCTCACGTGGTCGCAGACGCGCGCGGAGATGTTCCACTATCGAACCAAGGACAAGGTGGAGGTAGACATCGTTCTGGAGGACCGGCGTGGAGGGGTCGTCGCCTTTGACATCAAGGCTTCATCGACGGTCCACCCCGACGATTTCCGCGGCATCAATCATCTGGCCACCCGGCTGGGTGACGATCTCGTGGCTGGCGTCGTACTGTACACGGGAACCGAGACTCTGGCATTTGGCCCCAAGAACATCGCCGTACCAATCGCCGCACTGTGGGAGTCCGGCGCTCAGTAGTTTCGCGGTGTGAGCCATGCGTTACTTGGTCGCGAAAGAAGGACCCGCCGGAGTGCGAGAATGGGAGTCATGAACACTGCCACCTACATCCTCCGAGGCCCCGCAACACGCCTTTACGCGTATCTTCTATGGGTACTCGCCGGGGTCGCGATCATCAGCAGCTTCGGCTACGGTGTCCGTGCATTTGTTGCAACAGCTCTCGTCGCAGCCATTCTCGCCCTGGTTGGTTGGTTGTGCTACTGGAATCCCCGGGTCATTTTGAACGATGAAGGCGTCACCATTATCAATCCGTCACGCACTTTCACAGTTCCATGGGAAGCAGTGGAATCTACCTCGGGTAAATGGGGGTTGCAGGTGACGCCGCAAGAGCATAAACCCATCCACGTGTGGGCAATCCCGGGACGAGCTGGAGTAAGCGACTCATTCTCGAAACCACGTGTAGAAAAGGCAGTCGTGTGGGATGAGCATTCAGGGATTGAGAATCTCAAAGTGACGGCGGGCAGGGCCGCGACCATCATTGAGATGCGCATGGAAGAGTTGCGAGCCGAAAGGCCTGGTGGAACAGACAAAAATATTACCGTGATGACGGTACATCTCATTCCTTTGGGCGCAATCGCCGTGTTGACGGCTCTCGCCGCCATACTTGTGGCATTCTAGCTAGCTGCCCACAGGCGCAAAGGAGGGGTGAACTCGGCTTTCGAGCCGAGTTCACCCCTCCTCAGTTTGCTCACCACTTTTGTGGGAGGCAACCGTTATTACTTGGCGAAGCCGATGTTCTCAGCCGGGAACGACTCAAACGCGGTGGCGCCGTAGTTCACAAGGTTCGCCGGAACAGCGGTGATGTTCGCGCGGTAGTACAACGGAAGGGTCATGACGTTGTCCCAAATGACCTTATCCACTTCGTTGGTCAACTTGATCCGCTCGTCGCGATCAGTCTCAGTAGCAATCTTCTTAATGTACTCATCAATCTCGGGGTCAGAGACACCGGAGAAGTTGGAGTTGCTACCAGGAGTGCCGTAAATCTGACCAACGTTGGCCATGGCGTACGGAGTACCCTGCCAAGAGAAGGAAACGATCTCGAACTCACCAGCGGTGATGCGGGTGAAGAAGTCCTCAGACGTAGTGTCATCGAATGTGATCTTCACGCCGAGGTCCTTCATCTGGTTCTGAAGCATTGCTCCCTCGTTAGCGGAGGTCGGGGTATCAGGCAGGCGAAGGTACTTGAAGGCAAGCTCCTTGCCGTCCTTCTCGTAGTAGCCGGAGGTCTCGTTCATGGTGTAACCGAGAGCTTCGATATCCTTCTTGGCGCCTTCTAAATCAAAAGCAGGAGCATTATCTTCATAGCCTTCCTGGTTTGGCATGAAGAAGTGGTTACCAAGGTGCATATCCATCTCGGCGGTCGGCAAACCAGCAAGGTCAGACGCCGTAATATCAGCGGTGTTGATGCCCTTCTGGATGGCTTGTCGCAGCGCCTTGTCACTCAGCGCACCCGCGCGAGAATTGAAGGTGAAATGGCGCCACTGCACGGAGGTCGACATGTAGAGCTTCGCGTCGGAGCGCTTCTGAACGAGCTGGTACGTATCGGCATCAATGATCATGTCGACAACATCGAGCTCGTTATTGGCAAAGGCCTGTGCCATCGCCGCAGTCTCAAGTGCCTTGAAGGTGACCTTGTCCAGCTTAGGCTCGTCGCCCCACCAGTTCGGGTTCTTCTCCAGTGTGACAAGCTTGGCTGACTGATCAATGTCGGTTACCTTGAACGGACCAGTGAACCAGTCCACAACCGCCATTCCATCGCTCCAACCCTCATTGAAGGTCTTGGCATCTGCAAGGCCAGCTGCGTGAGAGACAGTGGAGAAGTTGGCAGACCAATCGGGATAAGCCTCGGAGAACTTCACCTTTACCTGGAACTCAGAGTCACCAGCCTCAATGCTGGAGATCTGGGTCCAGCCATCGGTGGAAGCAGCCTCGTAGCCCTCCTGGGTGCCGTTGCTGGCCTTCCACGTCGCAATGTAGTCATCAACGGTGATCGGTGTACCGTCGTTCCACACAGCCTTCTCGTTGAGGTTGATCGTCAGGTCCAAGCCATCGTCGGACATGGTGTAGTCCGTGACATAAGCCGGGTTCGGCTCGAAGGAAGCGTCCTCTCCGTAGATCCAATTAAGGGGACGGATGTAGGGAGCCATAAAGGTGTTGAGATCAACATTGTTGCCGAGAGCACTGTCACCGTTCCAGCTGGTCGGAATAGCGGTGATAGCCAGGCGGAGAGTACCGCCATCCTGCACAGCATCACGATCCGCCTTAGCGTAATCCGAGCCGGGTAGCTCCTGCGAGGTGGACGAAGCGCCGTCTGAATTGCCGTCGCTACTATTTGAGCATCCGCTCAGCGCAAGGGCAGCAACAGCCATCAAGGCCATACCCGCCCTACGAATATGCTTTGTTGTTCGCATATGTATGTTCCCTCCGTGTTCACCCATGCCCGGATGGCTAATGGGATCGTTTCGTGGTGTTGTGACCCATCCTACATATATAGAAGTAGCTCACTAGGTCATCGTTGGTCCTGGTAGTTCCATTGATAACCTTCACGAGAAGTCAGTTGTATCTAGATGATCTGCAGGACCCGAGGGTAATAGCAGGCTACGTCATGGTCTTTCGCTTCACTCACGAGGTCAGGATGGCTACCCTCACAACGCTTCTTCTCCTCCGCGTTGAGGCCCTCGTAGACGGGGCAGCGTGTCACAAATCGACAACCCTTGGGAGGATTCGCGGGTGATGGAAGATCGCCCTTAAGAATCACTCGGTGCCTGCTACGTTCCTTTTCCGGATCCGGGATGGGGATCGCGGAAAGCAATGCCTGTGTGTATGGATGACGCGGCGCTTCAAACACCGAGTCAACATCGCCGGTTTCCACAATCTTGCCGAGATACATGACGGCCACCCGATCAGCGATGTGGCGGATGACGGAAAGATCATGGGCCACGAACAGATACGAGAGCTTAAGGGTAGAGCGCAGTTCGTCGAGCAGATTAATAACACCCGCTTGGATAGACACATCCAATGCGGCAACCGGCTCGTCCAAGATCAACAGCTTGGGTTCCAATGCCAAAGCACGAGCGATACCCACACGCTGCTTCTGTCCGCCTGAGAAGTGGCGTGGATAGCGGTTAGCGTGTGCGGGTTCAAGGCCCACCAAGGACATTAACTCTTCAACGCGACGAGAGATATCCTGCTTTGGCCAGCCGTTATGTTTGAGCGGCTCCGCGATGATGTCAAAAATCGGCATACGCGGGTCAAGCGACGCCATTGGGTCCTGGAAGACAATCTGCATCTCTCCTCGAACGCGACGGCGATCTTTCTTCGACATCTCCGCCACGGATTCACCCATGACGACGACGGTGCCCTCCTGCGGCGGCACAAGGTCCAGTACCTGCATGAGCGTGGTGGTCTTGCCGCAGCCAGACTCGCCCACAAGGCCGAGAGTTTCTCCCTCTCGGATGTCCAGCGAGATGCCATCGACCGCATGTACCCAGCCCACTTGCCGCTTGAATACAGCACCCTTCATCAACGGGAAGGACTTCTTCACACCACTGATGCGTAGGACTTCTTTTCGATCAAAACGGTCAACTCCGGCAAAAGGCGGTGCAACCGCCTTCGGAGCGGGATAAATATCCGAGAAATGAAGGTTACCCTGGCGAATCTCCTTGGCGCGTACACAGGCCGCAGAATGGTTTGACTCCGTGGTTCGCTCCAGAGCCGGTTCTCCATTGAGGCACTCGTCCTTAACAATCGGACAACGCGCGGCAAAGGGGCAACCTGTCGGCTCGATCAACATGGAGGGAGGATTGCCTTCCACTGATGCCAGAGCTGTTTCCTTGCGCTCATCGAGGCGTGGAAGCGATCCCAGAAGTCCAATGGTGTAGGGCATGGCGGTGTGGTAGAAGATGTCGTTAACATCGCCCTGCTCCACAACTCGCCCGGCATACATCACCGCTACACGGTCAGCGATGCCAGCAATGACTCCCAAATCATGGGTAATCATGATGACTCCGGCGTCTGTCTCTTTCTGCGCTGTGCGCAACACGTCGAGGATCTGCGCCTGAATCGTCACATCGAGTGCCGTCGTCGGTTCATCCGCAATAATGAGGTCCGGATTGTTGGCAATCGCCATGGCGATCATGACGCGCTGGCGCATACCACCTGAGAACTCGTGCGGAAAATTCTTAATACGGATGTCAGCATTGGGGATTCCCACAATCTTAAGCAACTCAAGCGCACGCGCCGAAGCCTCAGCGGGCTTCATGTTCTGGTGCACTTCGAGGGCCTCAATGATCTGATCCCCGATGGTGTATACGGGAGTGAGAGCGGAGAGTGGGTCCTGGAACACCATGCCAATTTGGCCGCCGCGGACGTGCGACATATAGGCATCGGAGCGCCCCACGAGCTCGGTGCCATATAGCTTGACAGAGCCCTCAACGGTGGCCGACTTGTCCAGCAATCCCATAATGGACATGGAGGTAACGGACTTTCCAGAACCAGACTCACCCACAAGGCCGAGGATCTCGCCGCGGTTGAGAGTGAAGTTCACTCCACGCACCGCATGAACGCGGCCATCCTCAGATGGGAAGGTAACGTTGAGATCCTTCACCTCAAGGAGTGGGTGTCCGCTCGCGGGATTGGGAAGATCTGCGGATTCGAACTCGATGTGGTTCTTGCGGCTCATGCCTTTCCTCCTGACTGCGATGAGGGGTCCAAGGCATCTCGGAGACCATCACCGATGAAGTTAATCGAAGCAAGCAGTGCTACCAGCACAAGAGCCGGCGGAACGAAAAGCCATGGATACGTGAGTGCTGAGGGCTGGCCTGCGGCAATGAGGGATCCCAACGAAACCTGCGGGTCTTTGATTCCAAACCCAAAGTAGGAGAGGGACGTCTCGGAAAGCACTGCGGACACCACAGCCAGCGTGAAGTCCACGATGAGCAACGAGGAGATGTTCGGAAGAATATGGCGGGTGATGATCGTCAGTGACGGCACGGACATGTATTTTGCCGCGGTCACGTAGTCCAGCTCCTTGAGGGACAACGTCAACGAACGCACTACACGCGCCGTCATCATCCAGCTGAAGATTGACAGCAGGGCAATGAACAGGAGAGTCGAGGAAGTATCTCCAGAGAACTTCTGGGAGACGATGGCGATGAGGAGGAACGACGGAATAACCAGGAGAAGATCGATAACCCAGGTCTCGACCTTATCCACCCAGCCACCGAAGTATCCGGCCGTGGCTCCTACAATTGCGGCGATGCTCGTCTGTATAGCCGCCACAGCCAGGCCGATCACGATCGACTTACGAAGGCCCTCGACCGTCATAGCGAAGACGTCGCGGCCCTGTTTATTCGTTCCGAACCAGTGCACGGCGTCCGGAGCCCTCAGGTACTTGCCCGGATCGATTGACGTGTATCCCCATTGGTTGAGGGAATTTCCAAAAAGAGCAACAAACACGATAACCGCGAAAAAGATGAGGCCTACCACAGCCGAACGGTTACGTAGGAACCTCCGCACGATTAGTTGCCTGCGTGTCAGGCGCTTGGCGCCGGCTGGCTTGCTCACAGCTTGCTCAGTCTTCTTTGAAGTAGCCATTACGCCCTCACTCTCGGGTCAATGACGGCCACGAGAATATCTGATAGCAACGCACCCGCCAGAATCATCACTCCGGAGAACGCCACTACCGCAACAGTTCCGTTGATGTCTTGCCCGGAAATTGTATTAATCGAGTAAATACCCATGCCTTGCCAGCCGAACACCTGCTCCGTCATCGCCGCACCCAGTACCAGGGTGGTCATACCGAACGCGGTGAAGGTGGTCATCGGGATAAGTGAGGTGCGCAACGCGTGCTTGCGCACAGCTTTTCCGTAGCGAAGCCCCTTAGCCCGGGCGGTACGTACATAATCAGCCCCAAGAGTGTCCAGCATGAGATTGCGCTGGTAACGCGAGTACTGAGCAATCCCTCCGAGTGACATCGAGATAGTGGGGAGAATGAGATGGTTGAGCCGATCGAGCAATTGAGGGAGCATGCCGTCCGGTTGGATAGCCGATCGTTGCCCCACAAAGTTGATGAGTTGGAACCCCAACTCTTGATTGAGCTTCGTGACACCAATCTGTAGGAATACGGCAATAACGACCGTTGGCGTGGACAACACAATGATAGAAATTGCCGTTGCTACACGATCGGACGCTGTGTACTGCCGCATCGCGGTCCAAGCGCCCAACGCAATACCTACCAAGATACCGATAATGAAACCAAGTACGACGAGCTGAAGAGACACCATCGCACGGCGCCCAATCTCCTCCGTGACGCTCTCACCTCGCGGCGAGTACCCCCAGTCCCACCTCAGAAAGATGTTCTGCAACCAGGTCCAAAATCTCGTGAACACAGAGTCTTCGGGGTTGATGTTCCATTTGGTGAGGCGTGTATCAACCGAGGCTACGACTTCCTCGTAGCTGACCTTTTGTCCCTTAGTCAGTTCTTGCTCAATAAGCATGGAACGGGGATTAAGCTGAGTACCCGCGAGCATGTAAGCCATGGAGACTGCCGCTATTAGTAAGACAAAGTAGTTGGCCAATCGCCGGAACAGATATCTCAACATACGTCTCTCATTTCCGTCGTACTCCCGCCGCCATGCACCGACATTGCTCCACACCCATGCGCAGCACTCGCAGACAATAGCTATTCACCGCACGTGCGCACAGAGTCTAGAGATGAATATAGGGGCAAGGTTCGTCACGCGGAAATCAGGTGCTCTCTCAATGCACAATACGTCGCCGCAGATCCTGACCGGTCCCCTCCAGAACTCGCGCAATAGCTCCGCTTACTCATGCGGCGCATGCAAGATTGTCTACTAGACCACATACGTTAGCCGATGCACCATAACATTGTCGATAACGCCACGCGCCACCTTCGAACTCGTACTTTACGAGGAGAAACTTACGTTACCGTTAAGTAGGCTCGCCGTAATACAGTGGTAACACATCCGTGGGCCAGTCCGCCGTCGCCCTACCGTCATATCACGCACTACAGCTGCTATCGAACGTGATACGAGGGCTGCTATCCATATTTTCAGGACCCTCGTCTCTTGGCATCGCGTTTTTATCACTCATTGCCGCCCAGAATCCCCTAAGCTCAAGGAGTGCATATCAACAGCCTCTTACACCTTGGTCCTAGGGACTACATGGAGGTCGACGCCCTTCAGCGTCAACTTCATGGGAGCGTTGCACGACTCGCGGCCCCCGATACCCTCCTCATGTGGGAGGCACGGGACGTCTACACAGCCGGCCGGCGCACTAAACCCGAGGACATCCCGGACCCCACCGTCCCCGTTATCCCCATGGACCGCGGCGGCTCTGTCACCTACCACGGCCCCGGCCAACTCGTCACGTACCCGATCATCAAAGTGAAGGCGCCCAAAGACGTTGTCGCCTTCGTGCGCGCCACCGAGCAGGCGGTTATCACGGGACTGAGGAATAGCTTCGCCGTTGAATCAGGCACCGTCGATGGCCACTCCGGGGTGTGGATTCTGCGTCCGGGCGAGATGAACCGCAAGATCTGCGCCATCGGCATCAAATTCGCCGACGACGCCACCATGCACGGCCTCGCGCTGAATGTCACCACCGACCTCACTAAATTTGGCACCATTGTTCCGTGTGGGATCAGGGATGCCGGTGTCACCTCTCTTGCCGAGTTGGGTGTTGATGCTTCGCTCGACGACGTCGCCGCCGCCCTCGCCCCCACACTTTCTCAGGTCTACCAGCAGTTCCAACGCCCCGACAGAATCGAGGACTGATGTCTCTAGCACCAGAAGGTCGTAAGCTTCTACGCGTCGAAGCGCGGAATGCTCAGACCCCGATTGAGAAAAAGCCCGAGTGGATTCGCACCACCGCGACGGTGGGTGAGGAATACCAGGATATGAAGTCCCTGGTGCACGGCTCCACCCTTCATACGGTCTGCGAGGAAGCTGGCTGTCCGAACATCTACGAGTGTTGGGAAGACCGCGAGGCCACCTTCCTGGTTGGCGGCGCCGAGTGTACCCGCCGCTGCGACTTCTGCATGATTGCCACGGGCAAGCCAAAGATGTTGGACCGTGGCGAGCCACGCCGCGTGGCCGAGTCTGTCAAGCAGCTTGGCCTGCGCTACGCCACGGTCACAGGTGTGGCGCGTGACGACCTACCGGACGGTGCCTCGTGGATCTACGCTGAGACCTGCCGTCAGATCCACGCGATGTGTCCCGGCACCGGCGTGGAGTTGCTCGTGGACGATTTCAAGGGCGATCCGGCAGCGCTGCTGGCGGTGTTCGAGTCCCGGCCCGAGGTATTCGCGCACAACGTGGAGACGGTGCCGCGCATCTTCAAAAAGATCCGCCCAGCCTTCCGTTATGAGCGTTCACTCGACATCCTCGCGATGGCCTCCGAGGAGGGACTGGTAACAAAGTCCAATCTCATCCTCGGCATGGGTGAAACCCGCGAGGAAATTGAGGAGGCCATGCACGATCTGCGCGAGAACTCCTGTGACCTGCTGACCATCACGCAGTACCTTCGCCCCACTCCCCTACATCACCCCATCGATCGCTGGGTGAAGCCCAACGAGTTCGTCGAGCTCAAGGAGCTGGGCGAGAAGATGGGCTTCGCGGGTGTGATGTCCGGGCCCCTGGTCCGTTCCTCCTACCGCGCCGGCCGCCTCTGGGGCATGGCGATGGACAAGAAGGGCTGGGAGATCCCGGAGAACCTGCGTCACCTCGCTCAGCCAAGCACCGCTCGCCAGGAGGCAAGCTCGCTCATCGCCAAGCACCCGCAGTTCGCTCGGGTGTAGCGCGGGCCCGCTTCACTTCATAAGAAATCGGGCGTAGTGGCGCGAATATTTGCGCCACTACGCCCGGCTTGTTTACTGCCCGGATGAGCTAGACGGCGGCGTGCTCTGCGCCATGAGATTTATAATCGCCTCACGCACCGCCGTCCGATTGATCTTGTCCGCATTGCTAACCGGCATCGAAGGGAACACAGCCAGATAACGTGGCAGCTTGTAGCGGGCCAGTACCTGGCTCGCAAATGTCTGCACGTCCACAAGGGTAGGTTCTGGCGTATCCGGTTCCACCGAAATACCAGCGACGACGGTCTCCCCCCACACCTCATCGGGGACACCACAAACAACAGCTTCGGAGACACCCGGGTATTGCCGCAGGACCTCTTCGATCTCATCCGGATACACCGACTCGCCGCCCGTTGTAATCCGATCAAAGAGCCGCCCCACGATGGTGACAAAACCGTCGCTGCTCACCTGGGCAAGGTCGCCAGTGCGCAGCCAGTCATCAACAAAAGCTGTCTCGTTGTAGTGCTCTCCGTGCCAGAATCCTGAAGTCACGCTCGGACCACGCACAACGATTTCCCCCACGGTATCGGGGGAAGCCACGTCGAGTGTCAGCGGATCAAGAAGCTGCATCTCCAGGTAGGCGAAGGGACGTCCAATTGACCCGGGATGTTCAGGGCAGTGCTCGAAGGGAAGATACGTTCCCGCAGCGGCATTCTCCGTCATACCCCACACGTTGAGGGGACGCAATCCACGGGCGGCCAAACGCCCAAGAAGCGGTGCCGGTACCTGTGAGCCGCCCACGAGGGGCAATCGCCATGAGGACAGATCACGGGTGGCAAAATCAGCGTGTGCCATAAGTGCCATATACATCGTCGGAACACCGAAGACGATATTGATCCTCTTCTCCTCGATAAGACGCAGGGTCTCTCCCGGATCGAAGTTCCGCTGGATCACCACATGACCACCATTGCTGAACAGGTCCAACGTGGTGCCGTTAAAAGCACCGATATGCGCGAGCGGGGCTACAGCAAGGACGGTCTCATTCGTGCGGTATTCGAATCCGTCTCGGAACCCACGCGCCGCCCACCACAGGTTCGCGTGGGTCAGCTTCACCGCTTTGGGAATACCTGCGCTGCCCGACGTAAAGAGAATCGCCGCCAGACCATCGGGATAACCCTGCTGATTGAGTCCCTCAATCCCCTCGTGCTTGGTATCCGAGACCACGAGGCCGTCATAGGGGCTCATCGCCGCTGCCAATGCCAGATAACCATTCGCAAGCCCGGACGAAAGCGGGCCGGCCTGGACGTCGTCGTCGATAACAAACTGAAGTAGCGTTCCGGTGGAGGCAAGTGAACCGCGTGCGGCGATCTCGGGCTCACAAATAATCGCTCGCGGCCCACAGAAGTCAACCAGCTGCTGGAGTTCTACCTGGGTGAGCCGGAAAGAGACGGGAACGAACACCGCGCCCAGGCGCGCACACGCAATGTAGGCGACGAGATGGTAAGGCGAGTTATGAGAGGCGATCATGACGCGATCTCCGCGGGCGACTCCAGCCTGCGCGAGAAGCTGGGCCAACTTACGGGACATCAAGGCGGCGTCGGCAACTGACAGAACAGTTTCGCCGTAAGTAAGCGAGGGACGCGTCGGGTGGGCGAAAGCGGCCTGATCGAGCGCTCGCGCGGCATTAAAAATCGGAGGTTTATGCAAGGTTCCAATACCCCCGGAGGATGAGAGACAGAGAGTAACAGTCCGCGATGGATGAGAGCTCGCGAGCCGAATGCATGGACAGGAGCGGCACGCCGACGTCGACGGTTTCAATACCTAAGCGAGTAGCCGTCAGTGGCCCAATTGTGCTGCCGCAGGTCACAGCGTTGTTCGAGACGAACTCCTGCGTTGCCTGCCCAGACTCAAAACACGCCTGCAGCCACAGGGCCTGGCCCTTCGCGCCCGACGCGTAACGCTGGTTGGCATTGATCTTCAGCATCGGTCCCGCCCCCATCACGGGGTGCTGATCAGGATCGTGGAATTCCGGATAATTTGGATTGACGGAATGCCCGGCGTCCGAGCTGACACAGCTGGAGCGGGACATCATTTGAAAGAACTCGTCCTCCGAGGCTCCGATCGCGAGCGCGGTGCGGCGCAGCACTGTTTCTAGGATCGGACCACAGGCACCGGTAGCCGTGGACGAGCCCACTTCTTCGTGGTCGAAAGCGGCGAGCACCGCAATCTCCGTGGGTTCCGCATCGAGCAGGGCACGCAGCGAGGCGTGCACCGAAACAAGATTGTCCTGGCGGCCCGACGCGAAGAAGGTATCGGACACAATCTCCGGAGGCTGACAATCGTAGGCGAAGACGTCCATTCCTGCGATTTCGTCGGAGGCTACTCGTGCGGCATCCGCCAGCACCTCAAACACGTCTCCCCCGCCGAGTCCCCAGATTGGATGCAGGTGCTTTTGCGGGTTGAGGGTCAATTTTTCGCTAACGGAACGGTCCAGGTGGGGTGCCAGCTGCGGGATCACCATCAGGGCGTCGGTACGGACGAGGTGCTCTTCGCCGTCGATCGTCACGAGGCGGCCAGCCAGTCCCAGTTCACGGTTGAGCCACGAGTTACGAAGCAATCCGCCATAGGTCTCGACGTTGACCTGCGAGAATCCATGATGTTCCACGCCCGGGGTGGGCTTGACCTTGAATCCGGGGGAATCCGTGTGGGAACCGACAATACGGAAGGCGTTGGAACTCGATGCACCCCGAGGAACCCACCAGGCCATGACAGCGCCGTCACGAACGAAGTAGTGCCCTCCCGGCTGAGCATTCCACGGCTGACCTTCGTCCTGCTCAAGGTAACCGGCTGTCTCCAGCCTGCGCGCCACCTCGCACGCCGCATGGTAACTCGACGGCGAAGCTGAGATGAAGGCTGCGAGGTCTCTCGCGTACTCCAATTCCGGCGCCGCCCTGAGATCGTCTTGTTTTCCCATCTGCATAATTACCAAGTGTAAACCGATGTACGCGGCTCAACCGGACCGACCGCGCATCGGGCGCACACTGTTCAGCCTCTTTTCAGCGCACGGTGACCTGCCCGTAACGCACACGGCAGGTTCGCCCTAACAAAACCACATTATGGAAGCAACCCGCGACGGGCCATCACTCCCAAAACAAACCGGGGATTATAGCGCCGTTAGTCCTAGAAACGACCCATATTCACAGTGATTTACAGGTCAAAAATCAGCTCTTATGGGTAGTGGAATTTGCTCCTTTCGGGCGTACAATTTCACTTCATGATCCACTTGGGTTCAGCCACACGAGGCGATCGCGCCGCCCTCCCGGCTAAGAAAACTGCGCTTCTCGGCTTAGGTGCCCTCGGTGTCGTTTTTGGCGATATCGGCACCAGTCCCCTCTATGTCATGCGCACCGTCTTCACCATTGGAAACGGCCAGGTTGCGTTGACGGAAGAGAATATTCTTGGCGTCATTTCCTGCATCATTTGGACTCTCGTTCTTATTGTCACCCTGAAGTACGTCACCTTCGTTCTTCGCGCGGATAACGACGGCGAAGGCGGCATCCTCGCGCTCGCAACCCTCGTTCGTGGCCATCTCACGCCGGGCAAACGACTCTCGGTCGTTGTGGCATTTGCGGGAGTCTTCGGGGCGGCACTATTCTTCGGGGATTCGGTTATTACCCCGGCTATCTCCGTATTGTCTGCAATTGAAGGCTTGGACGTGGCATTCCCATCCATGCCGGACATCGTGCTCCCCGTCTCGCTGGCAATTCTTACAGCTCTCTTCGCTGTCCAACGCTCCGGAACCTCCAAGGTGGGCCGTGTATTTGGCCCCATTATGGCCCTCTGGTTCCTCGCCCTGGCCGCCGCGGGCCTCCCTCACATCGTGGCAAACCCTCACGTCCTCGTTGCTCTGCTCCCTTCCGAAGCGGCTCACTTCATGCTCGGCCACCCTGCCGCCGCATTTGTTGCCCTGGGTGCCACTGTTCTCGCAGTCACCGGCGCGGAGGCCCTGTACGCGGATATTTCACACTTTGGGCGCACCCCTATCCAACTCACCTGGGCCGCCATCGTGCTTCCCTCTCTCGTTCTCAACTACCTCGGACAGGGCGCCCTCCTTATCGACGACGCCGCCAACATCGCCAATCCCTTCTTCCTCCTCGTTCCCCGCAGTATGACCGTGGTGCTCGTCGCGATGGCAACCTTTGCCACGCTCATTGCATCGCAGGCTGTCATCTCGGGCGCTTATTCCATTGCTCGGCAGGCCTCGCGGCTCGGGTATCTTCCCCACCTGAAGATCGTGCATACTTCTGAGTCCGCCGCGGGCCAGATCTATCTCCCGGCAGTCAACGGCCTCCTTTTCTGTGCCGTGGCCACCGTCATCATCATCTTTCAAGACTCCGACCGACTCTCCAGCGCGTACGGCTTGGCCGTGACCACAGACTTCGTACTGACGTCTGCCCTTCTCGTTCTGCTTACCCGGATCGGCTGGCACTGGCCCGTGTGGGCTACCGGCATACTGTTTGTCGGACTGGCGGCCCTCGAATGGCCGATGTTCGCCGCGAATCTCACGAAGATTTTCACCGGAGGATGGCTGCCACTTGGTATTGCACTACTCATGTTTTTCATCATGACCACCTGGAACAAGGGAGAGTATCTCGTTAAACGCGCCCGCATGGACCAGGAGGGGACGCTCTACGAGTTCCTTGAAGCGCTCTCAAAGAAGCCTGCCCGCCGCATTCCCGGTACGGCGATCTACCCACATTCCATGATGACAACCACCCCGCTCTCCCTCAAAGTGAACACAGCGGTCAATCACACTTTGCACGACCACGTTATTATCGTGTCCCTGCGCACCCACCACACTCCGCACGTTCCGCCGAACGAACGCATGTGCATTGACAAAATCGCCAGTCCACTGCCGGGCGTTTTCCACCTGACGCTCAACTTCGGGTTCATGGACAATCGTGATCTGGAAAAGGCTCTCGCCGATGGGCAAGCAGCTCTCGGTTTGCAATCCTGGAAGCTCGACAGCGCGTTCTTCATGCTCTCGCATCTCAACGTATTCGCCGGGCCTGAGTCCACGATGTCTATCTGGCGCAAGCGCGTCTTTGTGTGGCTGACCCACGTCAGCGCCTCCCCACAGTGGACCGTCAAGCTGCCGCCTAGGCGTACGGCCGAGATTTCCACGAGAATCGTCATTTAGAGGTGCAAATACAACAGCAGGTGGGCTGGCCGGATTCGTATCCGGCCAGCCCACCTGCTGTACTACACCTATCATCCACTCAGGACTGCTTACAGCTTCCCAATACTCCAGATGATGCGTAAAGATCATATTTTCGGTGTGGTAATAAGCACCGACCTGTACGAGAGGTACAGGCCAGTGCTGATTACGACGCTATTATTCAGGCCTCTACAAGTTTCTGGCTCCCTCTCACCCCGTGACAACTCGCCCGGGCCGCCACATCCCCACTTCTGGGGACTCACTCGGTGAAGGAATGACGCCAAGCGGAAAGAATCCCTTGCGTTCGTACAGTTTGCGCGAACCGGGCGTGGTTGACTCGAGATAGATCGGATAGTCACCGGCGCGTGCAATCCCGTAATCCAGCAGGACACCGCCGATCCCCTGCCCCTGAGCTTGCGGGGACACCACGATTGTGTAGAGGTACCAGTGCGGGAAGCCCGGCACGGCAGCGGCGTCGTGATAGTCGATGCGCATCGCGCGCGGTAGGCTCCGGACGAGAGCCCGCACCAAACCAGGGAACATCCGAAGTTCATCACGGCGCCGAATCGGGGCATCGGGGCTCACCCAGAGCGCCGCGCCTTTAATCATCCCGTCGTCTTTCACGAGGTCCACCACCCCGCGCGGGATGTAGAACTTCTCCAGCTCGGTGGTGAAGAAGCGTTCAAGGGCCACCTCTGGGTCACGCGAACGGGCCACGTACTCAGCAAGCAGCGGATCGTCAGCGAAACCCTGAGTGAGTAGTTTCGCAAGGGTGGGGATGTCGCGGCGACGCGCCTTCTGGATATCCATGCCACATATTCTAAGGGCCCCATTGATAGCTCATGAGGCATCAATGGGGCCCTTGCACGGCGGAACTCTCCGCGATGAAAACTAACTAGTGGTTACAGCGAACGTCAGCTTCCGGCGACGAAGATACGAGTTGCATCTTCTGAGCGCTCGCGGGATTCGCCGTCGTTCCGGAGATCGTCAGCCAGCGTACGAGTGGCTTTGTCGTTTTTGTCGACGACGACGTCCGCTTCGATTGCGTTATCGGAGGCGCTGACGAGATCAGCTGCCTGGGACTCGCCCTCCAAGAGTTCACGCAATCGTTCACTACGTTCTGTCGTCTCGACACGTTCGGTGTCACGACGAAGCCGCGGTAGACCGGCCAGCATGAGCAGCACCATGAGCCATGCGGCAACGACAACAACGAGGAAGCCACCGTGCGCGCCGGAGGCATCAATGGCACGGCCACCCGCAGCTGCACCCAGCGATGTACCAATGTTCATGGCCGTGGACATCCACGTGAGCCCCTCGGTCAGCTGCCGCTTGGGGACTACCTTGGCAACGATCATATTGACGTTCGTCATGGTGGGCGCGATCGTCAGACCGGTAATGAGCAGGATGAGGCCGAGCAACCACACGTTTCCAGCCGCCAGCAGCGTGGTAGCACCAAGCGCCAGCAACGTAATGCCAATGGCGAAGAGCTTCCACAGGGGCTGGCGCCAGCTGCGCGAGCCATAGATCAACGCGGCCGTGAGCGACCCCAGGGCGAAGAGTGCCAAAAGTGAGCCAGCGAACGCGGCAACTCCGTGGAACTCGGTAAAGGCCACCACAGAAACGTCAATGGCGCCAAACATGGAACCAGCACCCACGTAGGTCAGCGCGAGCGCGATAACCACGGGGTTGAGCATGACCGATGGCATCGACTCACCCTTAACGCGCGGGGTGGGTTCCGGCTCGGAATCAGTCTGGGAGAGGAAGAGGACACCACCCACACTGAGGAAGGTAACGGCGAGGATGAGTCCCGCTGCGGGATGCACGAGAGTGCCGAGCACTGTGGCAAGGATAGGGCCAATGATGAAGGTAAACTCATCGACTGCTGCTTCTAGGGCGTAAGCGGTGGTGAGCTGGCGCGGCGAATCGACCGTCTTCATCCAGCGCGAGCGTACCAGCGCTCCCGGCGCACCCCAGGTGGCGCCGGCCGTCATGGCGAAAAGGAACAGGAGCGCTGCGGGACCGTGGGAAACCGCCGTCACCACGAGACCCGCCAGGGAGAGAGCGGAGACGGTGAAGGCAGGAGCCATCACCCGACGCTGTCCACGGGTATCAACAAGGCGCGCAAGAATGGGCGCACCAACAGCAAGCGCAATCATATTCGCTGCGCTTACCGCACCGGCAAGGGTGTAGTTGCCATACTCGGCCTTCACAAGAAGAATGGTCGAGATGCCCACGAGCGACATCGGCAGGCGCAGGATGAAGCCCGCCAGCGAGAATTTCCAGGCATTGTGGAGTCTGAGAATATCGGAGTAGTTTGCAAGCACGATTAGCTAGATTACTGGTGCGCGAGCACTCTTTACACCCCTGCTATGGTGCGTTTGCTCACCACCTCGGAATTTCTACCTACCGGAGCGAGAGGCGCGGCACTTTTCTCCGATTTTCACCCGAAAATTGACGCTATACGAGCGGTGAGAATAACCAACCTCAATGTCGAATAGTTATACGCAGACCATTATATTCCGGCACGATCAAAGGCATCCTTCGCAAGTTCCCGCCCCAGTTCGATCAACTCCGAGGCACGATGGAAGTCAAGCGTGCCAGCACTAGCGAATGGGACTGTGATCTGAATCTGAGCGGGGCTAGCCGCCGCCCGGTATCGCTCGATCATATTTTGCATCGTCGAGATGGATTGGTAAGCCACCTCGGTGGTAGAAATATCGATGCCAATCGGTTGAACGAGATCAGCACTTCCCGGTAGGTCAGTCATGGTGACCGGGGGCGTCCCAGGCCTGGCATCGGCGAGGTCCTCACCTTTCACGGAGTCCTTTCCAACGTGCTGCCCGCCGCCCTTCCCCGCCCCTCGGGCGGACGCTTCGCCGCGGTCGTTATCCCGATTCGAATCAGCGGCGCTCGCAAAGAGGGAATGGAGTGAACGCACCGGCTCAGAGTTGCGGACACCCTCGAAACTGCGAGCGAACCACGACTCTCGCTCATCGTCACTCTCAGACACGTCACTGGCATCAGGAAGAGAAATCCTAGGCTCAACCACCGGCGATCCTCCAGCGAGCGAAACGGCGATTGTTGCATCAGAGGGAACCGCGAGCGTTGGTTCCACCGGAACGGGATTACACACCCCGCCGTCGACCAAAACGTGGCCTTGCATCATCACCGGGGTGAAGAAACCGGGGATGGCAATCGACGCACGAATGGCGGAGGTAAGCGAGCCTCGCTGGAACCACACCTCACGCTCGGCTGTAATATCCGTGGCAACCGCGGTGAAGGGAATGGGGAGATCCTCAATTTTCACGCCACCGGCAAAGCGGTTGAGTTCCTGGAGGAGTCGATCTGCTTTGACGAGGCCAGCACCAGCGAGAGTGAAGTCGAGCATCCGGAAGACCATACGTTGATTGAGACCGGAAGCCCACGCAGAGAAATCGTCCAAAGTCCCTGCGGCTTCCAAGCCTCCAACGAGCGCACCGATCGAGGCACCCGAGATTGCCACAATATCGTGACCGCGCGCCTTCAGTTCCTCAATGACGCCAATATGGGTAAAACCGCGCGCACCGCCCGACCCTAACACCAGGGCAAACCGCATAGTGATGTCCTTCCTTGGGCCTCACCGCGGCCCTTGACCTCGCGAGCTCATTTCGCCACGCACAACTATTTTCATTCAACCCGTAGCTATACAAGCTAGCAAGGGACTTGTGGAAGTGAGCAAGAGATCGATGCTCAAACGATTATGCATGTGCGATGAGACATCCACAGTTTGTGACCTTGACATACCTAACAAGCCTGACCAGCGAATATATCCCCAGGTAAGCAGTCTCACGTCCTCGGAGGGGGCTCTTGTGGTGATAATCCTGAGAGAATTAACAACATGGCGAGCGTAACCATCCTGCAACCTGATCCCGAATGCCCTATTGATCGCTTTGGGACGTGGTTCAGTGAATGCGGACTCACCATGGAGACGGTTCACCTATGGGAAGACCCGGTACCGTCGATTGATGATCTCGCCGATGGGGTTGTTCTCCTTGGTGGCCGCATGAGCGCGCACGACGGCATTGATCACCCGTGGATCGAACCCGTCGGCTGGCTGCTCGCCGAAGCAATTTCACGAGATATCCCCGTCATGGCTATCTGCCTCGGTCACCAAATCCTTACTCAGGCACTGCACGGCCACGTAGCAGTACCGGGACCGTTCGGCTATGAAGAGGGCGCGGTGGAGATAACTCTCACCGAGGCCGCCGTCGACGATCCGATTATCGGTTTGGTCTCGCAGGACCATGTTCTCATGGGCTACCAATCGCACGGAGATGCCGTGGAACGACTTCCCCGTGATGCCAAGCTCCTTGGAAGCTCGACCACCTACAACTACCAGGTTTACCGCTACGGTTCTGCCATCAGCCTCCAGTTCCACCCCGAGGCTAGCCCAGAACTGATGACTAAGTGGCATGTATCCCAAGGCAACAACTCGGAGCCTTACTACAGTGTTCTCAAAGCTGTGGATAAGCGCGTTTCCCATAACGGCCGTCGCATCGCCTACGCCTTTGCTGCCCAGTGCGGTGCCGAGGTTCCCACGATCTAAACGGGCGCGGCGCAATCCGCCACAAACTCCCCGTTTTTCGTCAGAACTTCCCGTGCGTTGAGAGCACATAACCGTGTGGCCCTTGCTACAATCGCGCCATGTCTGTCTCACTCGTCCGTTTCGACCCCAACGATCCCGCTGATTGCGATGCCCTCGTGAACTTTATGGTCGACAATTACTTCCCCTACCATGTCCACGCGCAGCCCACGCGCGAGCAGGTGGAGAAACGTATCGCCGCCGGGGGATATGACGACGACGACCACCGCACCTACTGGCTCGAAGAAAAATGGAAGGGGCGCATCGGCCTCGTTATCTTTGAGGACCTCTCAGATGACGCTCCTCTCTTTGACCTTCGCTTGTCAGAAGCTGTTCGCGGGCAGGGGCTTGGACTTGAATCGTTGCGAGCTATCGCCAATCACATCTTCGAGACCATGCCGAACGTGACTCGCCTCGAGGGTCAGACCCGAGAGGATAACGTCCCTATGCGCCGTATCTTCCAAAGCGCCGGTTGGGTTCAAGAGGCCTACTACCGTGAGGCATGGCCCACCGCAGGTGACGCTCCCGATAAGGCCAGCGTGGCCTACTCGGTGTTGCGGCGCGACTGGAAGCACGGCACAGTGACCCCGATCAAGTGGGGCATGGAATAAGTTCCGTTGCTGTCCAGCACCCCACTGCCTGCTGCTCGCCCAGCTAATCTGCCACTCGCCCATCCAACTCGCTCAGACTAGCGACAGGAATATCCGGGTGCCGAAGCGTCTTGTACACCTCCCACATCACCGCAATGATCGGGATAGCAATGATCGCGCCGATGAGTCCAGCAAGGAACGTTCCTGCGGCTACCCCTACGGCCACCGCGACCGGGTGAATCGAGACCTGCTTGCCCATGACGAGCGGCTGCAAGATGTGTCCCTCAAACTGGCCAATAAGCGCGATACCGATGCCCACAATGGCGGCCTTCCAGATGCCCTCTGCGGCCAGAGCCACAATCATTGCGATGACCATCGCTGCGGGTGCACCAACGAGCGGGATAACCGCACCAATCATGACAAGAACAGCGAGTGGCGCGGCGAGGGGAATCTTCACAATTAGCAGCAGAATAAGTGCAAGAAGGCCGTCCGTTACCGCAATAATAATCGTCCCTCGCGCATATCCCGAGAACGTCTTCCATCCGGCAGTTGCACTGCGATGCACATTCACGCGGTTCTTGGCGGGTACAAGGTTGATGAACCACAGCCACATTTTGCTGCCTGAAGTGAGGAAGAAAATCGCGGTAAAGATCGCGAGCGCCAGCATCGTAAAGATCAGTGCCACGGTACCCGCCGAGTTCACAGCTTGCGTGGCAATGCTCCCCGCATTCTCCTGTACCCATTGCACACCCGTTGCGAGAATGTCCTGGATATTCTCGTTGAGCTCCTTGTGTGTAATTCCCAGGGGTATTGGACTCTTCTCCAGGAACTGAAAGATCTGGGAGACGCCAGTGGAAAACTTGTCGCTCAGATCATTCCATTCCCCGGATACCGAGTAGCCCACGTAGAAAAGCAGTCCTCCGAAGAAGACGAAGGTAGCCAGAAGGGATATCGCTGTCGCGGCAGCGCGGGGCATCCAACGAGAAAGCAGCCGTACCACCGGGTTGAGGAGCGACGTTAATACGAAGGCGACAAACACCGCGATAAAGACCATCTGCACTTTGGCGGTCGCGAAAATGATAAAACCGACGACGAGCCCAATTCCAATGAGATACCAGGCCGAGAGTCCGTACTTCGTGAGGCCAGCTGACACCCCACCGTAGGAGGTTGCCGGCGCACGTGGAACCGGAGCTGGGTCCACCAGCGGGGCTGAGCTGTTCTCCAGTGGGAAAGGGTTGTTGGCGAGCGGGACGCCGTCGTCGTTCATACTGATCGGCGCCTCAACGGGAGTTTCCGACGAAACGACGCCGTTGCTGCCAAGAAGCGCGTCGTTGACAGCGGGATGGTCAACAACGATTCGTTGCGGTTCATCATCCCTTGACGTCTCTACGAGCCTCTTTTTCAACGTATCTGTCCAACCGGAGACCCTCTTCCAGACTGCCATCGCGCCACCTTTCGCTCGTTCGGCATTCCGTTGTGTTGCTGTGTCCGGCATTGTCACCTGGGCGTGCAGCTTGACATTTCGCTACCTGCAACAACTATCACAGATCGCGGACTATGGTGGAGACATGCGTATCGCTTTTCTAGGAACTGGACGAATGGGAACCGAGCTGGCTCTGCGGCTGATCGAGCCGGGCGGTCACGAACTCACGGTTTGGAATCGAACAAAGGATAAGACGGCGCACGTCGCGGAGGCAGGAGCCAAGGTCGTTGACGATCCACGCGAGGCCGTTCAGGATGCAGATGTGGTCCTCACCTGCCTCTTTGGTCCTTCCACTGTTGCTGACGTGGTACTGAATTCCGCCCTTCTCACGCCCGGAACAATCTGGGCCGATATCACCACTATTTCGCCAGATGACGCACGCAGGCAAGCAGATTGGGCGACGGCGAACCGCATCCGGTTTGTGCATACTCCCGTGATAGGAACACTGGGTCCAGCACGGGCCGGAATGCTGGGAGTGTATGTGGGCTCCACCGATGCCGAGGCGCGTGAACTCATCGGCTCGGTTGTGGCCGCGTACGCGGATCCCGAGCGGTTGCAGTTGATGGAATCAGCGCCAGAGGCCGCCACCGCCAAGCTGCTTGCAAACCTGGCCCTCGCAGTTACCGCGCAGGGAGTATCCGAGGCAATTCGGCTCGGCGCATCTCAGGGGTTGGGGGCCGAGCGCGTGCTCGACCTGCTCAATTCCACCGCACTCGGCTGGATGGCGAACTTCAAGCGTGACTTCACACTGGGTGGGGATACCGCCGCCGCGCAGTTCTCCACTAACGCCATCGCCAAGGACGTGCGGCTCATGCTGCACACATCGGCTGATCCATTGCCCGCCACCACGGCAGCCCTCGAATCATTAACCCGCGCGCAGCGCGGTGGTTTGGGCGAGCACGACTTCTCGGTGATATTGCAGCAGGAGGCGGAGTAAATGTCATTTAGTTTCAGCACAGCCGGTCGCATTATCTTTGGTTCAGGCTCCGCGACCCAGTTGCCGGATGTCATTAAGCAGTATGGCCAGCGCGTTTTTGTCATTACTGGAAACCATACGAACACCGACGAACCCCCACTCGCCGGCCTCTCCCCCGATATCGCCATCTGGCGCAGCAAGGGCGAGCCCTCGGTGGAGGGAGTCCGGGCCGCCGTCGCCGCAGCTGAGGACTTCGCTCCGGACGTTATCGTTGCGCTCGGAGGCGGATCCATCATCGATACGGGCAAGGCAGTCGGAATCCTCTTGCGTAACGACGGCGACCTCATGGACTACTTGGAGGTAGTGGGCAAGGGCCTCCCGCTTGCCCCGAAGTCCGTGCCCGTCGTCGCCCTCCCCAGCACCTCTGGCACCGGCACAGAAGTCACCGCCAATGCGGTCATCTATTCCGCCGAGCACCAGGTCAAAGCGAGCCTGCGCTCCACCGCGATGATCCCGGCTGTCGCCATTGTGGATCCCCGCCTGACCGTGTCCTGCCCTCCGGCGGTGACCGCCTCATCCGGTCTGGATGCTCTCACCCAATGCATCGAACCGTACACATCCTCCCAGGCCAACCAACTCACCGATATTCTTGCTGCCGAAGGGTTGCGGCGAGCCGCCAGTGGACTGCGCCGCGCCTACGCGGACGGCCGCGATCTCCAGGCCCGCGAGGACATGGCGTTCTGCTCGCTCCTCTCCGGGATCTGCCTGGCAAACGCCAAGCTGGGAGCAGCCCACGGCATCGCCGCACCGGTGGGCGGTATGACCGGCGCGCCACATGGCAACGTCTGCGCCGCAGTGCTCGCCACCTGCTGCGAAGTCAACGTTCGTGCTATGAAGGAGCGTGACCCAGACAACCCCGCCATCGCTCGCTACACCGAGGTGGCACGGCTTCTCACCGCAAACCCCGAGGCGACGGCCGAGGACGGAGTGGCCTGGGTGCGCGAAACGGTCAGTCTTCTTGGTGTGGGTGGCCTCCGCTCCCTCGGACTCACGGAAGATCAGTTGGATCAAGCCACAAAAGGCGCGATGGCAGCTTCCTCTATGAAGGGCAATCCCATCGTGCTGACTTACGATGAGGTCCACGAGATTCTCACGGCGTCGATGTAGAAGTGACGATCGAGAGCACATCCCGAGACATCATTCCACGATCACCCACATTCCCCAGCCGATCCGAAGACTGGGGCACAATAGTAGGCATGTCACGCGAATTCCCCACGAGCACGGGGACATCGACGCCACCGCTCATGTCCTCACAGCAGCAAGCTAGAGAATTCAACGTGTCAGCGGTGCTGGGAATGTTCTGGAACACCCCAGCCGGAGTGGGATTGACCGCCTCGGAACTCGTCGGAATGACAGGCTTAACGAGAGCCACAATCCTCTCCATATGCGACGAATTGCGCGAACAGGGTTGGGTAACTGAAGATCGTGCGCCCAGCGCTATCCCCGGGCGCGGTCGCCAGGCTCGTCGCTTTACCTTCAACCAGCGACGATATCTCATCGCCGCCGCCGACGTCGGATTCCATTCCGTCACCTCCGCAATTAGCGATCTTAAAGGCACCATTCTTGGCCAAGCACAAGTTTCTCTTGTCGATCATCAGTGGCAGGCCGATAGAACCCAGCATTTGCTCGACACATTCGAGCAGGCCTTGCGTGAGGCGAATGTCGAACACAACGAGATCGAGATGGGATGTATCGGGGTCGCGGCTCCGGTGACATACGAAGGCGAGCCTTACCCGGGACAACCGTTTTGGGAGCTTATGCGCATTGACCAGGAACGGCTGCGCTCGTTCGCTCCCCGATGGCGCATCATCATCGAGAACGATGCAAACTTGGCGGCTCTGGCCGAACAAGAAGTGCGCGTCGGAAAGCTTCGCTCCCCCATGGTGACGCTGCTCGCGGGAGAGCGCCTGGGTGCCGGCGTCATTGTCAATGGTGAGCTACTCAAAGGGTTCCACGGGGGTGCCGGAGAGATGGGGCACCTCGAGTATTTCCAGAAGACCGAAGGTAGCCTTGGTTTTGTGGGAAGCGCTCGCCGCCTCGTCCACGAGGCTCTCCGTAAGAACCACAACTCTCTCCTTCGCGAGATCCCCGACGAAGATCTCGAGCACTTGGCACTTGAGGACATTTTTGATGCGGCAGATTCTGGCGACATCCTCGCCAGAGACGTCCTCACGAAGATCAGCGACCATATTGCACTGGCCATTTCTACAGCCACGTACCTCATCGACCCGAGTCTCGTCATTATCGCCGGAGGAGCTGCCGCACAGGTTGCACCGTTACTCCCCCGCCTCGAAGCCAAACTCTCCGAACTCACCCCACTTCCACCCGCCATCGAGACGTCGACTCTTGGCCGCGACGTCGTGCTGCTGGGTGCAATTCACAACGCAATTCGGCAGGTACGGGCTGCGACACTGACACGTCACCTCCACACCCCTACAACGATGTCCGCCTAACGACGACGGCCCCGACTCGGTCGAGTAGCTCCGCCAGGTAGGCACGTCGCACCTCGGAAACCCTTGACACGTCAGCATCTTTCGCGAGCCGTCAATTCCTCGTACCCCACGGCCGTCGTCGTCCCTATTGCGAGCGCGGATGAATCCAGCGCACTCATCGTGTTCCCTTTTCCCACTGGAGTGATATACGCTACTTTCTAGATTTAGTAATTAAATCTAGAGTTGCCGTCGGGTTCACAAAGCCTCAACGGCGAGCTGATAAGCATAAACAGATGGTTTCGTGGCCACCCCCGCATCCCCAAGTCCACGCACACAACCAGCACGAACTCCAGTATTCAACGAGTCAGATGTCGAAGGAGACTCAACCATGACTCATCACCACATACGCCGTCGGCTAACGGCAACTCTCGGAACCCTCTGTCTTGTGATGACCTCTGTGGGCGTCGCGTACGCAGACGAGCCAGAGACCACCGCCCGCTCCACTTCCCCAACTACCACTGCCAACTCGGAAGTTCTCACCACATGGACCCATGAGAATGCCGTCGCCACCACAGATCCCGTTGCAGCTGGCGAGGTGCGCACCTCGCCCTACTACCGAGCATCAGTCGCAACCACCGCGGAGCCCGATACCGCCTACGATTCGTTCGTCTACATGAGCGTTCCTCGCAGCGGCAATGGCAAGATCGGCTACACCGAGGAGGACGGAGCGGAGTTTGCCGCGGATGCCGAGCTCACGATGAGCTGGACGAGCTTCGAGTACGCCACCGACGTGTGGGTGGATGTCACGCTCACTACGGACCAACCCATCACCTCCGCTGACGACGTCGTCATCCGCCCGGCATCACTCAAGCTGGAGAAGCAACTGGTCGATAGCTCAACGATCCGTGTCAAGGTTCCCTACAACGAGGATGGCTACCGATTCTCCGTGGAGTTTGCCCCGCAGCTCTTCACCGCCTACAACAACGGCAATAACAAGCTGACCACCGATCCCTCCTCCGGGCAGTCGGTACACACCGAGCCCAAGAATTCGATGCTCGTTTTTGCGAACCCGCAGCTCTCAGGCGCGGCCTCAGACCAGCTCATTCCCAGCGAGAAAGACGGAACGATCTACCGCCCGGAGCCCGGGTTGGTCAATAATCTCAACGACACCACGGCGGAGATTATCTATTTCGAACCGGGCGTCTACTACATGGGATCCGATTACCACGCGGTGCTTCCAGAGAACGTCAAGTGGGTCTATCTCGCTCCCGGCGCATACGTTAAAGGCGCGTTCAAGTTCCTGGAGGGCGAGAACCAGCCATCCTACAAGGTGACCGGTTACGGAGTTCTCTCTGGGGAGATGTACGTCTACGAACCCGACACCACCAATGGCTACCAGCACAACGAGCGGGACAATTGCCATGTGGACTGCGTGAAGATGCTCCAGTTCGAATCCTCCAACACCGGCCAAACTCTCGACCTCCATGGCATTACGGTCGCTAATCCTCCCTACCATTCCTTCGTTATCTATGCGCACGAGAACGGCGAGGAGATCCAGGCTGATCTCTCGATGACCGTCGAGGGGTACAAGCAGGTCGGCGCCTGGTATTGGCAAACGGATGGACTCGAGTTGTATCGCGATTCGACCATGAAGAATACCTTCTTCCATTCCAACGACGACGTCCTCAAGCTCTACCATTCCAATGTCACCGTTGATAACACGGTCATCTGGAAGAACGAGAATGGCCCTGTTGTTCAGTGGGGATGGACGCCTCGCGATATCGACAACGTCCAGGTGAGCGACACCGACATCATCCACAATCGGATGTACTGGAGCGACGTCAAAACCAACGCCTGCGTCTTCAACTCCTCATCGCACTGGGAGGGTGGAGATATCAATCGCGGAGACCCTGCCACAACGGTCAAAAACATGACCTTCACCGACACCCGCGTGGAGGGGGCCGTCAACTGCGCCATTCGCGTCTATTCCCTGTCGAACCTGGAAAACATCACCATCGACGGTTTCGCAATCGATGAATGGAACAATCTGCCCCTGTCCGCCCAGGTCAGCCTCTTTAAGCGTTACACCGACCGCGCCGGGACACCCGTGACCATCGGTAACGAAGTGTCGGATGGCAACGGTCTCAGCCTGCACAACTACACCGTGGGTGGGGTCCCCATCCTCAAGGCCGGAAACAACTGGGCCGACGACGAACTTGGGCGGCTCGGTTTCGACGCCGATACCTGGGAGGGCTGGAACGCCACCGCCGATGACGAGCCTACTGGCCCCGCTCCTTCCCTTGCGGTTGACGGCCTGACAGACGGTTCAACCTTGGATTCTCGACATGTCACCATTTCAGGAACCAGTGACGCCGAGCAGGTAACAGTGCGTATCAATGGTGTGGAGACGGACGCTCCATTAACCGATGGCATATTCGCCATGGATGTCACGCTTCCCAACATCTCCAACCGCATCGTCGTCACCGCAACCGGAGCCAACGGCGTCATGGCCGTAGGGCGTTATACCGTCAATGTCTACGGCACGAAGATTGGCGAGCTGACCGACCCCACCGGGGACGATAATGGCCCCGGTAGTTACACATATCCCACCGACGGCGCGTTCAACTCCGGCAGTTTCGACCTCACGAAGTTCCAGGTGTTCGACGACGGCGACACGATCCGCTTTGTCACCAGCGTTGCGTCCGACATCCAGAATCCCTGGGGTGGCAACGGCATGAGCACACAGCGGGTGAACATCTATCTGCGCGACGGTGAATCGACCACAACCACGCCCCTGTTGCCGGGCACGAACATGTCTGCAAGCGGGGCATGGACGCACGCCATTGTCGCCGTCGGGCGGGACCAAGAGGCGCAGTTTGGAAATGCCATTTTTGGTTCCGATCTTGAGCGAATCTCGGATGTGGCGCTGGATGTCGATCCAAGCGGACACATCATCACCAGTGTGCCAGCCAGTGCTCTCGCTGGTATTGACCTACAGAACGCGCAGTATCAGGTCTCCATGCTCAGCCATGCCGAGCTGGGTGAGGGTATCGGAAACGTGCGGCCGGTCTACAGCGCAGAGTGCGCGCAGGGCCTGAACGGGTGCCCATCCTGGGTCGGGGCATACCGTATTGGTGGCGGCGCAGGTGAGCCATCCGACGAGCTGGAGTCGAAGGATACGGACACCTCGGATTCCAATGCCCTGGACATCATCTCCGGGGAACACGATCAGGCGAGCGTTATGGATTGGCACGCGGGGGCCGTCGTCGTTCCCTACGTATCTCTCGCGGACGTGACACCTCCAAACGATGCCACCCCGGTTCCCACGGCGGACGGCAACGTGTTCTTTGCCGACAACTGGGCGCAATCGGTTGCCCGCACAGCAATGAAGATCGCCACAGCCGACGAGATCCTTGTCGGTGACTTCAACGGAGACGGCGTGGACACGCTCGCACTTCGCACGGGCAACACATATACCTTGCTGGACACCAACCGTAGCGGGTCAAACTCCCTCGAGGTGAGCGTAGGAACAGGTCACGAACACGCCGTCGTCGGTGATTTTAATGGTGATGGTTATGACGACCTGGCGCTACGTGCCGCAGATTCGAATCGTTTCGATATCCACTACAACCTGGAGGGAATCATCAATACCGAAACGGACAGCTCCCTCGCCTTCGGGCGGGCGAGCGACGTGCCCGTGGCGGGAGATTGGAATGGGGATGGCACTGATTCCTTGGCTGTCCAGCGCGGTTCCACATTCTTCGTCAGCAACACCCTGACCGGCGGAGACGCCGAGACAACCTTCATCTACGGACGTCCGGGCGATCATGCCTTGGCTGGCGACTTCGACGGTGACGGCGCGGATAGCCTCACGATTCTCCGCGGCAACAACGCCTTTGTTCGAAACAGCTTGTCCGGCGGCAACGCTGACGCACAGCTCCACTTCGGGCGCACCAACGATGTGCTTGTCGCGGGTGACTGGTTCGGTGAGGACGTAGACACCTTGGCCGCCTATCGTCCTTAAGAACAGGTGTTCGCAGGGCCTGACGTAGATCATGGAATGCGATATCCCACATGAGAATCCCGCCCGTGGGTTACCCACGGGCGGGATTCTTTGCTGTCACCACTATCAGTTGTCCACGTGGGCACCCGGGCATTTCCCGCAGCCGGGGACTCCTTCACCACCACCCTTCCCGGCTCGCACCGGAAAGCCCCGTAAACTGGTGAACCATGGTTGCACCTCTCCTTTCTGTTCGCAACGTCCGCGTCGGCTACGGTCCCATCACCGTTATCAAGGGTCTGGACTTGGACCTCGCTCCAGGAGAGGTGGTGGCCGTCACCGGCTCAAACGGTTCAGGAAAATCGACTCTCCTTCGTGGCCTCGCCGGTTTTCAACCGATGGAGTGTTCATCGTTTACGATCTCTGGACAGCCCGCCGCACCCGATAGCGATCTCCATCGTGATGTGACCTATGCCGTCATGGACGAGTGGATGTGGCTGCGTGGCATGACGGTCCGCGATCATTTCGAGGTGTTCCACGAAGAAAGCTCGCTGTGCGATCCCGAGCAGGCCCTCACCGAATTTGGCGTTCTCAATCTCGCCGACCGCATGCCCCATTCCCTCAGCTCGGGCCAGCTCCGGCGCGTGACACTGGCATCACTTCTCGTCCGACCGTGGCGCATTCTGTTCATCGATGAACCCGAGCAACGCCTTGACGAGGAGTACCAGGGCATTCTTGCTGGCATCCTCGAGCGCTATCTCGGCGACCGTGCGGCTATCATCGCCACCCACGCGGCTCCACTGCTCGGCAGCGTGGTCACCCAGGTCCTTCACCTGGACGGCAGCCCTTCGCCTCACGCCCGGACGGTGCGCTAACTATGGAACGGGAGTCTCGCTGGAGTGACATCTGGTATTGGTTGTTGAGCTTTACGGTTTTGGCTTCCTTATGGGTAAGCACTGCCAACGCCGTCAGCCCCTCGGTAACGGGTTTTCTTCTCAGTCGTGGC
>RRZT011157206.1_pt1 | contig 31267 bp, 29 predicted proteins | sample 2165551 | NCBI WGS metagenome assembly RRZT01 (sample SAMN10456910, study PRJNA506462) | wastewater metagenome | biome: wastewater; feature: sludge; material: wastewater sludge; isolation source: wastewater sludge with Escherichia coli K12::gfp cells carrying plasmid... | place: USA: Moscow, Idaho...
ATATTACATGGTTAGAGAAATGATTTACAAAATGAGCTAATGATTATTTAGTTAAACCTTTTAGACTTAAAGAACTTGAATTAAGAGTAATTAATTGGTTTAAAAATTATTATTATAAACCATGATTTATTCAAGAAAATAAAAACTATAATTGACTTGAATATAATGTTTTAGAAAATAATTTTTATTATAAAAATCAATTACTTACATTAACTAAACAAAGTAAATTTTTATTATCTATTTTGTTTCAAAAGCCAGAAAATCTTTGTACAGAAGAATTTTTGAAAGATAAAATGTGGCTTGATATTGTTTCAATAATTGATAGAAATTTAAGAATAAATGTATTAAGACTTAAACAATCATTGAAACCATATAATATAGATAATTGGATAGTTAACTCAAGAGGTGAGTGATATATGCTTAAAAAGCCTTTAAACTAAATAAAAAACTTTTTTAAAAAAACTTTTAAAATTTAATGAAAATTTAATGTACTATGAGTATAATAACATTACTTAATTTATTAAATTTAAGAATTATGATAAAAGATGTTATAAGAAAAGATGTTATAAGATTTAGTTGTTTTTTACATTGTTGAGAATGTAGAGATAAAGAAAAATTTGATTTAGAGTATTTAGTTTGAAATGATATTCTTCTATATTGTCATAAAAATAAAGTAAGATTAAATAAGGTTATTGATATTAAAGAAGCTAATGAAAAGCTTAAATTAGAAAGTGCTGGTTCTTAAATAAAGGGTGGAGGATAATACATATTTTAATATTTAATTTAAAATATTATGCAAAATCTAATTCCAACTGTTTCTATAATAAAACATTGTTGAAAATGTGAAAAATGATATTCTTGATGATGATTAGAAGTTTTAATTTGAAATAAAAACTCATTTTCTTGTAAAAATATAGCTTATAAAGTTGATAAAATTGTTTCTATTTCTTTTCAAAAAATTAAATAAAAATTAATTAACACATCAGTCCTTCAATTCACCTTACTTTTAAGCCTGATAGAAAGGATAATATAAATAAAAATAAAATTATGAAAAATAAAAAAGTATTTGTTGAAATAGATGAAAATCTTAAAAAAATAGTAAAACCAATTTTATGATGTGAAAAAAATGATTATACATATATTTTTAATAATTCTTGAGTAGCAAAAGAGGTTCAGGATATAGTTTCTAGTTGAAATGAAGAAACTATTTTAAAGCTTGATACTATTCAAACTGAGTGAAATATGGCTTGAATAGTTAATCTAGAAAATGCTGAATTAATTGAATGAGAAAATATGGAGTTAATTGAAGAAATTAAGCAAAAATATGGTTTATAAAATTTTAGACAAAATAAAAAAAGTGCTATGCACTTTTTTTGTTACTCTAAATTCATCCTTGAGTTTAGAGTAAAATTCTTGTTGGGGATCTTACCATATAGAAAACTTGATAATTTTTCATAAATAAATCCTCCTTAAAAAAATTGTATTTTTATTTCTTTTTTCCGGCAGCTACCTAAATTATATATTAGTTATTGCTTTTTGTGGCCTGTCTCGTGTTATTTTTATACCTCCTTTGTTAAAAAAAACAAGTGATAATATTTGTAAAATGTGAACGACATTTTTTTGTTAAAATCTACCAACGAAATGATAGATTTTTTTTATTTTTTCTTTTCCGTTGAGCATCTTGCCTCTATTTAGAGTACAAGATAAAAATTTACAATTCTTTTTAAAATTCAAAAAGAAATTATTTAGGTTATATCCTATTTCTCTCATTAAAGAGAAAAAATCAGAACATAAACCTAAAATATTATATATTGCTAATATCATTTTCTTTCACCTCCTTTCAAAAGATGAAAAGTGATAAGCTATTCAATAATCCAACGACAATTGACAAAATATATATTTGCATTTGCCCTTTGTTAAGATATTATCTCTTAACTTGAAACTAGTTATATTGATTTTAAAAATTTTGTCAAATTAATTTTTCACTTTTTTTGTAAAAAAGTCAATATTGTATAATATATTTATCTGTATTTTGTTTATTTAAAAATAAAAACTAGAGATTTATAAAAAATAACTTTTTTTGAATTATTTTACAAAAAATCTAATAATTTGACTAAAAATGTAATATTGATATTATAAAATTAAATTAATTTTTAATAAAAAAACATGCAAGGTATAGAAATAGCAAAACAAGCAAAAATGCAAAATATTGAAAAAATTGCAAAAAAACTTTGAATAAAAAACAAAGAATTAGAATTATATTGAAATTATAAAGCAAAAATTAGTTTAGATATTTTTAAAAGACTTGAAAATAAAAAAGACTGAAAACTTATTTTAGTTACTGCTATAAACCCAACTCCAGCTTGAGAGTGAAAAACTACAACAACAGTTTGAATATGACAAGCTCTAAAAAAACTTTGAAAAAATTGATTAATTTGTTTAAGAGAACCATCACTTTGACCTGTAATGTGATTAAAATGATGAGCAACAGGTTGATGATATGCTCAAGTTGTGCCAATGGAAGATATAAATATGCATTTTACTTGAGATATTCATGCTATAACTTCTGCACATTTGCTTATTTCTGCAGCTATTGATAATCATATTTTTCAGTGAAATACTCTACAAATTGATACTCAAAATATTGTTTGGAAAAGAGCAATTGATGTAAATGATAGAGCTTTAAGAAATATTAATTATTCTCCAGATTGAAAAGCTAAAAATGAAATAAAATCTTGATTTATAATTACTACTGCTTCAGAATTAATGGCAATTTTGTGTTTAAGTAATGATATAGCTGATTTAAAAAATAGAATTTGAAATATTATTTTTTGATATGATATAAATTGAAATCCTCTAAAACTAGTTGATTTAAAAATAGTTTGATCAATAGTTTTACTTTTAAAAGATGCAATAAAACCAAATTTAGTTCAAACTTTGGAAAATTCTCCTTGTATAATTCACGGTTGACCTTTTGCAAATATAGCTCATGGTTGTAGTAGTATAATTGCAACAAAACTTGCTTTAAAATTAAGTGATTTTGTTGTTACAGAAGCTGGATTTTGAAGTGATTTATGAGCAGAAAAGTTTTTTAATATAAAATGTGATTCTTGATCTTTTAAACCTGATTTAGTTGTACTTGTTGCAACAATTAGATCTTTGAAATATAATTGAGGGCAAGATTTAAAAGAATTATCAATCAAAAATCTTGAAACTTTAGAAAAATGATTCCCAAATTTAGAAAAACATATTGAAAATATGAAAAAATTTGGAATGAATTTAGTAGTTTGTTTAAATGTTTTTAATACTGATACAATTGAGGAAATAGAATTTGTAAAAAATAAATGTTTGTCTTTGTGAGTAAAAGTTGAATTATGATATTGATTTTCAAAATGATGAGATTGAATGAAATCATTGACTAAAACTATATTACAAGAAATTAAAAATGATAAATCGAATTTTACTAAATTATATAATAATAATGATACTGTAATAAATAAAATAAAATCAATAGTTTATGAAATATATGGTGGGAAAAACATTATTTTATCAGATAAAGCAAGTAATTCATTAGAAAAAATTGTATCAATGTGATATGATAAACTACCAATATGTATGGCAAAAACTCCCGTATCATTATCTGATAATCCAAAACTTTTAGCTCGTCCAAAAGACTTTGATTTTCATATTGAAGATATTCAAATATCCTCAGGAGCTTGATTTTTAATAGTTATTTCTTGAAGTGTTATGAGAATGCCAGGGCTTCCAAAAACTCCAAATTATGAAAATATGGATATTGCAGATAGTTGAGAAATATTATGATTAAGCTAAAAAATACACTTTTTTATAAAAGTGTATTTTTTATTTGACAAAATTTAAAATAAAAATATTATTACCTTGCATTACAAAGTAATATAATTTTATGGAAAAAATATCTACTCAAATGAGAAAGGGGATATTAGAATACATAATTTTGTGAATTATATCAAATTGAGATATTTATTGAGCTGAAATTATTCAGCAATTAAAATCTTGAGATTTGATAGTTGCAGAATGAACTATTTACCCACTTTTATCTCGTTTAAAAACTGATTGATTAATTGATTATTATTGGATAGAATCAGATTCTGGACATCCAAGAAAATACTATAATCTAACACAAGACTGAAAAGATATTTTAGTCTTAATGGAAAAATCTTGGATTGATATCAAATCATCAATTCAAAAAATACTTAATAAATAATTTTATTTTTAATTTTTAACTTATGGATAAGTTTATAGAATATGACCTAAAACTTTTAGACAAACAAAAAGAATTAGTGTTAAATTATATGAAAAGGGTAAAAGAATATGTTGAAACTTACTCTTTAGATATTGAATTATATAATGATATTGAAGAGATGTTTTTTGAAAAACTATCTTCTTTAAAGCAAATTAATGAATTAAATATTAGAAAAATTATCAAAGAAATTTGAGAACCAGAGGTGATTTTTGCTGATTATATAACAACTTCAAAACCAAATTTCAAAAATACAAAAAAAATAATAAATGATTTATTTTTTACTAAATTACAAGAAAAATCTTTTGAAAGAGATAATGAAAATGCAATATTTTTATGAATATCAAAACCATTAGCTGACAAATCTTGAATTTCTATATTTTGGATGAGAGTTATCTTATTAATACTTCTTTTTCCCATGTGAGTAAGTATGTGGTTTTATGTTATTGCTTGACTTATTTTACCTGTAAAATGAGTTGATTATTCAAGTATTAAAACAAATTTTGCTTATTTGAGAATACAATTATTACTTTTAATTAAAAATTGAATTTATAATTTATCAAAAAGTTTTGTTAAACTTTTAGCTTGGCTTCCTAAAGAAATTTTAAAAATTTGTAAAATTACAATAGATTTTATATCAAGAAATTTTTGACCAATAATTAGATTTTTCTTTTTTGGATTTATTTGATTTATGTCATTTTGTCTTTTAATTTGATATATTTTTGCCTTATGAATTATTTTATCAAAATTTAGTTTTCAAAATATTGATTTTATTTCAGTTCTTCCAGATGTTTTAAAATATTGATTAATATTTTGAGTTATTGGTTTTTCAATAATTACATTTATATCATTTGCTTATTGATTTTTTAAGAAAAAATATAATTCTTGAGTATTTGTATCTTGATTTTTATGTCTAATTATAAGTACAATTTTGCTTATTAGTTCAGGTTTTTCAATATTTTCAAATTATTCTCAAGAAAATAAAATTACAAAAAATTATGAAACAAAAGTATTATCTTGAAATACATATAATTTAGAGTTAAATGATAAATCAATTCTTGATAATAGAGGAACAAATAGTATAAATTTAATTAAAACTGATAATGATATCTTAAAAATTGAAATAAAAAATACATTTTTCTGAAATAATTTAGTTTATGAAAAAATTAATGAATTACTTGATAATACAAAAATTATAAATGAAAATAATAATATTTTATTAAATAATGACAAAAAAATTGTTAAAAATATTATTCCAACTTTAATTTCAAAAGATTATAATATCTATCTTCCAGCTGGGATAAACCTTAATTTAAGCTGAAATAATTGAAATCATTATTATGAAAATGCTCAAGTAAAAAAATATAATTTTTTATATAATACTGAATATAATGATAATTGTTATCTTTATAAAGATGTTTATTTTTCGTTTGATGAAAATAAATTTGTTTGTGATTTAAGTGATGACGAAATATCTCAATTAAAACAAGAATATATTAAAGAAGTATTTGTAAGAGATTTTGATAAAATTTCTCCATTAAAGCATCACCCTAAATTCAAAAGAGATTATTATTAGAATGATTGAAATACTTTAACTGATTGGAATTTTAATGAGATTTATATTGATAAAATAGATAAATCAAAGTTAATTGTAAACTTTTGAGACCAATCTTTAGATATTAAATCATCTGTAAATATTATTGATGATAATTGAAAAATTACTTTCTGAGACTTCAAAATTGATAGTTTAAAAATTAATTATGATATTTTTGATGAAAAATATTATGACAATATTGAAGTGTTAAAGCCTTATTTATAATAAAAAGCCTTTTAAAAAAAGGCTTTTTATTATGTTTAAAAATAAATTTCTACTATAAAATAATTATTTTTTGAAGATAAGGCAAGTGTGTATCATAAAACTTTAGAAATTTCTTTAATTAAAGGGATTCAAAGCCCAGTTCAAGCTTTTTCTTTTGTATAAAATCTTGTTAAAAAATTATTTAATTCATCACTTGTAAAATTTTTTGTAATTTTATTTTTAAAAGCTATTTTTTCTTTTGTAATAAATATTTCTAATTTTTTATCACTTGAGTGTTTTATTCAATTTTCTATTAAATTTTTTAGTATTCTTTTAAATAATACTTCATCAGTTTTTATGTGAAAATTAAATTCATTATTGTAAATTTTTATATTTTGAGTTAAATTTTTATCATAATTTTGAATGAATTCAATTATAAATTTTTCAAGATTAATTAATTTTTTATTTCAAAGCTTTAAATTTTGAGAGAAATGAAGTAATCAATCAACAATTTTTGTAATATTTTTTAATTCATTTTGAGTTCTTTTTATTTTTTCAATATCATATTCATATTTTAATATTTCTAAATCAGAATGTACTATTGAAATTGGTGTTTTTATTTCGTGAGCCAAAAAATGATTATAATCTATTAAATTTTTGTTGTAATTTTCTATTTCAGTAAAATGTTTTTTTAAAAAAATATAACAAATAATACTAAATCAAGTAGTGAATATTATAAAAAATAATATTTTTTTAATTAATTTATTTAAAAAATTTACTCAATAATAAGGGAAAATATAAGTATTTTCATCTTCAAAAATTGGATAAATTTTGTGTTTTTTATTAAAATTAGAGTAAAAATACATTTCTCAATTTTGTTTTTTTTCAAAATAATATTTAGTATTTTCATCTAAAACTAGTTTATAAATATTATTTTCTCACTTTGTAGTTGTATTTTTTAGTATTTGAATTCATCAAGAAAAAACTCTTTTTCATATTTGAATTTTGTATTCATCATTTTTTAGTTGTAATACTACTTGTTTTGAAAATAAATTATTTGATTTTAAATTTTCTAGTTGTGATGATATTCCAATTCAACTAAAATTCATAAACAAATAAATTATTTGCATAGATAAACTAAAAACTATAATACTAAAAGTTATTTTAAGTGTTAATTTTATTTCATTTTTCATAAATTATTCTATTATATATCAAATTCATTTTATTGTTTTAATAAAGTTTTTCCCGAGTTTATTTCTAATTGCATATATATGAGATTCTAGAGTTGTTGAATTAAATTCAAGATTTTCTTCAGCTTCTCACCAAACATATTCCATTATTTTAATTTTTTGTTGAGGGTATCAAAAATTTTTAGATAAATACTCAATTATTAAATATTGTTTATGTGGGAAAAAGACTTCTGCTTCTTCTAAATAGACTTTTTTATTTGAAAAATTAATTTTAATGTTTCAAATAATTTTTTCATTATCAATAGTTTTTTCTTTTCTTTTTAAAATTGCTTTAAGTCTTGCAATTAACTCATCAGTTTCAAACGGTTTTGTTAGATAATCATCAACTCATAAATCAAACATTTCAAGCTTATCTTCAAGCATACTATTTGAAGTTAAAGCTATTACTGGAGTTGAATTATTATTTTTTCTAATAGTTTTTAAAAAATCTCTACCATTTAAAAAAGGCATATTTATATCTAATATTATACCATCAAATTTTTGAGAATTAACCTTATCTAATGCTATTTTTCAATTTTCAGCTCATTCTCAGAAAAAATTATTTTTTTTAAGTAAAAATATTAAATTTTCTCTTAAAATGCTATTATCTTCAACTACTAATATTTTCATAAAGATTCTTTATAAATTATATTTTTATACTATATTTTTTAACTTGAATTTTACTTGAATAATTTTTTTAAATAAAATTTCAACTTAAATTTAAATTTGAAAATATTATACAAATAGTTTATAAAAAATAAACTTTAAATTTATTATAAATTTGTAAATTAAATTTTAAGATTATAATAAATACATTATTTTGTAATATTTTTTATTATGAATTTATTTAAAAAACTTAAAAACCTTAATTTTAAGGAAAAATCTCAAAACTTAATTAAAAGATTTCCAATATCTTTATTAATAATTTTTGCTTCAAGTTCTTTAATGTATTATCAAAATCATTTTGAATTTTTTGAAGATGAAAAGTTTATTATGATAGTATTTTCTTTAATTATTACTTTTTTCTTTACTGTTTGATAATATTTAAATACTGAAAAATTTAAAAATTTATTTTTAAAACAATTATTTCAAATAATTCCAATTTTATTCTGACTGATTTTTTATTTTTGATTAACTAAAAATTTCCAAAATCCGATGTATTTTTCACTTACATTATTTTGAATTTTTTGTTATTTATTTATTGCACCATTTTTAAACAAAAATATTAAAAATCTTGACCAAGATGTTTATTATACTTATTTTTTCAATTTTTCTTTAGTTTATCTAAAATCTTTTGTTTTTTGAGTTTTAATACAAATTTTATTATACTTAACTATTTTTAGTTTTTTTACTCTATTTGATATAAGTTATAATAAAATTTATCTTGATTTAACTATTACTGCAATTGCTTTATTTTCACCAATTTTCTGATTAACTCAAATTCCTCAAAAAGAAAAAATTTGAAATAAACACTTAAATGAAAATGTTTTTTTCACTTTTATCACAAAATATGTAGCAATTCCATTTATTATAGTATTTTTTATAATTTTGTATTCTTATACAGTAAAAGTCCTTTTAAATATTACAAAATGGCCTATTTCTGAAGTCTCTTGGATGGTTATTTGATTTAGTTTTTTTGGTTATGCAATTTATGTTTTTTCTTATGTCTTTGAGCAAAATAACTGTTTTGTTAAAAAATATAGAAAAATACTTCCATATATAGTTTTACCTCAAACTTTGATGTTATTTTATTCAATGTTTGTAAGAATTAGAGATTTTGATATTACAATTAATAGATATTTTGTTGTAGTTTTTTGAATATTTTTGGTTTTAATTTCACTATATTTCATATTTTCAAAAATTAAAAATTTAATTTTTATTCCAGCATTACTGACTTTAATTACAATAATTATTTCAATTTGACCTTGGTGAGTTTATTCACTTCCTCAATCAAGACAATATTCAAGACTTATTACAAATTTAGAAAAAGCTTGACTTTATGTTGATTGAAAAGCAATAATTCCAGAAAAACCACTAGAAGTTGAATATGAATTATGAAACAATATAAATTCTTGAATTGAATATATTTGTGATTTTGATGATTGTAAAAAAATAAAAAATTTGTATTCTGATTTTTATAAAGAACTAGAGAAAAAAGATAGGGAAGAATCAAAAAATAATTATTCAAATGAGCAAGATTTTAATAAAACCTATAAATTCTCAAATTATTTATTAACTTCTGAATTAAAAGAAAAACTTGTTACTTTCGATATTTCTTCAAAAATAGATGATACAAATAATTATTTATATTTTAGTTATGAAGAAAAAGATATTTTTCCTCTAGATATTAAAGGTTATGATAAAATTGAAAGTATTTACTGAGAACTTGATATAAATAATCCTGAAATTTCTTTATGAGATGAGAAAATTAATATATCAGAATTCACAAAAAAAATACTTGAAAATTATAAAATTAATAAAAAAACTAAATTAAAAACTATTGATTTAACTTATGTAATTTCTAAAAATAATATAGAATACAAAATTATTTTTACAAATTTAACTCTAAAAAATCCAAATTACACAAAAGAATCTAAAGATAATTATTATTGATATAATGCTTATGTTTTGGTTAAATAAGCTTTATTTAAAAATAAACTTGCAAAAATAACAAAAACTCATAATATGGTTTTTGTTATTTTTATTTTTTAAAAAATTATATGGATCCCGTACTCATATTAACTTTTATTATTTTATTTTCTCTTTCAGCTTTTTTTTCTTGATCAGAAATAGCTTTAATGAGTATGCCAATTCATAAAATAGAATCATTAATCAAACAAAGAAAATACTGAGCAAATGATTTAAAACTCATTAGATCAAAACAAGATAGATTATTAACTACAATATTAATTTGAAATAATTTAGTTAATGTTTATATTGCCTCTCTTGCAACTCAAATATCTATAGATATAGCTAAAAACTCTTGATTAGAAGAATCATTTATTATCTGAATTACAACTTGAATCATTACATTTTTATTATTATTATTTTGAGAAATAGTTCCGAAAAGTTTTTGAGTAAAAAATGCTCAAGTTATTTCACTTTTGGTAGCAAAACCTTATAAATATATAATGACTTTCTTTTTCCCAATATCAATTATTATTGAAATTATTGTAAAATTAGTTACTTGAAAATCAAAAGTACCACAAATTACTGATGAAGAAATGGAATCATTTATTGATATGTGAAAAGATAGTGGACTTTTGGAAGCTTCTGAACATGAAAAAATAAAAAATATGTTAGAGTTTTCTGATATTAATGTTGAAGAAATATTTACTCCTAGAGTAAAAATTGATGCTTTAGATATAGAAACAACAGTTGATGAAGCTATTGAATTTCTTTTAAATCAAACACATTCAAGAATTCCTGTTTATAAAGAACAAATTGATAATATTGATTATGTTGTTAATTTAAGATTTTTACTTTCAGAAAAAAGTAAATGAAATGGTGGGAAAAAGCTTTTAGACCTTGAAAAATTAGATAAAGTTATAAAAATTCCTCTAAATTTCCCAATTGATAAATTACTTGAAACTTTTAGACATTCAAGAAAACATTTAGCTGTTGTAATGGATGAATATGGATGAATTGCTTGACTTGTAACTTTAGAAGATATTATTGAACAAGTTTTTTGAGAAATTAGAGATGAGTTTGATAGAGAAAAAGAATTAATTATATCATTATCTGAAAATAAATTTGAAGTAGATTCATCTATTTTATTTGAAGATTTAATTGATGAATTAAATATTTCATTTTCTGATTTATGACTTGATGAAAAAGAATATTATGCTGTTACTTTAAATTATTTTATCACTCAAGAACTTGAAAGATTTCCAAATTCATGAGAAACTTTAGAAAAACAATTTACAAATTATATTTCTGAAAAAGAATGATTAAATAAATATTTATTAATAAAAATTCAAGAAGTTATTGATTCTAAAATGGAAAAAATAATTGTTTCAATAGAAGAAAAATAATTTTTCAAACCTGATTTAAAAAATCAGGTTTTTTTGTTGCAATTTATCAACTTTTTGATATACTTTTACAGATTTTAAATATTTAATAAAAAATTATGAAAGACCAAATTTTACAAATGAAAGAATATTTCATAAAAAGCTTACCAAATACAAAAAATTCAGCTGAAATTTATGCATTAGAAAATGAACTTTTATGAAAAGCATGACAATTAAATGCTATTTTAAAATGATTAAAAGATTTAGATGTAGAAGGTAAAAAAGAAATCTGAGTATTAGCAAATGATTTAAAAAACTTCATAAAAGATGAAATTATAACTCATACTGCAAAATTAGAAGAATTAGCTTATGAATCAATAAATAATGATGAAATTATTGATGTAACTCTTGATTATCCATCAACTGATAAATGACATGTTCATCCAATTACTCTAGCTTCAAATTTACTTGAAGAAATTTTTATTTCTCTATGATTTAAAGTTGAAGATTGACCACAAATTGAAACTGAAGAATTTAACTTTGATAAATTAAATATTCCAGATAATCATCCAGCAAGAGATGTTTGGGATACATTTTGGATTACTGATGAAATAAATAATTCTAGACCTTCATGAGATAAATATTTACTTAGAACTCATACTTCACCAGTTCAAATTAGAACTATGCTAAGCCAAGAACTACCTATAAAAATGATAGTTCCTTGAAGAGTGTTTAGATATGAACAAGAAGATGCAAGACATACTTCAAATTTTTATCAATTAGAATGATTGGTAGTTTGAAAATGAGTTACATTTTGAGATTTAAAATGGACACTTGATACTGTAATGAAAAAATTACTTTGAGAATCAACTCAATTAAGATTTAGACCATCTATTTTCCCATTTACTGAACCTTCAGCTGAAATTGATGTAAGTTGTCAAATTTGTGCTTGAAAATGATGTAAAATGTGTTCTTGAACTGGTTGGGTAGAACTTTTATGAGCTTGAATGGTTCATCCAAAAGTATTAGAATGATGTGGAATTGATCCAGAAGTTTACTCAGGTTTTGCCTTTGGTATGTGAATTGATAGAATTGCTGCTCAAAGATATTGAGTTTCATCTTCAAGAATGTTTTATCAAAATAAACTAAAATTAAACGAACAATTTTAATTTGTTTTTATTAGTGAAAATCTTTTAATACTGAATAAAAATCCTGTCATCCTGAACTAGATTCAGGATCTATAAAATATATTCCTTATTTTTCCTTCCCTTAGGCTTAAGGGAAGGTTAGGATGGGTTAATTAATTTGAAAACCTATTAAATGATTCTGACTTTCGTCAGAATGACAGTTCTAAATTAAAGTTTTTATCATATTTATTAACTATAAAAATATGTCAATTTTTAAATATTTAATCTGATTTGTTGTAATGACATTTTCAATTAATCCTGCATTTGCATGAAATATTGAGAGTGTTTTTACTGATATAAAAAATGATTATAAATATTATGATGAATTGCAATATTTATATGATAAATGAGTATTTATTCCTGATACAAATAATAAATTTAATCCTCAATCAACACTTCAAAGAGATGAATTTGTTTGAAGTGTTTTAGAAATATCTTGTGATAAATGTATTCACCCAAATTCAAGTATTAATTATGTTTTAAAATATCAAGATTCAAAAGATGTTTTTTATGATATTACAAAATCAAATCCTTATTTTTATTGTATAGCTTGAGCTAAAGAGAAAAAAACAGTTCAATGATATTGAGCCTCTTATACTTGTTCAAACTGAACTACTAAAGCATGATCTGTTCCTTTTTGTCCAGAAAATTCTATACAAAGACAAGAAGCTATAGCAGTATTACTTAGAAATGCAAATATTCTAACTTTAGAACAAGCAAATGCTATAAAATATAATTCTTTTGAACCATATTTACAAAAAGCATTAGAAACTCAATTAACTATTACAAAAACAAATTGAACACAAGTTACATATAAATTACTTGAAAAAGATGCTAATTGAAATACTTATCCAGAACAATATATTACAAAAGAAGAATTTTTAAAAATGTCTTTTATTATTGCAAAAATTTGACCTTGTTCAGTTTCTACAAATTCTGAGTCATCAATTGCTTGAGATTTAAATATTTATGATAAATCTTGTGATAAAACAAAAACTAATTGTGAACCATCTGCTATAAAAGATCCTTCAGGAACTTATGATTTTAAAGCTGAAATTAATACAACTTGTGCAAAATGAGTAAAACAATATAAATGGATATTTTATAATGCTTCAAAACAAATTATTAAAGAATTAACTTGAGAATATGTTGACAATTATACTTTATGAGAATCAGGACTTTGGAATGTTAGAATGATTGCTGAAGATAATTGTGGAGGAGTTACTGAGTCTTATTCTACAATTTATGTTTGAGATAAAACAAATAATATATCAACTGATATTGTTGCTGATCCAATTTATTGAGCATGACCATTGACTGTAAATTTTTCAAATATTACTTCAGGTTGTAATGAATGATGTACTTATTTATGGGATTTTAAGGATGGAAATACATCAACTTTATCAAATCCTATAAATACGTTCACAAAAGCTTGAACTTATGAAGTTATGCTTACTGTTCAAGATAAATATTGAAATAAAGCTACATCATTAGTTTCAATAAAAGTTTCTTCAGATTCATCTATTTGATCACAAATAATAGTTTATGATAAAAATTGTGATTCTACAAAAACTAACTGTACAAAATCTGATTTAACTGATCAAAAATGAACTTATGATTATTATGCTGATGTAGAAACTACATGTTTAGCTTGAATTAAATCATATAATTGGCAATTTTTTCATGTAGTATCAAATACTACAAAAAATTATTATACTCAATATTTAGATAATATTTCTCTAGAATTAAATTGAACACGGACTGTTACTTTAAATGTTTTTGATAATTGTTCTAGAAAAACAACATCAATGTCAACTATAGAAAATAATATTGTTTGAGATACAAAACCTTCAGTTGAAATTATTGCAAATCCTATTTATTGAACTTGACCATTAACAGTTGATTTTGATAGTATTGTTTCAAATTGTAAAAATAATTGTTCATATTTATGGGATTTTAAAGATTGAACTACATCTACTGAATCTAATCCTAAACATACTTTTCCAAATCCTTGAGCATATATAGTAGATGTTGTTATTACTGATGAAAATTGAGATAAAGCAGTAGCAAAAGTTACTATAAATGTTATAAGTGATAAATGTGTTTGAGAAAATTGTAATAAAGATACTGATAGAGATTGAATAATTGATTCTCAAGATAGTTGTATTTATGTTGAATGAGTTATTGAAAATAATTGATGTCCTATTCTAGATGCAAAATGTAGTATTGATACTGATTGTAAGCAATGATATTCTTGTGATTTAAAATCAAAAACTTGTACTGCAAAAGTTGATGCAGATTTAATTTGAACTTGTATTTATCCAATAAATTGATCTTCAGTTTTTGGTAATAGTACATGTAATACTTGTCCATGTGAATATGATCTAAATTTCCAAGCTACACTTAGAAAATGTGATATTGTATTACCAGCAATAGTAAGTCCTGATTGAAAACAAATATATTCTGCTTGAAAAGCATATCAAATTCCTTATAAGAAATAAGAATAAAAACTCCAAAATTTAAATAACTTTTGGAGTTTTATTGTACTAAAAATAATTTGTTTTCATAGTTTTATAAACAGCTAAAGTAGTTTGTTAACAGACTACTTTAGCTGTTTGGTTATTTTAAACAAAAAAAAATCCCTTAAGGGATTTTTTTCTATTATCTAATAGCTTCTTTAAGTGTTTTACCAGCTTTAAAAGAAGGAGATTTCATAGCAGGAATTTTAATTTTTTCTGCAGTGTTTTTTGGATTAACTCCGTTTCTAGCAGCTCTATTAGTAACTTTAAAAGAACCAAAACCAGTTAATACAACATCACCACCTTTTTTTAATTCAGAAGTAATAGTATCTACCATAGAAGATAAAACTTTAGAAACAGCATCTTGGCTCATTCCTACATTAGCAGCAACTGCTTTAATAAAATCTTGTTTTTTCATAAGAAAAAAAATTATTAATAAAATAACAAGAATATTTTATCAAGTTTAAAACAAAAATCAAGTTTTTTTTGTATTTTTTCTTTATTTTATGGGAAAAAAAATAAAAATGGCTTAAAAGTCTTTATTTTAAGCCATTTTTGAATTATTGTAAAAATACTTTACTTTTATTAATTTGTAGTTGAAAAGATAGAATATTTTAATAAATCATACATAGAAGATGTATTTACATCTACATTTATAGTTTGTTTATAACCTCTAATATCACAAGTAGAAGATATTTGAGTTGAAGGTTTTGTAAATTCTGTATTTGTTCAAGTTCCATTTAATGTAAAAAATATTTCATTTTCAGATGTATTTTGTAAAAGTAGAAAATTGTTTGAATTATTTTCTATATATTTTTCTAAATTAGAATTTGTATCAATTGATTCTTTTAAGTTTTCATTAATATTTTTTGTAATTCAATTTGAATTAATTAAAATATTTCAAGTTCATGTAATTCATCCATTATCTGATAATACATTCCAAACAATATGTTCACTTCAAGTAGAACTTAAAATAATATTTGAAGTATTAATTTTAGTTAAAGTTCAATTATTATTTTTGGTAGCAAAAAGGGGAATTACTTTAAATTCACTTCAATATAGACTTTCATTTTCTAGAGTTGTTGTCGTTCAAGATATAGAATAATTAGAATCTTCTATTAAACTTTCTCAAATAGCTTGTTTTGTATTAAAATTATCTACATTTATTGAATAATTACTTTTTTTTGATTCAAGTAAAGCAAGTTCAACTCAAGCTTCAGCTCAAAGATAAGATTTATTATAGAATTCCATTCATTTTATATCTTTAGATTGTCTTGAAATCATTGTAAAAACTCATATTGTAAATGAAATCATTATTCACATTGTAAATATTGCAATAATTATAGAATATCAAGAATTATTTTTATATTTTTTCATATTTTTTATATTATTGATAATTATAAACTCTTTGAGCTAATGTTGTTTGAAAATTAACTTTATTTGATTGTCTTAAGCTTTCTCTAAGTCATTTTTTTCTAGCTGGAAGTCCTTCAAAATATATAGAAACTCTTTGTGGAGAATTATCTGAAATTTTAAATTTTAGGGAAGTGAAGGTAATCCATTCGTTTGTAATTGGTGAAATTTTTCAAGTTTTATCTTTTAAAACAATACTACAAGTTAAATCTTTTTCACAATCATCATTTTGTGATGTTTTTATCCAATCATCATCTACTTTTTTGGCTAAATATATTTTAAAATCATCATTTGAAATACATAAACTATCATTATAAGAGTTGAATAATTGATTTTCATCATATTTACAATTTCCTGAATCATCAACTACTCATAATTTATTTTTTGTATTAATTGTTTTTGTATTTATTTGATCAACAATATTTCAAATATTTTCTTTCATAACTCTAGAAATATCAATTTTATTATTAATATCTGTATTTAAAACTAATGTTGTAACAATTGAAACAATAATTATAGAAAAAATAGTAATTCAAACTATTACTTCTATAAGTGTAAATCAAGTTTTATTATATTTTTTCATAATTTTATTTTTTATCAATTATCTATTTTTGGGCAGACACATAGGTCTGCCCCTACATTTTTTCTCTATGTATTTTATGCATTAACATCAAACTATGGGGATATTAATTTTTTTGTAAGGAACGAATATATTCGTTCCCTACATTTTTCTATCTCTTTTTCCAAAGGGGGTATTTATCTTTGAGTCCAATCAGTAAGAATCGTATTAAGTTTTACTTCATGTTGATTCCATCAAACTACACTTTCAAGTCTAATTGCTTCTTTTGTGTCTTTATCGTTAATTTTTGAAATTTTTATATAACTATAATAAAAACTTTTTTTTCAAGATGTTTTATAATCATATTTTAAAATTAATGATTTTTTTTCATTTTCAGCTGGATTTTCAACTAAATTTCAATCTTTATTATAATAATTTAAATATAGTTGAGGTTTTTCAAGAGTAGCTTTTTTTATAATTATATTTCAATTATCTTGAGAAACAATTATTTTATTTCAATATTCAAATCAGTCAGGAATAATTCAATCATTCCACATTTTTGTTTGAAAATAATTTATATCTCTTTGATTTTTTATTAATTCAATATTTTCTCTAGCTAAACTTGTTGCAATTATAGATTTTTTAGAATAATCATTTAACTTCATAGAATGGTTTATTAAAGCAAAAACTGAGATTAATCACATTGTAAAAATAAACATTCAAACAAGAATTTCTATTATAGAAAATCACTTATTATTTTTTTTCATATTTTTTATTTATAATTTATCAAATTAGTTATATTGTTGTATTCAATATTTTTTGTTAAATCTGGATTTGTTGAATTTTTATATTTTAATTCTAAAAATATATTTGAAATATCTTTTTTTATAAATTTATCTAAATTAGAATCATAAATATAAAAGCTTGAATCTCATTTTATAGAAGGGAATAATATTAATAAATTATTTTGATTTTCTTTATTTTCTCAAGTAAAAATTTTAGTAATTTTTACTTCATTTCAAAGTAATATTTCTTGAATTTTATTATTATCATTAATTAATAGTTCTTTAGTTATAGAATTATTCTCATTTTCTCATAAAAATGTTTTACTTGAAATATTTTCGGGTGTTATTCATTTATATTTCAAATCAATTGAGTAATAACTAACAGTATTTTTATCTTTTTCAAAATATATTGCAATATTTTTATTTGTTGTATTTCAATCTGTAGTTCAATAATATCAATAAATTGATTGATTTCTAGCTAAAGTTAGCAGTTGAGTTATTTGTTTACTTCAATATCTAATACTATCAAGTTGACTTCTGTAAATATAATTAGAAAAGCTTATTGTTGAAATAAGCATTATTATAGTCATTGTTATAAGTAGTTCAATTAAAGTAAATCATTTACTTAAATTTTTCATAATTTTTTAATTTATAAATTATCCAATACTAGCTGTAAGATCAAGTATTGCTCCAAAAATAGCAAAAGCAAACCATAAAATAAATGCTCAAGCTAAAGCAATTGCAATTGGTTCAATCCATTTTGTCATATTTGTTAAAGCATAATCAACCTCTTTTATAAAATGGTCATTTAATTTTTTAGTTATCTTTTCCATTGATGCTGTTTTTTCTCATACTGAAAGCATTTGAACAAAATCAGTAGGGAAATAATCTCAAGTTTCATCAGTTTTTATCATTGAATCAACTATTTTTTGTCATTTTCAAACTTCTTGTGCTATTTGTTCAAATAATTCTTCATAAACTCCATTATTTGTTGATTTTCAAACAAGTAATAAAGATTTAATTATTGGTACTCATCATCACATTAAAGTTCATAGATTTGAAGAAACTGAACATAAAATATAGTTTCTGTACACTTCTCAAATTAAAGGAGATTTTAAAAGTAATTTATGATATGATTTTCTTCACTCATCAGTTTTTATATAAGCAAAAATAAAAAATATTATCACTAAGAATAATCAAATAAGTAGAGTAAAATTGTTTGTAATAAAATTTGATGTTCAAATTAAACTTCTTGTTGCTAAAGGTAGATTTACTCACATTTCAGCAAATAAAGGTACTAATTTTGGTACAACATAAGTCATAACAATAATTACAGCTACAATTAAAAATACAATAATAATTATTGGATAAGTCATTGCTCATTTTACTTTTTGTTTCAATTCATATCATTTTTTAAAATCTGTTCATAGAGTTGTTAGAGATTTTACTAAAGTTCAAGATTGTTCTCAAGCCTCAATTATTGAATGTTCAGAAGATTCAAAAGCATCTGGAATTTTTTTCATAGCTTTATTTAAACTGTCTCAAGAATTTATGTATGTTTGTAATTCTTTTAATTTTTCTAAGAAAAATGGATTTTTAATTTTTGTTTTTACTGTATTTAATGCTTCAGATAAAGTAACTCAACCATCAAGCATTACTGATAAATATTCATAAAAATTGCTTTTATCTAATGGACTTACTTTATGGAAAAATTTTTTAAAACTAGATTCATTCATATTTTAAGGGAATTATTTATATAATACTTTTATTGGTAGAGTTATATTTGCTGGAAATGTTTCTAGAGAATAATTTAAATCATGAATATAAAAATTAAATTCTTTAGAGTTTATTAAATCATTTAAAGTTTTTAATAATGCTTTTCTTGTGTTAAATGTTGCAGATAAACTTATTTTTGTTTCTCAAAAACCATAATCATTTTTTGCATTTTTTCAGATTTCAATTCAAGAAATATTTAAATCATTGATTTTTGCATAATTATAAAAATATTCAGAAATACTTTCATCATTTATTGTTTTTGAATATCATTTAAAATTAATATCTTTCTCTTGATTTGATTTAATTTTTTTATCAATTTCTGATAATTCAACATGTTCTTTAGTTGTATTTTCTAGTGTAGTTTTTGCTTGAGTATATTCTTCATTAACAGAAATTGTGTTTGAATATAGAGTTTTAATAGCAAATATTAAAACAAAACTTAGAGTTATTAAAACATAAGTTATTATTTTTTCATTTTTTTTCATAAAATTTTTTGGTTAATAATTAATTTAATTTGAATTTTGTATCAAAACTAATTCAAGTTTGTCATTTAAATGAAGAAATTTCATCTAAAGAAAAAATATCTTTATAATCTTTTTTTGTATCTCTGTAATGATTTAAAAATTTATTTAATTTTGTTGATGCTGTACTTGAATTATCTCCATTAATTATTGCTGTTAAATTTATTAACCCTGAAGCATAATTAAATCAATTAAAATTAACTCAATATGTTTTTGTTAAATTTTCAATGTATTCAATATATGAAGGAATTTGTGATAATTTTTTATATTTATCTAAAAATCAAATATTAGCTTTTACAAGTAAATATGTACTAATATTTTCATCTTTTTTTAAAATATCAATATTTCATTGTAGAGTTGTAATTTCAGTATTTATTTTTGAAATACTTTTTGTTTTTATTGTATTATATGTAAAAAGTCATATAGATATAAGTGCACATAAAGAAAATACAATAATAGAAATTATGTATGATTTTTCTTTTTTTGTGTCTAAAAGTTCATTATTTTCATTTGTTGTAGCCATAAGTTAATTATTAATTTTTAAAATACTTTTATATATTATCATAAAATCAAAAAAAAAGCAAAAAAAATAAAAAGAAATTTTATTCTTTTTATTTTCAAATAATTCACATTATAAATAACACAATAGCTCTTGATGTCCACATCAAAAGTATTCAGATAAATACTCAGGTAATAACTTTTTTTTGTTTTTTGATTTCATCATCACTTCAAGCTGAAGTCAAAATTCTAAATCAAGAAAATACAATTATTAATACAGCAATTAAGCTAACATATCATAAAATTTGTTTTGTTAAATCAGTAGCATAATCTACAACACTTCATTCAGTTTGTACTCTTCCGTCAAGATTTTCTTTTATTGCATCAGCTCAAGCTTCAATACTACAATCATCTCATTCAGCACAATAAAGCATCGAGTTTTCATCTTCAAAAATTCATAAATTAGCACTAACTATAGAAATATTAAATAAACATAATATTAATGTAATTATTTGTAGGATTTTTTTCATAAAATATTATTAATTATAAATTTTTTTAATTATATATTAAAATATAAAAAATAAAAGTTATTTTTTATAAAAAATATAAGAAATATAAAAATAGGCTCAAATAATATAAATAAATATTATTCAAATAAAATTAAAAGTTAAAAAAATATCAAAAAATGCATGTAATATGCTTGATAGCATAAATCAATAAAAAATAGTTTTAATAAATTCAAAATTTAATTTATATCTAAATATCAAATATGCTTTTGAGAAAAAATCTCATAAAATAGCACTACACAATACATGACAAACTATTGAAAAAATATTTCTTGTTATATAAACTCCTATTAAATCTGATGAAAAACCATCTAATTGAGTATAAACATTATGAATGTATAAAATATTTTCAATAAAAGCAAATCATAAAGCAACGAAAATAGTGTACAAAACTCATTGTTTTACTGTTTGTATTGTGAAATATTTTCAAAAACTGAAAAAGAAAAATTTAGATAATTCTTCAATAATTCAAATTAGTAAATAATAAAATACTACTAATTTTACTGAATTAAAAACTATTTTTCAAAAATTAATTCAAGTAGTTGATTTTTCTAGTCAAATATAGTTTGAAACCGACTCTATAAAATAAAATATAAATCAAAAAACACTTAAATACAACGAAAAAATTCAGATAGTTTTTGCTAAAATCATAAATTTTAACTTGTATTTATACGTTTCTTTTATTCATATTAATCATCATATAAAAGGGAAAAATAAACTTAATAATAATACAAAAATAAATCATAAAATTAAAAAAAATACACTTTTAATTCAAGAAATATTTCAAACTAATGCAAATACATTTATTGCTTCTATTTTTAGATTGGATATAATATCTGGAAAATACAGTATTGGAATTACTGATACACATCAGGAAATAACTCAGACTAGAAATCTTTTTTTATTTAACTCTTCATTATCTAAATAACTAAACAAATATCCCCATAATAATATGGGAATTAGGCTTGTTATAAATAATAATATGAAATAAAAAAAAGTTCACATAATTTTTTGTTTTAGTCTTTATAAATTTTGTATTTACCAAAAGAAACATAATCTGCTTTTGATTTAGATTTTTTATCTAAAAAAAATCTTGTAATAATAATATTAGCTCAAATTCAAAGCAATAAAATACCTATAATATAAGCAATAATTTCAGGAAAAACCAAAATAGTTATTCAACAAGAAACAAGTACAAATCATAAAATATACATAATTTTTTAGTTAAAAAATATAGACCTCACCCCTAGCCCCTCTCCTTTGGAGGAGAGGGGGATAATAAGGAAAAACTTAATTAATATTTCTTTCTCCCTTGGGGGGAAAGATGTCCTGTAAAGGAAATATAGGGGATTAAATTTTTTGAATATCAGCTCAAAGTGCTTGTAATTTTTCTACAAAACTTTCATATCATCTTTCAATATATTCAATATTTGTAACAATTGTAGTTCATTTTGCAATTAATCAAGCAATAACCATAGCAGCTCAAGCTCTTAAATCCCAAGATGTAACTTCGGCTCATTTTAAATCCATTTTACCAAAAATTAGAGCTTGGTGTGGATTTAGTACTGCAGTATGTCATCACATTTTATCAAGTTCTACTAAAAAGTTTAGTCTTCATTCAAATAGGATTTCATGAATTTGTGAAGTTCCGTTTGCTTGTGTCATTAAAACTGCAAAAGGTGATTGAGAATCAGTTGGAAATCCAGGATAAATATTTGTTTGAATACTTATATTTTTAATATTTTCACATCTGTAAACTCTTAGTGTGTCATTTCAAAGATTTTGAGTTTTTACTCAAGCTTCATGTAATTTATCAATAAATGCATATAAATCATCAATTCTAGCATTTTCAATATCTAAATAATCTTTTGAAGCAAGTGCAGCAATAACCATAAAAGTAGATGATTCAATATAATCAGAAACTATATCAAATTCATAATCTGTATCTAATTTTTCTACTCAAGTAATAATAATTGTATGGTCATATTTTAGGGCAATATTTGCTCAAGCTTTTCTTAAAAAATCAATTAAGTTGATTACATGTGGTTCAAAAGCTCAAGATTTGATAGTTGTAATTCAAGGTCTTAATACATTTGCAACGATTAAATTTTCAGTAGAAGTAACTCAAAATCAAGCATTAAGTATAATATCTCAAGAAAGTGAAGCTCCCGAAATATTTATTTTATCATCAACTAATTCATAATCATATCAAATAGCTTTTAATCAGTTTAAATGTGCATCAATTGGTCTTTTTCCGATACTACAACCACCAGGAAAAGGAATAGAAATTCCTCCAAAATAATGAAGTAGTGGAGATAAAAGCAAAATACTTGCTCTTATTTTTCTAATCATTTCTCAATTTAATTTTGAAATATCAATATTTGTTGTATCAATAATTAAAGAACTTCATTCAAAATTATAAGTAACTCACATAGTATTAACTATTTCTAAAAATGTCATAACATCAGAAATTCTTGTAATATTGTTAAGTTTTACTTTTCATCTTAATATCAAAGTTGCAGCTAAAATAGGCAAAGTAGCATTTTTAGATCAACTAATTTTTACTGTTCAAGACAAATTTTTAGATGGATTTACTAAATATTTCATAAACTAATTTTAATAATTAAAACAGCAATAAAATTGCATAATAAATGTATTATAACTAAAATTTGTATTAAGAAAAATTTTTTTTTATTTTTGAATTAATAAAAAAATAAAAATTAATAAATAATAATAAAAAAATATTAATTTATTAATTAATTTTATAAGATTTATCTCTTTAAATAAACAAAAAAAGTTTTTTAAAAAATCTTTAAAAATTTAATGAAAATTTAATGTACTATTAGTATAATAAAAATAATATGAAATTTTTCATATTATTTTTATTTTGTTAATTTTTTTCTTATGAGAAAGAATTTAGTGTTATTGCCAATTATGGTTGTTTTTTTCTTTACTTTAGTTTTTTGATGAAAATTTATATATGAGTTTTCAAATTCAAAAGATTATATTACTTTTGCAGAATGAAGCACTGCAACTACTCCTGTTTTAGGTTCTGATTTATTTGCTAATTGGCAAAATTGGAAAAAATGATCACTAAAAGATTTTGATCCTATATATATTTTAATAAGTTCACAAGTTACAAAATCAGTTCAATGAACAACAAAAACATATAATTATCCTAAGTTAATAACTGATGTAAATTGAGATTGATTACCAGATTTAATAATAACAAATATTTCAGAGTTAAGTTATGAACAATTAGATGCAAGTGGAAATTATAGAACTAGAAATTATAATAAATATGATTATGTATTACTTTTAAATAAAGGAAATTTAGAATATGATATTAAATATAGATGTGTATATTCTGATTGATGACCATCAGCTTGATTTTACTGAGATTGTGCAAAATAATTTATAAAATAATTAATATAAATGAAAAAATATTTTTACTTTTAATATTTATTTTTTCATTTTTTAATAATAGTCTAATTTTTGCTGATAATTGAGAACAATGACAAAATCAGAATAAACAAAATATTCAAAAAAATAATTCTTCTTTTTGAAATGATTTATTTTCTTGAGTTGCAAGTTATAATTATAATTTTGAGTTTCCAAAATGAGTTTCTGGATTTACTCCTAATTTATGAGTAAATTATAACTCTGCAAAAATTGATTATTTAAATGATAGTTGATATTGATTTAATATGTGAGTTGAATCAATATTTAGATCTACAAAAAAATGAAATGATAAATTATATTCTTTAGATGAATTTGCTATAAATTCAAATTTTTCTAATAATGAATTACAAAAAACTTGAACTTGAAATTATGTTTGAGTTTTAAACAATGATACGAATAAATATGTATTTGAAAATGATAGTTGGATAGTAGTTGATACTAATTGAATTAAATATTATTTTTGAAATACTATTGAGACTAAACAAATAAATCCTGAAAATACAAAAACTTTTAGATGGGTTTTATCTAAAAAAGTAGATGTATATTGAAATGAAATAAATTATAAATATATAAAATCAGATAATAATATTTATTTGTCTGAAATAAATTATAGTGTTTATAGTATAAAATTAGAATACTTACAAAAAAGTTTTTCAACATCAAGTTATTTATATAATTTTAAATTAGAAAATCATAAATTACTTAAAAATGTGATTGTTAGTTATAATTCTAATGAAATAAAAAGATATGAATTGTCTTATAAAGATGTAGAAACTGTATTTCCAAAACTTATAAATATTAAGGAAATTGCTTGAACAAAAATTAATGATAATATTAGTTTTACATATTATGATTTTTGAATTTGAATAAATTTACTTAGTCAAATTGATAATTGAAAATGAGGAATAACAAGTTTGGAATATAAATCATCAGCACTCTATAAAAATACTACAGTTCCTTTTATTTTAAAGACTTTGTATAAAGTAAGTTATGAAGATAATATTACAGATTTAAAATATAGTAATACTTATGATTATTATGGTTGAAATTTTTATTTTGATCCAACAAATATTTATAATAGATGATATACTTGATTTAGTAAGGTAAAAATAATTGATGATGATTGAAGTTATAAAATGCTTTATTTTCATCAATCTGATACTGATAAAAACAATGCTAATGACACTTTAGTATGAGAATTTGAAGATCATATTTCAAAAAAATGACAAATTTATAGAGAAGAAGTTTATGATGAAAATAATAAACTTTATACTACAAAAATTACTAAATGGATAAAACAAGATAAATGAAATAATATTTATTTTGTAATACCTGAAAGAGTAACTAATATTTTATGGAATTTAAGCTGAAATCATGTTGATACTGCTGAAACTTTTGTATATGATAATTATTGAAATATAAGTAAAAATACTAAATATGCAGAAGTTACAGTAAATGTATTAAATTGAGATTTTACTGATATAAAAAGTGATAAAAAAACTATAAATTATACTTATGCAATTGATAGTAATTCTTTGATAAATAATAAAATTTGTAGTGATGAAATATTAGATAATACTTGAAAAAGTGTTTCAAAAAATACATATAACTATGATTGATTATGAAATTGTTTAGTAAAAAAATGAGATTTAACAAAAAAGTCATCATTTTTAAAAGAAGAAAATAGATTTATTTCACAGAGTTTTAGTTATTATACTAATTGATTATTAAAAACAGAAAGTGATTTTTTATGAAATAAAACTACTTATATTTATGATGACAGTTGATTATTTCCAAAAACAAAAACAAATGCTAAATGATTTATAGAGAGTTATATTTATGATTATAAAACACAAAAACCAACTAAATTAGTTGATATAAATGGTGTAGCTTATAATTTTTTATATGATAATTTTTGAAATCTTTTACAAAAGTCAGTAATTGAACCATCTAAAAATACAGAAAATATTTTAGAAACAAATATTTATAGTTTGGATACAATTCCAAATTATATAGAAAATAAAAAATATTTAGATCAAAATAATTTCATAGTTTCAAGAATTTATTTTAACTGATTTTGAAAAGAAATTGAAATTAAAACAAGTACTAAATATGATTGAAAATATTCAACTGTAAAAACAAAATATGATAAAGATTGAAATCAAATTTTCGTAACTTATCCTATTTTTGAAAATAATTTAGATTATTCAAATATATGAGCTTGAGAAAAATGAAATATTTTAACATATGACACTCTTTGAAGACTTTTAACTCAAACAAATAAAACTTGAACTACAAAATTTGAGTATGATTTATTAAAAACTACACAAATAAATCAAAAATGAGTTAAAAAAGATTTAATAAATGATATATTTTGAAATCTAGTTAAAGTTGTAGAATATAATTGAGGTGAAATTTATACTACGAATTATGAATATAATGTATTAAATAAACTTTCTAAAATAATAGATTCAAAATGAAATATTAGAAATTTTGTCTATGATAGTTTGTTAAGAATTATACTTCAAGAAGATTTACATAATCAAAATAATTCTAATTTTGGAAATGTAGAATATATTTATAATGATAATTCTCATGTGATTCAAAAAACAACTATTTGATGAAATATGTTAACTTATGAATATGATGAATTATCAAGATTAATAAGAGAATATGATTTATGAAATCCTACAGAAACCAATGAAATGATAACAAAAACCTATATTTATGATGTTTGATCTAATTCAAAATGATTATTGTCTCAAACTATTAATCCTGAATACTCTGAAGAATACACATATAATTATTTATGACAAAAAATAGAAGATAAAAAAATATATTGAAATGAACTTTTTGTAATAAATTATAATTATGATTTATCTTGAAATATATTAAATATTACATATCCAGATAATAAACAAACAAGTTATATATATTTAAATGGTTATCTAAATAAAGTAAAATATAATAATACAGAAATATTATCAAATATAGAATATGAAGCTAATAATTCTCAAAAAAAATATATTTATGCAAATTGATTGTCACAAGAAGATATTCTAGACTATGAATATGGTTATAGAATTACTTGAAAGAAATCAAATATTTGAGAAAATTATTATCAAAATCTAAACTATACTTTTGATACAGTATGAAATATTACAAATATAACAGATATATCAAATAAATGAATTAATAAAAATTCAAGCTATACATATGATGATTTGAATAGATTAATTTCAAATAATTTAATAGATTGAAATAATCAAAGTACAAACATAAACTACGGGTATGACAGTATTTGAAATATTACAAATAATTCACAAATAGGAACATATAGTTATGTAAATGGAACAAATCCATATTCTTTAACTAATGTTTGAACAGGAACTATATTAAAATATGATTGAAATTGAAATGTGAATTTTGAGACAATATCTTGAATAAATAAAAGTTATAATTATAATACAGATGGAGAATTATTAACATCAACAGTAAACGGAAGTATAACAAAATACTTGTATGATAATAATTGATCAAGAGTACAAAAAGAAACAGTGAATGGAAATGTTATGAAAATAACAATATACATAAATAATGATTTTGAAATAGAAACCCAATTTACTAAAAATTGAAGTTGAACAATAGCACAACAAAAAACTTCAAAATATATCTATGTATGAAATAATAAACTATTTACAGTAGAAACTAAATCTAATAAAGATTTATTAGTTTATAACCTAACAGATCACCTTTGAGGTTGAAATATAGATATAAATAATTCTGGAACAGTATTACAAAAATCTGATTATAATCCATACGGTTCATCAAGAGTATTAGAAAGAAATGAGAATTATAAAAATAATTACTTATTTACTGGAAAAGAACTTGATGATGAAACGAATTTACAATACTTTGAAGCCAGATATTATTCCCCAAATGTAGGAAGATTTTATTCACAAGATAGAGTGTTTTGGGAACTTTGAAATACCAAAAGATGACTAGAAGTACTTTTAGATCCACAACAGTTAAATAGTTATAGTTATGCAAGAAATAATCCAATAATTTATACTGATCCAAGTGGGGAAAAAATAACTTTAGCTTGAATTTTGTGATCAATTTTTTGAATAGAATATACTTGATGAAGTGATGATGATAAAATATCACAACTATATAAAGATAAAAATGATTCACAAATAGTAGCAGATTGAATAATGATTGCTTGAACATTATGAGCTTGAGCAACTAAGGTAGTTTGAAAAAAAGCTGTTTGAAAGGTAGTTAAAAATTCTATAAAATGGAGCAGTGTGTCTAAACCTAATTTAAGTAAAATTGATAATACAATATTAAAAGATATTGTTGATTTAAATTATAGAAAAACAGCTACTATATGAAATTGAAGTACGGCAGATGCTATTAGAAATGAAATAATCACTTGATTATCTACAAAAAATAAATTTCATAGTATCAAATGAAAAGAACAAATTAATCGTATCGATAAATGGTTAAGAAGTAATGCAAATGAATATAATCCTAAAGCTAGTGATTATGAAATTAGTGTAGCTAGAAACATTAGAAATGATATATATGATGCACTTTATAATACTAAAAAATAATTTATGATTAATAATAAATCTTTAATAATTTTTTTTAAAAAATTATTATCTAATATTAAATTTAATAATAATTTTTATAAATCATGATATGATAATGAGGATTTAGTAAACTTTCCATATACAACTATTTGAGCTGTAAACTGATTTTTAAAAAGATACTGTTTAGATAAAAATTATAATGTTATTGATAATTATGATTTTGTTGATCAAGTGATAAAATGATTTGAGGAATTATATTGAAAAGATAAATATATAGATGAAGTTATAATGGTTTGATTTATTGAAGTATTTTTAGAATTTGAAGAAAATAAAACGAAAAATTTTTTAAAATTATTTTCAAATATAGAATTAATTGAAGAAATTTTTGAATATTATGAATGATTATTTTGAAAGAAATTAAAGTAATCTACAATACTTTGAAGCCAGATATTATTCCCCAAATTTTGGTAGATTTTACTGACAAGATAGAGTATTTTGGGAACTTTGAAACACAAAAATATGATTAGAAGTACTTTGAGACCCACAACAGTTAAATAGTTATTCTTATGCAAGGAATAATCCAATAATTTATGTTGATCCAAGTGGTGAGTTTATAGATACTTTTTGGGATATATGAATGTCTACTTATGATATTTGATGATTATTATGATGATCAGCATTATATTTACAATGATTATTTCAATGAAAAGAAGAGTATAAAAAATTTTGATTAGAATGAATAAAAAATTCTTCAATTGATGTTTGAACTGATGCTATGGCTGCAATGATTCCATTTGTGCCAGCTTGAGCTAGTAAGGCTGCTAAAATTGCTGAAAAATGAGTAAGTAAGATTGATAATATATTTGAAAATGAATCAAGAGTTCAACATGCATATCGTCATTTACAAGATGATTTTTGAAATTGGAATAAACAAAATAGACAAAAATTTGAAAATTTTGTTGATGAAATAATTAAAAATCCAGATGATATTATTAAAACTATTGAAAAACAATGAAATGAAAAAATTACAAGATATTCAAAAAAAATTGGTGATTATATTTATAATGCAGATATATTTAATACTTGAAAATTTAAATGAAATATTCGTACTGTAACAAAAACTAAAATAGATAAATAACTTATTAAATTATGTATAATGATGAAAACTTAGAAATTCATTTTTGGGATTGAAAAAAATATAATGAAACATATATTTTAAATTTTTTAAATTATATATTTCTTAAATTTAATATTTTAGAAATTCATATAGATTATTTAGATATAAATATTAATGATCAAATTATTGATGATAATATATATGAGAAATCTTTAAGTTTATCTAAAATTTTTAGAAGTAATAATGATAGTTTAGTAAATATAATTACAAATAAATTTATCACTAGAATAAAATTTACTCATAAAAATGATATTATGTCCTATTTCTATGTTCATTTATGTTGAAAGAATATTTATTACTCTTATGATTTTTTAGTAAAAAATTTAAATATTCCAGATTTATTTGAGAATATTAGATCATTTTATATAGATTTAATAAATATTTTTAATCCACTTGTTTCAAATGCTTGATTTGAAGTTTTGTGGGAAGATTTATATAGAATAAAAAAAGAACAATTTTTTGAGTGAATTTTTGGATATTTATCAAAATGAAGTGATATTGATTTTTTGAAAATTGAAAAAAAAATTATATTAGATAATGGTTATTTATTTATTCAATCAAGAAAAATTAATAATAAATAGCAAAAAAGCAAAACCTAGGTTTTGCTTTTACTTATAGATTTTATCAAGAGTATTAGAAAGAAATGAGAATTATAAAAATAATTACTTATTTACCTGAAAAGATCTTGATGAAGAAAGTAATTTACAATACTTTGAAGCAAGGTATTATAATCCTGATGTATGAAGATTTTACTGACAAGATAGAGTGTTTTGGGAACTTTGAAATACTAAAAGATGACTAGAAGTACTTTTAAACCCACAACAGTTAAATAGTTATAGTTATGCAAGAAATAATCCAATAATTTATGTTGATCCAAGTGGGGAATTTATAGA